>ENA-UOOA01003581-UOOA01003581.1-human-gut-metagenome-genome-assembly--contig:-P61old-NODE-3581-length-19068-cov-25.929575_pt1 | contig 19068 bp, 14 predicted proteins | sample MGYA00242467_ERZ724014 | MGnify/ENA metagenome assembly ERZ724014 | reverse complement strand
CACCCCATTTCCTAAACAGTATACCATACTGTCTAACAAATGGGGTGCAGTTCAAAAATGAGCAGCGGGCTTTTTGATTTATTCGTGATCGATGTTCTCTTTCGAGCGCTTATAGAGGCCAAACACAAGCAGGCCCGCGCCAGCAAACATTAGCAGGAAAACAGGCCACCATGTCTGGCCGGTCTGGATCAACTTGGGCGGTTTTGCAGAAACAGAGGGAGTCTCTTGCGTTTCTTTTGTGGGAGATTCCTCTGGATCGCTTTCAGCCGAGCGTTCTTCCGTTGATTCTTCTGTTGATTCCTCCGTCGGTTCTGTTGGAGGTACGCTTGTAGTCTCCTCCGTGGAGGGTGGGCTGGGTTCATTCCCGGTGGTCTCTGGAACAATCGGCGGCGTCACGATCTCCTCTTGCGGGGGATCCACAGGAGGGATGGGGTCAATGGGCTCAATCGGTTCAGGATACAGCGGGCGTTCATACGTATTGGTAATGATGAAACCACCCGCATTGCTGCGCTCAATCAAGGTCTCATAACCGGGCACAGCGTCTTCTGTTACGGAGTAGGTGCCTTTGGGCAGGTCTTCAAAAGTATACGTCCAGCCCATATCTGCAGTCAGGTCTGCTTCTTTGACCTTTGCATCGCCGTTCCACAGAGAAACATGGATGCTTGCAGGGCGTTCCCATTTGTAATCGTTGACCCATTTCTTTTCCACCGGGACGGAGATTGTTACAGCTGGAACATCCGGCGTAGGTGTGGTCAAATAGGTATTGGTAATGATGAAGTTTCCGTCTGCATCCTGATAGTAGGTCGCTTTATATCCTTCTAGCGGCTGCTCGGTCACCGTGTAGTGATTCGGCGAAAGCGGAAGATCGGTGAAGGTATACTGCCATCCATTTTCGCCGGTCAGCTCTGCTGTGCTTACAATATCCCCGGTGTCGCGTTCCTTCAGGTGAATCGTCACGCCGGAAGGCTGGGTGTCCTCATGGCCCGGATTATCCCAGGCTTTTTTTACCGAGATCGAATGGGACAGGGAGGTCGATTCGCCGATGACCACGCCGCCGTTGGCACCAATACCGCCACCACCGTGCGAAGCCTGATTGCCTGTAATGATAAGCGATCCCACTGCAGGAATCGACACACCGTCCGAAACAACGGATTTCAACGCCAATCCCTTTTTCTCGTTTTGTACCCCTGTCACACGCTTGGCGTACTCAACCGCATTGTATCGGGTTCCCTGCCCGGATGTACCGCGATTTCCAGCGGGAGCGTACAGGAAGCCGTCGCTGAACCACTGGATCACTTTGCCATTTGGAAAATAATCCGGCAGGGTAACACCGCCGTTTCCGCCTGCGCCTGTCGCAACCTCCGGCGAAGCGAAGTCGTCGCCTGCCGATGCTGCCGTATTCCCATAGATCACAGCACCATTCTGCATATACAGCTTCGCATCACCTGTGGGGCAGAACCACAGACCGCCGCCTTGGTCCGCAGTATTCCCCGTAATCAGAGCATTCTGAATGTGCAGGGTCGTATAGATTTCGGTATTACCCTCACTGTAGACGCCGCCGCCATCGTAGGCGGAGTTGTTCTCGATTCGTCCTCCCAACAAAGAGACATGATTCGAGCAGGAGTAAATGCCGCCGCCATCGCAACGATACCCCGATGCTGTATTGTTCGAGATGGTACCGCCGTTCATCGTAAAGGCAGTGCCATGTTCTACCGTTGGCAATTCATCCATAACTGCCACACCGCCACCGGCTCCGCCGTATGCACAGTTGCCGGTAATGGTGCCATTGTTCAAAACAAACTCTGCGGAATGCTTTACAAAAACAGCACCCGTAGGTGTGGATTTCGGCGTATACAAGCGGCTTTCATTGTTGCTTAGGGTTCCGCTATTCATCGTAAAACGGGCTTTTGCGGCATTGCTGGTAAGGTAAACAGCTGTTCCACATTGGCCGCTGTTGTTGCAGATGGAGCCTCCATTCATGGTAAACGTGCTTGCACCCAGCAGCAGTACTGCGGGGGAGGAGGAATCGCTGGAAGAGGTATTCGCGATGTTGTCCCGAATGGTGCCCCCATTCATGGTAAACGATGCGCCTTCTGTGACCCGTATCGAGGCGCTGAGTGCACCGCGGATCTTATGGTTCTGGATGGTGCCGTTCTCCAAAATGAGTTCTGCACTTGAGCCGTTGTCCTCAATGACGCCCATGTTGTCCTCTTCCAGAGTGGACTTTTCGATTACAACATTGCCATCTATCGTCGTTTTGCCATGATTAACAAGAATGCTGCCGGTATTGTTCCAGCCGCCCAATGTCAGTGCGCCGGTCAGCGAAAGCTCACCGCCTGCTTCCACCACAAACAGATTCGTAAGATTATTGCCCTTATTGCCAAAAATGTTGCAGTTCGTCTCTGCAGTGATTTCAACCCGCTGCCCTTCGGCTATCGTAACGGGGCTATCCAAACGAATGTCTTTTTCAATGGTGACTGGCGTTCCATTTGCCTGGTTGACCGCGTCCTGTAAGCTCAAGGCATCTGCTGCAGTGGAGACCTTGTCGTTGTCAGCCGTCAGAGACGGGATGGTATATGTGACTTTAACTCCATCGATTTGCGGGATCTTCACATCCTCCTGACGATTGTTTACTGTGATCGTTTTTAGCTTTGTACAATCATCGAAAGCATCCGCAGGGATATCCTTGAGCCCTGAGCCGATCTGAATGGCTTCGATCGTTTCACATCCACTGAATGCACTCGCACCCAGTTGAGTCAGGCTATCCGGTAGTGCAACGGTGCCGCTCAAAGAGGCCCAATAGAACGTGTAACTTCCGATGGAATTCAGCGTCTCCGGCAGCGAGATGGTTGAGATCCCCGCCTGGATAAACGCCCAATCCCCGATCGATCTCAGCGTGGGGCAGGTAATGACCGAGGTGATCTTAGGATCATAGCAGAATGCATTTCCCGGGATTACCTCCAGATTGCTCAGGTCGATCTCCCCGGACAACTTCTTACACCCTTGGAAAGCGCCATATCCCATGGAGGTAACGCTGTGAAGGTCAACCGTCTCCAATGCCGAGCAGCCGTAAAATGCACGGTCTCCAATGGACGTGACCTGACTTAGATCCGGGATCTCCGTCAAGGCTGTATCGGCGGTCTCCTGATCGTTCCAGTCTGTAACGCTTCCAAAGGCGCCGTTGCCAATGGCTGTAATGGTCCCCTTGGCCGTCACATGCTCCAAAGCGGAGCAGCCTGCAAACATATGGCTGGGGATCGTTGTAATGGAGGCCGGAAGCTCGATCGATTTCAGAGAAGTACACTCGCTGAAGGTGGAACCCTCTGTGATCGCAATGCCTTCCGGGAGCGTGATATCCGTTAGCGCCGATGCGCCGGAAAAGGTGCTCATCCCTGAGAGTTTTTGCAGGCTGCTGGGCAGGTTGATGGTTTCCAGTTTCGTGCAGCCGGATACGATTGATCCCGAAGCAATCTCCTCCACGCCTTCATCGAAGGTCAGGGTCTTCAATTCCTTCATGTTTTGCAGAGTTGCATTGAAAACTTTGACACTGCCCGGAATGGTGATCTCCTCTACCTTTTTGAAGCCGGATAATGAGCCACCAATGTCGGTCAGGGTATCCGGCAGTACCAGCGAAGTATAGTTGTTATTGTCCGAAGTCACACCACTCCAATAGGATAAGCTCAGTTCGGTGACCGTATAGGGGTCCGGCTCCTGCACTCCGTCATCGCCTATGTAATAGATCGTACTTGGAAGGATACACTTGGCTTCGCCGGAGGAGGTGGTCAGTTTCCAGATTTTTGCCGTGTGGTCCGTGTAGAGGTCCACCATGTACTCTGTACCAGACGACACATCGGTGTATGCGTAGTCTTCGTGCGCCATGGTTTTTCCGGCAGCCAGCAGCGCAATGTCGTCATCCATTTCTTCTTCTGACGCATCATCGTCATAATAAGAGAACGGATCTTCGGAAGCGATGGCTGCCTCCAAGTCGCTGTCGATCTTCGGCGTTTCCTCCCACGAATCCGGCACATCCTCCTCGATTTCTGCATCAGAGGGGCCTGCTTCCTCCGGGTTCTGTGTGCCTGACTTTGTTTCTTTGTCCGAGTCTTCCCGATCGTTCCGATCTTCGGCAGCATCCGTGTCTTGCACTTCGTCCTCCGGCTCTGTCTCCTCGATTGAATCGGCTGCCCTATCAATCTCGGTGTCGCTCGAATCGTTGGCATCTTCTTCTGCGATGACTTCCGCTGCGGTGTCGTCTACTTCTTCATCCAAGTCAAAGAAGATGATGTCGTCAAAAAGCTGTTCCGAGGAAGAGTAGCCGGAAGAGTAACTGTCGTCTGTGAAGTCGGCAATGTCCTCCCGGTCTTCGACGAAGTCGTCGTTTGTTGCTGCCATTGCAGGGAAAGCTCCCATCGAAATGCTCAGTGCGATACTCGTTGCGAGCAAGCCTGCGAGCAACCGTTTTTTCATTGCGGTGTTCCTCTCTTTTGCGTTATTGTTGTGTTCGTGTGCAGCAAACCGTATGCCACAAGGAGGAGTATACCATCTCAAAAAAATCGTGCAACATACCTATATGAAATATTTTTCCATATATAACGTATCATCGCGTAAAAAAAAAAAAAAAAAAATAACCAACAAACGTCTATTTCACAAAACAGACTTTCGTTGCAAAACTAGGGCGATGAAACGGTAAAAGCAGCATAAAGAGAAACGGCAAAGCAGATAAGAACCGCTTGGTTGCTTTGAAAAAGGCAACAATCAATCTTCCAGCCTGCTGTGGTCACAGCCGAGGCAGAGATAGCGCTCCATCTCCCCTCTCAGCACCATCTGTGCGTACTCCAAGGGCTTATTATACAGCAGCCAGTCCAGCTCGGCCCGCTGTGCAGGGGTGTTGCCGTACTCGTCCTCAATGGCGAGGCAGTCGATGGCAACGGTGGTGCCATCCTCGAACCGGGCTTCCACCCGGTTGGTGTCCATATTGTAGCGGCAGGAAAGCAATTTCGTCATAGTCGTATCCTCCAAGACTTGATTTTTGGTGTGCGGTCACTCGAACCAATGCCGTCAAGCCGTTGTCGGATAAGTCGATTTTTCATTTGTCTGAGAGTAAGTGCACGGTTTCTGCACGGTTTCTGCACGGTCGGTGTTATCCATGTCCGATGATGTAGGGCGCTGTATTGCATTGCAATCAGTGCCCTTTTTTGCATCAGGTGAGCAGTGCCAAGCGGAGCTTTGCCTTCATTTCCGGGTCGGCATGCTCGATCTGCCTCTGGCGTTTCACCGCATCCTCTTTGGTGGGAAAGCTCTCCCATTTGTCGCAGCTCTTGCCGTGCTCGTCCTGATAGGTGTATTATTTTTCAATTTCCTCTTGCAATTTTCGATTGCAGTTGTTATGATACGGGCAGGGAAAGAATGTGTAAAAAGTATCCTGCACAAGGCTGCAATGCGATTTTTACATGGAGGGGGCAGACGCATCATGTATGTGGATTGGGAGTACTACAAGATCTTCTATTATGTGGCGAAGTATCAGAACTTTACCAAGGCCGCGCGGGTTCTGGGCAACAACCAGCCCAACATCACCCACTCGATGAACCGGCTGGAAAGCCAGCTGAACTGCGTGCTGTTCATCCGCTCCAACCGGGGTGTGACCCTGACACCGGAAGGCGAGATGCTCTACTCCCGCATCGCTTCGGCGGCGGTGCAGATCCAGGATGCCGAGGAGGAGCTGAGCGCCAGTGCCACGCTGGAGCACGGAACCATCAGCATCAGCACCACCGAGACGGCGCTCAACATTTATCTTTCCAAAAAGCTGCGGGATTTCCATACCGAATATCCCGGCATCCGGCTGCGCATCTCAAACCACTCCACCCCGCAGGCGGTGCTGGCCGTGAAGAACGGCGAGGTGGACTTTGCCATTGTGAGCACCCCGGCGGAGATCGAGTCAGGGCTGAAAATGGTGGAGCTGAAGCCGTTTTACGAGGTGCTGGTGGGTGGCAGGACCTTCACCGCGCTGGCAAGTCAGAGCCTGACCCTGAAAGAGCTGCGCAGCTATCCCCTCATCTCCCTCAGCGACGAGAGCGTGACCCGCAGCCTGTACCGGCAGTTCTTCCTGGATCACGGCGCGGTCCTCAAGCCGGATACGGAAGCCGCCACCACCGACCAGATGCTCACGCTGGTCAAAAGCGAACTGGGCCTTGCCTTTGTGCCGGAACCCATGGCGAGGGATAGCCTGGAGCGTGGCGAGCTGGTGCAGCTCCATCTGCAGGAGATCATCCCGACCCGTTCGATCTGCCTTGTTTACGACCGCCACCGTCCGCTGAACACGGCGGCGCGGAAATTCCAGCAGATGCTGACCAAAGCAGACCCGCCCCGCCCGGCCGAATCGAAGCAGACCGAGAGCATCTCTTTTGTGTCCCAATAAAATGCTGTCGAGATGAGGCAGAGCGTTCACAGCACTGCGCCCTGGCTTCTGCCGGTTCTTCTAAGGCATAAAATGACCCCGGGGCGTTTGCTGTGATGCATCGCTCCGGGGTTTTGTGATCTGATGGGTTACTGGCCGCAGGAGTGCCCGCCGCAATGATGCTCACCGCAATGGTGGCCCTCGCCGTGGTCGTGGTGGTCGCAATGGGCGTTGGGGTCAAAGCGGAGCTTTCCGGCCAGATAATCTGCTACTGCCGCGTCTGCCGGGCCGCTGATCCCGCCGAACAGCTGGATGCCTGCCTGTGCAAGGGCATTCTGTGCCCCGGGGCCGATGCCGCCGCAGAACACCACATTGGCATTGTGCTGGGCCAGAAAGCCCACCAGTGCGCCGTGGCCCTGCCCGTTGGTGGAAACGACCTCGCTGGCCGTCACTTGTCCGTTTTCGACCTCGTAGAACTTGAACTCTGCCGTGTGGCCGAAGTGCTGGAATACCATACCGTTTTCATAAGGAACTGCGATTTTCATGGGGGATGTCTCCTTTTTTCTTTTCTTTTATTATAACATAACACAGGAGACAATAAAACCCCGGAACACGGGGCGATTTTGCGGAGCTTTCCCTCAATTACAGTTCTCCCGTTTTCAGCTTGGCCAGCACCTCGTTCAGGCTGGTGCATTCCATGGTATACAGGCCGCGCATCTCGTCGTCGGCGGGGAGCAGATCGGGCACCATGACGGTGACAAAGCCCCCGGCGGCACCAGCGCGGACACCGTTGTAGCTGTCCTCCAGCACCAGCGTGTGGGCGGGGTCGGTGCCCAGCTTTTCCGCCGCCAGCAGGAAGATCTCCGGGTCGGGCTTGGAGTGTTTGACCTGCTGGCCGGATACCAGCGCCTTGAAGTAGTGGGTCAAGCCCCAGTTGTTCAGGTTGCCCTCGATGACATGGACCCGGCTGGAGGAGGCCACTGCCATGGGGATGTGGTTGGCATCCAGCCAGGCCAGCAGCTCGTCCAGCCCCGGCTTTTTGGGCACCGGTTTCTGGAACTCCTCATCGGCCACCCGGTGCAGGCTGTCGATGATGGCGTTGGCATCGCAGTCCTCTCCGTAGAACTGCCGCACGATGTTACGGGAAGTTTCGCCCGCCGTGCCGCGTTCAGCCTCGGCAAGGCCCTCCTTGTACTCCAGACCCAGCGCCGCCAGCGCCGGTTCCCAGAAAGTGGCCCACATCCGCTCGGTGTCGAACATCAGGCCGTCCATATCAAAAATCACGCCGTTGATCATAATGGATTGGTTCCCTTCTTGATGAGATAATACTTTGTCTAACCTCTCAGCCGTCGCTATCGCTCGGCAGCTCCTCTAACAGAGGAGCCTTTGGCAAAACTGGAAACCTGCCCGGACTGCCAAGGCCTCCCCTACTAGGGGAGGTGGCAAAACCGATAGGTTTTGACGGAGAGGTTTAACAGCAGAGGCCGCTGTGGGAGAAGCCCTGCTTACAGCAATAATATCACAATTTGCGACAACTTACAGCCCCCAAACATGAAAGATTTTGCGTTTCCTTGCAAATCCGGCTCATGCTACTATAATAGAAAACAACATTCGGCATTTCAGGTGCGGGCGCGTGCCGCGCAAAATCTGCTGTGTGAGATCAGAAAAGAGGGAAATATATCATGTTGGATATCAAGATCACTCGTACCACTTCTCCCAAGGAGAAGCCCCAGGACGAGACCAAGCTGGGCTTCGGCAAGAAATTTACCGACCACATGTTTGTGATGGATTATACCGAGGGCGAGGGCTGGCACGATGCCCGCATCGTCCCCTATGCACCCTTCCCGCTGGACCCGGCCACGGTGGTGTTCCACTATGCGCAGGAGATCTTTGAGGGCATGAAGGCTTACCGCACCGCGGATGACACCATTCAGCTGTTCCGCCCTGATTGCAACGCAAAGCGTTTCCAGGATTCCGCCGACCGTCTGTGCATCCCCAAGATCCCGGAAGAGGATTTTGTGCAGGCTGTTGAGGCTCTGGTGGATGTGGAGCGCGACTGGGTGCCTCATACCGATGGCGCTTCCCTGTACATCCGTCCCTTCATTTTTGCAAACGATGTGGGTCTGGGCGTGCACGCTTCCAAGCACTATATCTTCTGCATCATCTGTGCTCCCTCCGGCGCTTACTACGCCGAGGGCATCAACCCCGTCCGCATCTACGTTGAGGATGAATACATCCGTGCCGCTCCCGGCCTGACCGGCTTCACCAAGTGCGGCGGCAACTACGCTGCTTCCATCAAGGCCGGTGAGCTGGCCGAGGAGCAGGGCTACGCACAGGTGCTGTGGCTGGACGGCGTGGAGAAGAAGTACGTCGAGGAAGTTGGCAGCATGAACATCATGTTCAAGATCGACGGCAAGGTGTACACCGCTGCTACCGTCGGCACCGTTCTGCCCGGCGTTACCCGCCGCAGCTGCATCGAGCTGCTGAAGGACTGGGGCTATGAGGTCGTCGAGGGCAAGCTGGCCATCGCCGACATCATGCAGGCTGCCCGCGACGGCAAGCTGGAAGAGGTCTTCGGCACCGGCACCGCCGCTGTCGTCTCCCCCGTCAAGGAGCTGGTCTGGAAGGGCGAGCACGCTTACATCGGCGACGGCAAGATCGGCCCTGTCACCCAGAAGCTGTACGACACCATGACCGGGATGCAGTGGGGCAAGATCCCCGATACCAAGGGCTGGATCGTTCCGGTTGAGAAGAAGTATTGATCCTCCCCGCGCTTCTCTCTGTTCAGAATTTTTGCAAACGCCGCCGGGTGGGAATGCCAGGCGGCGTTTGCCGTATCATAGAACCTCTCAGCCGCCTACGGCGGCAGCTCCCCTGGTTAGGGGAGCCAAGTTTACGATACCGTTTTCTTGCCTCTTCTGCTAGGAGAGGTGGCAATGCGAAGCATTGACGGAGAGGCTTTGTCTCCCGATTGCTTTTCCGCCTGCACAGTGCTAGACTATGTGCAGAAAAACAGAAACGAGAGGGAACTGGAATATGGTCAAAAAATGGAGCGTCAGCTATCCTGCGGTGAACGGCGTGGAGCAGCGCCGGGTGTATGTCTACCTGCCCACCATGTACGAAGCCGACCCGGAGCGCCGGTATCCGGTGCTGTATATGTTCGACGGCCAGAATGTGTTCTTTGATGCGGATGCCACCTACGGCAAGAGCTGGGGCGTGGCGGATTATCTGGACTACACCGATACCCCGCTCATCGTGGCGGCAGTGGAGTGCAATGCAGGCCCCAACAACGAGCGCCTTGTGGAGTATTCGCCCTACCGCTTCGATGACCCGACCTATGGCCACTTTGACGGCAAGGGGCAGGCGACCATGAGCTGGTTCATCCATCGGTTCAAGCCCTTCATTGACCACAATTTCCGCACCCTGCCGGACCGGGAGCACACGTTCATTGGCGGCAGCTCCATGGGCGGCCTGATGAGCCTGTATGCTCTGCTGCAGTATAACGATACCTTCAGCCGCGCGGCAGCCCTGTCGCCGTCGATCTGGGTGTCTCCTGAAAAGCTCGGCGGTCTGGTGGCCCGCGCAAAGCTGGAGCCCGGCACGGTGCTCTACATGGACTACGGTTCCCAGGAGATGGGCAACCACGAGGGAATGCGCAGGGAATTTGCCGAGATGTGCAGCAAGATCATGGTCCGGGGCATCCACCTGACCAGCCGCCTAGTGCCCGGCGGCACCCACAGCGAAGCCAGCTGGGAAAAGCAGCTGCCGTTCGTGTTCCATACTTTGATGTACGAGTTGGACTGAACCGCTCCGTTATTCCTTCGGGATGCTACCTCTCCTGGTAGGAGAGGCGCGGAGCGCCTGAGAGGTTTTTTATAGAGGAGGGAACTACATGGAAACACAATACTTCAAGGATTACAGCCCCGCACTGGGCCGGGAGATGGAATGCAAGGTCTACGGCCACGCAGGCCGCCCCATGCTCTTTATCCCCTGTCAGGATGGCCGTTTCTTCGACTTTGAGGACTTCCACATGGCCGGTACGCTGGCTCCGTGGATCGAATCCGGGCAGATCATGGTCATCTCCATCGACACCATCGATCAGGAGACCTGGTCCGACACCAACGGCGACCCCTACTGGCGGATCCGCCGCTATGAGCAGTGGATCCGCTACATCGTGGAGGAAGTTGTGCCCAAGATCCAGTATATCGCCAAGGAGCGCAACGGCTGGGACAGCCTCCCCGGCGTGATCGCCTTTGGCTGCAGCCTGGGCGCGACCCATGCCGTCAACCTCTACCTGCGGTTCCCCTATCTTTTCGATGGTTGTCTGGCCCTCAGCGGCATCTACACCGCAAAATACGGCTTTGGCGATTACATGGACGAGGTGGTCTACCAGAACTCCCCTGTGGATTACATGGCCAACTTCCCCACCGATCACCCCTATATGGACCTCTACCGCAGCAGGAAGGCGGTCATCTGCTGCGGTCAGGGCGCTTGGGAGCAGCCCGATACCACCCGGCAGCTCAAGCAGATCTTTGAGCAGAAAGGCATCCCTGTCTGGGTGGACCTGTGGGGCTATGATGTCAAGCACGACTGGGATTGGTGGTATCAGCAGGTCGTGTATTATATGCCTTATATTCTAGGATAAGGCGGCTCACCCTCTCAGTCAAAGCCTTGCGGCTTTGCCAGCTCTCCCAAAGGGCGAGCCTTTGGCAAAACCGTGAACTTTGCAGGGACTGCCAAGGCCTCCCACTTTGGGGGAGGTGGCATTGCGAAGCAATGACGGAGAGGGCGAGGACGTGAACAAGAAAGAGGAATCAAAAACCATGAGCAATTTTATCTTTATCTCCCCCAATTTCCCCACCAACTACTGGCAGTTCTGCCGGGAGCTGAAAAATAACGGCATGAACGTGCTGGGCATCGGTGACCAGCCCTATGATGAGCTGAAGCCGGAGCTGAAAGACAGCCTGAACGAATACTACAAGGTCGGCAGTCTGGAGAATTATGACGAGGTCTACCGGGCGGTGGCGTTCTTCGCCTTCAAGTATGGCCGCATCGACTGGCTGGAATCCAACAATGAGTACTGGCTGGAGCGAGATGCGGCCCTGCGCACGGACTTCAACATCAAGTCCGGCTTCCAGACCGAGGATATGCCCCGCATCAAGTACAAGAGCAAGATGAAGGAGTATTACCAGAAGGCCGGCATCGCCACCGCACGTTACCACATGGTGGACGACCTGGAGGGCTGCAGGAAGTTCATCGACGAGGTGGGCTATCCGGTGGTGGTCAAGCCGGACAACGGTGTAGGTGCCTCCGATACCCATAAGCTGTCCAGCGATGAGGAGCTGAAGCGCTTCCTGCTCTACAAGAGCACCTATCACCCCGACCTCTCCTACATCATGGAGGAGTTCGTCCATGCCGAGGTCAACAGCTACGATGCCATCATCGACGGCAGCGGCAACCCCATCTTTGAGGCGGGCAACGTCAGCCCGGTGTCCATCATGGACATCGTCAACGACAACGATAACTCCATCTACTATATCATCAAGGACCTGCCCGAGGATACCCGCGCCGCCGGACGTGCCGCCGTCAAGAGCTTTGGCGTGAAGAGCCGATTCGTCCACTTTGAGTTCTTCCGCATGACCGAGGATCAGGCCGGCATGGGCAAAAAGGGCCAGCTCGTGGCGCTGGAGGTCAATATGCGCCCCTGCGGCGGCTTTACCCCGGATATGATCAACTTTGCCCGCTCCACCAACGTGTACAAGATCTGGGCGGATATGATCGCCTTCGGCGGCACGGATATGCCGGTGGGCGAGCACTACTACTGCCCCTTTGCAGGCCGCCGCGATGGCAAGAACTTTGTGTACAGCCATGAGCAGATCATGCAGAAGTACCAGAAGAATATGCGGATGGTGGACCGCATCCCCGAGGCTCTGTCCGGTGCCATGGGCAACCAGATGTACGTTGCAACCTTCTCCACCCGCGAAGAGATGGAGCAGTTCTACTCCGATGTGCTGGCTGTGAACGACCCTGTCAACGCCAAGGTGCAGAAGGAGCTGGCCGAGGTGCTGGCACTGGGCGAGCCCACCACCACCGCCCTCACCGAAAAGCCGAACCTCTCCCCCGCCGTGAAGCCCACCACGGCTGTGACCAAGATGCGCAGCCGGAAAAAGTAAGTGCATAGAATTTAGCTTGAACCAGGAGCTGCCGGACATTTCTCTGCCCGGCGGCTTTTTGCTGCACTTTTTTCACGGTGCACAAAAAACAACACGTTTTTTTGGGTATCGTGCGAATAGACACAGCAAAGAACCTTTGGTATTATAAATTCGTAAAAACAAGACGTTACTCCTCGGAGGCGCTACTTGCATCGAATTCCCTTTCCAAAACAAGGGGAGTAGTGTAAGTTGCTGCGTTCGGGGTTTTTCTTTTTGTCCGAAAATTCGATGCAGGGAGTAGAACGGTATGAAAATCATCCGACAGATCAACAACAATGCCGCCCTGGCACTGGACGGAAACGGCAAGGAGCTGGTGGTGCTGGGCCGGGGGGTCGGGTTCCCCCAAATGCCTTACGAGCTGACGGACCTTTCCCGCATCGAGCGAACGTTTTACGACGTGAACCCCAAATGTTTTGGCATGGCGGCCGATCTGCCCCGCCCGCTGGTGCTGGCCTGCGCCGAGATCACGGAGCGGGCTGAGATCGAGCTGGACTGTGCGCTGAACCCAAACCTGCCCTTTACCCTGGCCGACCACCTGAACTTTGCGGCGGAGCGGCTGCGCAAGGGCATCGAGATCTCGACCCCGCTGGCTTACGATGTGCGCCACCTGTACCCCAAGGAGACAGAGCTGGCCAAACAGGCACGGGAGCTGCTGGCGCGGGAAGCCGGGCTGAAGCTGCCAGACAGCGAGGTGGTGAACATTGCCCTCCACCTCATCAACGCCGAGGCGGAAGCGGGCGATATGCACTCCATGATGATGACGCTCAAGGCCCTTTCGGACGTGGACGGCATCGTGGAGAAACAGCTTGCTATTACGCTCAACAAAGAGAGCTTTTCGTATTCCCGGTTTTCCATGCATCTGCGCTACCTCATCCAGCGGCTTGCCTCCGGCAGGCAGGTGGAGGAGCGGATCAGCGGGATGCTGGCTCAGATGCGGCGGGAGTACCCGCAGGTGTATCAGTGTGCCCGCGCCATCGCGGACTATTTCCAAGCCACTTGGAATTGGCAGTGCAACGATGAGGAGATCGTATACCTTATGTTGCACATCAGCCGTTTGCAGGAGAAGCATGAGGCCTGAACCAGCCCCGCTGCCTTGCCCACCTTTTTGCATGAATCCGCTCAATGGCGCGCGTTGGGCGGTTCAGAAGATATTGACCGAGAGGGAGGTCCTCTGCCATGGATCGTGAACAGTTCCTGGAGCAGCTGGCTGCTCCGGCCGGCGGAAAAGAAAATATAGGCCTGTGTGATTTCCGCAGCGGCTGTCTGTCCGTTACCGTAAAGGACCGCAGTGTGATCGACCTCAACGCGATCCGCGGGATGCCCGGTGTGGCTGACGCAGAGCTTCTGCGCAGCAGGCTCCGGATCACCCTGGATCAAACCATCATGGAGGAATTGCAAATGGCAAAAAAAGAAGATTACGGCGCATTGGCAAAACAGATCCTCAGCCTGGTGGGCGGTGCCGAGAATGTGAGCAACGCCACCCATTGTGCCACCCGTCTGCGCTTTAACCTGAAAGATGAATCAAAAGCCGATACCGATGCCATCAAGGGCCTGGCCGGTGTTGTGGGCGTTGCCCAGGCAAACGGCCAGTATCAGGTGATTATTGGTGCCGAGGTCACGCAGGTGTACGAGAAGCTCAGCGGGATGCTGGGCACCGCCCCTGCCGCCGCAGCCCCCGCCCCCAAGGGCAAGTGGTACGACCGTGTCATCGACACCCTGACCGGCATCTTTACCCCCATCCTGCCCCCGCTGACCGCAGCAGGCATGATCAAGGCCGTGCTGGCCATCCTGGTGGCGTTCAAGCTGGTCAGCAATACGTCCAGCACCTACCAGGTCATCAACTTCATGGGCGATGCCACGTTCTATTTCCTGCCCATCCTGCTGGCTAACTCGGCGGCGAAAAAGCTGGGCTGCAACCCCTACCTGGCCATGATGCTGGGTGGCATCCTGATCCACCCCAGCTTTGTGAACCTGGTGGCTGCCTCCAAGGAAAGCGGCGAGGCCATCACCATCTTCATGCTGCCCATCTATAACGCCTCCTATTCTTCGTCCGTGATCCCCATCATCCTGGGCGTGCTGCTGATGTCCAAGGTGGAGCCCTGGGCTACCCGCATCTCCCCTAAAGCCATCCGCTTCTTTACCGCTCCGCTGCTGACCATGTTCATCTGCGGCATTGCCACCCTGTGTGTGCTGGGCCCGGTGGGCTATGTGGTCTCCAACGCCCTGGCCGCTGTGATCAATGGCCTGAGCACCCTGGCACCCTGGCTGGTGCCCACCATCGTCGGCGTGTTCCTGCCGTTCCTGGTCATGACAGGTACCCACCACGCACTGACCCCCATTGGCATCAACAACCGTATGACCATCGGCTTTGATACCATCATCTATCCGGGCCAGCTGGCCTCCAACGTGGCACAGGGCGCTGCTGCTCTGGCCGTTTCCATCAAGACCAAGGACCCCGAACTCAAGCAGCTGACCTCCGCCACCGGTATCACTGCCGTCTGCGGCATCACCGAGCCGGTCCTGTTCGGCGTTACCATGAAGATCCGCACCAACATGATCGCAGCCATGGCTGGCGGCGGCGTGGGCGGCTTCTTTATGGGCCTGATGAACACCAAGAACTACTCCGGCGGCTCTCCCGGTCTGCTGACCCTGCCCAGCTACATTGGACTGGATACCCCCATGGCCAACTTCTACTATGCCTGCGCCGGTGCAGCCATTGCCTTTGTGGTGGCCTTTATCGTCTCGTTCGTCCTGTTCCGTGACGAGAAAAAGAACTGATCCCCGGACGCTGCAACATTAGGGAGGAACCTGTATGTATTTCCCGAGAAATTTCCTCTGGGGCGGCGCAACGGCCGCAAATCAGTGCGAGGGTGCCTATCTGGAAGATGGCAAGGGCCTGTCCATCCAGGATGTGCTGCCCAAGGGCTTCAAGGTCATCACCGAGGAGCCGACCCCCGACAACCTCAAGCTGAAAGGCATTGATTACTACCACCGCTACAAAGAGGACATCAAGCTCTTTGCGGGTATGGGGTTCAAGGTCTACCGCTTTTCCATTGCGTGGAGCCGCATTTTCCCCACCGGCGAGGAAGCACAGCCCAACGAGGCGGGCCTGAAGTTCTACGATGATGTCATTGACGAGTGCCACAAGTACGGCATCGAGCCGCTCATCACCATTTCCCACTACGAAACGCCCCTGGCCCTGGCCCGCAAGTACAACGGCTGGAGCAACCGCATCATGATCGACCTGTACCTGAAATACTGCCAGGTCCTGTTTGAGCGGTACAAGGGCAAGGTGAAGTACTGGATCACGTTCAACGAGATCAACTCCATTTTGCACCAGCCCTTTGTCAGCGGTGCCATCCTGACCCCCAAGGCCCAGCTGAGCAACCAGCAGCTGTATCAGGCCATCCACTATGAGCTGGTGGCCAGCGCCAAGGCTGTGCAGCTGGCCCACAGCATCGACCCGGAGTACAAGGTGGGCAGCATGATCCTGGCCGTTACCATCTACCCGCTCACCCCGAACCCCGATGACATCATCGAGGTGATGGAGCTGGACAACGAGGTGTACCTGTTCTCGGACGTGCAGGCCCTGGGTGCCTATCCCTACTACGCCAAGCGCGTGTTTGAGGAAAAGGGCGTGCAACTGGAGATCAGCGATGAGGACCGCGAAGCCCTGACCCACACTGTGGACTTTGTTTCGTTTAGCTACTATTCCAGCAACTGCGCCGCCGCTGACCACTCGCTGGGCGAGCCCACCGGCAGCAACATGGTCCCCACCCTCAAGCGCAATCCGTATTCCAAGGTCAGCGAGTGGGGCTGGCAGATCGACCCCAAGGGCCTGCGCTACACCCTGAACCGGCTGTACAGCCGCTACCACAAGCCCCTGTTCATTGCCGAAAACGGCCTGGGTGCCAACGACACCCTGGTGCCGGACGGCCACGGTAGCTTTACGGTGGAGGATGATTACCGCATCCGCTACATGAACGACCACCTGGTGCAGGTCAGCGAAGCGCTGCACGACGGCGTGGACGTGATGGGCTATACCAGCTGGGGCTGCATTGACCTGATCTCCTGCTCCACGGCGGAGATCAAAAAGCGCTACGGTATGATCTATGTGGACCTGAACAGCGACGGCTCCGGTACGCTGGAACGTTACAAGAAAAAGAGCTACGAGTGGTACCGCCGCGTGATCGAATCCAACGGCGAAAACCTGGAGCTCGACCCGGAGAAACCCATCGTCCTGTAACACACGCTTCTCATAAGGTGCCCTGAAACGGCACTTCCTCCTTTCAGACCCGCTGTGTGGCGTATGCTGCCCGGCGGGTCTTTGTTGTGCACAAAAATTTGTCCCCTGCTTCAGAATGTGATATACTGTTCCCAAAGAAAGAGAACGAGGTATTGCTGTTATGAAAATTCCTGCAAACGGATTTACCCACGCCGGCAAGTTCCATGCGGACGACGTGTTTGCAACGGCGCTGCTGCAGATCATCCGGCCGGACATCAGGATCACCCGCGGCTTTGTGGTGCCGGACGATTTCGACGGCATCGTGTACGATATCGGCTTTGGCATGTTCGATCACCATCAGGAGCCCCGCGAGTACCGCGCCAACGGCATCCCCTATGCGGCCTTCGGTCTGCTGTGGCGGGTGCTGGGCCCGGGGCTGGTGGGGGAACGTCAGGCCCGGCTCATCGATGAAAACTTTATCCAGCCTCTTGACCTGAACGATAACACCGGCGAGCAGAACAGCCTGTGCGATGCCATCGGCTTCTTCAACCCGGTGTGGGATTCCAAGGAGGATCAGGACACCTGCTTCTTCAAGGCGGTGGCTGTGGCAAAGCAGATCCTGGAAAACCAGATCGAGAGCGCGAACGCCGTGAACCGCGCCGATGAGAAAGTGCAGCAGGCCTATAAGAACTCCCGGGACGGCATCGTGATCCTGCCCTGCTACCTGCCCTGGAAGAATGGCCTGTACAAGACCGATGCCCTCTTCGTCATCTACCCCAGCCAGCGCGGCGGGTGGAGTGCCCAGTGCGTGACCGACCACAAGACCAAAAAGCCGAAGCTGCCCTTCCCCCAGAGCTGGGCGGGCCAGCCGCAGGAGATCATTGAGCAGAAGAGCGGCATCGAGGGCATCAGCTTCTGCCACGCCAGCCGGTTCCTCATCACCGCAAAGGATAAGGAGACGGCGCTGGCCGCCTGCCGTCAGGTGCTGAAAAACAACGGGAGACTGTGATATGAGCGGGGAAGCGGAGAAGACGGAGCGGGCCTATGTCTATATGGTGCGCTGCGCAGGCGGCCAACTCTACACGGGCTGGACAAATGACCCGGCCAGCCGCCTGCACGCCCACAAGAGCGGGAAGGGGGCCAAGTGCACCCGTGCGCTGGGGGCACAGCGGTTCGCGTATCTGGAACGGTGCACAGACAGATATGCCGCCCTGCGCCGGGAAGCAGCCCTGAAAAAACTGACCAAGGCGCAGAAGGAAGCCCTGTGCGCCGAATGGGCTGAGAAGAATCTGCCCCGGCTCTCGCTGGCCACCCGGGCCGATGCGGCGGAGATCCTGAACATCTACAACTGGTATGTCCTGCACCATACCGCCACCTTTCAGGTAACGCCCTCTTCCCTGCCGGAGTATGAGGACTGGGTGGACAGCACCCGTGCGCTGATCCCTCTGCTGCTGGCCCGGGATGGGGACGGTAAACTGCTGGGCTACGCCTGCGCCCACCGCTACCACCCCCGGGAGGCCTACGACTGGGCTGTGGAGAGCACCATCTACTGTGCCCCCGATGCCCGGGGCTTTGGTGTGGGGGATACCCTCTACCGCGCCCTGCTGGATATTCTGGACGGGATGGGTTACTGGAATGTCTACGCCCTTGTGGCAGACCCCAACCCCGCCAGTGAGCGTATCCATGCCCGCCTGGGCTTCACCTGCGTGGGCCGTGAGCCCCACACCGCCTATAAGTTCGGCTGGCTGGGCCTGTCCACCTGGTGGCTGCCCCTGCGCAGGGGCAATGAAAAGCCGGAGCCCACCCACCCGCTGACACAGGAACAGGTGGAGGAGATCCTGGGAAGATACCAGGCATAAAGAAAGCGCCCTCCGGGGCGCTTTTTTGCATTTCATATATACATTTTGAATGCATAAAAATTGAATATAAACAAATGATACTGTATAAACATACAAAGTGTAACAAATCCTGCCGCAAATGCGCGGCATGTTTGGCAGTTTTCAGCATTGACGGAAAAGCCGCGTGGCGTATAATAAAAGCATCGACCGCGAATCAAAGACAGAGGATGCGAAGGGAAAGTGCGCATCAGGGTACAAAAGTGTATTTTTATTAAAAGGAGCGCGTTTATTATGAAAAAGGAAAACATCAAAAAAGTCGTTCTGGCCTACTCTGGTGGTCTGGATACCTCCATCATCATTCCCTGGCTGAAGGAAAACTACAACAACTGCGAGGTCGTC
>ENA-UOOA01003568-UOOA01003568.1-human-gut-metagenome-genome-assembly--contig:-P61old-NODE-3568-length-19109-cov-28.819356_pt1 | contig 19109 bp, 11 predicted proteins | sample MGYA00242467_ERZ724014 | MGnify/ENA metagenome assembly ERZ724014 | reverse complement strand
CCTGAGCAATGAGAAAAACAAATATTAATATGATCCATCGCCAGTATGGAATCAGGTTTTTGAAAATTTTACTCATAAACGTTTCCTTTCTTTCCGGTTAATTATCCCCCATACACGAATGCAAAAATATCCGCAATCGTGCGCATACTATCTATTTTATCAATAAGCGCGGATAATTCAATAAAGAAAGTATAAAGAAACAGTAAAAAAACAGAGACTATATAAATGGTTTATATAAGTCTCTGTTTGATAAATTGTGCTTAAACGAAAAGTATGTGATAGCCAGGAGCCTTTGAAAACTAATCCAAATCAGCAAGACCTACACGCTGTATCTGGAAGGTCTTGTATGCCTTTGCTGTTGTAGTTTCTTTATCACCACCGCTCACCTGTGACTGGTAAATCTTACTATATCCTACGGCATAAATCTTTATAGAATTAGCTCCCTCCGGTAAAGCACTCAATGGTACCTTTACCTTATATGTCTTGTTATTTTCAAAGAAGTCCCTTGGATCCTTATTTAATTGACTGTTTTCTTTACTGTTATTTATCTGTTCATTTTCTGTTCCATCATTATTCAGTGTATAGATATCCCAGTCCACCTTCTTTAAGTAAATCTTATCATTTCCGGTGCCAATCGTTTCATCATTTGGATTTTTTTGCGGATCCTCGATATAAAAATCCAAATAAACAACAGTTTTTTCATCAATCTGATTTCGCACAAGGTTTGAATCCTTTACCGTAAAATAAACATCCTGCGTACTGTCTGCACCATCTAGTCTGGCATCCGCTTTATTAGCTGCTTCTTCTTCAATGGCATCATCAATAGTTGCATATAATGTAGTTATGTCATTTGAATCAGTATCTGCATTCTCCTTAAGATAAATTGACGGCTCATGAACTGATGCACTATATGCAGCAATCATAGTGTTTATATAAAGTTTCAATTCATCATCATTATTTGAGAAATCGGAATGTCCTACACCTGAGTATGTTACATTTCCCATTGTGTAAATATAATAATTATTTCTTACATCCTTTGGAGACTGCTCATAAATTCCATGGTTTGACAAGGTATACCATACAACAATATCACTCTCACCATCACCATCAGCATCCTGATTCATATCCAGCTGGTAGTACTGCTTATGAGTGGTAGCTATATTTATTTCGTCAGCAATCTTAAAAGGATATGTGGTAATCTGTCCTGAATTAACCTTGACTGCCTTATTAGTCTTAGCTTCAAAATCATTACCATCTAGCCCTGAATACAGCCTGTACTCGCCATGATCGTTACCATTATCTTTCCACTGATACTGATTTAAATCTGCATAAGTAAATCCCTGATTCTGTCTGACAATAACTGAATTATCAGATTTTGGCTCATATGCAATATCAGTATTATTCTTTTTGGCAGTCTGTACAGCTTTATCAAAATCCTCATCAGTACTCTGTAATGTATTGCCCTTCTTTAAATACTCATTTGACAAGATTCCATACCTGTCCAGTCCGACAGTATCACGAATTATAGAGTTAAACTTATATCCCCAGACATTATTATATTTATTATCATTTTTATTATTACAAAATGACGTTGTATCATGAGCAAACAATACCGGTTTTCCTGACTGGATATATGCTTTTATTTTATCGAGATGATTATTTGTATTATCAATATCATAACAATCACCAAATCCAATTACAAGCATATCGTATGTCTGCAGCTTATCACATACCTCATCCATTTTCTCTACGTTGTCATAACGAACTGTTTCTATATCCAGGTCAAAATCCTTCACTTGACTAAGTAATTTATGAAACTTTGTATTGCTATCATTCTTCTGCGCCTGCATATCAAAATTTCCCCTAAAGCCCTCATTATGCTTCAAGGTTGAATTAATCTGAAGAATCTTGACTTTTGTAGGACTGCCTTTTGAATTTTTGGCATACACATATCCGGATTTCTGATCATATCTGTAGCTATTTGTAGCCTGACTTACACGAAGCTGCCAAGGCATAACTCCTACATAGCCATTCGGCAAATCATAAACCAGTTTATAATTATAATTGCCTGCATTCAGACTATACATATATTTACCATCATCACCCATTACCGGATTCACAATAGTACCATCACAATATAGTTTTATTTTATTTGCAGCTATTCCTTCATTGGTCGTCGAAAACTTACCATCAGAATTTGAATCCAAGAACAGCTGTGCATTAAAACTCGCTTTAGAATCCGCACCACCTGCATTGTTTATTGAAAATTCCAATGTAATCTGATTATTACTAATCTCAACATAATCTGTATCTTTTACTTTTTCCTGCTCCTTGAGTAATATTTCAGGTTTTTCAGTAGTCAGGTAGGTAACAAGGTCAGCTGTCTCATTTGACTGTTTTTTTAAATTTCCCTTGCTGTCCACTTTAAGAACATTGTCTTTATCTTTTGCATAACATAAAAGAGTAAAAACATTTGAACAGTTATCAATGTAATCCTCATTAATTCCACTTTTATACTTGCTATCATTGCTGAAAAAGCCATCTGAAAAGACGACAGGAAAGCCCGCCTTTATATAATCCTCCAATTCTGAAACCTTCTGCTTAGTAATATCATTGCCTGAACCTCTGTATGTGTTTGGAGCAGTTAAATAATCAGCATTATTTCCATTTCCTCTTAATGTAAGCTGAGTATTAAGCGCCTCTCCATCATTTATATAATCAGTATCCAGCAATCCCGCATGACCATTCTTGAGCATATCATATCCCCAATAATTTACCACATCTTTCGGATTTATAACAACAATGTCACCAACATTTGAGTATTTAAGCCCATCCATTTTCCAATCATTATATACTGTATGACCATCTCTATAATTCAGATTATCGGCTACAAGTCCCATATATATCATATCATAATTATTGAGATCCTCTATTCTTCCAATAAATTCTGCACTCGTAACCCTTGTTATTGTAACCTTTTTTTTCTCCGGGCATCTTGATCCAAGCCAATTTTTTAGCTTATCATAATTTAAAGCGTCAGACTCATTTTTTACAGTTCCGGGCTCTATATCCAGTATGTTCAGACTATCTGTCGGATTTATAATGTCTCTTTTATCGGCATACGATATGATATAGCTTAAAACTATCGCCTTTGAAATCTCCTTGTCATAGTATGCATACTCGTCCTTTCCAAGAGTATCATTTTCTTTTTTCCTGCTTGTATTCTCTGAGTTGATATACTCTGCTATCTCGTCAAAATTTTCATTTTTAGCTGCTTCGACAAATTGAGTTTCATCTTCATTTGCAATAAATGCAGAAGCAAAATCATCTCTTAAAACAAATGGCACATCCGTACTAGGATTATAGTTTCGTGGAATAACATATTCGTTGCCAATTACAAAACCATATTTATGGGTTCCACTGTCAACCTTATAGTATTTTATGTCATTCCCCCAGTTAATAAAATTATCAGCAGAGTCCTTAGTAAAATTCAAGGAACTGAAATTGTTACAGCTTAAAAGACCTGCAAGCTTTTTAATGTTGCTGGAGTAATCTGCATTCGAATCAGGCCACACAATACCATTATCCACTATAACAGGCATCATTATACCACTCTGGTGTACACGCTGGACTATCTTCTTTACCTTATCCCATGTAATGTCATTACCGGTATTATATTTTGCAGCATCGTCTCCTAAATCATTTGAAAGGACGGACTTTGAGCCGGAAAGATAGAGTAAATCAATTGTTGACACATCTATCTGCTCAAGCTCCTTTGGTGTGACCGTTTTTACCTTGAAGGTCATATTGGCAGTCTTATCATCATCGCCTGTCTTGCCCTCCTGATTGAATACACCTGTTCTGAACCAGTTATTGTTCTTGAAACCACCCTTATAATATATATGTGTAGTATTTACAGGATAATCAAGCGAGCCGTTTTTATCAGCCTCCATTATATAGTCACCTTTTCCCTTACCCACATAGGTATATGTCTGGCTGTCCTTAACTATATCAAAATATCCGTCTGTATCAGTGAGGATTACCCTGCCTGTGTTACCATCATTATTCTCTGTAGCAGAATCAGCTATTGAAGCGTCATCTGAAATATCATCTGCGCCGGTCTTACCTGCCGGCTGATTGTCCGGTGTGCCATCATCTATCTTCTCGTATGGATTCTGTGAGTCAAGCACTGCTCCATACTCGCCTGTCTCATCGTAATTAAACTCAATAGGTACCTTAGTGTCCACCTCGTAGTAGGTCTCGTCATCAATGATTTTATCTGCAGGCACATACTCCATCTCAACCGTACAGTATGTATACTTCTCATAATCCGGCTTACTGCCATCAGGCAGACTTGCCATCCGGTCAGCTCTTGCAACAAATTCATATGGTGATGTGATATCTGAATTGTCTTTTCTGTAAATATATGCCTTCGGGTCATATTTTGCTATGTTTTGCATGCCCTCAGCAGAACCAATGGCATATGCGCTCTTTATAGAATAAACCACATGCTTGTCTGATGTGTCATCTGCTGTGCCTGTATCTGTCGTATTGTCTGTGCTGCTATCGATGTTTCCATCTGTACCGCTGTCTGTATTTCCATCAGCTTTCTGTGAATTATCAGTTCCTACCAGATACTGTGTATTTGTCATGCCATCCGGCAATTTGACTGCAGTAAACGCAACACTGTAGTAGCCTCTTTTTCCTGTATCCACAGATTCAGCGCCATCTTCTGTCTCATCCTCTCCCTGCATGAAAACATAATGGTCAACATTTTGTCTGTAATGACCTGTAGGCAGTCCCTCTTCATTTACAGCAAGCTGGTAATCGGTATTGAACTTATAATCTCCCTCCGCCTGCTCTGTCATCTTATAACCGGTGGTACCCTTGTTTATTCTGTCCATATCTACAAGGGCAAGCTCACTCCAGTCATCGTCTAAACTGACATAGCTCTCCTCATACGGCTCATAGTAAAGAGGCTTTGTGTTATCCTTTTTCTCTGTAGTAATAGGTGCAAGCTTTGTTTTCAGACCTGACATATAGTCAGCCCTTTTTTGTACACCGTCACCCTCTTTGTCAGACATCTTTGACAGTGTTCCAAACCAATCGTCAGGCTCCTGACCGTCAATCAGATAACCGATGGATGCCATTTTCTTGTCCGGCACCACCTCCACTATATTGAAGGGCTTGTCCTTGCCATGTGAGCTGACTATATCAGATATTCCATTGAATGCTACATTTGCATCGACCTTTGTTAGGCTGTCATTCAGCACAAAAGCTGCCACAACGAGACATCCTGTAAGTGTGAGTGATATTGGAACCACTATTTTTTTTCTTAATTTGCTCATTGCGATTGCTCCTTTGTAAAAAACTACTTTGTTTAATAATATGTGTAAAACGTAATTGTATTTGACTTAAATCCCGACTCTTCCTCAAGTCCAAGCCAGACGCTGATATTTAATTTTTCTCCGACAAAAAAATTTTTTCCGAGAGTGATATGCATTTTTTCATTTTGATTACCATCTACAATATAATAATTAAGATAGTTCCTATATTTAGGATCATCTTCATGACCTTCTGCTCCGGTTTCTCCGGCAATCTCCTTTGAACTAAACTTAAATATTCCATCAGGCTCACCATTGCCATCAGGACCATAAATCAGCTTACCATCATCGCCCATTTTAAAGGATATATCTCCCTTGTGCTCGGTTGCACCCGTTGAGCTGACACTTTCTACCTCCATATGCCATACAAAATCCTTAATCTGATATTTGCCATTTAATGAAGAATTTTTTAACTCCCCTTCATCAATAAACAATTGATGCGTCTGTCCTAAATCGAAATGTTTATCTGCATCACAATGCAGAATATTGATTGGATGTGCTACGTTTACAGTTACCTTTGCCGTCAATGACGGATCGTCTATGGATGTTACGGTGATGACTAATTGATCTGTAGTTTCATCGCTCATCAGTTGTACATCATATACATCACCATTAGCATTAAAGTTTCCACCATTTTTGGTTCCGGAATGATCCCACGTTACATTTTTTGAGTCATACTTTCCACCAAGTATCTTATCAGTAAACTTTAAATTATTATTCGTTTTCTTCATCTCATAGTATACTGTTCCGTTGGTTACATCCTTGCCTTTGTAATATATCCTTATTCCTTTAGGCTCTGCCGGTGCCACATACTCCACATCTGCCCCGGTCGGCACCTTATTGCGCATAGTGAAGTTCTGTTTTGATGTATACTTCTTGTCCCCTGCCTTAAAGTCCACGACAATTCCGACAGAGTTCTTGCTTTCTGCCTCACTTAAATCAGGTGTAAAGCCTGTGACATTTTCTGCCATAAGAGATTCCTTGCTCTGACCATCCGCCTTCACCACACCTGTTGCAGGATCCAGTGTATCCTTTCGCAGATAGATTTTGTGCTCTGACGGTCTGTATATGATATAGTATGTACAATCCTTGTTGTAGATAATCAGCTTGCTGTCGGATGATGTTTCCTCAGATGATGCTTCTTCTGATGACGCTTCTTCCGCTGATGCAGTTGCAACATAACCGGCCTCAGGGGCTGCCGATGCCACCTCCACTGGTGCTGCCACTGTAGCAGGCTCATACTTGACACCCTTTTGCGCATCAATTATCAGGTCTCCTATCTGATTCATCGTAAGCTGTGCCTCATACTGTAAATCTACGTCCTTTGAAGCGTATTTATACTGCTTCGTGCTCGTACCGATAAAGCCCACAACAGCCAGACCCAGTATTCCCATTATCGCCATGACAATGACAAGCTCAACAAGTGTAAAGCCACTGTTTTTCCTATTATTTGATTTGTTCATGCGCCTTAAAAGTTTCATGGTTCATCTTCCTCTCCGATTTCATCATACAACCTTATAACAGCCTTGCGTCAAAATAAAATATTCATCATTAAACTATGTAAATTACTCACATACCACCTTACCGGTCTCCTTGTATATCGTGATAACCTTTTCTGTGCTGTTTTTTTGAATCCAGATACGGCTGCAGCACTTACCATTGGCATCAGGCTTTTGTGCACCTGAGCTTCTGTCAAACTGAAGCATTATCTTGTCTGAGCTGTTCAATTGTGTCTTGTCACTATAATCATCCTTCATGGAATAGTAAACATCAATCCTGCTCTTTCCGACTTTGCTCGGAGCAGATACTGTACCATTTATGGTCGTCTTATAATAGTAGGCACCATCTGATGCATCCTTATATATCTCAAGAACTGCGCTGTCCTTTCCCATAGTGGTGACTCTTGTTTTATTAATTATCGATTCAATATTTCTGGCACACTGCTTCACCTCAACACCCATGACCGAACGAATGGATATGGTTGCCGCACCTATAAGTACGACAGATATCGCTATCACTACTATAAGCTCTACCAGAGAGAAACCGCCATTATTCTTTTTTTCTGTTACAGACATATTGGATTCCTCCCTTGTATATATCGTCAAAATTTGCCAAATATAAATATTTCGCAGCTGTTTTGCGCCTTAAAAGCCGCTTGTTTTCTACTCCTTGGTCCAGTTCTGGTATGTAATGAGCGTAGCATAATCTATTTTTGTGTCCGCCTCTTTCTTATTTGAAAAAGAAGAAACATTACCCAGATAGTTGGCACCGTCCATGAACACATCATACAGGTGCAGTGCATCGTCTGCATCACTTACCTTTTCAAGAAGCAATGCCTTAAATACCTCCTGAGTACCATTATCAATCTCGCATTGGTCTTTGTTTACAATTATCCTGCCCTTTGCAACTATGGTACCTGTAAAGTCAGCATTCAGTGTCACATCTCCCGTAGCAACAATTATATCCACATTATGTGATTTGTCATTTGCATCATAGGTGTAGTTACCGTTTTTGACAATTGCCTGGTATTTTTTCCCCTGATACTCAGTCTCAAATATATGTTTATTACCGGAATTTGGCACTATTTTCAACAAATTGGTATTGTTAACTATATTTGTAAAAAGCGAAACACTTGCTGCATTTGTCGGTAAATCCGCATAATTTGTCAAAAGCTTTGAGTTTAGTGCAGTATACGTGCGCTGTAAAGCATCCGACTGTGCATCCATGTCCACACCATCAGCTATGCCCTTCAAAAGGCTTAAATTGCTGCCATCGTAGATGCTGTAATTGCCGGCAGTATAGATGCTTGCATCCTCATTTACCTGTATGCTGTCAGTATAAAACTTAGTGTATCTCTTGAGCTTGTCACTGTCTGCACCAAAATAGTCACTGTAATACTCAGCAGCCTTGTTCGTTGGCAGATTGACATAATAGTATACAAGTCCATCATCATTATTATCAGTAGAAGGAACAAAGACCTTCTTTATACAGTTGTCGATTGTCTTTGACTCTGGCAGATATGCCGAGAGAGCCTTACCTGTCTTTGTGCTGACCACATTGGCATTTATTTCAGTATACTTTGTTTGATCCTGTCCGGTTGCCGTGATATCCTTGTACTCCTTATAGGAAAGTGGATTCTTGTTGTAAAGCGATTTGGCATCCGCACCATTTCCACTTGTGCCTATGCACTCAGGCGGCACAAGGTATGCTATCTGGTCACCCTTTACAGAGATTGACTCACCCATGCCCACATTGCTGTTTTCTGTACCCACTCTACTTGAGTTTACAATAGCCTGGGTATTGATATATGCGGTTCCTGCCAACATAAGCTCCCTGATATTTGACATATCAAGAGATGCCTCCCTGCCGTTTATGATAATAGCAGAGCTATCGCCTGCGACAGGATTTTCCTTGTCAGCACCTCCGTTGCCAAAGCCGACGTACTTCGCATTGTTATTCTTATTATTCTTGCCAAGTGTAACCTTTGAGCCTGTACCCTTTAAGGTCATGTCATCTGCCACATATGTCATGCCATCTAAATTGACTGTTGCACCATTTACATTTATGTTGCTTGTCCACAGCTGGCACTGTGAATCAACAGAAAGTGTACTGTTATTGTGTACCCCCGCCATATTCTTTTTTATTGTACCAGTATCTTTTCCGGCAAAGTCTCCCACCTCTATATCGCCCTCTGCAATCATATAGCTGGTATCCTTTACATCAAGTGTGGCATTGTTTGGAATGGTAACACTCGTAGTAGAAGTCCCTGTGCCTGCCGCATTTTCACAGCCGGCGTAGAGATTACCGGATAGATTCACTTTATTAAGTCCTGATATAATATCCAGTCCTTCATTTCCGACAAGAGAATATGTAAAAAGCTCCGGAACTCCTCCCGATGCTGTAAAGCTCATGGATGGAACTCCCAGAGAAATATCTGTTTCTATTATTGATTTAAATCCCTTTTCATCGGTATACTCTACCCTGATGCCATTAATGACTGCGCGGCTGTTGTATACCTTGAGCAGTCCATTTCCATTTTCATCGGCATTTACCGCCTTGACCACAGCGTGTGGCTTTGAGTTTTCGTCTGTGAGCTTACTATCCACATAGTCTTTAAGCTTTTCAGTTTTATAGTGCATACCGGTATTGTCAGACTCAAGACTTCCCTTTAAGCTCTTTAAATACTCCTGCGCAAATATACTCTGTCTGCCGGCCTCATTTATGCTGCTGTCAGAGTAATTCTCCATAACCTTAGTATATCCTGCTGAGTAAGCCTTGGAAATATCTCCCTGCAGACCGGTACATATCTGATCCAGCACACCCTCTGCCGAGTAAAAGTTGTCTGTATTTTTTTCGTCCGTCACCTTCATCTGGAGGTTCATAAGCGCTATCCACAGCACAGTCACAGCTAAAACAGCCACTATAGCCATTGCAACTACAACCATCACAAAGGAAGCACCACGGTTATCATTACGCTTCATAATTAATACCCCATGCTTCCGGTCATCGTAACAACCGGGTCTTTATCCTTAAATATATCATCCAGTGAAGCCTTGCTCTCGTATACAGCCACCTTCACATCATACAGCCTTTCAGATGCATTGCTTTTTGTCAGATTCTTTATATCGACAATTGCCTTTACATCATTCTGAATTACATTGTTATTAAAGCCATATATAGCTTGATCGGGCTGTAGTGGATTATCCGGTGCTCCCATATTTACATTCAGATTGGTGGCTATATGAGTATAAGCATGACCTGTACGATTTCCCGGCTCACTTACCTTCACATATGCCTTATATGTACTCTCCTTCGTGCTCAACTCTGACTGATCCGATATAGTCTTTTGCTTTACAATGTTTACCGTGCAGTCCAGCTTGTCCTTATTATTGATTATAATGACATCGTTGCAGGTATTGTAAAGTGTTCCTGTAGATGTGTACCATGGATTGTAAAACAGATAGACATTCCTTAGATTATGGTTCACAGTATCTGAAGAATTATCATAAATCACCATGGTATAATCATCCTTCAGTGCACTATTCGGATCCGGAAAAGTCTTTCTTACTCCATTCTTATTGATAGAATATGAATACGACACCGTAACCTTGGTAGCCTTATTACTCGAAGCTCCATACTTTTCTATATCTATGGTGATAGTTCTTTTGATATCCTGCTGAGTGATGCCGCCTACACCAGGCATATTATTAAATGCATATATAATATTTGTAGCAGAATACTTGTCTGCACTCATGCAGTCAAAATTTGCATCCATGGCCGACATATCCGCTACCTCGTCCATGTTGTACTTTTTAACCTTATTGTCCGACTCTGCGTCCGATTTTGCATCCACTGTCACAAGAGCATTGTATTTCTTTGTGCCTGACTGCACACCAGACATATAGAAATAATACTTGTGCGCATCCGACTTCCTGAAATTCCAAAGCGATGTATCGCTTATTTTGGCAGATGCATCAGTCTTGTGGATACAGCTAGTAATGACATCGTCCTTGTTTACAATTTCTGCACTGATATCCTCAAGCCTCTTTACATTATCAAACTTGCCCGACTTCTTAAGAAGCTCACATGCACTGCTTCCATCTGATATATTAAAGCCGTCCGCCACGTCAAAGCCCTCAGATGGATAGTTAAACTGATATGCCAGTGTCTTCATTGAGTTCTTCTCAATACCCTCCATAATGTTTGTCGCCAGATGTGTAGCATTCATCTCGTTTTTTGCCTTTACATTGGTCTTTGTAGCTGTGACAAATGCATTCAAAAAAGGAAGCACGATTATTGCGAGAATAGCAATCGACACAATAATCTCCACAAGTGTTACTCCTCGATCATCGTTTTTTAGCTTTCTCAAATCTGCTTCCTCCCCTCTTGTATTTTGTTATCTCATAACTCAATAATCTAACATTTGATATTTATCACTTACGGTCTCAATAACCCGCTAATCTAATAACCTAATATTATAATAATCAGTTAGTTTGTTGTACCAAACAGATTATTTGTACCATGTGGTACTGCAGGTATGTATGGTGCCTCATATGGCTTATCAAGTCCATACAGGAAATATGAATCCACAAGCATCTCACCTGTCAGCTTGCCTGTCGAATCATCAAAGCTCACATTGAGCGTGCTGATAGTTTTCTTCTGTGATGAACCAATCACCTCTCCAAGCATAGCCTTAAGCCCATGATACTCTGTCTTGAATGCCATAACTGTGCTGACATCATAAAGCTGATAGCCTGTAACCGTAGACTTTGCAGAGCCTGTTGATGTACTGCCATCAGCTGCACTGCCGTCGCCTGTCTGTGACTGAGAGCTGTTGCCATCAGCGGTCTGAGAGCTCTGCGAACTGTCTGCATTACTGCTATCCGTGGTACTGCTGTCTGAACTGCTTCCTGACGAAGAATCTGTACCTGCATCGCCGGTCGGATTATTCACATCAATAGCTGTCGGTGAGCCGACTGTAAGCTCTGTAATATTTGTATTGGTAGATTTCTCGATAGCAACCGCATCCATGATGCCGTTTTCAATCTGTAAATATGAAGGGAAATTGTCATATACCTGCTGCATGGCATCAGACATATCCTTTGTCTTCTTTGTGTAGTCATCCGCCTTTGCCGCAAGTGCTGAAAGCTGATTGTACTGTGATTTCAGGTTCATGTTTTCACTCTTGAGTGAATCCCTCTTATTGGACTGTGGAATAAAAATCAAAAAATATGTCAGTGCTAAAATGGCAACACCCGCTAATATAATAAGTAACTTTTTATCTCTCGTTGACATCCTAACACCCCCTACTGATTTGTACTGTCTGTATCTGATGATGAATTACTATCCGTCTGTGACTGTGATGACGCATCTTTTGATGTATCATCTGGCTCACTGCCTGTGCCATCCCCCGATTCAGAAGCAGCACTGTCATCAGCCTTTACATATGTGCAATCTACTGTGAACTGAACCTTTGAAGCACCGGTCTCATCAACCTCCTCTGTGATGGTTGACACATTGGATACCATGATACTCTCAAATGTACGAAGCTGTGCAATTACATCAGCCGCTATATCCTTGCTGCCCGTCTTTATGGTCATCGAAACACCATCAGTCGTAACAGACATATTCACAAGCTTGGCCTCTGACGGAAGCTTCTGCTCCAGCTCATCCACGAAGCCCGTTATCTCATCATTCTTGTTGGATGAGGCGCTCTCAAGAAGCTTAGTCCAGTCATAGTCCTTCTTTGTCTGGTTGTACACATCATATATATTCTGTGCATATGACAAATCAGAAACACGCGCTTTAAGCGTCATATTGTCTGAAGTTAAAACAAGATTTGAAAAAATGCTGTATGCCGTGATACCAACTGCAACTACCACACACAAGCCAAAAATGAGAAGCTGCACTGCAAAAGAAACAGGCTTTTCGGCTTCCTCCCCTGCCGGTACGGGAAGAGGCTTTCCATCAGGACCAACAGGTGGTTTTCCCTGCATACCTGCCTGTGCGCCTCCGGGTGGCATAGCACCTGCAGCTGTTCCTGCCATAATCGGAGCACCGATTCCCTTGTTTTTCTTACTGTCAAGTATATCAAGCGGGCTCAGTGAACATCCGACACAGTTGAAATACTCTGCCAGCTTTGCCTCTGCGAGGTTTATGCTCTTTGCCACATGTATACCGTCAAACTGCTGAAGCGGAACCACCTTGACATTCAGCTCATTGGTCAAAAGCTTTGAGAGTCCGCTGAAATCAGCACCTAAGCCAATGAGGAAAATTCTCTCGATAGGAGTATCTGAGTTTCTCGACTGATAATAGTCTATAACTCGTCCGAGACTGCTTATCAGATTGGAAAGTGAATATGATACATTCAGGCGAAGCTTCTTAAAGCGCTCAGAATCAATCTCATGTCCCATAGGATCCATGCCGCCGCCCGCCGGCTCATCAGGTACTGTGCCATCAGGCCTTATTGCAAGGCAGGTCTTTCTGCGTGCCACATCAACTGCATCGGTAAATGACAGATACTCTCCAAAAAGCTCACTATCCTGAATCGCCTCAATAGCATCAGCAAGTCCATGGTTGACATTGCGCTGCAGCTTTACCATGCTTCCATCCATTACAGTCAGTGTGGTAGAAACCTCATCCACCTTGACAGTCACCTTCACATCTCCGGGAATCTCTCTTCTCATGAGCTGCTTGATGGCATTTCCACTATAGTCAAGTGCTACAAGCTGCAGCCTGCAATCAGCTGCAAGAGCACCATACGACAAAATAAGATCATTAGGCACAGCAATAACCGAAAGACGTAATTTCTTTTCTTCCGGTCTGTCAATCTTCTCTATAATCTGATGTACCAGCTTGTACTGGCTCAAATCCACCGGAAAATAATCCGATGCATTCATTGCAATCATTTCCTTAAGCTGTTTTTCCTTAACAAGCGGAAGCTCAATATCTCTGCTTGCTATACGCGCTGAATTTAAAACAAAAACAGCTTTTTTGGTGGAAATCTTCTTTTCCTTCAGCTTACTGTATAAGATAGAACGAAACATCCCATCCGGCTGTACCACTCCATCATCAATCATCCCCGGTGGTGTCGGAAAGCCGAACATATTGTAAATCTTGGGATTTTTTGCTTTGTAATCAATCTCAACTACTCTGGTAAGGTTCTCCCCTATTTCAATACCGAGTACCCTATTTGCCATAACCTAGTCCTCCGTGTTTATCTTTGTTTTACACTGTATACATCTGTAAAACATTCGTAACTGTTCAGTTACAAACATTCTATATATATTTCGGCATATCTGTGTTTTCTCTGCTTTTGTCTCACTGCTTGTCGTACTACCTGTTTTATATTAAGTACGCTATATTATAACACGTTTTTCAAAAGCCTGCGAGTGTCAAATATGCCGATATCATTTTCTCACCCCATAGCATCGAAATAAATATTCCGGCTGCCAAGTACGGTCCCATCGCAAGCCTGTTGCCTGCGTTTGTTACTTTCATACGAATCAGATGTATCACGGAACCGATGATGCATCCTAAGAAAAATGCTAATGTAATATTCTGCCAGCCTATCGCAAGACCTGCACATGCCATGAGCTTGACGTCTCCGCCACCTATGGCTCTTCCTCCACTTACAAGAAGAAGGATCTCAAGGAATAAACTGACGCAAAAGAATCCTATCACATATTCAGACCAGTTATCATGGTCTAAAAACACATGCAGGATTCCAAGCACCAGTATAAATATATTGATTCCGAATGGAATTTCATATGTTCTCCAGTCTATCACACTCAGAACTATGAGTGCAGATGTAAGAAAGCAGTAGATGATACTCGTAAGCTCAAGTCCATTTACTGCAAATACTACTATGTATAATATACCGTTTAACGCCTCAATAATAGGGTATTGAGGTGATATCGGTTCTTTGCACTTGCGGCATCTGCCGCGAAGAAACAGCCAGCTGAAAACCGGCACCATATCGTACCACGCGAGCTGATACCCGCATCTCATGCAGTGGGACCTTTCGGTCACCACTGTCTCATGCTGCGGTATGCGGTAGATACAGACATTTAGGAAGCTGCCTATAACTATACCGAATGCAAATATTAAGATGTAGATGGGTATCAGTTCTGTGGTCATGGTTGGTGGTCCTTAATTTCTACTGTTTTACAAATTTGTTATCCTCTATTTTATAATAAGGCTTATTCGTTGTATCTTCCGTAATAGCATATTCAATACTTCCATCTGCTGGTTTATATGTAATAGCTATTTTTGTCCAATTCTTACCTTTCAATTTAGTTTTAACCATTCCTGCATCTTTAACTGCGGGATCACTAGTTTCTGACACACCAGTACTTGTAACATTAATTGTAACAGAAGCTGTCTGATCCTCTTTATCAGCATAATAAGCTTTTAATGCTGATGCAATACTATCGCAGTTCTGAATATCTGTAGCTTCTCTTGACTTTTCAACATACTTCATAAGCTGTGGAGCAAGTACACCTACAAGCACTGCCATGATGGCGATTACAACAATAAGCTCTACGAGAGAGAAACCTTTGTTGTTCTTCTGTTTCTTTCCTAACTTTTTAAATACATTCTTTACCATAGTTCTTTTCTCCTTTTCATTATAACATGGTTTTTGTGCAAAGAGCTGTGCCCTATCAGCATCTCTTTGGTTTGTATGCGCTCATTGTACCATAAATCAAAGCATAATGCAAGTTATTTTCTAGTACAATAGTATCATTGCTGTATAATTTTTTTCGCCTTTTTTAGCAATTTTAACCAAATTTTAGCCGATTTATTGCATTTAAATCATATTTTTTCAAAGAAATAATCTCCTGGGCTGTATTTTGGCACAGCGTGAGGGGCTTCACTCCATGTGACCGGCTAACGCATACACTCTCGTGAGAGCTACGCTACACTGCCAAGATACTGTAGGAATTATGCTTTTAGATTTTCTATGCTTGACGAAACCGTCGAAACGCGCCGTCCGTGGCGCGGTTCTCCTTGCCCATTACTGCTCACACCATCAGTGTGACCAGTAACGATTACAGTCCATTAAAAGTGCCTCTACGAGGCAGGGGCTGTAATCTGACAATAGTTGATTTATTGGCGCATAGCTTGACAGCGTGGTGTCAAGCTATGCGTTTGAACAGCAACGATATATTACATCCCAGTGGCAGTTCATTTCTGTGTTTCATGCGCATAATTCAACAGTATCTAAGCAGCTTCGCTATTCGCTCACCCGAGAGTATATTCGCCAGCCGTTCGTAGAGAATGAAGCCCCATCCTACTGTCAGCAAAAGAGGAAGCAACCTCCGGGCTCTCGCCCAAAGATTGCTTCCTCTAATTTACATTTCACTACAATATTAGCTCACAAGCCATTTTTTTACAGTTTCCTCATCAAAATCCACACATTCAGCTATATCTTCTATTGAGTGTCCTTTTTTCTGAAGTTTTAAAGCCGTTACTTTTGCCTGACGAATTCTGCCTTCTTCTCTGCCTAATTCTCTGCCTTCTTCTCTGCCTAATTCTCTGCCTTCATTTTTCTGTTCTTCCCACGCCTTGCACATATCAATCACCTCTTCTTTCTCATCTATGTCTATATTCGTTCCTGCAAACAGGTTGATTGCCTCGACTGTCTCTCTGTCCACATTGCTAAACTTCTCGTCATTCTGCAGCACTTCCTGCATTTTTTCCTTATCATAAGCATTCTGTAATACCTCGAAAAGCTGCCTGATTGAGGTTCTGAATCCTGTAAAGTCGGTTATCTCCCTCGGAGCCAGCAGGTTAATCCTATAATCCGGTATGAATGGCAGAAGCTCCTCGTCCACATCACCAAACATATCTGACAGCCTCCTTGGTCCATCCCATTCCTTTGTCCCGAGATACACTGTAATCGTAATTACTGGAATCAACTTATCCTCTTTCGTAAATCCCGAGAGAAATTCATCAGAAGTTGCGATATCCTTTTCCCTGCGGTGCTTTTTGGCTGTTTCCTTTACCTGATTGCCATATGCCATGACATCATAAAACATGTTTTTTACCGGAATGGAATAGTGTATATCCGACTGATTCTCTACTCCTATCAGTACCACATATGATTTGCCGGTATATTTGATACTGGCATTTTTGAAGATGTCCCTCAGCTTCTGCATCGCTATGGTCTTTTTGTCAAGCCCTAGTGCGATCAGCACCTCCGTTGTGTCTCTTTCCTTAAGGTTTTCCGGCAGGATGACCTCTCTTCCTCCATACAGTATATTGTTGCACAGGTCTGCAAACCTGGCATTGTCTGCAAAGTATTCCTTTGCCATTGAGTCCTTTGCGCTCAATCCTTCTCCTCCTGTTCTCTTGTGTGAGCAGGAAAATTTGGTGCCAATGAGGGTATAGTGGTACAGTTTACAAGGTATACCTGTGCTGTTCTTCTTTAATATTTACGCACGGTATACAGTTCATCCGCCTTTTGACTACATTTTCTGCATTCTGTCTACATACGGCATTTCAATTTTCCTGCTGTTGATTGGTAAATAAAGCATTGAAAACTTCCATGTCCTTTGTAGAATAATGCGAAGTGGTCTGCCCTCTTCAAAGTGGTGCGCACCTGAAAAACTGTTATGTGGTGCCGCTTACAGAAATATAATGCTTTGAGTTGATTGTAGCATAGAGGTGGTGCTTTGTCATCAAATTTTTTCTTTTTTTTGCCACAGCGTAAGGGGCTCATGGGATGAAGTTCCGGGCTACTGTCAATATCCCTTAGCCAAAAAAAGAAGCAGCCTCTGTTCTCCCGCCCAAAGACTGCTTCATATTGATTATTTTTAATTTTCAACTGCTGCTATGCCAGCTTCTTATTTTTCTCGAGAAGCTCATAGATTTTCTCAACGTCATAATCCGGCTTCATAGACAATGCTGCTTCGTAAATTGGAGCGATAACCTCCTCTTTTTCTTCCAGGTCATCTGCTATTTCTGCCACACTCTTGTCCTTTTGCAGCTTTTTTACAACCAGTGAGATTATCTTTTGTCGTTCTCCCAATTCTCGGCCTTCATTTTTCTGCTCTTCCCACGCCTTACACATATCAATCACCTCTTCTTTCTCATCTATGTCTATATCCGTTCCTGCAAACAGGTTGATTGCCTCAACCGTCTCTCTGTCCACCTTGCTAAATTTTTCATCGTTCTGTAGCACTTCCTGCATCTTTTCCTTATCATACGCATTCTGCAGTACCTCGAAAAGCTGCCTGATGGATGTCCTGAATCCTGTAAAGTCTGTTATCTCCCTCGGTGCCAGCAGATTAATTCTGTAATCCGGTATGAATGGCAGAAGCTCTTCATCCACATCACCAAACATATCTGACAGCCTCCTTGGTCCATCCCATTCCTTTGTCCCGAGATACACTGTAATCGTAATTACTGGAATCAACTTATCCTCTTTCGTAAATCCCGAGAGAAATTCATCAGAAGTTGCGATATCCTTTTCCCTGCGGTGCTTTTTGGCTGTTTCCTTTACCTGATTGCCATATGCCATGACATCATAAAACATGTTTTTTACCGGAATGGAATAGTGTATATCCGACTGATTCTCTACTCCTATCAGTACCACATATGATTTGCCGGTATATTTGATACTGGCATTTTTGAAGATGTCCCTCAGCTTCTGCATCGCTATGGTCTTTTTGTCAAGCCCTAGTGCGATCAGCACCTCCGTTGTGTCTCTTTCCTTAAGGTTTTCCGGCAGGATGACCTCTCTTCCTCCATACAGTATATTGTTGCACAGGTCTGCAAACCTGGCATTGTCTGCAAAGTATTCCTTTGCCATTGAGTCCTTTGCGCTCAATCCTTCTCCTCCTGTTCTCTTGTGTGAGCAGGAAAATCCGATGCCAATGAGGGTACAGTGGTACAGTTTATGAAGTATACATGTGCAGTCCTTCTTTATGTTATCTATATGTTTTCTATATGTTTACATTATGATTATCACACTGTATACAGTTCATCTGTCTTCTGACTACATTATCTGGCTTCTAACTGCCCTCTGGCTGCACTTTCTGTATTCTGTCTACATACGGCATTTCAATTTTCCTGCTGTTAATGGGTAATTAAAGCATTGAAAACTTCCATGTCCTTTGTAGAATGATGCGAAGTGGTCTGCCCTCTTCAAAGTGGTGTGCACCTTTAAAAACTGTTATGTGGTGCCGCTTACAGAAATATAATGCTTTGAGTTGATTGTAG
>ENA-UOOA01003559-UOOA01003559.1-human-gut-metagenome-genome-assembly--contig:-P61old-NODE-3559-length-19166-cov-6.302548_pt1 | contig 19166 bp, 20 predicted proteins | sample MGYA00242467_ERZ724014 | MGnify/ENA metagenome assembly ERZ724014 | reverse complement strand
CCGGCAGAACCACACCGGGAAGAACTGGCCGATGATGATGCCCAGCACGATGGCAATGAGCAGCTTCGGCAGCAGCCCAAGCTTGAATTTTTTCTTTTCCATAGAAATAATTTTCCTCCTTTTGCTTTCCTGGTTCCCGTGCAACACCTGATGGCGCTCTCTTCACCTCAGCCTGCACAGCCAGTCTTTTTCATGATACGCCAAAATTTTACTTGACGTGTTGACGTCTTTAGTTTAACATAGACATAAACATGATTCAAATTCATAAAAATAAATTTATGGATTAAAAGTTTTTATAGCAAAAAGGAGTTCTGCGATGGAAGTTCGTCAGCTGAATACCCTGATCTGCGCGGCTCAGTTCCAGAGTTTTTCCAAGGCGGCAGAGTCTCTGGGCTATTCTCAGTCCGCTGTAACAGTACAGATCAAGGCACTGGAAGAAGAGCTGGGCGTGCGCCTGTTCGACCGCATGAACAAGCGGGTCCTTCTGACCGTGGACGGCCAGCGTTTTCTGGAATATGCCAACAGTATTCTGGATACCATCCAAAGCGCCCGCCAGGCACTGAACGAAAATGCCGAGCTGGACGGCAGCCTGCACATCGGCACGCTGGAGTCTCTCTGCTTTTTCCGCCTGCCCGGGCTGATCCGCCAGTTCCGGCTGGAGCACCCCAGGGTCGGCCTGCGGGTCACCACCGGTTCCCCGGAGGAGCTGATTGAAAAAATGGAGCAGGGGGAAGTGGATCTTATCTGCATTCTGGACGAGCCCCGCTACTCCAATAACTGGCACAAGTGCAACGAAGTGCCGGAAGAAGTGGTGTTTGTGGCAACGCCGAACATCGACCTCGGCCATCCCGGCCCTTACCGGGTGGCCGAACTGCTGGACAAACCGTTCTTCCTGACCGAGCGCAACGCAAACTACCGCCGCACTTTCGATCAATTTCTCGCTTCCCATCAGGTCGAACTGACCCCCAGCCTTGAGATCAGCGATACCGCGTTTATCATCAAGATGCTGGAACATTCTTCCGGGATCTCCCTGCTGCCCCGCTTTGCGGTGGCCGAATCCGCCGCAAAGGGGCAGCTGCGCATTTTGGAAGTTTCGGACTTCCAGCTGACCATGTACCGCCAGATGTTTTACCACAAAGATAAGTGCTGCACCCGGGAAATGAAAGCTTTTATCCAACTGGCCGACGGGCCGGATATCCCTCTGTGACCCGAAGCAGCCCCCTTGAGGCGTCAGAGCTCTTTTCCGTCCAGCACCGCCTGTTTTAACGTGTCCCCCTCATACACCAGCTTCAGGGAGAAATAGGGCCGTTCTTCTTTCAGAAGCCGAAAGAAGATCTTATCTCCCTCCCAGATGGGCAGGCTTGTCACCTTTTCTTTCGGCACCCATTCCAGCACGCCCTCCTTACAGGCGTCGCCCTTTATCATCTTACCCTCCCAGCGGTCCGCCGTGTAGAGGTGGATGAACTCGGTCATATTGCCCCAGATGAATGTCAGCAGCCCCCGGCAGCGCCAGCGGGTCAGGGTCAGGCCCGTTTCCTCCCGCACCTCCCGGAGCAGGCAGTCCTCCGGGCTCTCGAACCGCTCAAATTTGCCGCCGACACCCACCCATTTATCGTGGTTGTAGTCATCCTGCTTTTTCACGCGGTGGAGCATCAGGTAGGCGTCCTCCCGCTCCAGATAGCACAGCGTGGTGCTGAAAATGGGGTATTCCGGGTTCATAAAGCTTCCGAGATTCATCGCGGTCCTCCTTTTGATTCATCACAAAGGCGTCCCACAGGAAAGCCCCTGCGGGACGCCTCTTTTGCTTTTCAAATTCTGTTTTGATCCGGCTCAGCCTTTGCGTGCCGCACGGCCCTTGCCTGCGTTGTTCAGCTTGCGGACCAGATCGTTCTGGTGCTTGCGCTGAGAGGGGGTAGGCTCCGGGTCCCGGGCTTCCTCAGGGCGAGCAATGGTCTGCTTTGCGCCCGCGTCCACCCGGACCAGGTTCCACTCCTGATTGCCGCCGGAGACATAATTCCAGATCTGGGCCTGTGCACCGTTGGAGGTGTTCATGCCCACAAGGTCGATGTACTTGTCGGCCAGCACATTGCGGATGCGGGTGCGCCCGCCGCGGGTGGGTTCCAGCGCCCAGCACTGGCTCAGGCCGCTGGTGCGGCTCCACTGGTGCAGCCAGGTGCCCTCCACCACGCCGCCCAGGGCCAGATCGATCATCTTGCCGGTAAAGCGGTTTTCGATCCGCCAGCGTCCGTCCCCGGCGTCCACGAACTTCCACTGCTGCCAGGGGTGGCCTGCATAATCCCAAAGACGGATCGCAGCGCCGTTTTCCGTATTGAAGTTTTTGACTTCCAACACCTTTCCATTCGGGGCCTTGATGAGGTAATACTCGTTTTCCAATAATACAACTTGTGCTGCCTTTGCCATAGCTGCGATCTCCTTTCCAATTGAATATCTATATTATAGCGCATTTTCATCGCAGCAACAAGAATGGTTTTTGATAATTTTTTTATGATTCTTTGTGCATTTTTACCCACTCTTCCGCGCGCCGTTCTCACCCGCCCGTCTCTGTGCGAAAAACAGCCGCCCACCCGAAAAACTCATACTGTTTTTTATATAAAAACAAAACGCCTTTTTCGCCCTGATTTCGCCCGATTTTGTGAACAAACTGTTTCCGCCGCAAGGTCAGTTTTGTTCAGAGCTTTACCGTGATAAAGTAAAGTGTTTCTGTTTGCTTTATTTCAATACAGTTACCAAATTTCAGAACGAGCTTTAATTTCTTTCACGATTTTGGATATTGACTTTATCACATAGCTGGAGTATGATAGAGTCACAGAGGAGCGGAAGACGCTCCAGGATCACATTGCAACATGCCTCTGCGGAACCACCGCGGGGCAGGAAAAATATAGGAGGTTTGATGATGTACTACTACATTCTGGGTTTCGGTATCGCATGTCTGGTTCTGTTCGGTATTGGCAGCATGGAGACGGTATGTGTCAAGCCGGCTGAGATGTTGGTCAAGGCCCTGTTGTGGCCTGTCACCCTGATGGAAGCAGTTGTGAACTACAGCTCCACTCATCACAACTATAAGGCTGCGCTGTAAAACACACCCCGTCAGGATGTCCTGAAAGACATGCAAGGCTGCTGCACCCGCAAAGGCGCAGCAGCCTTTTTGTTTGGAATTTTCCGCAAACCGTGGTACAATAAAGGGCAGAAAGCCCCCACGGGCCCGCCGGAACCCACCGACAACAAAGGAGAACTATGAAACCCGATTACAAACTCGTGGCAAAAGCCAAATATATCCACACCACTGCCGACCTCGCCAGCGAGCTCTGGCACGAGGTGTACAAGCGCTATTACCCCGCCAAGCAGCTGGACACGCTGGTGGACATCCTGCAGAGCGCCGACGCCATTGAGGAGGACATTGACAACGATGTCAACTACTTCCTCGTGCTGCTGGGCGGCAAGGTCATCGGCTACTTTGCCTGGAAGATGGAAAACACCTCTCTCCACCTGCTCCACCTCTACCTCAAGCCGGAGTTCCGGGGCAAAGCACTGGGCCGGGACATCGTGGCCAGCTGTGAACGCCTGGCCCGGGGCGAGGGCCGTGGCCGGGTGTGGTGCACCGTCCACGCCAAGGCCCTGCCCGTGCAGCAGTTCTTCAAGGCCAAAGGCTACCGCCTGCTGGGCCCCGCCGAGGAGGACGAGACCACGCGGCTGCCCGGCCAGCTCATTTTTGAGCGGATGCTGTAAAAACTGCAAAATAGCCATTGCTTTTTTGCCGCGCTTGCACTACAATAAAGTAGTGTATTGAAGTGCCCTTTCTGCGGGCCTGACGCAAGATGCCATCAGGGGAGGAAAGCTTTATGGCAAAAGATCATCCCACCGGAAAATCCGGCCTGTATTCCGCTCTTCTGGAGCTGAAGACGCCGGAGGAGTGCTACCGCTTTTTACAGGATGTGTGCAGTTACGCCGAGCTCAGCGCCATGGAACAGCGCTATAACATCGCTGAAAAGCTGATGAACAAGCAGAGCTACACCAGCATCATGGGCAACATTGGCGCATCCAGTGCCATCATCAGCCGGGTGAGCCGCGTCCTGAGCCGGGACGACAGCGTGCTGCGCCGCCTGCTGGAAGAGAGCACCGCCCCCGCCGACAAGACCGAGGCTTAGGAGGTAGTGATTATGAGCAAAGCAGTTGTATTTTTTGCCGAGGGCACCGAAGAGTGCGAGGCACTCCTTGTCATCGACCTGCTCCGCCGCGCAAAAGTCGAAGTGACCGTTGCGTCCGCCATGGGCCGCAAAGAGCTGGTGAGCAGCCATAAGATCCACCTCACCGCCGATGCGCTGGCCGAGGACGTGGATTACTCGGATGTCGATCTGGTCGTACTGCCCGGCGGCATCCCGGGCACCCCCAACCTGGCCGCCAACAAGACCGTCACCGAGACCTGCAAGGCCTTTGCCGCCGCGGGCAAAAAGGTAGCCGCCATCTGCGCCGCCCCCAGCGTTCTGGCCTCGCTGGGCCTGCTGGAGGGCAAAAACGCCACGGCCCACGCCGGGTTCCAGGATCAGCTGGCCGGTGCCATCGTCCACGATGAAGAGGTCGTGGTGGACGGCAACCTCACCACAAGCTACGGTCTGGGCGGTGCCATCCCCTTTGCGCTGGAGCTGGTGCGCCAGCTGGCGGGTTTTCTTTTTCGCTTAGAACGGATGCACCCGCAGCTCATGCGGATAATGATTCAGCACCTCACAGCCATCCTCGGTGACGAGGACCAGATCTTCGATCCGGACGCCGAACTTGCCGGGAAGGTAGATGCCCGGCTCGATGGAGAAGCACATGCCCGGGGTGACAACATTCTCGTTCACCGCCGAGACGTCACCGGCCTCGTGGTCTTCCAGACCAATGAAGTGGCCCAGGCGGTGGTTGAAGTAGGGGCCATAGCCGGCTTCGGTAATAAGATCGCGGGCCGCAGCGTCAATATCGCAGAAACGGACGCCCGGCTTGACCAGCGCTTCAGCTGCGGCCTGGGCCTGCCGCACCAGCTCATAGACCCGGCGCTCCTCCTCGCTGGGCTCCCCGGTAAAGAACGTCCGGGTCATATCGGAACAGTAATCCTGATACACGCCGCCCACATCGATCAGGACGCACTGGCCCGCCTCCAGCGGGGTGTCGTCGTTGTCGTGGTGAGGGTCTGCCGCATGAGCGCCAAAACCGCAGATGGGGGGAAAGCTGACCCCGGAACAGCCGTGGGCCGCATAGATGCCCCGGATGGCTTCGGCCATCTCTTTTTCGGTGATGCCGGGGCGGATGAGAGCCTCAAACTCCGCCATGCAGTCATCGTTGACCTTGGAGGAAGCCCGCATGGCCTCCTGCTCGGCAGCGTCTTTTACGGCGCGGGCATCGTCGCAGGCGGCGGAAGCATTGCGGTAAGCGGGTGCCGCGTCCAGCTCCATCAGCCGGAGCAGGAACCGGGCGGGCCAATTCTTATCAATGCCCAGAGGCTTGTCCCGTTCCAGCCAGGGCAGGAGCTTTGCCGGGGCGTCCTCGCCGTCCGAGTAGTTTTCCACCGGGATGCCTGCCTCCGGCGTGCCGAACAGCGCGTTGACGAAGAAACGGTGGTTTCCGTCGGCCCGGAGCAGCAGAGCCAGCATCCGCTCGCCGGGCTGGATGCGCACCCCGGTCAGATAAAAGATCGTGGGCGGGTCGCTGACGATCATTTGGGTCAGGCCCTGTCTGGCAAGGTTTTCGGTCACCCGTGCAAAGCGGGCTGCATAGAGTGTTTTCATGTTTTGGTTATCCTTTCTGTAATTTTTATTGCAAAATATCTTGTATGTTGACAAATTTGCAGGAAGCGCCCACTTGTTCATAAATAATTCATAATAAATTCATGTAGTGTTCATGCACTTCCGGTATATGTATGGCAACGTCGGCGCGCAGAGCGCCTTTGCCCCGCCCAGTATAGCACGGTGTGCCCAAAAAATGAACCATCCGGCCCGATTCCGGCCCCGCTGGCACAGGAAAGGAATTGGATCGTTATGAAAATTGGTTTTTGGGAACTCGTGGTCATCGTGGTGGTCGCGTTTGTCTTCATCGGCCCGGATCAGCTGCCCGTTTATGCACAGAAACTGGGCAAAATGCTCCGTGAGCTGAAGAAATACACCGGCGCTGCCTCCGAGGAGATCCAGAAAAACGTGGTCGAGCCGCTGAATGAGATCCAGGCCCCCCTCAAGGAAGCCGTTGCTCCGCTGACCGATATCAAAAAGGATATCGACAACAGCGTCAAGGACGTGACCAAGAGCTTTACGGGCATTGGCAAGACCAGCAAGGAAGAAGCCGCCAAGGCCGAGCAGGCAGAGGAAGTGACCGAGCTGGAAGAGGTAGAGGAGCTGGAAGACACTGCCCCCGCCGCAAAACCTGAGGAAAAGCCCGCCGAAGCCGCTCCTGCCACGGAAACCGCAGAAGAGAAATCCGCTGAGGAGCCCAAGGCAGAGGAGAAGCCGACAGAGGCCGCTCCCGAAGCCGCCCCTGCTGCCGCTGCAGAGCCCTCCGCCGCCCCGGCCGCGGAGGAAGCTGCCCCGGCTGAAGAAGCAAAGGTCTGAGCTGCCTTTGCCCCGTATCCCTCTATTTTGATGCACCCGCGCCTGCGGTTGCCGAATACATTGGAATCCGCCCGCCACACGGCGCGGCAAAAGTAAAAAGGAGATTTTTATTATGCGTATTGGTACTAACGAGCTGCTTATCATCCTGGTCGTTGCTCTGCTGATCTTTGGACCCAAGAACCTGCCGAAGCTGGGCAAGATGTTTGGCAAGACCATGAACAACTTCAAGAAGGGCATGGAAGAGAGCGAGGAGGAAGAGAACACCTCCAAGGCTGAGACCAAGACCGAGAAGAAAGACGACGAGGAGTAATTGTGGCTACAAACTTGAAGCGCAAAAAGAAAGCCGAAGTCATGGAAGACGACGGCAGCATGACGCTGACCGGGCATCTGAAAGAGCTGCGGAACAGGCTGATCATCTGCGCGGTGGTGTTTGTGGTTTCCGTGGTCATCACCCTGATGTATGCGGACCGCCTCATTGATATCCTGACGGCGATGGGCCAGGGTTATTACACCTTTGTTTCCATTGCCCCGCAGGAAAAGCTGATGCAGTATTTCCGCGTGTCTCTGCTGGCGGCATTCGTCATCACGGTGCCCGTGGCGCTGTACCAGATCTACGCCTTTGCAAAGCCCGGCCTGAAAAAGAGCGAGACGTTCTTCCTCAAGCTGGTCATTCTGCTGGGCCTGGTGCTGTTCTGCGTGGGTGTGCTGTTTGCCTACAAGCTGATGATGCCGTTCATGCTCCGATTCCTGAGCACGGGCATTGAGGGCGCTGAGTACATCCAGACCACCACCAGTATCGAGAGCTATGTCAACCTCTGTTTGACCATGTTCATGATCTTTGGCTGTGTGTTTGAGATGCCTCTGGTCACCATCATCCTGTCCAAAATGGGCATCATTTACCCCGAGCTGCTGAAAAAGGGCCGCGGCATCGCCATCGTCTGCATCTTCTTCATTGCAGCTGTGGTCACCCCGCCCGACATCGTATCCCAGTGCATGGTGGCAGGCCCCATGGTGCTGCTGTACTTCATCAGCATCTTCCTCAGCGGCATCTTCTACAAGCCGAAATCGGATGACGAGGACGAAGACGACGACACCGAGGACGAGGAATAATTTTTCTCAGGCTTTCCGGCTCTCCCGCAAGGGAGGGCTTTTTTGTTTGCCGCAGGGCCTGCAATTTTGCCCCTTTTGCCAAAATCCGGACTTTATTTTCGGCCGATTGCATAAATCCTGCGCCAGCCCCTGCTCTTTTGGGCCAAAGTATGTTATACTGTTGGCGAATGGAAATCAGGCAGGAGACTGCCTTGAAAAGGGGTAAATGAATCATGAAAGAGTACGCATTCGGCATTGACCTTGGCGGCACCACCGCCAAGATCGGTCTGTTCACCACCTCCGGCGCTCTGCTGGAAAAGTGGGAAGTTCCCACCGACACCTCCAATGCAGGCGAGCACATCCTGGAAAATCTGGCCGCTGCCGTCCTGGGCAAGATGAAAGAGCAGAGCATCCAGCCCGAGCAGGTAGAAGGCGTGGGCATTGGCGTGCCCGGCCCGGTGCTGGACTCCAGCATCGTCCCCATCGTCTGCGCCAACCTCGGCGGCTGGGGCGAGCGGAATGTTTCCGCCCAGCTCTCCGGCCTGCTGGACGGCCTGAAAGTTCTGGTGGGCAACGACGCCAACGTCGCCGCCCTGGGTGAGATCTGGATGGGCGCTGCCAAGGGTGCCAAAAATGCCGTCATGGTCACGCTGGGCACCGGCGTGGGCGGCGGTGTCGTCGTCAATGGCAAGGTCATTGACGGTGTGCACGGCGCGGGCGGCGAGATCGGCCACATCACGGTCAACCGCCATGAGACGGCCACCTGCGGTTGCGGCAAGCGGGGCTGTCTGGAGCAGTATTCCAGCGCCACCGGCGTGGTCCGCTGCATGAAGAAGCTGCTGGACGAGAACCCGGACACCCCCTGCGTGCTCCGCGGCACTGAGTTTGCCGCCAAGGACGTCTTTGACGCTGCCCGCAATGGCGACGCTCTCGCCGCCCGCGAGGTGGATGAGATGTCCGACACGCTGGGCATGGCTCTGGCCAACATTGCCTCCACAGTAGACCCCGAAGCATTCCTGGTGGGCGGCGGTGTTGCCCGCGCCGGGGACGTCCTCTTTGCCCCGCTGAACAAGCACTTCCAGGAGTATGCGTTCAAATCCTGCCGTGAGACCCCCATCAAGCAGGCCAGCCTCGGCAATGATGCCGGCATTTATGGCGCTGTCCGCCTGATCGTGGGCGCATAACGCAAAGTTTTCCACAAACAAAAGCGGGACCGTTGAAAATTCAGCGGTCCCGCTTTTTGTTTTGTCTGTTTAATCTTTGTGGAAGTAGATGCTGTCTTCCTCCGTAATGGGGCGCACCACTTTGCAGGGGTTGCCCACGGCAACGACACCGGAGGGGATGTCTTTCACCACCACGCTCCCGGCCCCAATGACCGTATTGGAACCGATGGTGACTCCGGGCAGAATGGTCACATCGCCACCCAGCCAGACGTTATCGCCCAGCGTGATGGGCTTGCACAGCTCCAGCCCGCTGTTGCGCTCCTGCGGCAGGATGGGATGGATGGCCGTGTACATGCCGCAGCCGGGGCCGATGAAACAGTGCTGTCCGATGGTGATCTTGGCGCAGTCCATCAGGTAGGCCCCGTGGTTGAGATAACTGCCTGCGCCAATGACGCAGTTGTAGCCGTAGTCCGTGTAGAAATGCGGCAGGATCACCACATCTTCCGCCATGCCGGGCAGCAGCTTGTGCAGCAGCTCGGCCCGCTTTTCTTTCTGGGAGGGGCGGGTCTGGTTGAACTCGGTGTATCGCTCTTCGGCCTTTTCGCGTTCGATGCGGAGTTCCTCATCAAAATTGGCGTCGTACCACAGGCCCGCTTCCCATTTTTCGCGTTCTGTCATCTGGTTTTCCTCCTGTTACAGCGTATCCTCGCCGGGGAGCTGGTTCCACAGGCGGTAGTAAACACCCTGCTTTGCCAGCAGCTCCTCGTGGGTACCGGCTTCCTCAATGCCCTCGGCACCGAGAACGAGGATGCGGTCGTAGTTCTTGATCGTGGTCAGCCGGTGGGCGATAGTCAGGGTCGTGCGGCCATGGGCCAGCTTTTCGAGGCTCTGGCCTACGAGGATCTCACTCTCGTTGTCCAGCGCGCTGGTGGCCTCGTCCAGGATCAGGATGGGCGGGTTCTTCAAAAAGACCCGAGCAATGGCAATGCGCTGCTTCTGGCCGCCCGAGAGCTTGACACCCCGCTCCCCCACATAAGTGTCAAAGCCGTCTTTCAGGGCCAGAATAAAGCGCTCCGCGCCCGCCAGACGGGCCGCTTCGACGATCTCCTCCCGGGTGGCACCGGGCTTGCCGTAAGCAATATTGTCCGCTACCGACCCGCTGAACAGGTACACGTCCTGCTGAACGATGCCGATATCTTCCCGCAGGCTGTGGATGGTCACCTTGCTGATGTCCTGCCCGTCAATGAGGATGCGGCCGCTGGTCACATCATAAAAACGGGGGATGAGGTTGCACAGGGTGGTCTTGCCGCCGCCGGAGGGGCCAACCAACGCCAGCCGCTCCCCGGCCCGGATGTCCAGGCTGACATGGTGCAGGACTTTATTGTGGTCGTCCGGGTACTCAAAGCTGACATCCTCAAACCGGATAGCACCGGGGCCGGGCTGGAGAGGCTTGGCGTCCGGGGCATCGTGGATGGGGACAGGGGTGTCCATGATCTCAGCAAAGCGCTCAATGCCCGTCATGCCGCGCTGGAACTGCTCCGCAAACTCCACGATGCGGCGGATGGTGGCGATCAGGGTGGACACATACAGCACATAGGCCACCAGATCGCCCGCGCTGATCTTGCCGTACACCAGCGAGAGACCTCCCGCCAGAATGACCACCAGATACATCAGGCCGTCAAACAGGCGGGTGGAGGTATTGAACGCCGCCATGGCGTAATAACCCAGCGTTTTGATCTGCTCAAAATCCCGGTTGCCCTGCTCGAACTTGGCCCGCTCCTGCTCTTCCGCCGCAAAGGCCTTGACGACGCCCTGGCCCAGCAGGCTGTCCTCGATGGTAGCGTTCAGCTCACCGATCTGGACGCGCTGCTGGCGGAACCGGGCCCGCAGGCGCTGGTTCAGGTAGACCGACACCACGCCCATCAGGGGCACGCAGGCAAACACCGCCAGCGTCAAGGGGATACTGGCCTGGCACAGGATGAGGAACGAGGCCAGGATCTTGATGCCCGCAATGAAGAACTCCTCCGGGCAGTGGTGGGCAAACTCGGTCACGTCAAACAGGTCGTTGGTGATGCGGCCCATGATGGTGCCCACCTTGGTGTTGTTGTAATAGGTGTGGTCCAGCAGCAGCAGGTGGTCAAAGGCGTCCTTGCGCATATCGGTTTCAATATGCACGCCCATGATATGGCCGATGCCGGACATGAAATACTGCGCCGCTCCGTCAATAATACGGAGCACGAAGTAGAGCGCTGCCAGCTTGAGCACGATCTGGGCTGTCAGCGTGATGCCCACACCCATGGCGGAGTTGGTAATGGTGCTCATGATCTTGGGCAGGATGATATCGCACATGGTGGTCAGGGCTGCACAGAACAGGTCGATGAACAGCACCTTTTTGTACTTGGCCAGATAGGGCAGAAAGCGCCGGATGAGAGCCCCGCTGCTGGTATGGTGTGCACCGGGGTCATGGATGGTCGTTTTAGGCATAATTCCTCTTTCTTTTTATGCTTTTTTACTATAATCTCGTTCGCCGTAGATGGCGGTGCCGATGCGGACGAGAGTAGCGCCCTCCCGGATGGCGTTCTCGAAATCGCCGCTCATTCCCATGGAAAGGGTCTCCATGGCTACGTTCTGGTATCCGCGCTCCCCGGCCAGGATAAACAGCTTATACACCTGTGCCAGGTAGCGGCGGTTCTGCTCATCGTCGTTGTTCACCGGGGGAATGGCCATCAGGCCCTTGACCCGGATGTGCTCCTGGGCGGCGGCGGCATCCAGCAGCGGCCAGAGCCGCTCCGGGGAAACACCGGTCTTGGACTCCTCACCGCCGATGTTCACTTCCAGCAGCACGTTTTGCACGATGCCAGCCTTGGCAGCCTCTTTTTCAATGGCGGCCAGCAGGTGCTCGCTGTCCACGCTCTGGATGAGGCTGGCGCGGCCCAGCACCTTTTTGATCTTGTTCGTCTGCAAATGGCCGATGAAATGGCTGGGCTTGCCGCAGTAGGCCCCGGCGTCAAAATTGGCGCAGAGCTCCTGCACATGGTTCTCGCCAAACACATCAATGGGCAGGGCCGCACTGGCGGCAACAATGTCCGCTGTGCGAGTCTTGCAGGCGGCACAGAGCTGCACCGCTGCCGGGTCGCGGCCCGCTTCCCAGGCGGCTGCCGCCATCTTGGCGCGGATCTCTTCCACCGCTTCCCGCATTTCTTCCAGTGTCTTTTCCGCCATAGGTTAATCCTCCTCGGTATATTTTGCGCGCTCACCACCGATGAGCTTGGGGCGGGTGCGGGCACAGAGAATGTTTGCTTCGCCGATCTGATTCAGGCTCAGGCGCACCGGCACGGCCACCCGCTTGAGGTGCATCCCGATGAGAGTGCCGCCGATGTCGATGCCTGCATGGGCCTTGATCTCTTCCACGGCGATCGGGTCATGGAACTGCTTCCAGCAGGTGGTGGCCCAGCTGCCGCCCGCGTGGGGCCGGGGCACCACGCAGACTTCCTCCCAGCCGTATCGTTCGGCGGCTTCCCGCTCGATGATGATAGCACGGTTGAGGTGCTCACAGCACTGGGCCGCCAGCCAGATGCCCTGCGCCGCCAGCACCGGGGCAATGCCCGCGTACACGGCCTGCGCCGCTTCCAGGCTGGAATCCTTGCCGATGTGCCCGCCCACGATCTCGCTGGACGAGCAGCCCACCACAAAGACATCGCCCTTTTTCAGCTTTGCCTGCTCCAGCAGCTCCGTGACCGCCTGCCGGGCTTCCTGTTCGATTTGTTGTTTGAACGCTTCCGTCATTCTAAAACACCTCGGTTTTAAATTCTTACCCACTGGATCTTAGTTTCACCGGCCACGCCCAGATACACCCGGTTCTCCGCCGGGCAGAGGGCAAGGACACCGCCCAGCGCCTTGCCGCCGTAGGAGGCAAGCAGCGCCCCGTCCGGGCCAAAGCGCTCGGCGCAGATGCCATCGTCCGGCATCTGGAACAGCCGTTCCCGCATGGATTCACTCAGCCGGAGGGCGGCACCCCGCAGCAGGGTGCCGTCGGCGTGGTCTTCCAGCCAGGCGGAACGCGCCCAGCGGTAGCCCACCGAGACCGTGCCGTCCTCCTCCACTGCCAGCGCCCCGGGGTATCCGGGCAGGCCCGCGGCCAGCTGTGCACAGCCCTTGCCCCCAGCCATCAGCTCCCGTCCACCGGACGGGACTGCCCAGATGCAGCGGCTGCCAAGGTCGGAGACGTACAGCGTCCCGCCGTCCGCCGAGAGAGCCAGCCCGGAGGCCCCGGCCACCCCGCCCAGCACCCGCTCCACGGCCCGGGTCACCGGGTCATAGACATAGACCCAGCCCGTGGCCGTATGGGCCAGCAGCTCGGTGCGGAGGGCGCTTTCCAGCCCATACTTCACGGAGACATCCGCCGCGTTGGTGAAGTAGACTTTCCCGTCTGCCCCCACGGCCACCGCCGCCGGGCAGGAGAGGGCCTTGCCGTCGATCTGCGTCACCATAGGCTCCACGGTCACGCCCCACTGGTCGTTGCTCACCCGGCAGAGCTTGCCGCCGTCGGCCTCGATCGTCGTCATCCAAAGGGTGCCGTCCGGCGCAAAGGCAAGGTCTGTGATCTCGCCGCCTGCCACGTCCAGTACCTCGTTCATCCCACTGCCGTCTGGCTGCATCCGCATCAGAACGCCTGCCTTGGGCAGCTTTGCCGCCGCATAGAGCCAGCCATCCTGCATCCGGATGGCCGTGCCGATCTCATAGGCGCTCAAATTCAGCGCGTCGGCGGGGTCCACGCTCCGCACATGCTCGGCGCGCTCCGCTCTCTCCGGGGCGGCATAGGTCTTTGGCGGCGTGTCGATGGGCCGGAACACCAGCGCGTACACCAGCGCCACGGCCGCCAGCGCCGCAAACACGTTGCTGGCCGCCCGGAACCGGTGGAGCAGGGCTTCCCGCTCAATGGCCATCTGGGCCTGCGCCTCGGCCTTGCGGCGGGCGGCCAGCGCGCTGGCACGGTTGGCGCGGCGAAGCCAGCCATCCACAAACAGGGCCACCTGGGGCCCCACCGTGACCGACGCAATGAACAATATCAAAATAAACTCAACCAGTCCGATGCGCATAAGCTTTTTTCCTTTGCAAAGGGAATTGATTTATCAAATTAGTATAACACAAACCTTTTGCAGCCGCAATTGTTTTGCTTTTTCCTCCGTGGTATACTATAGCAAAACATGAGTTTTCCAAAGGCTTCACGCAAACTTCACAAAAATTTCCAATTGTCGTATTAAGATAAAATCGGGACTATTGGGACCATTCTATAAAACAAACAAAGCACCTTTTGCATTTGAGGAGGGCGACTTTTTATGGCTAAAATTCTGATCGTTGATGATGAGCCCCGTATCCGGGAGCTCATCCGGGAGCATTTGCAGTATGCGGGCTATGTCTGCGAGGAAGCCGGTGACGGCTCCGCGGCCCTGAGCCTTTTAAGCGGCGGCGGGTATGACCTGGTCATTCTTGACCTGATGATGCCTTTTATGGACGGCATGACCTGCCTGCGGGAGATGCGCAACCGCCACATCAACACCCCCGTCATCATCCTGACGGCCCGGGGCGAGGAATACGACAAGCTGGCCGGCCTGGAGGGCGGCGCGGACGACTATGTGGTCAAGCCATTCTCCCCCCGGGAACTGGTGGCCCGCGTCAAGGCTGTGCTCAACCGCACCCTGCCCCGCACCGAGAGTGCGGACGGTGCCATGACGTTCGGCGAGTTGACCATTGATACCGCCAGCCACACCGTCCGCGTCTCGGGTGAGGAAGTGAGCCTGACCCCCAAGGAGTTTGACCTGCTGGTCTTCCTGGCCTCCAACAAGGGCATCGCCCTCAGCCGGGAGAAGATTTTGCAGAAAGTGTGGAACTACGATTACTTTGGCGAGGACCGCACCGTGGACACCCATGTCAAGATGCTGCGGGGCCACCTGGGCAAGTGCCGCGGCTATATTGCAACTGTGTGGGGCATCGGCTATAAGTTCGACCCCGACGCAGCCCGGTAAGCGGAGGCGTTGCTCCTGATGCGGCATACGAGCAAACGCAAAACACGGCGCACCATTGGCATCCGCGGGCAGCTGTTGTGGTTTTTGTGCTTCATCTGCCTGCTGCTGCTGTTGCTGTTCTGGTTCCTGAGCACCCGGCTGCTGGAGCCGCTTTATACCACCCATATCCAGAAACAGCTCACAGCCCAGGCAGACGCCATTGTGGAGCGGCTGGACAAGGCCATCGCCGAGGGGGAGACCCTCTCCTACTGGGGCTTTGGCAGCCAGCTCCATGTCAACACCACGTTTTTCAACGAGCTGGGGTCTGAGATCTTCGAGAACAGCGGCATGAGCAGCTTTTGCGTGGACATCTCGGATACCACGCTGCGCCAGATCTTCAAGATCGAAAGCCTTTCCTACTGCAATCTCCACCGCACCAAGCCCACGGACACCGGCGGCGAAATGCTCTCCTACAGCACGGCCCGCGCCATGCGGCAGCTCTGCCGGGAGACGGGCAGCTGTGTGCGGAAGATCAACCCGCCCACGCCCTCCGGCTCTGTCCAGCTGATGGTGGGCAAAACGACCTCCGATGGCAGCTATACGGTGCTGGTGACCACCAGCCTGATGCATGTCGCGGAGGCCGGCCAGGTGATGAGCACCGTGCTGCCGCTGGCGGCGGCACTGATCTTTGCGTTCTCCATGTCGGCGGCCTGGCTGTTCAGCGAGTGGTTCACCAAGCCCCTGCGGGAGCTTTCCGGCGCGGCCCGGCAGGTGGCCCAGGGCAATTACAACGTGCAGGTGGACTCCAAGCGGAACGACGAACTGGGCGATCTGGCGCAGGACTTCAACCACATGGCGCAGGAAGTCCAACATGCCTCCCAGATGCAGCGGGACCTGCTGGCCAATGTCTCCCACGACCTGCGCACCCCGCTGACCCTCATCAAGGGCTACGCCGAGACGGTGCGGGACATCACGGGCGACGACAAGGCCCACCGCAACGAGCAGATGAATATTATCGTGGACGAAGCCGACCGGCTGACAGCCCTCGTCTCCAGCGTGATGGAACTGAGCAAGGTGACCAGCGGTGCCATCCAGTGCGAGCGGGTGCATTTTGATATGGGCCAGCTCTGCGACGAGGTCAGCGAGCGTTACGACGCCGTCTGCGCCCAGAACGGCTGGGAGCTCAAGCTGGAGCTGCCCGAAGAGGAGCTTCCCGTTTACGCCGACCCCGACATGATGCAGCGGGCCCTGCACAACCTGCTGGGCAACGCCATGCACCACATCGGGGAGGACGGGCTTTTCTTCCTGCGGGCATTCAAATGCCCCGAGGGCGTCCGGGTGGAAGTGGAAGACCATGGCCCCGGCATCTCGGCGGAGGACCTGCCTTATATCTTCGACCGCTACTACCGCTCCCGCTCCGACGCGGGCAAGCAGGGCACCGGCCTGGGCCTTTCCATCACCAAGGCCATCTTCCAGCAGCACGGTTTCCGCTTTGGTGTCCAGAGCACCGTGGGCAAAGGCACCACATTCTGGTTCATCATGACGGACACGGACTCTTCCGACAATTAAAAACCCCTCCCGGTTGCTGTTCGCACAGAAACCGGGAGGGGTTTTCTCGTTAGTTGGTGACGTGGTAGATGCCGAACGTGTTGTCCGGGGCGGGCATATCCACCCGGGAGGCCCGGTCGTTGACGGCAAAGGTCATGGCAGCCATGGCGGCCAGCACCGCCACAATGATGAGCCATTTGACGGCATTGGGGAGCTTCTTCATAATTTACTTCCTCATTCTTTTGGGCTTTTGGGGTTCAGGGGCGGCAGCGGCAGCGGGCACGGGCCAGCAGCTCCGCCGCCTGCGAAGCCGTCAGGGCATGGACCCAGCCGGGACGGGGAACTGCCCCGGGGCCGTTGCTGCCCGCCTCGGCAAAGGCTGCCAGATTCGTATCCGCGCGGTCGTTCCAGGGGGAAAAGCCCTCCGGCGCAATGTGGGCTCCCAAACGGCAGTCCAGCACCGCCGTTTTGCCCTCGGGGCGCCACGGCCGCCCCAGATAGACGCTGCCCGCCGGGCAGTCGGAGACGAAATCGCAGTCCCAGAAGACAAATCCCAACCCGTCGGCTTTCCCCGAGGGGGCCGTGACATAGCTGTGGGGGATGTGGTTGTCCACCGTGCGGAGGGTGCACTGCTCAAACAGGGCATCCGCCCCGCCAAAGATGAAATCAATGTCCCCCGCGATCTCGCATTTGTGGTAATACTGGGCACTGGCCCGGCGGGGTGCCAGCCCCCGGGGGCCGAGGAAGCCGTCTTTCTCCCGCTCTTTTTCCGGCAGCGGGGCGCAGAAGAGGGTATCCTGGCTGCCCAGCAGCTTCACCCGGCGGAACACCGCCCGGGCGCTGTCCACATAGGCCGCCACAGCCTGCCCCACCTGTGCCCCGGGGCCCGCATCGTTTTCAATGGTCAGGTCTTCCACAGTGAGATTTTCGCCGCTGAAAAACGCGGTGTAGCTGCGGAACGTATGGGTCGGCCTGCCGTCCGGGTGGGGCAGCTTGCCGCCGTCTCCCCACACGACGCGGGTCTGGTCGGCCCCGGCCCCCCGGAGGGTGATGTTCTGTTTTTCGCAGACCAGCTTTTCCCGGTAAATGCCCGGGCCGATCTCAATTTCGGCCTCGCATTCATAGGGCACCGCCAGCACTGCCTCCGAGATGGTGGTAAAGTCCCCGGTGCCATCCCGCTGTACTGTGATCTTCAACACGCTTTCCGCCCTCCTGATGGATGATGCACTCATTATACCCTCACTCTATGAATATTTCAACATGGTTCCAGCCGCAGCACCGCCGCCGTGATGTCATCGGGCCGGCCTGCTTTCTCAGCCCGGGCCCGGGCGGTCTCCACCAACGTTCTGGCAATTTTCTCCGGCGCGTCTCCCGCCGCCGCGGAGAGTTCCAGCTGTTGGGCCACCCAGCCGGGGCCGTCCACCAGCAGCCCGTCTGAGACCAGCACCGCGTAATCACCCGCGGCCAGATGCACCATCCGGCTCTGCCCGTTCACACCGCCCAGAATGCCCATGGGCAGGCTCACATCTCCCACGGCCCGGGCCCGGCCCCCGTGGACGAGGAACCCCGGGGCCGCCCCGGCCTTGAAGAGCCGGGCTGTGCCGGTGTAGAGGTCTACGCTGATGAGGTCCAGCGTCGCCCCGCTCTCCTCATCGCTTTTGAGGGCCAGTGCCACATTGACCAGCCGCGCGGCCAGCTCGGCGGTAAAGCCCGCTTTGAGCAGGCGGGCTGTCAGCTCGGCGGCCAGGTTGCCGTCCACGGCAGCGGGGCGTCCGGTGCCCATGCCGTCACAGAGGATCATCTGGGCCGCCGCCGGGCTGCAGAACTGCTGGACCGCATCGCCCGAGATGGTCCCCCGGGCCGCTACCCCAGCTGCCCCGAACACGGCCCGGAGGGCAGGCTTTTCCGAGAAGAGCAGGGTGGTCATCCCCTTGCAGGAAAGCACCTGCGGCGGCTCAAAGGCCCGGCGGCAGAGCCCGCTCACCTCCCGCGCCAGTGCCGCCAGCTCGGCAGGCGAAAACCGGGTGCGGGGCAGCGTCACCGCCGCCCGGGTCCGGCCCAAATCGTCCAACGTGACGGAGCATTCCAGCGGCGGGGCCCCCAGGGAAGTAAAAAACGACGCCACCCGCCCGGATTTATAGGGTTCCGGGGTTCCCGGCCTGCCCAGCTGCTCACTGAGGACGCCCAGCGCGTCGGCCACGGCGCTGTACTGCTCGGTCAGGGCCGTGCGGAGGGCCTCGGCGTGGACATGGGCCTCTTTCCGGCTGCGGTAGAGCGCAAAGGAGCGGGTAGCCGTGGCGCAGAGCGCCGCCGGGTGGATGCACCGGGACAGCTGCCCGGGCAGGTCGTTTGGTTCCAGATGGCCCTGCTGTTCCAGAACGGGGCGGAGGGCCTCCATCCCCTCCAACGTGGCGGCATACTCCTGTTTCCAGCAGGATTCGCGCCGCCCGCAGTTGGCGCATAGGGTGTCGTGGGTGTTGTCGATGACCCAGCGGAAGTTCTCGCAGCGGCGGGGGAACGCGTCGTATACCTCGTTGACCGTCTCAGCCAGCGAGGAAAGGCTCTCGGCCACGGCTTCCAGCCGGGTGGCCGCCACCGAGAGCCGGGGCCGCTCCTCCTGCGGGGTCTCGCCGGGCGGCTCCTCCGGGCCAGCCGGAGTCAGCCATTGCCGGGGCAGGAAACAGACCACCCCCAGCCCGGCCCCCGCACTGAGCAGGGCGGAAAAGGCGTTGCCGGGCGGCTGAACGCAGAGCGCCCCGGTCACGCAG
>ENA-UOOA01003551-UOOA01003551.1-human-gut-metagenome-genome-assembly--contig:-P61old-NODE-3551-length-19186-cov-5.467148_pt1 | contig 19186 bp, 11 predicted proteins | sample MGYA00242467_ERZ724014 | MGnify/ENA metagenome assembly ERZ724014 | reverse complement strand
AAGAAAAACTGCGTCACAGCCTTGGCAGGCCATCGCGCAGCGATTTTGTTCAATTGGAATTTATAGTACAGAGCCTGCATGGCTTGAAAATTCAAGAGAAATACTTGAACATTATGGGGAAAACCTGAAAAACAATGTAGAAATCCATAGCTTTCAAAACGCCTCAGAAATGTGGGGGGGGGTAAAACGGAAATATCTGCATATTCTGTTTGTAGATATTCAAAATGATGACAATAGTGAAATTGAAATTGTTAAAAAAGTAAACCGAGAATGGCCTGTATGTCAGGTGGTTTATGTAAGTGATGGTTTTCATCATGTCATGGATGCCTATGAGACGAAGCATATCTATTATATTCTGAAAGAAAAATTTGAAGAAAAACTGCCTTGTATTATGGATAAAGCAATTCGACAGCTGAAAGTCTGCGGCAGTAAAGAGATGGCTTTCCAGTGCCATGGCGGGGTGATTGTAAGATTAAACCTGGATGAGATTATGTATTTTGAGAGAAATCTCCGGGTAACAAATGTTGTAACAAGAGAGTATCGATACATCGTTGATGAAAAAATCAGTGAAATTGAAGAAAGAATGATGAGTGAAGATTTTGTTCGGTGTCATAGCAGCTTCCTGGTTAATTTCTTTTATGTGAAGGCATGTACAAAGAAAAAACTGATATTAAAAAATGGACAGGTCATTGATATCAGTCGGAGCTATTGGGGAAAAGCAGAAAAAGAATATGTGCAGTGGGTGAAGAAAGCCATTGGTTAAATTCAGAAAGATATCTTCAACAATGAGAGTCCTGCTTATTGTTGGAGATATTTTTTTGCAGAATATTAAGATAATTGTGCATTTTATGTATGGGAAAGGGATATAAAAGGGGAGTATGTTAAAATTAAGTACAGAGGGGAGTGCAGCATTATGTTTTGTGGCAATTGTGGCAAAAAAATAGACGAAAATGCAAAGTTTTGTCCATATTGTGGGGTATCTGTTAATAAGAGATTATTGAAGGATGAAAAGACATTCCCAGATCCGATATTAGCGCAAAAGAAACATAAGAGAATAAGGACCATAGTCATAGGAGCAGTGATTATTGCAGCTGTTGGGATAGGGGCTGTCGCTGTTAAGCAAAAAAAATTTGACGATGAATATAATACGTATTTGAATGAGGCTCAACAGTACTTGAGTGATTTTAATTATGAAAAGGCTGAAGTGGTATTAAAGCAGGCATTAGATGGCAGACCAGAGAAAAAGGAAGCATATATTATTTTAGCTGAAGTCTATCAAAAGGAAGAAAAAGATAATGATGCGACAGAAATACTTGAAAAGGCTTTAGAGCAGGTAAAATTAAAAAAGTCAGAACAGGCAGAAATACATCAGTATGTTGCAAACATACAGGATGGTCGGGAGATGAAAACCGGAGAATTAAGCAGTAATGATAAAGAAACATTGGAAAATTCAGAGGCAATACAAACGGAATCGGAACAGGAGGATCTTGAAAAACAGAATAAATGGCAGGAAGCCTATATTGATTATTTGAATGAAAAAGTAGACGATAAGGATGCAATGGTGAAATGTTTTCTGATTTATATTGACAAAGATGATATTCCAGAATTGCTGATTGATTATGGAGTGACTGCATTTGGTAAAGATGTATGTGCTTATGATGGTCAAGGCTTACAGACGATAAATGTCTTGGGAGGGGGATTTGGTTATCAGAAAAAGGGAGGCCTGTTTCAAGCAGGGGGTGGCAACAATGCACATTTTTATGAAAAAATATATTCACTTGAGGATGGAAAATTTAAGCTATTAGCTGAAGGTAACTATAGTGCAGAAGATGATACGCATATTGAATTTGATGAGAATGGTGATATGATCTGCCGTTATTATTGGGATAATCAAGATGTAACTAAAGAAGAATATCAAGAAAAAAAAGAACAATGTTATAATTCGGAAAAAGATACAAGTGTTATTGCTGGTTATACAGATGATATTGCCTATGGCAAACAAGAAATCATTGATTATTTACGGAATATGATATCTTCGAATTTGAAAGAAACTGAAGAGACAGCAGGAAATTCGGATAATGCAGATCAAATTTCTCAGGAATGTTATGAACCGTCGATTAATGGGCCAATAGAGTATCAGATATTGGTTAAAAATATTGAATCCGGATTAAATGTACGGAAAGAAGCAAATTATAACAGTGAATTGGTAACGACGATTACGGACGATACAAATATGATTTATGAAGGTGAATGGAAAATCGGACCGGGATCGGACGGCAAAAATTATATTTGGGTGAAAGTTTCCAATGGTTTTAAAGGATGGGTACGCAGTGATCTTGTCTTAGCTGAAGGGAGATATTATCAAAAGATCGGTGACTCTGTTAATCTGAGATCTGATCCCACGCATGATAGTCAATTAGTTGCAACAATTGAAGACAGTTCGCCTTTGTTCTTTTACGGTGAAACGGAGCAAGGTTATGGTTCAGATGGGAAAATACATGAATGGTATAAAGTCTATCTGGGAGATGGCATATCAGGATGGGTACGCAGTGACCTTGTAAAAGAGGGCGAACAGTACGGTTAAAAGAATCGGATATTGAAAATAGCAGGAGAAGTGGTGGGATATGAACGAATCAAATAACATGAAACTCGAGTATAAAGGCTGGCATGTTGTACGTAGAATAGGAACCGGAAGTTTCGGGTCAGTTTATGAAATTGAACGGGAAGATTTTGGGTATACATATAAGGCAGCATTGAAGGTCATCAGCATTCCAAGATCGGATCAGGATTTGACAGCAGTTAAGAATAACGTTGGAAAAAGTGAAGATAGTCTTGCGGCTTATTATCAAAGTGTGGCGGCTGAAATTGTTAAAGAGTTTGAACTGATGTATCAGCTTAGGGGAACAACCAATATTGTCAGTTATGAAGATCATGAGGTGCGGAAACACGAAAATGATGTTGGCTGGGATATCATGATCCGGATGGAATTGCTGACATCGCTGGATATGTATACAAAAGAACATGTGATACGTAGGCAGGACGTTATTCGATTAGGAATTGATATTTGTAAGGCCCTTGAACGCTGCAGAGCCCTTGATATCATTCATCGAGATATTAAACCCGGTAATATCTTTATATCAGATCAGGGAGATTTTAAACTGGGAGACTTTGGCATTGCCAGAACAATTGAGGCGCATGATGATGTCCTTGAATTATCAAGAAAAGGAACCATCAGTTATATGGCGCCGGAAATTTTCAGAGGAATGCCGTACAGCTTTGATGTGGATTTGTATTCTCTGGGGATTGTTATGTATCGTTTGTTGAATAATAATAGTCTGCCATTTGTACCGCAGCCGCCGGCTAAACCAACATATAAAGATATTTCTAATGCAAATCAATTAAGATTGCGTGGAGAATCATTGCCATATCCGTCAGGAGATCATACACAGCTGGCAGATATTGTTTTGAAAGCATGCAGTTACCGCCCGGAAGATCGTTATCAGAATCCAGCAGAAATGAGAAGACATCTGGAACAAATTTTGAGAGATGAGCATATTGATGCATTCGATGATAATGAGACGATTCTTTTGGAGACACCGACAGTTGAAACAGGAGTTAAGCATAATAAAGGAAAAGGCAGCAAAGTCTTGTTGGGTATCGTACTCATAGCTGCTATAGGAATATTTGCAATTGTTCAGACACATAAGTCAAAAGACAGGTCTTATGATGATTGTATGATAGAAGCCCAGCAATATCTGGACAATCTGAAATATGAAGAAGCAGAACAGTCATTGATTCAGGCAATAGAAGTCAGACCAACAGAAAAGACACCTTATATTATTTTGGCTGAAGTGTATGTGAAAGACAATAAATCTTCAGAGGCGGTAGACATTTTAGAAAAGGCAGTAGACAATGCAGAGATGGATGAATCAGAAATTGATCAGGTAAAAACGTATATCAAAAATGTTCAGGCAGGTATGAGCAGTGATGAAACGGATGCGGAAACAGAAGATAATAAGGACGGAGATATAGAGCAGTACATAACGATGTCGGCACCTGTCGGAGGTGATGCCAGCAGTTCATATGGAGATATTGAGTTATTGAATGGACCGGATAATCAAATGGGCGATGGTATTTATGTGAGCAAAAATGGCAAAACAGCATTTTTAGCTGATGAGGATCGTATTGGATATAATATTACCACAGATGGCAAAAATGTGTTGATTTATTCTATCAGTGATGAGCGTAATCCTGATGTAAAAGTGAAAATATACCGGTATGATGTTGATGCTGAAAAATCAGAATGTATTGGAGAATGTGAATCCAATGAGTATTTTCAGCTAGCGGGGTATTATAATAGCGTTGTGTATTATTCAGACGGAATAGGCGGAGGTACTTTTAATGCCTACTCACTAGAAAATCAAGAAAGCAAATGCCTGATTGAAGAGGGGGCAGCCCATGTATGGCAAAGCAAACAGTTTTTTGTTATGCAGTCGAATTCGGCAGATGCGGATTCTGGCAGTGAACTGCAGATTTACAATGCAGTAAGTGGAGAAAGTGATATTATCACTCAGAGACAGTATATACGTGGTAATGTTCTTAGTATAACAGATGATGCTGTTTATTATGTAGAATTTGCAGAGAATAGTACATTGTCAGGAACTTCAAATGTGAATATCTGCAAATATTTACTTGATGGAAGTGGAAGAGAAGTGGTTGTCAAGGATTTAGCTGTTCGAAGTATTTCGGTTTTGAGAGAACATCGGGTAGAATACTATGATAACAACGATGAGGAGCAGGAAAAAACATTTTAAAAGGTGAGGAAGGCTTATGTTTTGTGGAAAATGCGGTAAAAAAATAGAAGATAAAGTGAAGTTCTGTCCGTATTGCGGTACACCTGTAGATCAGAAAATGGCGACTGGAAAGAAAAATACAAGGAAAATAGTAGGGGCTATTTTGGTGATAGCGATTATCGCAGCGGCAGCCCTGTTATGGAGCCAAAGAAAATCGAAAGATACATATGAGGATTATTTGGCCGAGGCAGAGCAGTACCTTTCTGAATTGAAGTACGAGCAGGCAGAAGATGTTTTGAAATATGCTATTGAGATTAAACCGGAAAGAAAAGAAGCTTATATATCTTTGGCATACGTGTATGAGGCAGATGATAAGAAAGAGGACGCTGTTAATATTCTGGAAACAAGTCTGAAGCAGGCAAAATTGCAGGAAGAAGATAAGAAAGAAATTCAGGGATATATTGAGAATATACAAAATGGTGTAGCAATGAAGGGCGATGCAGATGCTGAAACAAAGGAGGAAACAAATCCAAAACAGCCAGAGAATGTGTTGACAGATTATCTGCAAAATACATTGATTCCTGATGAAGGGAAAATAGAGGAAGTTGCCGAGACAAAAGATTTTGAAATGTCAGAAAATATTTCTGAGGTCGAACAGAAGAAATTATTAATTGGAGATGGCATTGCTGCTTCATTTATAGAAGATATGGATGGCGATGGACAGAAAGAATTGCATGTGTTCAGAAACGAATCAGTTAATGAGGATTCGAATTATTATAACCGAATTTTCTGGGAAGTTTATGTGTGTGAAGGAAATGATGTGAAAAAAACTGCCAGTCAGGAGATTCTTCAGTATCAGTCATTGTATGCTGATGAAATTTATAACATTTATTTGAAAAAGAATAATGGATATCGGTATATCTATTCGGAGGCAGATGGTGTGTCTATGGATGCAAAAATGGAACGTGTACAGAGTGTTTTTTCTTACACAGGAGATAAAATTAAAATCGAAAAATCACTGGTCACTACAGGAGGAAACGGCGGTTTTGTAGATATTTATGATTCAGATTCTGTGTATTTGCCTTATGCTAAAAGATGGGTGAATGGTGAAGAAGACAAAAATAAAGATGCAAAAGAATATTATGTTTATGGTGATGGCAAGAACTATTCAGATTTTGACAGTTATTTAGAAGGGTATTCTTCAGCACTTAGAAAGGAGCTGTTTGACTATGGTATTTCCATGCCGATAACCGAACAGACAACAGCGGGTCAGTATCCATTTTTTGACATTTATCTTGCAAATGCTGCAAAATTTGATGAGAATTTATTTAACTATCGATTACAGACAGATCCATATGAATATTATGAGAATGGGAAAGAACTTGAATATACAAGGATTATCAAAAGCATTCAGGTTGATACGGGAAAATCAGAAGAAGATACAGATGAAAATGCAACTAAATCAGATGAAGATTCAAAGAAACAGGGATGGCGTCAGGCGTATATCGATTTTATCAATAGTAAAGAAATACAAAATGAGGATTATGCAGAATATATGTTGTTGTATATTGACGATGATGATATACCAGAATTATTGGTATCATATGGCACAGAAGCAGAAGGTGAGGATTTGTGTTATTATGATGGAGAAAATCTTCAGATACAGTGGATTCGTATGGGAAGCGTTAATTATATAGAGAAAGATAATTTAGTATGTGCATCATCGGGGCATATGGATAATTCTTATGATACAGTTTATACAATCAAAAATGGAAAATTCGAAGAAGTATGTCATGGAATGCAGGAAATTGTTGTAGAAGAACATCCGGTGGTACATTATTATTGGAATGATGAAGAAGTATCGGAAGATGAATATTATGCAGATAAAAATGCTGTTTTTGATTCAAATATTGCTTCCAGCGGTACGCCGTCAAACACCGATGGGAAGGTCTATACAAAACAGGAAATTTTGGATTATCTAAATCAGTGATGATTCAATAGTAAAATTAAAGCAAGAAAACAGGAGGAAGAAATGTTGTGTGAAGTAAAGAAAAAACTCGTTTTGAGTGCAGCAATATCCGCTGTTGGCGTTTTTGGATTGTTAACCGGGTGCAGTAGTAAACAGGAAGAGATACCGAAAGCGGAAATAAGCACTGTTGTTCAGTCAACAGAAAGCGAAACAGAAAAGGCAGATTTATCGACATATGTAGATGATGTACTTGTTCCTCAGTATGGACAATGCAATACAGGCAAATATGAATGTGAGTATGTTGTCAATAGTAATGGTGGTGCTGAGGTAGATTCTGTTCATTCAGAAAAGGGAATTTTAAATTGGAATGTGGATGATTATGACGGAGATGGTACAGAAGAATTACTTGTTCTGTTATTAGATAATCAGGCAAAGATACATGATGATCCAATAGATAGAAATTCAATTTCTCTCCAAATGTATGCAGAGGAAAATGGCAGTATTGAGTTAAAAGATACATATGGCGGTCTGTGTCCGGTTCTGGGATATGGGGATGAGGAAAATGATGGTATCTTTCTGAAAGAAAGTAATCAAAAAATTTATATCTGCGGCAGTACCTGGAATACGATTAAGAATTATGCAACGGGAATCGTTGCACAGTCTTTCATGCTTACATATGAAAGTGGAAAATTTATAGTACAGGCTGGACAAACTGAATCTGTATCGGGTTCAGAATTTAGTGAATGTGCAGATACTGTTTCACAAATGGCTGATATTTTAAGAAAAATTGGACTTGAAAAAGAAGCGGATCAGCTTTATGTTCCTGCCTTTCAATTTAATGATTCTGTGGATCAGACTTTACTGAGAATCATAGGAGAAAATAAAGGATTTAAGGAAGACTATTTCACTTCGAATAATGCAGAAGATCTTGGAAAAGTGGAATTGACTTTAACCTGTAGTGATATTGAAGATGAAAAGGGAGAAGAAGAATTAGAGCAAGAAAGTGAGTCGGAGAAAGTATCAAGAATATCAAGTCTTTCAGAATCTAAACAGAGAGATGAGAACAGATTGGATCTAATAGGAGATTGGACAATTGATTCAGATAGAACCAATAATGAGAACACGGATTCCTTAAGAAGAACATTTGGTTCGTCTCTTTCATATGGATATGGTTTGACATTCAGCAGTAATGGAACTTTTTCATGGTACATTGCAGCAGGCAACGGAGGAGAAGGTACATATAAGGTGAATGAAATGTCGATTTCCTGTGAATATACAGATTATGAAGAAAATCAAAAACAGTTTATAGATATGAATTGGGATGAAGGTGAAATATTGATGAAATTGGATTGGGGAGGCGGTGCCTATAAAGTCTATTGGATGAAGCAGAATTCAGATGGAAGTTCCGATACGATCAAAGAATCGGAAGATTATATTTTACCTGATAGTGACAGTCGGTATTTAACAGATAGTGATGTGCGCGGTTTATCAGCTAACGAATTGATGTTGGCAAGAAATGAAATTTATGCGCGACATGGAAGAAAATTTAAAGATTCGGAACTTCAGAATTACTTTAACAGCAAGTCCTGGTATAGAGGAACCGTGGATCCGGATGATTTTTCAACAGATGTATTCAACGAATATGAAAATAAAAATTTGGAAATGATTCAGAAATATGAAAAATAAAATAGGATAATTTTTTAGAGAGATAAAATAGCATATGAAAGACTCAGATAATATAAAAAAAGTTATGAAGAACGGGAAAAGAGCAGAATGTCCATATTGTCATACACCGTTGGTGAAAGATGCCAAATTTTGTACAAATTGCGGAAGACGAGTGAGTGAAAATGGTTGTCCGAATGAAGATACAGGGGACAGAAAATCAAAAAATAAAATTGTAGTAAGCGGAATTGTAGTTTTACTTATCGTTATTATAGGAATTGTAGTGTACGCAGCCGGAAAAGGTAAGAATGGTTCAGTGTCTGGAAAAGATTCTGACATAGAAAATGAATTTAAGAATGCGGCAGAGAGCATTTTGGCAAAGCAGTCTGAAACATCCCAGATAATCAATACAACGGAAACTGAAGCAAGAGCAGCAGAAACGGATTCTGTTAAAGAGACAAAGACGGCCGTGCATGCAAAGACAATGACCAATAAACAGTCGATTAAAAATCGCAGTCAGGTACAAAAACAAGAGACTGCAGTAGAAAGTGAAACAGAAACTGTATCGGATAACCAGAACACAGGACATCACTACGAATTAGTTATATCAGATGTCTCATGGAATCAGGCAGAAGCACTGTGTGAAGAAAAAGGCGGTCATCTTGTTACCGTGACATCAGAAGAAGAGTATCAAACTATCCGTAATATGGTGGAGAAGGCAAGCCAGGATCTTATGTATGTCTGGGTAGGCGGAAAAGTAAGTGATGGACGGCAATGGGGAGATGAGGGATGCTGGATTACCGGAGAAAAATGGACATATGATCTGATCTGGTATCCGGGAGAGCCAAGCTATTATGACACAGATGGTACGCTGGAAGATTGTTTATGTTTCTGGCATGTTTATTATGGTGAGGATGACATTGGCTGGACATTTAATGATCAGCGAAATGATCTGATGGATGAAGTGCCGTCAGGAGTTGGAAAAGTCGGATATATTTGTGAATATGAAGAATAGGGGAAAAGGTGCAATAAATTTCAGATGCGAAAGTGAAAGATGTATAAAGGAGAGAAAGTATTATGTTTTGCGGAAAATGCGGCAAAGATATGGGAGATGCGGTAAGTTTCTGTCCACATTGCGGAGCGCCTATTAAAAATAATGGAAAAGGCGAGAAAAATATGAAAGATAAAACGTATAATATAAAAGATGCGAATGGCAATAAAAATGGTCATCATAGGAGTCCGGTAGGAAAATGGATAGCCGTTATAATTGCAGTAGTTGTAATCAGTGCTGCAGCGATGTTGCTGAATCAAAGAAAACCAGACCATCCGCAAAAGGGAACAGAGACTGCCGAGTCGAAAGAAAGTAGTGAAACAGTACAGAGTACAGAAGCTGCAGAAACAGAGCAAACGAAAGATGTTTTAATGTCCTATTTGCAGGATACATTAATTCCGGCAGAAGGCCAGATAAGCAGCGTTGATGAAATCAGATCATATCAATTGGCAGGTACTTCAGCAGCAGATGAAGATAAAACCCTGGTGATTCCGGATGGCATTGCAGCCTCTTTTATAAAGGATATGGATGGTGACGGTACCGAGGAATTACACATACTGAGAAATGAACAGAAAACAGAAAATGATGATGATTATGATTTTACCTATAATTGTATCTTTTGGGAAGTATACGTATGTGAGGATGGTAAGGTATCACAGGTATGCAGTCAGGAAATCATCAAGTATCAGGCAACCTATGCGGAAGAAGCCTATAATGTATATTTGAAAGAGTATAACGGAAAATCCTATTTGTATGCAGAGGCCGATGGCTTGTCAATGGATGCAAAGTTAGTGAGACAACAAAATATTTTTGCATTTGCAGATAATAATATATACACAGTAAGATCTCTTTTCACATGTGGTGGTAATGGCGGATATACAGACATCTATAAATCAGATGCGGTGTACCTGGATGATGTCAATAGAGTAGGAAAGGGCGTAGTTGTCAAAAAGGCCGAGGCGGAACCATATTATGTTTATGACGACGGGCAGGACTTTAACAGTTTTGATAGTTACTTGGATGGATATACAGACGCATTGAATAAAGAATTATCAGAATATGGCATTACAATGTCATCGGATGGAGAGAAAGAGTATCCGTTTTATGGTATTTACCTTGCCGATCCGGCTACTTTAGACACCCATATATTTAATTACCAATTAAAACCGGAAACTTTTGATTACAGAGAAATGGATGCGGATAACTACACTGTTGTTATCAAGGGCGTGCATGAAGGAAAAAAAGAAGCGGATGAAGTTCCAGCAGAATCCGAGACAGAAGAAACGACAGCGGATACAACAGAAGGTGCATTAACAAATGAGATGTTGAATGGTGTATGGCTTCAAAAGGATGCGTCGGATGCAATGCAGCTTATCTTTTCCTCAGATGAAAATTCAGTTCGTTATTATACAACCATCAGTAATGGTAGCGAGTACACAACAAATTATTCATTGAAAAATGATGAATTAAAAGTTGATGTGGTGAATCTTGATGGAAATGATGTGACAACGCTTTATTTTGACTTAACCTATTCAGAGGAAGAGAATATAAAGATTTTGACGATTCAACACTCAGAGAAAGATGATGATATTGATACCGGTGCTTTATATGGGTTTGATGATCTGATGGATGGTACATATGTTCAAGTGAAAGAAAGTTGGGTTAGAAAGCAGCTAAATGTTCCGGAAGAAGCAGATGTCAGTATTTTTCAAAGAGAAGCTTATTATTGGGATGCCGCGCAAATATATGTCAGGTATTTCGAAATTATAGAAGATGATGATACTGTTGCAACAGCAGATGTTAATGCTTTGACAGGCGAACTTGCAAGAGAAATTAGTCCGTATCACAAAAATTAAATCGCTAAAATTTGGAAAGAACAGTTGTATGGATAGGCAGCTGTTCTTTTTTGCAAAAAATGACATAAAAACTGCAGTTTATGCAATAAGAATTAATGATAAACAGAGATATGATAGAATCAAAAACAAATGACTTAAAAAAGTGATGTGAAAGTTTTATGGAAGAATCAAATAATATAGAAATTGAATATGAAGGCTGGCATGTTGTTCGAAGAATTGGAACCGGAAGTTTTGGCGCGGTTTATGAAATTGAGCGTGAAGATTTCGGGTATACATACAAGTCTGCATTAAAGGTTATCAGTATTCCAAAGTCAGAGCAGGAATTAATAGATGTTAAGAATAATGTTGGTAAAAGCGAAGACAGTTTAAAAGCGTATTATCAAAGTGTTGCGTCAGAAATTGTCAAAGAGTTTGAACTGATGTACCAGCTTAGAGGTACAACAAATATTGTCAGCTATGAAGACCATAAAGTGCGTAAACATGCTAGTGGTATTGGCTGGGATATTTTGATTAGAATGGAATTGCTGACACCGCTGGATGTCTATATGGAGCATCATAGAATGACCAGGCAGGATATTATCCGATTGGGTATAGATATCTGTAAAGCATTGGAACGATGCAGGGCGCTGGATGTTATTCATCGAGATATTAAACCGGGTAATATTTTTATATCAGAGCAGGGTGATTTTAAATTAGGCGATTTTGGTATTGCCAGAACAATTGAAGCGTATGATGATGTTCTTGAATTATCAAGAAAAGGGACAATCAGTTATATGGCACCTGAAATTTTCAAAGGAATGCAATATAGCTTTGATGTGGATATTTATTCCCTTGGTATTGTCATGTATCGGTTGTTGAATGACAATAGTTTACCTTTTATGCCGCAGCAATCACTGAAGCCGACATACAAAGATGTTGCGAATGCAAACCAATTAAGATTAAAGGGTGAAATGCTGCCCTATCCGTCAGGTGATCATACACAGTTGGCAGAGATTGTTTTGAAGGCCTGCAGCTATCGCCCGAAAGAACGTTATCAGAATCCGCAGACGATGAGAGAACAGTTGGAGAAAGTTCTGCGAGGAGAAGAAATTGAAGATATTGATTATGAATTGATACATTCGGAATCTTTGAAAGTCGTTGAATGTCCTTATTGTCATGCACAGTTATCATGGGACTCACAATTTTGTACAAATTGCGGAAGAAAAATAAATTATAGTGGCGATACAGGTAATACGGATAATGAGGTCAAAAAGGAAATATCAAAAAGTAAATTTTTAATAAGTGGAATCATTTTGCTTGTGATCATTGTTGGGATTGGGGCGTATGCAATCGGAAAAGGCCGATCAGATGATTTGGAAGATTCTGTTGCAAAAAGTGAATCTGAGGTCTCGAACGAAAGTACATTCAAGGAACAATCGGAAACCACTAAAATAACTGAAACAGTAGAAAATACGGAGCTTAGAGAAACAGAGCCAAAAGCAGAAGAAAACAATGCATTCACGGATATGATTGAGGAAACAGCACAGTTCAGCGAAACGGAAATAGCCGCAGAATCGGACATAGAACCAGTGCATATGACGAAGAAAGTAACGATGGATGATATTGATGATGTTTATGCAACTTCATATTTGATAGAAGAAAGATTGGGATTTTACCATAAACCGTCCAATGTCATTGATGGCAATAATACAACAGCCTGGGTAGAAGATGCAGATGGACAGGGAGAAGGAGAATCACTGACGATAGAATTGGATGATACATATGCAGTTTCGGGATTTGTCATCAATGCCGGTTATCAGAAAAATACAGAAGTTTATGATAATAATTCCAGGCCCAAGGAGTTAATCGTGACATTCTCTGATGGACAGAGTTTTATGGTTGAGTTAGATGATTACTATGGTGCACAAAAAGTTGTTTTAGATTCATCAATCGAAACAACCAGTGTAACTTTTACAATTAACGATGTTTATCCAGGTGGTAAATATGAAGATACGGTTATTTCTGAAATTCAGTTGTTTTAAGAAAAAGAAGAAAATTAATTTTTTAATTTTAAAATGAATAAATGAATCATCAAGAGGAGAAGAAGATGAAAAAGACAAAAGTAATGGCAATAGCAATGGTGCTGATGTTGGGATTAGGTGCTTGTGGCAATAGTCAGGCAGGCAATGCAGAAAGTTCAGAAAGTGTGGAAACAGCGCAGGCGGTTTCTGAAACAGGCTCAGGAAAGTCAGGAAAACTCATGGCCGGAGATGAAACTTATCAGTATGTGTTGGATAGGAATTCAGGTAAATTAACAATGGCTGGAAAAGAAGCCGGAAAAACAGAGGTACCAGATAATTTTGAGGCGACAGAAGAATATTATGAGAATATAGAAAATAGTGATGTCATCAAAGATGTTGTTATTAATGAGGGTGTAGAAAGAATCGGTAATTATGCATTTGAAGAGTGTAAAAACCTGAAAACAGTTATTATGCCGGAAAGTTTGACGGAGATAGGTCAGGGTGCATTTCATAGCTGCGCTAGCTTAGAATCAGTTACAGTGCCGAAAAATATTACGATTTTGAATGAGGATGTCTTTTTTGGATGTGATAGTTTAAAAGAAGTTAAAATAACAGGAAATGTTACAAAGATTTCTGATATGGCGTTTGCAAATTGTAATCAGCTGGAATCAGTTGTTATTCCTGCAAGTGTGACAGAGATTGGAGACAGTGTGTTTACTGGAGAAGCGACACTGAATATCTATTTTGGCGGCACAGAAGCAGATTGGAAGGATGTCAGCGTAGGCGATGATAATCCTGCTTTAGAGACAGCAAATATTCATTATGAATCAGATGGTGAATAAGTTGCAATAATTAAATGGATTGAAAGAGAGAACAGTTGATTTGTATACAATTGTTCTCTCTTTTTTCTGCAAAAAATGACATAAAATGTGCAGTTTATGCTACATGGCAAAATGATATATAAAAAAGATATGATAGAATGAAAGAAATGTGAAAATGTAAACTAATTCTAAAGTGATGTGAGCAGAGTATGAAAGAATCAAATAATACAGTAATTGAATATAAAGGCTGGCCAGGATTTAACTGCAGTTAAGAATAACATTGGCTAGAGTGATAACAGTCTGGCGGTCTAATTGACACCGGTGGATATTTGTACAAAAGAGCATGTGATGAATCGACAGGATGTCATTCGTCTGGGAAACCTCATTTTAACATGTACTAAATCTTGACATAGGATCATAGATACAAGTAATTTATATGGGATGGACGACTTAATTGATGGGACATATGTTCAGATCAAAGAAAGCTGGGTCAAATCTCTGCTGAGTGTTCCTGAAGACTTGGATACAGAGTTTATTCATGGAGAAGCATCCTATTGATTAGCAGCAGATATGTATGTGATTTATTATGAGATTATGAAAGACAATGATTGCATTGCAGCGGCTGGTGTAAATGCTTTGACAGGTGAACTGGCAAAAGATATCAGAATTTATAGTAACTAAGTGTCTAATAATTCATTTGAAAGAAAAGCTAAAAACTGGGAAATATACCCAAATAAATGAAGGGAATATTTGCATTTATATGCAAATGTTCTCTTTTTTTCTGCAGAAAATGACATAAAATGTGCAGTTTATGCGACAAGCATAAATACATAATTAAATTATGATAAAATGAATGGCAAAGAATGAGAAGCACCGAAGGTGTGAATCACGATAGGAAAAAACTGTAGAAGTGATGGGATTATGAAGGAATCGAAAAATACAGCAATTGAATACAAAGGATGGCATGTCGTACGAAGAATCGGAACGGGAAGTTTTGGATCTGTGTATGAAATTGAGCGCGAAGATTTTGGATATACATATAAGGCTGCATTAAAGGTCATCAGTATTCCTAAATCAGAGCAGGATTTAACAGCTGCTAAAAATAATATCGGTAAGAGTGAAGATAGTCTGAAAGTCTATTATCAGAGTGTGGCATCCGAAATCGTCAAAGAATTTGAGCTGATGTATCAGCTCAGGGGAACAACGAATATTGTCAGTTATGAAGACCATGAAGTGCGCCAGCATGATGGCGGTATTGGCTGGGATATCATGATTCGAATGGAATTACTCACACCACTGGATGTGTATACCAAAGATCATGAGATGAAACGTCAGGATGTTATTCGTTTGGGAATTGATATCTGTAAAGCACTTGAGCGTTGCAGAGCACTTGATATTATTCACCGTGATATCAAACCTGGCAATATTTTTATATCAGAGCAGGGAGATTTCAAGTTAGGGGATTTTGGGATCGCAAGGACGATAGAGGCGCATGATGAAGTTCTTGAACTTTCAAGAAAAGGGACGATCAGTTATATGGCCCCTGAAATTTTCAGAGGAATGAAATATAGCTTTGATGTGGATATTTATTCACTGGGTATTGTTATGTATCGTCTGCTGAATCATAACAGTCTGCCGTTTATGCCGCAGCCACCGGCCAAACCGACTTATCAGGATGTTTCCAATGCCAATCAATCAAGACTGGGCGGCAAAGCACTGCCATATCCGTCAGAAGATCATACACAACTGGCAGACATTGTTTTGAAGGCCTGCAGTTATCGGCCGGAAGAACGTTATCAGGATCCTCGGATCATGCGGGAACATCTGGAGAAAGTGCTAAAGGGAGAATCAATTGATGAGTTTGACAATGAGACAGTTCTGTTAGAACCATCTGAGAATTTGTCAGGTACGGTCAAAAAACAGAAATCAAAAAAAGGTGTACTGATTCCCGCAGCGATTATCATTATCCTGGCGTGCGCCATTATAGGCATGGCCATGCAGCAGAAAAAGAAAGATTCGGCAACAGAACAGGTGGTAGAATCGCTGGAGACGAGACTGGCTGAAGAAAATTCTGGAAATACTGTGGTACAGGAGAATGGTCAAAGCCTTCAGACATTAATAGAGAAGAAAAACTTTGTGCAGGCTTACAGAATCATACAGGATGAAACACAAAGTGGTAAAAATCTGGATTCAGAGATTATGGCATTTGTCAGAGCCTGTGAACCTGAATCAGAATACAAGAGAATGGTTGCAGTCATGCGGCTGATGAGTGATCAGATCGATGATAACGAATCGTTTTACAGAGAAACAGTGCAATGGCTGTATGATCACGACAAGGAAGAATATGCAAGACAGATTCTGACTGACTTGAGAGAAAAAGGTGATACTGGAGAAAAACTGGCTGATACCATCAGCTCAGATTATGAAAAATGATTTTTAAGAGAGGAAGACAAAGATTATGAAAATGAACAAAGTGATGGTAGCTGCAGTCATCTCTGCAATGCTGCTTTCAACAACAGCATGTGGTGCGAGCGGCAACACGGCAACAGCTGGAACTGAAAATAGTGCGACTGCGAGTACAGTGGCAGAAACCACCACAGAAACACAGAGTGAGGATGATGTCTTAAGAGGAGAAATCGAAACAACGATTGGAGAGTTCCAGTATGCATGTCAGACATCGGATGTCGACGCTGCGTTGGAATGCCTTGATCCGGGTTTCTCACAGGCATTGAAATCAGGACGACTGTTATTGAATTGGATGTCAACTAAAAACAACACAGATGAAAAAGTAATGAGTGCGTTGGTTATTTCTATTATGAGTATCGCAGATATTTCAGTTGATTTAACAACGATGGACATTACGGTGAATGATATTGTGTCCGCTGGGGAGATGGCGACGATCAATGCTGATCTGAAGATGGCATGCAGTACCGGTGAATATCGGGATAAAATCAAAATTCGTATGACGAAAGACAATGATAAATGGTATATCACAGGTGTTCAGTCATAAGCATGAAAGAATTTGAAGAAAGTTTAGGAGAAAAGAAGCTATGAAAAAAATGATACGTGTAGGCTTATGTATGACAATAACAGCATCCATGCTTTTTTCAACGGTTGCATTTGCAGCAGAGGGAAATGTACCAAAAGAAAAGACAGATGAAGTGCTTGTACAGACAGATGCCAGTGGAAAAGTAACACAAATGCAGGACTATGTAACACTTGTCGGTGCCAATAGTACAGATACGATTCTGGATAAAACAAAATTGACAGGTATTAAGAATATGAGTGGCGATGAGACATTTAAAGACAATGGCGATGGTACGATTTCCTGGCAAAACAAAGGCAATGAGATTCGCTATATAGGAAATTTAAATGCAGATTTGCCAGTTTCTATGAAGGTTACGTATTATCTGGACGATCAGGAGATTTCCCCGGAAGAACTGGCTGGCAAATCAGGCCGTGTAAAGGTGATGTACAATTTTGAAAACCTTTCTCCGGAAACCGTTCAGTTTGAAGGTGAGAGCATTGATACATACGTGCCATTTCTGACTGTCACAAGTGTTTCAATGCCGATGGACAGTTTCAGCAATGTTGAACCTTTAGATGGCAGTATTGCAGTCAAAGAGTTTGGTGATCGCTATTTTATGTTGGGCGTGACATCTCCTGGAACAATGGAGGCTTTAAATTTCTCAATTCTTGGCTTGGATGAATATGTCAAGGTGCCTTCAAGTTTTGGTTTTGTTGCAGATGTGACCAATTTCCATATGCCTGCAACTGTTACCTGTATCACACCACATATTCTTGATATGTTGGATCTTGATTGGGTAAAAACAAAAGATGATATGGCTGCTAAGGTAGATGAACTTGTGGATGCCACCAAACAGATTGTAGATGGTTCCAATCAATTATCTGATGGAACAGGTCAGCTCTCTGATGGTGCCAAACAGTTTTATACAGGACTTGCAGAAGGGTTAGAGCAGATTTCAAATGGATCAATGCAGTTTGATGATAACCTGGATGTGCTGGAAACAAAAAAAGCAGATCTGCAAAATCAGGCAACTGTATTATTAGATGCGTTGAATGATATTATGGCGAAAGTGGATCAGTATCAGTTACCTGAAGTGAATGACATTATGTCTCCTCAATTATTTACTGCTATTGACAAGCTGAAAGAAGATGCTTCTGCTTTAGAAACACAATTGACTGAAATGCAGAAATTAGTTGTATCGGCGCAGACATTGGTTGAAAAAGTTGAAGGACCGCTTGAACAGTTTGACACAATTAAAGAAAAAGTTGCTGCGATTGATATTGATCAGATTATGAATGCAGCGACAGCGAAAGTTTCTGCAGCAGCGAAGGAAGTTGTAGCCGAAGAAAAATCACAAAACAAGCTTCTTGGTACACTGATTGGAAAAATATTGACGGATGAAAAAGTTGATGAATTGATTCAGAGAGTAATTGTTAAAAGTGATCTTTCTAATCTGGATGAGATTAAAGCTGTAAAGAAAGATTTGGAAGATATTAACGCATTAATAGGTGATGTTGAGATTACACAAAATGATAAAGATACGATTAAACAATTAGAAGAACTGGATCTGAAAGCAATTACAGATGTTGTCACAGATATGCAGGAGCAATTTACAATTTTACAGCAGGCAGAAGGCAAAAAGGATGAAATTCAGGATTTACTGGATTCAGCGAATAATCTTCTGGATGAAGTGAAAGCTAATTCAGGGGATATCAAAAAGAAGAGTGGAGAACTGGCATCTGGTCTTGATTTTGCTGACAGCATGATAAAAGAAGCGCGTTCTTATATTCAGACATTAGACAGTGCGGTTGGTGAAGCAAAAGATGGCAGTGAACAATTGTCTGACGGTGCCAACAGACTTGATGATGGTGCCAAAGAACTGGCCAGTGGTACGAAGAAATACTACAACGAAGGTATTTTAACAGCAGCTGATTTTGCAAAACAGGCAACATTAACCGCAATCATAAAGCGAGGAAAAGCGCATCAAATGGCAGCAGATAAGTATA
>ENA-UOOA01003539-UOOA01003539.1-human-gut-metagenome-genome-assembly--contig:-P61old-NODE-3539-length-19235-cov-67.791449_pt1 | contig 19235 bp, 18 predicted proteins | sample MGYA00242467_ERZ724014 | MGnify/ENA metagenome assembly ERZ724014 | reverse complement strand
CTGGGTTATGAGCCCAGCGAGCTACCGAGCTGCTCCACCCCGCGTCGGCTTGTCTCTCAGACAGCTCTATCTACAATAGGTGCAGATTCCAGAAAGTCAACATCGGCGTGTCGCGTCATCTTCCCGCGGTTTTAAAACGTGAATTGGCTCACGCAGCGAGGGGTTTGGGGCGGAGTCGGAGTCGGGGTAATAACGCGCCATAAATGGCCGTTATAGGAATGCCCTGAACCGTTATCCCGAATATTGACATAATAGGAACATGCCTATCAAGATCCCCAGTGGCCTGCCGGCCAGAGATATCCTCGATTCGGAGCGCATCTTCGCTCTGGAGAAGCCCGAGGCGGAGCGTCAGCGCGTCCGCCCGCTCAAACTGGTGATCCTGAACTTGATGCCTAAGAAAATCGAGACTGAAACACAGCTGCTGCGTCTGATTTCCAAGTCGCCGCTGCAGGTCGAAATCGACTTCATGAAGACCTCCACGCATGAGGCCACGCACGTTTCCGCCGATCATCTCGTCAAGTTCTACGAAAACCTCGATGCGTTCAAAGACAACTATTACGACGGTTTTGTGGTCACCGGCGCGCCTGTAGAGCATATGCCGTTCGAAGATGTGGACTACTGGGACGAGTTCAAGACGATTCTCGACTGGGCCTCCACCCATGTGTTCTCCACCATATACCTGTGCTGGGGTGCGATGGGCGCACTGTACTACCGCTACGGCATCCACAAGGTGGATTACCCCGAGAAGATTTTCGGCGTATTCCCGCAGTACCTGCAGGATGAATACTGCTTCCTGACCAATGGCTTCGACGAGATTGATCTGCAGCCGCACTCCCGCCTCGCCGGCGTGAACGAAAACGAGGTACGTGCCAACCATGACCTTCAGATCTTGACTTGGGGGCCGCAGTCCGGCCCGGGCCTGATCGCCACGCGTGACTTCTCCGAAGTGTTCGCGCTCGGCCATTGGGAGTACGGCAAGTACACGCTCGCCGAAGAATACGAGCGCGATATGGCCAAGGGCATGACCAACGTGCCCTTCCCGAAGAACTACTTCCCGCATGACGATCCGAAGCTGGAACCGTTGTTCGCCTGGCGCGCCCACGCCAATCTGCTGTGGCGCAACTGGCTCAACTGGGTGTACCAGACCACGCCGTATGACCTGACCGAGGTGCCGCAGCTCAGGGCTGAGAAGAAGCTCGGTACTGATCGTTCGATTCGGCATGAGCCGGGCGGGCCGCGCCAGGATGATTTCAAGCCGTTTGTGCATGACGGGTATGGGGTGATTCAGGGCTGAGCCTACGATCTCCCCTCAGTCGCCTACGACGACAGCTCCCCTCGACGGGGAGCTCCTTTGCTTCTCCTTCACGGCTCGGCCCATCAGAGGGAGCTACTGTTGGAGGTTGCGTTCGTAGCGTGGACGGTTGTTCGTCCACGATGTGGACGGCTTGATGAACGTAATGCCACACATCCGCGTAATGCGACCAATAGTGCACAACGTTCGCGAAACGCCCGGGAAAACCTTGCAGCAGTAGGGATTTCAGGAGACTCGCCGGTATAATATTGACATTGTCTAGACGCAGGCAAATAATCACTCTTCAGTCATTCGGAGCCGAATGCCCAGCGCAGACTCCGTGTCCATGCCCGGCAGACTCCACACCGAGGAGACAAAAAAGACGAAAGTAACGAGCACGTCACATTTGCCTGCCCGGTGGGTTTAAACTGACACCTGACATTGAAGAAGCAGGAGGCGTGATATGGTCGGTTCGCTCAGCGCAGGATTGCTGTTGGCTGACGAGGCAGGCGCTCATCTGCCCTCGGTTGATGACTTCCTTCCCCCGGAGATTCTGTTCCAGGGAACTCCGTTTGCCATCAACCGCATTATTTTGATTCGTATCGTGGCAGCCATCGTGCTGTTGGTGGTGCTCGGCGTGACCGCAAAGCGCGCCAAGCTCATCCCCGGCCGTTGGCAGGGCGTAGTCGAGTACGGTCTCGACTTCGTGCGCGACAAGGTCGTGTATGACGTGATGGGTGAGGCCCGTGGCAAGCGCTACGTGCCGATGATCACCACCCTGTTCTTCACGATCTTCATTTTCAACCTGTGCGGCATCATTCCAGGTATGAACATGGCGGCCAACGCCACGGTGGTCATGCCGCTCGTGTTCGCTGTCTGGACACTGATCCAGTACTGGATCGCCGCCATCCGCTCGCAGGGCCTCGGCCACTATCTGCGCCACGAGCTGTTCACCCCCGGTGTGCCGTGGCCGGTCTATTTCCTGCTGGCTCCGATCAACCTGCTTGAGCTGTTGATCATCCGCCCGGCCTCCCTGACCATCCGTCTGTTCGCCAACATGGTTTCCGGCCACCTTATGGTCGCCACCTGCCTGGCGTTCGCACAGTTCTGGATGGTTGACGCGGTCAACAAGCTGCAGGGCATCCCGGTGGGTGCGCTGTGGTTCGCCGGTGGTTTCGCCATGACCTGCTTCGAGGCGTTCGTCGCCTTCCTGCAAGCCTACGTCTTCGCGATTCTTTCCACCGTGTACATCAACCTGAGCTTCCCGGAAGAGTGACGGGCGACTAACCCGCCGCTTCCGGTCTCCGGTCTGGGAAAATCGCAGACCGACCAAACCCCAAGATTTATAACGTCGCCAAGTACGTTAGAAAGGAAACACAATGGATATCATCACCCTCGCAGAGGTCGCCGGCAACCTGTCCGTCATCGGTTACGGTATCGGTACTCTTGGCCCTGGCATTGGTCTGGGCATCCTCTTCGGCAAGGCCATGGAATCCACCGCTCGTCAGCCTGAGATGTCCGGCAAGATCCAGACCATCATGTTCATCGGCCTGGCTCTGGTCGAGGTGCTGGCACTGATCGGCTTCGTCGCCGCCCTGATCATCTGATCTGCGCAGATCAACAGACGAAAACCGATTATGTCCATCACTGAAAGGAGGGCTTGATGACACAAGCAGCAAGCGGGATTGACCTGTTCATTCCTGAGGTTTATGACATCGTATGGTCGCTGATCATTCTTGTCATCGTTGCGGTGTTCTTCTACAAGTTCTTCATGCCGAAGTTCAATGCGATCTTCGACGAGCGCGCCGCCAAGATTCAGGGCAACATCGCCAAGGCGGAGCAGGCTAGGAAGGACGCCGACGAGGCCAAGGCCAAGTATGAGGCCCAGCTGAGCACCGCCCGTGTGGACGCCGCCAAGATTCGCGACGACGCCCGTGCGGAAGCGTCCCACATCATCGCCGACGCTCGTTCCCGCGCCGAGTCCGATGCGGCCCAGATCACCGCATCCGCACAGCGCTCGATCGAATCCCAGCACCAGCAGGCCATCGTCTCGCTCAAGGGCGAGGTCGGCGCACTTGCCACCGCCCTGGCCGGCAAGATCCTCGGTGCCAAGCTGGAAGACAACGACGTGCAGTCCTCGATGATCGATTCGATGATCGACGACCTGGGCGCCAAGAAGTGACCGTGACCATCCGTAACCAGAAAGGGAGGTGACCATGCGAGGAGAGGCATCACGTATTGCAGACCGCGAGTCGCGTGATTCGCTGGCCCCGAAACTGCGCGACACCCGTGAGGACGCGTGGCGGATCGGCAACGAACTGTTCACGATCACCAAGGTGCTCGATGACAGCATTCAGCTGGAGCGCGCACTGACCGACCCGTCCCGCCCGGTTGCCGACAAGGTGGCCGTCCTGAAGGAACTGCTCGGTGACAACGCGCATCCGATGACCATGGAGATCATGACTGACTTGGTCTCCCGCCGTTGGAGCCGTGCGCGCGACATCGCCAACGCAGTGGAAGACTTCGGCGTGGACGCCATGATGTACTACGCGGACGCCACTGACGCCACGCTGCAGGTATCCATCGAGCTGTCCGAGCTGCATTCCGCACTGCTGAACCTGCCGGTCGTACGCGCCAAGCTGTACGACTACCAGGCCACCAGCGAGGCCCGTGTGAAGCTGTTCCGCGAGGTGTTCTCTGGCAAGACCCTGAACAAGGTCACCATGAGGCTCGCCGAACACGCCACTTGCAACCTGCGCCGCCGCCGCTACTTGGAGACCATCCAGTGGCTGATCAACAAGTTCTCCCGCCACATGGGCGAGTCGATGGTCACCGTGACCACCGCCACCCCGCTGAAGAAGGAGCAGATCAAGCGACTGGTCGAGGTCTACTCCGCCAAGGTGGGCCGTCAGGTGCACATCAACTCGGTGGTCGACCCGACCGTGCTGGGTGGCATGCGCATCCAGGTGGGCGACGAAGTCACGGACAACACCGTGGTCGCACAGCTGCAGAACCTGCATCGCAAGGTGCAGACGGAGGCGACTCCGGCCTGACCGGCCGAGCCAATCCGTCCAACACCACACACAAGCAAAGACTTGACTGAACAATAACCAATAGAAGGAGTGATCATGGCAGAACTGACCATCGATCCCGCCTCGATTCGCAAGGCCCTCGACGACTTCGTGTCGTCGTACAAGCCGAGCGACACCCCCACCCAGGAAGTGGGCTATGTCGCCACGGCCGGTGACGGCATTGCACACGTGACGGGATTGCCTGGTTGCATGGCCAATGAGCTGCTGACGTTCGAAGACGGCACGCTCGGCCTGGCGTTCAACCTTGACGCCCGTGAGATCGGCGTGGTGATCCTCGGCGATTTCGCTGGAATTGAGGAAGGCCAGGAAGTGCGACGCACCGGCGAAGTGCTTTCCGTGCCCGTCGGCGACGGCTATCTCGGCCGCGTCGTGGACCCGCTGGGCAAGCCGCTCGACGGCCTCGGCGAGATCCAGGGCATTGAGGGTCGTCGTATCCTCGAAGCCCAGGCCCCCGACGTGATGCACCGCCACCCGGTCGACGAGCCGCTGTCCACCGGCCTCAAGGCCATCGACGCGATGACCCCGATCGGCCGCGGCCAGCGCCAGCTCATCATCGGCGACCGCCAGACCGGTAAGACCGCCATCGCGATCGATACCATCATCAACCAGAAGGCCAACTGGGAATCCGGCGACCCGAAGAAGCAGGTCCGCTGCATCTACGTGGCCATCGGCCAGAAGGGCTCTACCATCGCCTCGGTGAAGCAGAGCCTGGAAGACGCCGGCGCCATGGAGTACACCACCATCGTGGCCTCCCCGGCAGCCGATTCCGCTGGCTTCAAGTACATCGCCCCGTACACCGGCTCGGCCATCGGCCAGCACTGGATGTACAACGGCAAGCATGTGCTCATCGTCTTCGATGACTTGTCCAAGCAGGCAGAGGCCTATCGTTCGATTTCCCTGCTGCTGCGCCGCCCGCCGGGGCGTGAAGCCTACCCGGGTGATGTGTTCTACCTGCACTCCCGCCTGCTCGAACGTTGCGCCAAGGTCTCCGATGACCTGGGCGGCGGTTCGATGACGGGTCTGCCGATCGTCGAGACCAAGGCGAACGATGTGTCCGCCTACATCCCGACCAACGTGATCTCCATCACTGACGGCCAGATCTTCCTGCAGTCCGATCTGTTCAACGCCAACCAGCGCCCCGCCGTGGACGTCGGTATCTCCGTCTCTCGAGTCGGTGGCGCCGCACAGACCAAGGCTCTGAAGAAGGTCTCCGGTACGCTGAAGATCTCCCTGGCACAGTACCGTTCGCTGGAATCCTTCGCCATGTTCGCCTCCGATCTGGATGCGGCTTCCAAGGCCCAGTTGACCCGTGGTGCCCACCTGACCGAGCTGTTGAAGCAGCCGCAGTTCCACCCGTACTCGCCGGAACAGGAAGTCGTGTCCGTATGGACCGGCACCCACGGCAAGCTCGACGACCTCGACCTGAAGGACGTCCTTCCGTTCGAGCAGGGACTGCTGGACTACATCGACCACAACACCGATATCCTCAAGACCATTCGCGAGACCGAGGAATTCACCGCCGACACCGAGGCTGCCCTCGATAAGGCCGTGGACGAGTTCCGTTCGACGTTCGTCTCTTCCGCCGGCAAGCCGCTGGTCGAGAAGAAGCCGGACGTTGACAAGGCCGCGCCGGTCGATCAGGAAAAGATCGTGGCGGGAGAAAAGTAAGCCATGGGCTCGCAACTCGCATTGAAATCACGCATCCGCTCCACCGAGTCGTTGGCGAAGATCTTCAACGCTCAGGAGATGATCGCGTCTTCGCATATCGCCAAGGCCCGTGATGTGGCCCTGAACGCGAAGCCGTACACCGATGCGATTTTCGATGCCGTGCAAGCGTTGGTGGCCCACACCCATATCACGCATCCGATCGCGGTGAAGGACGAGAAGAACCCGCGCGTGGCTGTTCTCGCCCTCACCTCGGATCGTGGTATGGCCGGCCCGTACACCTCTTCGATTATCCGTGAAACGGAGTCGCTGCTGTCCCGCCTCGATGCGGCAGGCAAGCAGCCGGAGCTGTTCGTGTACGGGCGTCGCGGTTCGACGTACTACAAGTACCGTAATCGTGACATCGCGGCGACGTGGGAAGGCGACACCGACCAGCCCGGCGTGGAAATTGCTGAAACGATCTCCAACACCTTGATGGACGCCTACATGAAGCCGGCTGAGAAGGGTGGAGTTTCCGAACTCTACATCGTCTACACCGAGTTCATCAACATGGTGGTGCAGAAGGTGCGCGTGCTGCGCATGCTGCCGGTCGAAATCGTGAAAAACGAGACCAAGGTGCCCGATCCTGATGAAGAGGCACCGGCTACTGCGGATGTCGCTCCGCTGTACACTTTCGAGCCCAGCCTCGAAAAGGTACTGGATGCGATTCTGCCGAAGTACATTCAGTCCCGTATCCACGAGTGCCTGCTGACCGCGGCCGCGTCGGAAACCGCAAGCCGCCAGAACGCCATGCACACGGCAACCGACAACGCACGAAACCTGATCGACGACCTTACGCGCAAGCTCAACGCTTCCCGCCAGGCCTCGATCACCCAGGAACTTACCGAAATCATCGGCAGCGCTGACGCGCTGACCAAGAAGGAAGAGTAGGAACGCATATGGCTGACAACCAGACCACTGCGGCCGAGCCTACCAACGGTCGCGTCACCCGCGTCCAGGGCTCGGTTATCGACGTTGAATTCCCGGTGGGTCATCTGCCCGACATCTACAACGCCCTGAAAGTAACGATCGTCAACACCAGCGCCAAGGAAGAAGGCGAGGCGAAGGAGACCGAGATCACCCTCGAGGTCGAACAGCACCTCGGTGATTCCACGGTCCGTTGCGTCGCTCTGAAGCCCACCGACGGCCTGGTTCGTGGTGCCTCCGTCTCCGACACCGGCGCCCCGATCTCCGTGCCGGTCGGCGACGTGACCAAGGGCCACGTCTTCGACGTGTCCGGTAACATCCTCAACAAGAAGCCGGATGAGACCATCACCGTCTCCGAGCGTTGGCCTATCCACCGCAACCCGCCGGCCTTCGATCAGCTGGAGTCCAAGACCCAGATGTTCGAAACGGGCATCAAGGTCATCGATCTGCTGACCCCGTACGTGCAGGGCGGCAAGATCGGTCTGTTCGGTGGTGCAGGTGTGGGCAAGACCGTGCTGATTCAGGAAATGATTCAGCGCGTGGCCCAGAACCACGGTGGTGTGTCCGTGTTCGCTGGCGTCGGCGAGCGTACCCGTGAGGGTAACGATCTGATCGGCGAAATGGCCGAGGCCGGCGTGCTTGAGAAGACCGCACTGGTCTTCGGCCAGATGGATGAGCAGCCGGGTACCCGTCTGCGCGTGCCGCTGACCGCACTGACCATGGCAGAGTACTTCCGTGACGTGCAGAACCAGGACGTGCTGCTGTTCATCGACAACATCTTCCGCTTCACCCAGGCCGGTTCCGAGGTGTCCACCCTGCTGGGGCGTATGCCTTCCGCCGTGGGTTACCAGCCGAACCTGGCCGATGAGATGGGTTCCCTCCAGGAGCGCATCACCTCGACCCGTGGTCACTCGATCACCTCGTTGCAGGCCATTTACGTGCCGGCCGATGATTACACCGACCCGGCCCCGGCCACGACCTTCGCCCACTTGGATGCAACCACCGAGCTTTCTCGTGACATTGCCTCCAAGGGTATCTACCCGGCTGTGGACCCGCTGAGCTCCACCTCGCGAATCCTCGATCCGCGTTACGTGGGCCAGGCTCACTACGACTGCGCCAACCGCGTCAAGGCGATTCTGCAGCGTAACAAGGAGCTGCAGGACATCATCGCCCTGATCGGTATCGACGAGCTCGGCGAAGAGGACAAGACCACCGTGAACCGTGCTCGTAAGATCGAGCAGTTCCTCGGCCAGAACTTCTATGTGGCTGAGAAGTTCACCGGTCGCCCCGGCTCCTACGTGCCGGCCGACGAGACCATCGAAGCCTTCACCCGCATCTGCGACGGCGTGTACGACGACGTCCCGGAGCAGGCGTTCTCCGGCATCGGCGGCATCGACGACCTCGAAGAGAAGTGGCACAACATGCAGAAGGAACTGGGTGCGTGATGGCTGCGGAAAAAACCACGATGAAGGTCAACATCGTCGCCGCTGACCACCCTGTGTGGCACGGCGAGGCGACGAGCGTGACCATTCCCGCCTCTGAGGGCGGCATGGGCATCCTGCCCGACCATGAGCCTGTGCTCACGGTGATCAAGCAGGGTACGCTCACCGTGGTTGAGCCCGATGGCGATCGCCACATGTTCGAGGTGACCGACGGATTCATTTCCTTCGACTCGAACAAACTCACCGTGGCGGTCGAGCGCGGCCACGACGTCCAGTACTCCGGCACCGCCGAGTGACCTGAACCAACTCCTTAAGGGGCTCTCTGGTTTTCCAGAGAGCCCCTTTTGCTATGTATGCCATGTGTTGCGCTACAGTGGTGGCCTATGCGAGTTATTGTTGCCGACTGTTCGGCCGAGTATTCGGGCCGCCTCAACGCCTCACTGCCCCTGGCCAAGCGCGTATTGCTGATCAAGGCCGATTCCAGCCTGTTGATTTTCTCCGAATTGGGCTCCTACAAGCCGCTGAACTGGATGACCGCGCCCTGCACGATTCGTGAGATCGACCCAGCCGCCAAATCCGCGCAACATTCCCGGGAAAGTGTCGCTGGTGGGGCTGTGGATGGTGATTCTGCGACGCATTCCCCGGAAAGTGTCGCCGCTGGTGAGCCGGAAAAGGTGCTACGTGTCAGCGCCGACAAGGGTTCGGACATTCTTGAAGTGACGCTGCAGCATATCTATTCCGACCAAACCTATGATCTGGGCGAAGATCCGGGTCTCATCAAGGATGGCGTGGAAGACCATCTGCAGCGCTATCTGGCCGAGCAAATCGAGCGTATCGGCAAGGGAGCCAAGCTGGTGCGTCGCGAATACCCGACCGCCATTGGCCCAGTGGATATTATGGCCGTGAATGCCGAGGGCGAGCATGTGGCTGTGGAAATCAAACGTCACGGCGGCATTGATGGCGTCGAGCAGCTGACTCGCTACTGCGAACTGCTCAATCGAGATCCGCTGCTGGCCCCGGTGCACGGCATCTTCGCCGCACAAACCATCACGCCGCAAGCCCAGGTCTTGGCCAAAGACCGCGGCTTCACCTGCCTCATCCTCGATTACGACGATATGAAAGGCACCGAGGACGACAGTCTCAGGCTGTTCTAGATATAGCAGGGGCTCCCTCATCAGAGGGAGCCCCTGCTATATCTTTTAGTACGCGGCGAGAATATCGATTACGAAGACCAACGTGGAGTTGGCGGGAATCGAACCTTGCTCCTTATCTCCATAGGCCTGATCCGGCGGAATCACCAGCAGAACCTGAGAGCCGACGGTCTGGCCGACCAGACCCTTCTGCCAGCCCTCGATAACCTGATGCTGGCCGCTGGAATCGCTGAACAGATCGGCGTCGATTGTGGAATCGCGATCCCAGGACGAATCGAACTGCTTGCCATCCGTAAGCCAACCGGTGTACTTGACCACCACGGTGTTCTTGTCGGTCAGCTTGGCGCCGTTACCCTTGATCAGCGTCTGCGAGATCAGCGAATCAACCGAACCCTGACCGTTCATGTCAATGGACGGCTTGCCATTCTTGGCTCGCGTCACCTTCGGCAGATTGGCCGGCACATCCTTGACTTCCTCGCCAGTGGCCTTCTTCAGGTCCTTGGACTTGGATACAAACGTCATCGCCAAAATGTAAGAGTATCCGGACGAATCCTGAGCGTTGACGCCAAAGCCGATCGTGGTGTTGATCTTGGCACCCTTGATCTGGTTGTAGTAGGTCGAGGAGAGGGTCTTGGAATCCACCTTCAGCGAGCAATCCGGCGTGTTCTTGGTCCAGGTGTCCATGAGCTCGGTGCCGTCTTTAACGTTGAGCGCGATGCCTTGGGCGCAGACGCGGTCGCCCTCCTCGATTACGTCGCCATCGCCCTTTTGCAGCACCACATAGGAGCCGTCGGACACGGTCATCGGCGTATTAAAGGAGATGGTCGGCTTCTCGCCGAGCTTGCCCTTGGCGGTCACGCCGGCAATTTGCCCCTTCTTGTCAGAAGAGTCGGAAGAGGATTTCGAGTCCGAGCTCGAACTGGAGCAGGCAGCCAGCGATACGCACATCGCCAGCGAGCAGGCAAGAGCAACGGCCTTGCCGAGAGGGGATAACATAGATTTAACAGACTTACGCATGACACACCACCCTACTGGTGAACCTTGATTTTCTGCGCTCCTAGGTAATAAACAGGTGAAGATTGTAGAATGGTTAAGTTATGAGTGCTGAAGAACAGACTACAAGACCGGATAAGGGCGCCAAGCGTCCATCCCGTCATGCCAAGATCATGCGTGGAGTGGTGACGCCTATCTTCGGTCTATTGGCCGTGGCGGCTGTGGTGTTGGGGTACATGAATGCCACGATATGGAAGCCCTCCACTGAAATCACCGCTTCCGCAACCATGAGCGGCTCCCGGTATGCCGTCACTGATCCGAATGTGCTGACCTTGTTGGATCAGAACGCCACGATAACCGTGGACTCGGGATCCTCTCAGGACGAGGCGTGCGTGGCGTTGGGTCCGTCCAAGGATGTTGCCGGATGGGTCGCGTCCGAGAAGTCCTATACCCGCATCACCGGATTGGCATCATGGAGCGAGCTGAGCACCCAGAAGGGAAGCAGCACGAGTCAGGGAGCGCCTACCAGTGCCGATGACGCGGTGTCGTTCAAGGATTCCGATATGTGGACTGCCGTGAAATGCGGCACTGGGTCCGTTTCGCTGAAGAGCAAGAAGACCGGCGCCTCGACGGTAGCCATTGTGGATTTGGGCGAAAATGTCACCAACGCCAAGGTGCAGCTGCACTGGGTGCGCTCCGAAGTGCCGGACTTTGCGATGCCGTTCTATCTGTCCGGCGGATTGCTGGCCGTGCTGGCCGTACTGTGCGCCTCCGTGTTCGCCATGCCGCCGCATAAGCGCCGCAAGCGCATGGTGGAAGGCATGGCAAGCGCCGTAATCGAGGAAGAGGCACCCGCCAGCATCGCAGTGTCCGGGAAGCCGGATGGTGCAAGTCGACGTAATCGTCGCCGTCACGCCACACATCGGCGTTCGGGCCGTGCGTCCTCGCAATCCTCGCAATCTGAAGCCACCGAAACACCGGTTATCATCGACCCAAGTTCGCGTAACCTGGTCGCCGACCAGCAGACCGGTGCCGAAAGCGGCGCTGAGCCCGGCCTCAGCGCCGGCGATAACGAATCGACTTCGGTAATCACCCCTGACGAACTGCAGGCCTACTTCTCCCGCTTGGCCCAAGAGGTCAATACCGGAGACGACTCGGCCGATGACGGACAGGAGGAAAGCTGATGAACAAGCGATGGAACAAACTGTGTGTGTCCGCCCTCGCCTGCATGGCGTTGGTCGTGCCGTTGACCGCCTGTGAAGGCCAACTGCCGACGCCGGCTGCTGATACCTCCACCAAGGTTGCGCCGGATTTGACCGAGGCGCAGGAGAAGAAGATTCGTCTGAAGATTCTCAAGACGATCGATGAAGCCGATCAGGCCAAGAATCCCGATGGGTATGCGACCGTTATGGGCGGGCCCCAGCTGGACATTCGCATCAGCCAGACCACGATCAATCAGCGTGGCGGCGGTATGTCCGAATATGCGACCATTCCCAAGGACATCGCCCAGACGGTGATTCCTACGGACGACGGATGGCCTCGCTCGGTGTTCACCATCACGACCACCACCGAAGATCAGCAGTCCAAGCGTTTGCTGGTCTTCGATCAGGAATCCGCCCAGCAGAATTACAAGCTGATGGCTATGGCTCGACTGTTTGAGGGCGCCAAGCTGCCGAAGTTCGAGATTCCGACTATTGGCTCGCAGATGGGCACCGCAAAGGATGAGAAGCTGGTGGCCGCTCCCGCCGATGCCTTGGCCCAATACGCCGATGTGCTGCAGAACGGCTCCAAGAGCCAATACGCTTCCAAGTTCGCAGACGATTTGCTGCGCCAGGAACTGGCCAATACCACGGCCAAGGTGCAGGAAGGTATGCAACGCAACAACGGTACGCAGGAGCAAAAATTCACCGCTGTGCCTGAACAGATGTGGGTGATGCGTGCTGCAGACGGTGCCGGTGATCTGGTGGTTGGCCGTATTAACGGCGAATGGACTCGCAAGGCAGGGGATGGCCGCGAATCGCAGCCGGCTTCCGACGACGAGAAGGCGCTGTTCAATAGCGACAAGTACACCAGCACCATGAAGGTCACGTATGTGAACGTGGTGGCCTTGTACATTCCGTTGGCAAGCTCCGGTGAGCAAATCACCGCCGTGGGTGCCGACCGTCAGCCGGTAAAGGTCGAAGCGCTGTAGTTTTGCCGCCGCCCACCGCGCGGTTAACGCCCCACCACGATATGATTCATCCACCACGATGTCGGTAAGTTTTACCTTTCGCACAATGGTGCCGTTTTGAGTCACATCGTGGTGGGCGTTTTGCTACGTGGTGGGAATTTCACCGCGTAGTGGAAGAATCCCTACGTGGTGGGAATCGGCATTACAATCAATGTCAGCAAATGTGATTGTTGTTGTACGCGAATCGCGTGGAATCGGGAGGCATTATGGCAGAGCAGCAGTTCAATCCGGGAGTCTCATTGGCGGGCGCCGTCGATTTGGAGGCGCTGAAGCATCAGGTCAAGGCCAAGCCCGGCCAGGCGGGTGGCGCTCCTGCCGCTGGTGGGTACGTGATCGACACCACCGAAAACACCTTCCAGGCAATGGTGCAGACTTCTGCGACCTTCCCGATCCTGCTGCTCCTGTGGATACCGACCGATGACCGCCTGTTCCCGATGGCCCGTGCGTTGGGCGACGCGGTGAACGCCCTGAACGGCCAGATTCAGCTCTCCCGTATCGATATCTCGTCCAATCCTTCGATTGCCCAAGCGTTGCAGGTGCAGGGCGCGCCCGCACTGTTCGCGTTGATTGCCGGCCGTCCGATGCCACTGTTGCAGGGCCTTCCGGGTGACGACGAGCTCAAGCAACTTACCGACGAGGTGATTCCGAAGATCATTCAGGCCGCCGCGCAGTCTGGTGTGAACGGTACCGCGCCGTACTCGGGTGATCCTGATTCCGATGCCGCCAAGAGCGCTGGTGCCACCGGTGCCGTCGCGGGTGCTGAGCAGGTGCCGCCGGAGCATGCCGAAGCCCATCGTTTGGCCGAGGAGGGCGATTACGCCGGTGCCGCCGCCGAATACGAGCGCGTGCTCGGATCCGACCCGTCCGATGCATTGGCCGCCCGCGAACGTGCGAAGGCGCTGTTGCTGGCCCGCTCCGGGGCCGCTGATGTACGTGACGTACGTGCCGCTGCCGCCGCAGCGCCGGACGATGTGGAAGCGCAGTTGGCCGTGGCTGATATCGACATGATTGGTGGCCAGATTCAAGACGCTTTCGACCGTTTGCTGGACTTTTTGGCCGCCGGGCACAAGGCCGATATCGAGCAGGTTCGCAAGCGTCTGCTCGAATACTTCGCCATCCCCGAACCCACCGACCCGCGTCTGACCCGCGCCCGTCGTCGCCTAGCCACCCTCATGTACTAAGTGGTTTTGGCTCCCCTCTTTGAGAGGGGCTGTCGTCGTAGATGACTGAGGGGAGCTCACGAGCGTACTCGATTGCTCCCCCCCCTAAACCATCCGATTCTTCCCGAAATACTGCTGGAACCTTGGCCCCTCCAGCGCCAGCTCCTCCTCGAAATCATCCGCCCACTTACAGAACGGACGGTTGGCGAGACCATCGTTATTGAATCGCGCCTGATCGGTGATTTCGGTGATGCAGAATTTCGGAATCGTCAGATTGGTAACCGGCCCGGATCGTTCGGCCTCGGCTACGATGAGCGGCGCATTCGGCCCGCCGAACACATCCACGCTCCAGCCGTCTTCCTCAATCCACACGGAATACCGGTTCTTGATGATTACCGAGCCGCCGCGCTTGATGAGTTCGGCCGCGATACGCGTATCGATTTCGCGCTCGACTTCGTAGCGCGTGCCGCCCACGGACGGACCTTTGACGGTGACATATGCTTCCGAGAACCGGTCGCGGTATTCGTCCAGCACGGCCACCGGATTTACGTCGGGCGTCATGTCGACGTGAACCTTGCGCGAGACCAGCCGCACGCGCAAGGCGTAATTGTCGGCATGCACGTAGTAGCTCTGAATGATGAGGGTCGGGGCGTCGCCGTCGTCGTATTCCGCCGGCAGTTCGCGGCAGAAGAAGCGGCGTTCGTATTCGAAGTCATCTGTAGGTTCCGACATAACCCCATTGTAGAGCCGATAATGGCGATTTTCTCGTTATTTTGGCGACGTATGTGCCGCATGCAACGTGATGTGGTGTACAGTAAAGAAGTTGCTCGGGTTTGTAGCTCAGTGGATAGAGCGTCTGTCTCCGGAACAGAAGGTCGTGGGTTCGATCCCCATCAAGCCCACCAGCATGGCTTTCGGCTAACCGCCGGAAGCCTTTTGCATATTCGGCGCGTGCAAGGCTGGTGCTGGTGTCGGCAATGGCAAGGCCGGTGATGCCGGCTCGCTTGGGTCGTGGAAAAACCGTCCGGTTTGGCGAGAACGGTAGCCGAATCGTCTGGAATCGTCTGGAATCGTCTGGAATAGCAAGGAATAGTCTGTTGATGGCCGTATGCCGGGCATCATGCGCGCTAAACGCGACTTCGCTCAGTAGACTGCTACGTAATCGGCATTGCCAATCGTTGCCGATCGTGCGATTGGTCGTAGCCGGTGGTGATGTGTACCGGCGCCGGCCGCAGCAGGTGGGCGCCCCCAACGAGAAGGAGCACAATATGAGCGAAAAGATGGAAGCCGTAGCCACTTCCGAGGCGCCGGCCGCGCTGGGCGCATACAGCCAGGCGGTGAAGGCCAATGGCTTCGTGTTCGTATCCGGCCAGCTGGGCATTGATCCGGCCACCGGCGAACTGGCGGGCGAGACCGCTGGAGAGCAGGCTGCACAGGCGCTGAAGAATATTAAGCACATTCTCGACACTGCCGGTACCGGCATTGAGCATGTGTGCCGCGCCACCATCTACCTGAAGAACGTCGAGGACTTCAAGGAAGTGGACGCACGTTACGCTGAGGCGTTCATCGGCTCCGTCAAGCCCGCCCGCGTGGCCTTTGGCAACAACATGATTCCCAAGGGTGCGCTCGTGGAGATCGACGCCATCGCGGTGGAGTGATTCGAACGTTTCCCCGGCGGCCCGTCTGCGCGCATGGTGTGTGCAGACGGGCTGCCGCGTATTGTGCGACGCATTCCGGGGAATGTTTCGCTGGAATCGTTGGGCGGTGGTCCGTGCCACAATAGAGACCATGGCATCCAAAGGAAAACCGTCGCCGCGTTCGGCCGTAAGCCCGCTGAGTGATGAGCAGGTCAAGCGTCTGGCCGCCCGCCACACGCTTGTGGACTCGACACAGTATTACCCGACCGGCCCCCGCACGCCCAATCAGCCGGAAATCAACGCCCAGAATCCCAAGGCCACCAAACGACTGCTGGGAGGGGTGTCCATTGTGTTCCGCGCCAGCTGCAAGACCAAGGCCTGGGGCTTGGAACAGGTGCCGGAAACCGGACCGTTCATCACCGCCGCCAGTCATGTCACCATGTTTGATGTGTTCGTGCCAATGATGAGCCTGTTCCACATGGGCCGCCGCCCCCGTTACATGGCCAAGGCCGAGATGGCGAAGTGGCCATTGATCGGCAAGTGGTTCCAGTTGGTCGGCATGCAGCCGGTGCAGCGTCATTCGGGCAAGGCCAAGCAGATCGAAGAGACCTCGATTGATATTCTGACGTCCGGCCGCCCGCTGACGGTCTGGCCGGAAGGCACCGTGACCCGCGACCCGAAAAAGTGGGTGATGAGCATTAAGGAGGGCGTGGGATATATCGCCCTTGAATCCTCGCGCAGACTGGGGCATCAGGTGCCGCTGTACCCGGCGGTGACGTGGGGTGCCGCCTCCATCAACCACTGGTGGCCATGGCCGCGCAAAAACGTGGTGATGTGCTATGACCATGCGCTCGATTACTCCGATCTGCTTGCCGACATGGACTCATGGGGTGAAGAGCCGCCTGCCGAGGCCGTGAACGAGCTGATGTGGCGCGTGCTCAAACGCATGAACACAGTACTGGAGGAAATTCGTGGCGAGCAGTTCCCCGCTGAAGGCTACTGGGACTACCGCAGTATGAGTCGTAAGCCTTGGCCTGAAGCCGGCGGCCCGTTCCCGGCTGAGAAGTAGCCGCACCGGTTCCCGTACGGGGAGCCTAGGCGAGTAGCATGGCACAAGATTGTGCCGATGAAGTTGCGCGACAAGCGAAGGTAGGAATTTGATATGGGTAAAAATATAACGGTTCTCGGTGCAGGAGCATGGGGTACTGCTTTCGGCCAAGTGCTGGCGGACGCAGGCAACACGGTGACCATGTGGGCCAAGGAGCAGCAGATTGTCGAGGGCATTCGCGATCACCACCACAACGCCGTGCGCCTGCCGTCCGTCGAAAAGTTGCCGGACAACATGACCGCCACTGGGGATCGCGCCGAAGCCGTCAAGAACGCGGACATCGTAGTCGTGGCCATCGCCGCGCAGTTCGCGCGAGTGGCACTCGTCGAATTCAAGGGACTGATTCCCGATCACGCCATCGTCGTCAGCCTGATGAAGGGCATCGAGCGTGGCACCAACAAGCGTATGGACGAAGTCGTCCGCGAATCCCTTGACTTGCCGGCCGACCGGTTCGCCGCCATTTCCGGACCGAACCTGTCCAAGGAAATCGCCGATCGTCATCCCGCCGCCACCGTGGTGGCTTGCACGAACCTCGATAATGCCACGAAGGTGGCCGAGGCATGCACCACCTCCTATTTCAAGCCGTTCGTGACCACCGACGTCATCGGCCTGGAAATGTGCGGCAGCCTGAAGAACGTGACCGCGCTGGCCGTGGGCATGGCCCGTGGTGCCGGCTACGGTGAGAACACCGCAGCCATGATCGAAACTCGTGGACTGGCCGAACTGACCGCGCTGGGCGTAGCCGCTGGCGCCGATCCCAAGACCTTCTTCGGCTTGGCCGGTGTGGGCGATCTCATCGCCACCTGTGGCTCTTCGCTGTCTCGTAACTATACGTTCGGCGCGAATCTCGGCAAGGGATTGACGGTCGAAGAGGCCACCAAGGTCAGCAACGGTGTGGCCGAAGGCGTGCCCACCACGGATGCGGTGGTGGCTCTTGGCGATCAGCTTGATGTGCCGACCCCGTTGGCGTATCAGATGAGCCGCGTGCTGAACGAAGGCATTTCCTGCTCGGAGATGCTTGCCGGACTGTTCGGTCACGAGGTTACCGGCGAATAACGAGAGAAGCGACGTATACGTGGCGTATACGTTGTACGTGCAAAGTCGCGTGGCGTATACGTCGTTGACGTGCACGAGTAGACTGGTGTGCGTCTCTTGTGCGCGGCGTTCCGAGCGCGGTTCGGTCCGGTTGGCGGTGCAAAGCATAGGCTTGAAAACGGTTGTAGTTTCAACAAAAGGATGGTTATGGCCAAGAAGCGTGTTGTGGTGCTCTATGGTGGGCGTGCAGACGAGCATTCGATTTCCTGCATCTCCACTGCCGGTGTGCTGGGGGCCATGGACACTGAACGGTTCGAGCCGATTCCGGTCGGCATCACCAAGGACGGCAAGTGGATCATCAATGGCGAAGATCCGCGTGGCTGGAACTTGGACGGCGGCGAGCTGCCGACCGTAAAGATCACCCCGGAATCGCGCCCGGTGATGCTTGACCCCTCTCGCGGACAGGACGGTTTCTTCATCGGCGAGCCCAGCCACATCAATTCCGCCGATTCCGGCTTCGGCACCAGCTTCGTCAGCATGTCCGACCCGGAAATGCACCATGTGCTGACCTCCCTTGGCCATGTGGACGCGGTACTGCCGGTGCTGCACGGCCCCTATGGCGAGGATGGTACGGTTCAAGGCCTGCTGGAAATGATGGGTGTGCCGTACGTGGGGTGCGGAGTGTTTGCTTCCGCCGCCTGCATGGATAAGCATTACACCAAGGTGGTACTGGATGCCGCCGGCATTCCCACCGCGCCCGGTGTGACGGTCGATGCGCGCAACTTCACCGCCGCCGATGTGCTTGCCGAGATCGAGGACGCCGGTCTTACTTATCCGCTGTTTGTCAAGCCTTCGCGCGCAGGCTCCAGCTTCGGTGTGACCAAAGTCGAGAAAGCCGATGACCGCGAGACCCAGCAGGATCGTCTGGCCGCCGCCATCGCCACCGCCGGCGAGCACGACTGGAAGGTGCTCGTCGAACAGGGGATTGATGGTCGCGAAATCGAATGTGCCGTGCTGTGCCCGAAGGCCGGTGACGAGCCCGAGGCCAGCTGGCCCGGCGAAATCGTGCTCGATCATCAGAACGACGACCAGTTCTACGATTTCGACTCCAAGTACATGGATGCCTCCGCCAGCCACGTGGAAGTGCCTGCCAATCTGCCGGTCAGCGTGCTTGAGGACGTGCGTGACGTGGCCCGTCGCGCGTTCAAGGCCGTGGATGGTGCCGGCTTGAGCCGTGTGGACACCTTCGTGACGCCTGATGGCACGGTGATGGTCAACGAAATCAACACCATGCCCGGCTTCACGCCGATTTCCATGTATCCCAAGGCTTGGGATGCCACCGGAGTGAGCTACACCGAACTCATCACGCGATTGATTGAGGGCGTGCTGAGATAAGTGTGGTGCGGAATCGGCCGCCAAGGAAGAGGGCGCGCTGAACGTCATCGCCCTTCCGCACGACTGGTCC
>ENA-UOOA01003528-UOOA01003528.1-human-gut-metagenome-genome-assembly--contig:-P61old-NODE-3528-length-19286-cov-18.637356_pt1 | contig 19286 bp, 15 predicted proteins | sample MGYA00242467_ERZ724014 | MGnify/ENA metagenome assembly ERZ724014 | reverse complement strand
GGTCGATCAGGCCCCGACGGCAATCCGCCATCATCCGCTGGAAGTCATCCCGCTTGGCCACCGAAGTTCCTGTGATTCCCTCGTCCGCATAGATGTCGACCATGCGCCATTCGGCCTTGCCTGAGATCAGTTCCGTGTAGTAGCGGTTCTGAGCGGCAAAGGAATTGAGTTGATCCTCGGAGTCTGAGCTGACACGAGTATAGGCGGCGACCCGCAGCCGTACATTTTGAGGCCGCTCGGCAGGCTCGATCTTTATAACACGGGGCTGCTTTTCTGCCAGTGCTGTTGCACCGTCTATCAGCTTTTCATCCATGTCCGCTCACCTCCTTTTTTGCAACACAAACACTACCACAAATGCATCCGAATAGCTACTGAAAGATGAAGAAAATCAGAGAAAAAACATGACTTCAACACCGTTTTCCGCAGCGATCCGTGCGGCGATCTTTCTCAGTTCTTTTTCGGTGAAACTGCCGCATTCCCGGAGTTTTCTGAGCAGGATGACGATTCCATAGTAATTGATGTTGGGGTCCATAGTTGGTCTCCTTTCTACATTTGACTATCTCTGCGGCACAAGCATGGGAACCGTCCGAGGAAGGAAGAGGTAGGAGAGAATAGAGGGGCCATCGGACAAAGGAAAGAAAAATGAATGTAAAAATGTTGAAGGGTGTAGACAGTTCCCATGCTTCTGCCGCAAGAGCGTGGTCGCTCCGGCAACGGAAGCAAATGCTCCCATCACCGGAGCGGCCAGAACTTTACGGTTTTGTTTGCCTGTATTCGACACTACTTCCCCAGGCGGGGCGGCAACTTGAACTGTGCTGGCGCACATCACGGGAGTTTCACCCCTCCGAGGATCTCTCGAAGCTGCGTACAGGAGTATCATTGTGGGCTGACGGGATCATGGCGGGGACAGCTTGCCAAGGCTGCCTTGGCCTGAGTGGGTATCGCTCTGCACCTTACTTGGCCGTCCTTTGATGCGGAATCACTCCGCACAGGTGGTCTTCGCGCACTCGGCCTGACGCTGGCTCCGTCGGCTAATGTATTCAAGTTGCCGGATATGACCGCCTGGGCGGTGTTTTTCAAGGAACAACGCCGCTGATTTATCAGCAGCAGAGTGAGGTTCAAAGCCCTCTCACTCTATTAGCCGTTGAAAACACCGTTTGCACCAAACTTTTTTGTCATCTCAGCATCTTTTTCAATTTCTGCAAGATACGGATCTTTCGATTATGGATCGTCATTCGATGGACACCCATCATTTCTTCCAGCTCACGCTCTGAGCGCTCGTCGAAAAACAGCGCATGGATCAAAGCTCTTTCTTCTTCGCTCAACTGATCCAGTGCGGCCCGTAAACGAAATAGATTGTCTTTCCTGATTACGGCATCCTCGACGCCTTCAGCATCGTCCGCAAACTGGCACTTCGCAGAATATATAAGCCGCTCCAGCGAATCCTCTTTGCTGGGAACATAACTTTCCGCACCATTCTCGGCATTTTTCCTGCGCTGTTCGCTTTTCAGATCCACCTCCATGTATTTCATCTTGCGGTCACTTTTCTTCAAGACTTCCAGCACATCCGGGCGCTCTTTTAAGCAGGGATATATCTTCAAATAATCAACCCGATACGGGTCATTGTGATACGACATTTTCTGTCCTCCGTTTTTGAGATTTTGTGGTGAAGCAAATCTCGAAAACGGAGGGCCACGGCAGCGTGGCAAAAGCGCCCCAAAATGCAAAAAAGCTCCCGGAGCGCAATGGCTCCGGGAGCAGGACGCAATATTAGAATGATGGGTTGTCTGCGGCGCAGGAGGGCCGTACAGATCCGTACACAAGGGGCGCAAACCGGCCTTGTGGTGACCAACGGCGTAATATCGTCTCCTGCACAGCAAAAAAATCACCCGCCCGCATCATCTATCGGACGCATCCGATAACCAATGATAACGGGCGGGCAACCTCAACCGTGACCTGCTGGACAACCTCCTGTATGACTTTTCTATGACCTCTGCTGCAGCCTGCTACGCAGCCTCCTGTACGACCTTCTCCGTAACCTCTGGAGCAACCTACTGCGTAACCTCTGCTACAACCTCCGGAGCGACCTCAAGCAGCTCTCATTTTATGTGCAAATACTTTTTAATGACCTCGGCATGCTCTAACGCCAGATAGGGCTTTGCCGCCGTATAGTATGTCTGAGCCATAGAGAGATTTCCTTGGAATCCCATGGCGAGAATCGCATACATGTTCAGTTCGCTGTCCTTCGGATCGAAGCGCAGAGCATCAATGGTCGTCTTTTGCGCAAGAATATAATCCTTGCACTCCATCTTCAGGCGAACATATCCCTTGGTGATCTGCAGGTACAGGGACTGATAGTACATGGACAACTGCATCAGCCACAGTTCATGTTCACATCTTGGGAGTAACTGTCCTTTATATATATCGACTGCGCTGTGGTAGAGGGAATGCCGCATATCCGGGTTTTCTTCTGTTTTCAACTGAATGCAGGCATCCTCAAAGCGGTCGAAATCCGTATGGATATTGAAGTTGGGATTGATCTGGAATGTACCATTCTTCCCGATGACCAGCTTATCGAGCCCGATGACGGAAAGAGTACGCCGCAGGCGGTAAACGATATTATTGACGACCTTATATGGCGAATCGAGTTCGTCGTATGGACAGATGATCTCTGCCAGTGTGTCAACAGTGGAATTCTTTTTGTGGTTCAGAATGAGATATGCCAGAAGCAGGTAGCACTGGTCCGCTTTAATATCTTCTCCGGTCAATGTCCCTTTGGAGCTGATGATCTCCATGCCGCCAAAGAAATTGACATGGATGTCCTCCGGATTGTATTTGGAGGCTTTTGTTGCTGCCAACAGGGACTGCTGCTGTTTGATTTCGTTGAGCTCCACAACCACTGCATAGGAAGCGATGAATAGGAAAACCGGGTCATCCGTGTAACGGGTCGGATCGTCCACGGCAATGAATCCCTGATTAATCCGTTTGGAGAATGGTGCCGCCAGCAGTGTAGTCACCCCATACTCCCGAAAAAAGGCTGCTTCATCTGGATAGACTTTCTCTAATCTCTGCAAGTCAGAAATCACGACCGGTTTATTGGCCCGAAGTGCTTTCCTCCATCTCGGGAACTTCTCCATGGGCAGGCACTGGAGCATATCTCTCTGCGCCGACACACCATCTTTGCACCATTCATAGGTAATAACGCCGATTCCAAGATCCCAGTCAGCTTCCACCACAGAGGCTCTTGATGCGCCATAAAACTCAGCCGCACCCTTCAGAAGGCCACTGATGATAGCGTCTGAATCCTCGGTGTTTCGCAGACTGGCCTCCAATACGCTCATTCCAAGATGGAACGCACTGCATTCAACAAGCGGTGTGGTTTCCTGCATGATTTCGCTGCTCATGAATATGCCCCCTTTGATTTGTAAAAAAATACAGAGACCGTCCAATGTAACTCGGGCAGCCTCTGCTGTGAGCCGCACAGTATGGCTGAGCGGTTATGTACTATACTATTGTCTTGATGAATGCGGCAAGCGCCTCGCGCTGATCCTCCTTGAGAGCCGCAACACTATTATCTAATTCACTCTTGGCGTTAGGTGAATTTGCCGTATCGTTCTCCGTAAAGAACTGCGCCAGTGTGATTCCGCAAGCGTCACAAATCGCATTTACCGTTGGCAGGGACGGTTGGTTATTTCTCTTGAAGATATTGCTGATCGTTGTCTTCGACAGCTTGGATTCCTGCGCCAATCGGTAAATTGTCCATCCGCGCTCGTCCATTAGCTGTCGAATTCGCTGTTGTGCATTGAACATTGGTACCACCTACTATGCTATTAGTATACACCTCATTTGATTGCCTTCATAGAAATCATCGGTATGGTATATGGTAATCAAATGATATGTACCCGTTATGGTGCCATAGATAGGGGCACGGAGAAAGTTATCGGATATTTTCAGTAGGTTTTCTTTGGATTATTCATGATTCTAATTAAGGAATCCAATTTGGCAGGATGTATTCTTTCGTGCGAAAGTCAATAAAGGGTACTTCTCAGTTGTTGCGTAGCCATTTAGAACATTTCACACCTCTTGCATGTTTGCCGATGATTGTTTCCAAAAGATTTGCGTTTACAGCACAATCTTCGTCTCGAGCGCACTGTTAATAGGCACCAAGAAAAAGGCGATGGCAGAATCATCTCTGCCATCGCCCTATTCTATACTTACACCTTCCAGCCGGCGGCCTGCTGGCGCTCCACCACGAAGCGGCGGTAGAGCCCGTCAACAGCCACCAGCTCGTCATGGGTGCCCTGCTGAACGATCTCGCCGTGATCGACAACGAATATCATATCGGCGTTGCGCACGGTTTTCAGCCGGTGGGCGATCATGATGACCGTCTTATCGTGGGTCAATTCCGCAACGGCCTCCATCAGCTCCTTTTCATTTTCGGGGTCAACATTGGCAGTGGCCTCGTCCAGAATGATGATAGGCGCATCCTTCATAATCGCCCGGGCGATGGAAATGCGCTGGCGCTCGCCGCCGGAAAGCGAGCTGCCTGCCTCGCCGATGACGGTGTCAAAGCCGTTCGGCAATGCCATGATAAAGTCGTAGCAGCGGGCTTTTTTCGCAGCGGCCTGCACCTCCTCCATGGAGGCGTCGGGCTTTCCGAAGCGGATGTTATTGGCGATGGTGTCCGAGAACAGATAGGTCCGCTGGAACACAAAGGAGAAATTGCGGATCAAACTGTCATAGCTGTATTCCCGCACATCCCGTCCGCCAAGGCGCACGCTGCCTGACTGCACGTCCCAGAACCGCGCCATGAGATTGCACAGCGTGGTCTTGCCGCTGCCAGAGGGGCCGACGATGGCGACAGTCGTTTTCTCCGGGATGGTAAGTGACACATCGTGCAGGATAGGCTTGCTGTCATAGGAGAAATCTACATGGGACAGGGCAATGTCCTCCCTCTCCGGAGTCAGTTCCTCGCCGTCAATGTCCATGGGTTCTACGCGCAGAATCGTGTTTGCCTTATCTACGCCGATGTCGATGGAGCGGAACAGAGCTGAAAAGCTCCCGGCAGAATCCAGCTGCTCAAAGAGGATGAAGGAGCAGATCAGCATCAAAAGGCAGTTTGTCAGCTCCATCGTTCCGCCGAAGTAAAAGACGATGGCGGCCGCGCAGACGGCGACACCGGTGAGCTTGTTGACAACAAACTGCGCCAGCATATAAAGCACCGACGGGATCTCCATGGCAAAGGATGCCTTCCGAGCATCCTCCACCGCCCCGTGTACCTGCGTTGCAGAGTCGTGGGTCAGGTCGAAATTCTTGACCTCGGCGATGCCCTGCACATATTCCAACACCTTGGACACAAGCCGCTCGTCGGCATTGAACTTCCGCTGGGAAAGGGCCTGCTCCGAGCGCTGCATGGCGGCGTTGACGGCGAAGAACAGCAGCAGTCCCGCCAGCGTAATAAGCCCCATACGCCAGTCAAAGAGGAACATCATGACCGCGATGATGCCGGAGGTCAGAAAGCCGCGGGTCGTGACCATTACCACGCGGGTAGCCACATTCGCCATATTTTCCATGGTGTTGGTGGTGACGGAGGTGACCTCGCCGAGACTATTGTCGTTGAACCAGCCCATAGGCAGATACCGCAGATGCTCCGCAATCTCAATCCGCTTGTTGGCGCAGGCGCGGTAGCCTGCACGGGTCTGGAGCATGGTGGCCTTCATGTTGATGGCGATGGTCACGATCAGAGAAGCGACGATGATTCCAAGGCTCGTCCAGAGTGTCGCCACGGTGACATTCTTTTGCAGCAGCGCCTGAATGACAATGGCAGCGGCAGGAATACGCATAGCGGAACAGATTGCGCTGACCACGCCCAGCCAGATGGAAGTGACAAACAGTTTGCGGTTTTCCTTGCCGCAGAAGGCGAAGAACTTTTTCAGTGTCTGAAGCATTATGCCACCTCCCCGTCGTCCTTGACGCTGATGTGGGCTTTCCACATGGTTTGATAAAGCGGGCAGGAGGCAAGCAGTTCCGCCTGTGTGCCGGCGGCTTCGATCTTGCCTTGATTGACAACAATGATCTGATCGGCATCGGCGATGGTGGAAAGCCGGTGGGCGATGACCAATAGTGTCTTGCCCTGCACCAAATGTGCAAGGGCGGATTGAATGACTGCTTCGTTCTCCGGGTCGGTATACGAGGTCGCTTCGTCGAGAATAACGATGGGTGCGTCCTTCAGCATGGCGCGGGCGATGGAGATGCGCTGCCGCTCGCCGCCCGAAAGATGTCCGCCCGACGCGCCGCAGACTGTCCGATACCCATTTTCAAGACCCATGATAAACACATGGCAGCCGCATTTCTTCGCGGCGTCGATGACTTCCTCGTCGGTTGCGCCCTTTTTGCCCATGCGGATGTTGTCCATCACCGAGAGGTCAAAGAGATAGTTATCCTGGGATACATAGGCGATGCGCTTCGTGCACTCCGCCAGCGGCAGCGTTCGGATATCCACGCCGCCCAACTCGATAGAGCCGTCCTTCACATCCCACAGGGAGGCGATAAGCCGGGCGATGGTGGATTTCCCGCTGCCGGAAGGCCCGACCAATGCGTTGACCGTCCCCGGCGCAATGTGCAGATTGATTCCGTGCAGTACCTCCTTGTCGTGATAAGCAAAGCGGACATCTTTCAGTTCGATGGAGTTGTCCGCAGGCAGCTTTTCTGCGCATTCCGGGCGTTGCATATCTTCTCCGGACAGCACCTCTGCCACCTCGCCCACGATGGTTTTGACCTGTGCAATGTCGTCGGTGTAGGAGAAGGCGGTGATCAGCGGCTGCATAACACCAAAGGAGAGGACAATGATCGACAGGAATGTCTCTGCCGGCAGTGTGCCGTGCATATAGAGCATGCACCCCACCGGCAGAATGCCCAGCAGCGTAGAGGGAAATATCGCCATGCCCGCCACCTGGCCGAACAAACTGCCCCGCATCCAGTCAATAAAGCAGTCTGCGCCCTCCTTTGCGGCGGAGACAAACTTTGCGTAGCTGGTTTTGGACTGACCGAAGGCCTTGATGACCTCAATGCCGCTGATGTATTCGACTGCCGTGTCGTTGAGGGCTTTCGTGGAGGTCACGGTGCGCTGAAATTTCTCATTGTACCCGCTGAACATGGACATGAAGCAGAGGATGCCCAGCGGTACGACGATCAGCATGGAAAGCCCCATGCGCCAGTCCTCGATAAACAGCAGCACCAGCACCGCCAGCGCGCCTACAATGTTGGCAGTCATCTCCGGCAGCAGGTGGGCAAGGGTGGTTTCGATGGAATCGACCCGCTCAACGATGATGTTCTTATACGAGCCGGAGGAACGATCCAGCACCGTACCCAGCGGCAGCGTCGCCAGCTTATCCAGCAGCCGTGTGCGGGTATTGGCTAACACATGGAAGGTGGCATGGTGGGAAAGAGAGGTGGAAACGCTGTGCAGCGCATAGCGCAGCACCCAAAAGCCCGCCATCCACGCGCAGAGCGTCAGGCATTGCGACAGCTCCGCCGTGCCGCTGACCAGCGCAGTAATGATCTGAATGATGATAAAATACGGCACAAGGGAGCATGCGACACCCAGCAGCGCCGTAAGGACGCTCAAAGCGTACTCGCCGTACCGCCCTTTTGCCAGCTCTGCCAGCCACGAGGCGGCAGAGCGTTTTTGCTTCGTGTTCTGATTCATGGGTAATTCCTCCAAGGCAGATCAGGCAGCCAGATGCTTCTTCACGATGCCCTTGCCGATAGCTGCTCCGATGAATGCGGCCACGATCACACCGGCCACCAGCGCCACGGATACCCAAGACTGTAGCATCTCAGATGCGGCAAGGATGGTGTCCTGACGGCCATCGGTGACCATCTGATCCGCCATCGCTTTCGCAGCAATCGCATAGGGAATGATGGTGCTGCCGAAGGCGGCCATCACCTGATTGATGACATAACTGACGGTCAGCGCCTTTGCATTGCTGTAGCCCATCTTCCACAGCAGCAGTTCAGCAATGACACCGGAGAGAATAAAGAGAATGATGTACGGCAGGTATCCGCCCATAATGGCGCGGACAATGCTGTAAATGAGAATTGCACCGGGCTTTTTCACCTTCGTGCCGATGATGAAGTAGACGATGCCCTCCAGCAGGGCGAAAAACACCGGCATCAGAATGATGGTAATGGGCGTTGCGTACAGGACGGAGCTGGCGAAGAAAATGACCACATTGATCAGAGCCAGCAGGACAACGGTGATGATGTCCTTGGTTTTCAGCTTGTTGGGGTTTGCCGTTTTCATAGGTAAAAACTCCTTTGATATGTATTGATATTTGAAAGCTACTCGGAGCAGCTGTCACAAAATAAGACCAGCGGCAATCGATGCTGCCAGCAGGACGCAGAACACAACATCCAACGCAGAGAACCGAAGCAACAGGTAATTACTCTTGCGGCGGGTTAAGTCGATGCCCCGTGTTTCGGCGGAGGCGGACAGCGTCTCGGCAATACGGATGACCCGTAGCGCCATAGGAACGGTCAGTATTTCGATATAGGATGGCAGCGCACGCAGCTTTTGCCATGGCGGCACAAACGCTCCGCGCGTTCGGATGGATTGCCGCAGTAGCTTCATGTCTCCCGACAGAACGGGGAAGAAGCGGAAGATTACAGCGATGATCATAATGAGCCGTTCCGGCAGGTGCAGATTGCGCAGCGCTGCCAGGGTGCGGCTGGCTTCATTTCGTCCAATCAGCGTCCGCATGGAAATGCCGATGGCGATGATGCGCGGGAACAGCACTAACATAAAGGAAAACACCGTGCCCGGCAGCAGAGCGTTTGCCGCCCACAGCAGCCCAAAGCTCATCCCGCCTGCCAGCGCCGTTCCGAGCCAGCCGTCCGCTGCGGTCAGCAGGATCAGTGCCGTATATACGGCATAAACTAAGTGGTTGTTGGATGTGGAGATCACGACCAGCAGGGCCAGCCAGTAAAGCAGCTTCGTTGCCGGGTGGAATCGTTCTTTATGCTGTTTTTTCGCAGGAGCATTGGAAAGATGGAAGCGCTCCATATATTGCCGTACCGCTTGCAAATCTCGTTCCGAATGAACGGGAAATTCTATTTCTGCATGCCCATCCGACAGCCCAATGCAGCGGTCACACGCACCTGCAATTAGCTCAGGGTCGTGGGTGATGATGAGAACAGTCTTTTCTTTCCGCATCTCCCGGATCAGCGCCGCGCACCGCTCCAGACTTTCCGCGTCCTGTCCCGCTGTCGGCTCGTCCAGTATGACGATTGGCTTGTCAGATAGATACGCCATCATCAGCGTCAGACGCTGCATCTGCCCGCCGGAGAGGGAAAAGGGATGCCGGTCGCGGCAGTCCCACATATCCATACTTTTCAGCAATGCTTCCGTTTTTGCTTCAAACTCCGGTGTCACCGCATGGCCGTATTGCAGTTCGTGCAGGACGGAGTTGGTGAAGAACTGGAACTCCGCCTCCTGAAGGATGAACAGCACTTGCTTTTGCAGCTGCTTTGGATTTTGCGGCTTTCCGAAAAGCATTATCCTGCCGCCGGCGGGGCGGTAAAGCCCTGCAATCAGCTTGCCGATGGTCGTTTTGCCGCAGCCGTTTGCGCCCACAAGGCCGACGATCTCATGCTCACGGACGGAAAAGCTGACACCAGAGAGGGTATCTCCGGCCTTCCTACCGTATGTATAGCGGACATCTGAGACGGCAAGCGCCGTCGGCGCGGTTTTCGGCAGCGGCTCTTTCTCCGGCACGGTGATCTCCGCAAGGTCGAGCGTGCGCAGAGAAAGTGTTTGTCTCCGCTCCACTGAGAACGCCTTTGCCTCTGCGGCAGTGTATTTTCCTTTGATCTCGCCGTCTGCCATGACCCAATATTCATCGGCAATATCCGCAAGATAATAGAGTCGATGCTCGCTGAGCAGCAGCGTTTTGCCCTGCTTTTTCATGGCAAGCAGAATCTCTTTTAACTGCTGGGTGGCTGCGAAGTCGAGATTTGCCGTGGGCTCGTCAAGGAGAAAAATATCCGTATCCATGGCCCACGCGGACAAGATGGAGATGAGCTGTCGCTCGCCGCTGGACAGCTCGTAGACATTGCGGTCCTTCAGCCGCTCCAGATGGAAGATCCGGAAGGCCTCGTCCACCCGCCGCCGGATTTCATCCTGCGGCAGACCGTGATTTTCAAGACCGAAGGCCACCTCATTGGAACTGTTCACGGTAAAAAACTGACTCCGCGGATCCTGAAAAACCGAGGCGGCCAGCTCGCCGATTTCGCCGATACGCATCCCAGCAGTGTCCTGCCCGTTCAGGCGGCAAAAGCCCCTCAGCTCTCCCTCATAAAACTGCGGTATCAGTCCGTTGATGCACCGCAGCAGCGTGGATTTTCCGCATCCGCTGCCTCCGCAGAGCACCACGCAGCGTCCCGCCGGGATGCTGCCGCCGACTTTTTGCAAGGTGGGCTGCTTTTCTTCTGCATATTGAAATTCAAATTCAAAATCTATCATTACAAACTCTTTTCCCGCCAGTTAGCCGTCTCTAACTGGCGTCCGTAAGAAATGGGCGCACGCACCGCCCATTTCCTTTGCCACTTTAATTCAGGCTGTCACATAACTGCCGCCAACCGGCGTTGGTAAAATCAAGGACCGCCTGTAAGCAGGTAAGCATTCTACCTTCCTCCATGTGCCGATCCAGCAGCTGGCGGAAGTACCAGAACTGTGAGCCCATCAAAAGGCGGATCGCATCGGCATTTGGCGCTTTTCCATAGATATGTGAAAAGAATTCTACCGTTTGTTCCGCTTTTTGATCCATCAGTTTATGCAGCATGGTTTCCATAGAGCTGCCATCGCTGCGGCAGAAAAACAAAGTGCAGTCATTACAGTGCTCGGTCAGCAGCCGAAAATATACCTGTTCTTCGGCGTTTATGGCGCGGAGGATATCCTCCGGCTGTGCGCTGTGCTTTGCTTTTTCGTATTCTTCAGCGATGGGCGTAAACAAGGTCTTCATCGTCTCAAAAAAATCCTGAAGCAGACTGGCAAATAATGCGTCTTTATTCTTGTATCTTGTGTAGATCGCTCCCGTGGTGACACCGGCTTTTTCGGCGATCTTGTGCAGAGAGGCTTTCTGAAAGCCGTAAGCAAGAAATTCCGAATAAGCAACCTGAATGATCCCATCATCCAGGGAGTGATCTTTATTTGCCATGCTTCCACCTCACGCTCTGCAATAACAGCATTATTGATAACGCTATTATTATAGCGCAGCTTCTTCGCAAATGCAAGAGAATTATAAAAAACTCGCATTTGCGTTTCCACAAATGCGAGTTTTTATAGGTCTATTTCTGCTTAGCAGTCTTTTCGGGCGATTTTCCGGTATTCGATGGGTAAAATGCCCGTGCTCTTTTTGAAAAGCTCCGCAAAGCGGCTGGAGGTGGTATAGCCGATCATCTGGGCGATCTGTCCCATGGTGAAATCGGTGTTGATGAGCAAATGCTCCGCCTGGCTCATTCTTCGGCCTTGAATGTACTGGGTGACACTGCACCCAAACTGCCGCTTGAAGCTGGCTTTTAACTTACTTTCGCTCATGCAGGCAATACTGGCAAGACGGGACAGCGGAATGTCAAAAGCGTAATGGTCGGCGATGTATCCGGCCACATTTTCAAGCCCTTCCATATCCGCTTTCGATAACGGATGTGCATTTTTTGCCGCCTGCTTTTTCTGATTATCCACAACAAGAGCGATGGCTTCCGTGACCTTTGCCTCGTAAAAAAGTGCTGCCGCTACACCTTCACCCCGGTAGTTCTCTATCTCAAACAGCAGCTTGGACATAGCCGGAAAGTCTGCCGCCTGATCGACGCATTGAAATGCAGCGGGCAAATCAAAGTATGCATCCGGATGCTGCTTTTTCAGGTAATCCTCATAATACGCAGGAAACACCTCGATCCCAACCGAGTGGATAGGGATGCGCTTATGGATGATTGCCTTGTAATTCTGCTTTCCGCCGACGATGGTCTGAATACTTCCCGCTGACAGACGCCGGTACGGATTCAGCTCCTCGCCGGAAATAGAATCATATCTTGTGATGCTGATGCCTTCTGGAATATCAAAATTCAGAACAAAGTCGTCGTGGAAATAAAAATCGTGAATTTTAATATCAAACAGGTCCTTCTGCGCATACAGCCAATAGTGACCTCCGCCGAGCGCCGGGGATAGCTGCCAGCTGCTTCCTGCCGGGCTGAACTGTGCACAGTTCGAGATCGGAGTAAAGCTGCTTTCCGTTAAGAGCGTATTGTATTTTTTGAGTATTTCGCTGTTCATGGTTACTCCTTGAAACGATTCGACTTTTATTTGCAACGATCAGCCAAATCAAAGAGCGAGCCGTTGCATTTGCCCGTGGCTTTCTATATGATTAATTATGGTTAGCGTTCTCTAACCAAATTGTATCAAAAAGCAGCCGGAAAGTCAATCTGTCTGCCGATTGCAAAGGAGAAATCATTATGAATCAATCATCCGTAAAAAAAGGACTGACCGTGAAAGACCTTGTGACCGTGGGAATTTTCTCGGCATTGTTCCTCGTATTCGCTCTCGTGGGCGGCATTTTCTTCGCACCGAATCCGGTGCTGACCTTTTATATGCCCGTCGGCAGCGCATTGCTCTGCGGCCCTGTGTATCTGCTCATGATGGCTAAGGTTCAGAAGCGCTGGGCAGCCACCATTCTCGGTGCAATCCTCTGCATCATCTGGTTCGTAACCGGTATGCATTGGGCAATGGCGCTGGGGTATCTCATTATGGGCATTATTGCCGACCTCGTTGCTGGGACAGGACAGTATCAAAGCAAGAAAATCAACTCGCTTTCCTACATCCTGCTTTCTCTCGGCGGCACCGGTTCCTATCTCGTGTTCTTCGCCAACCCTGACGGCTGGGCAAAAACCATGCTTGGAAACGGAACGGAGCAGTCCTATATTGACACCATGCGCTCTACAGGAACCATGTGGATCCTGACCATTATGCTGGTGGGGACGATTCTTGCCGCCGCAATCAGCGCCTTTATCGGCTGCAAAATGCTCAAAAAGCAGTTTGAAAAAGCCGGTATTACCAAATGAGACTGCATCTTGACCCGCGCACGAAGCTGTTTCTTATCCTGCTCTGCGTCCTGAGTGCCGTGTTTGCGCCGGATCTGTATTTTCAGTTTGCTTTGGTGACGCTCATCGGTCTGCTGGCGGTATGCAGCGGAAAATGGCAGTACGCTTTGCGCGGCATGATTGCCTATGCGCTGATCTGTGTATTTACCGTCTGGTGCATGGGCGTACTGACCGGCACATGGCGAACGATGTTTGTGGCGTTTCTCGGTTTGGTACATAAGGTCTATGCCTGCGGGATGTTGGCGGGGCTTGTGATCTCCACCACCAAGGTTGGGGAGTTCCTCTCCGCTATGGCAAGGCTGCATATTCCGAAAAAGCTGACCATTCCCATCGCTGTCATGCTGCGGTATTTGCCGACGATCTGCGAGGATTGGCATTATATCAAGGACGCCATGCGCCTGCGGGATGTGTCGCCGACCCTCTGGGGCTTTCTGAAAGCGCCCGCGATGACCGTGAACTGTATCTACGTCCCGCTTCTGACGGCGGCCAGCAAGGCGGCAGACGAGCTTTCCATTGCCTCTGTAACAAGAGGCATAGAGAACCCGAAGCCCCGTACCTGCCTTGTGAAAATTCAAATGCGGGCAGCGGACTTTTTGGCAATGGTGCTGTTTGCGGCGTTTCTTGCCGCCGAGATCGTATGGAAGGCGGTTGGCGTATGATCGAATTCAAGAATGTGTCCTTTGCCTATCCGGACAGCGCGGACGGCGGGCTGAAGAATATTGATCTCACCATCCCGGACGGGCAGTGCGTGCTGCTGTGCGGACGGAGCGGCTGCGGAAAAACCACGCTGACGCGGCTCGTGAACGGCCTTATCCCTCAGTTTTTCGCCGGTGAATTAAGCGGTGAAATATTACTGGACGGCGAAAATCTTGCCGAGCTGCCCATGTACCGCATTGCGGAGAAGGTGGGCAGCGTGTTCCAGAATCCCCGGACGCAGTTTTTCAATGTGGACACCGACAGCGAGATCGCCTTCGGCATGGAAAACGAGGCAGTGCCGCAGGAGCGGATGAAACAGCGTGTGACGGAAACAGCCAAGGCGCTCCATATTGAAAACCTGCTGAGCCGCAATATCTTTGCTCTTTCCGGCGGCGAAAAGCAGAAGATCGCCTTTGCCTCGGTTTATGCCATGAACCCGGAGGTCTATCTGCTGGACGAACCATCGTCCAATCTTGATATGACGGCAATCGGTGAGCTGCGGGAGCATCTGAGGCTTATCAAGTCGCAGGGCAAGACCGTGATCGTCGCAGAGCATCGGCTCTATTACCTCACGGATGTGGCAGACCGCATTATCTACCTTGAAAACGGAAGAATCGCAGGCGACTTCACGCTGGAACAGTTTATGGCGCTGTCCGCAGAGGAGCGGCAGATGATGGGACTGCGGGCAATTGATCTGCAAGACGAAAAGCCGGTGTACGCTGTCGTATCGAAACAGCCGCCGGTGCTGGAACTGAAAAATGTGACGCTGGCTTACAAGAAGCAAGCAGTGCTGAACGACCTCTCCTTGCAGGCCGCACCCGGCGACATCATCGCCGTTGTCGGCCATAACGGCGCTGGGAAAACGACCTTCTCCCGTGCGCTCTGCGGTTTGCACAGGGAGGTGTCCGGCGCGTATCTTTGGAACGGCAAGCCGCAGAAGCCGAAGGAGCGCAGGAAGCGTTCCTATATGGTCATGCAGGATGTGAATTATCAGCTCTTTGCCGAAAGCGTGGAGGCCGAGTGCACCTTCGGCATCAAGCAGCCGGACACAGCGCTTGCAGAACAGGCACTTCAGGAACTGGGGCTTGCCCCTTTCCGGGAGCAGCATCCGAATACGCTTTCGGGAGGCCAAAAGCAGCGTCTTGCAGCTGCAAGCTCTATGGTATGCGGCAAGGAACTTTTGGTGTTCGACGAGCCGACCAGCGGTCTGGACTATGACAGCATGGTGCGGCTTTCCTCTCTTATTCGTCGGCTGTCCGATATGGGCAAGGTCATTTTTATCGTCACCCACGATTATGAGTTTGTTTGCCGCACCTGCACAAGAGTGCTGCATCTGGATGACGGCGGAATACGGGATGATTTTCCCGTAACAGAAGAACTGCTCCCGACCATGAAAAAGATCTTTGATGTGAGGTGAGGAATATGAAAAGAGAAAAAGGTACCTTCGGCTGGGTCTTCACCTTTGCCGGGCAGAAAAGATCCGGCTATATCGCAAGCGTGATCTTCGCCGTCATCGACGCGGCGTTTCAGATCCTGCCGTTCTGTGTGATGGCGCAGGTTACCCAAAAGCTGTTAGCCGGGAACAAAGACCTCTCGGGTTATTTGATCGACTGCGCTGTCATGGTGGCGTTCTGGCTTTTGCGGGTGTTGCTCCATTCGCTCTCCACGGCGCAATCCCACAAGGCGACCTTCGCCGTGCTGGGCAACATTCGAAAGCAGGGTCTTGCGAAACTCGCTAAAATGCCGTTCGGCGATGTGCAGAGCCGCGGCTCCGGTGAGCTGAAGAACATCCTCGTCGAGCGCGTGGATAGCATCGAACCGACACTGGCGCACGCAATCCCGGAGATGAGCAGCAACGCAGCAGTTGCAATGGCAACATTGATTTATCTGTTTGTCATTGACTGGCGCATGGCGCTGGCCTCGCTCATCACTTTTCCACTGGGCATGGTTTTCTTTATGCTGATGATGGCGGGCTACAACAAAAATTACGCCCGCACCGTCGCGGCCACCAACGCCCTGAACGATGCGGCAGTGGAGTACATTGGCGGGATCGAGGTCATCAAGGTGTTCGGAAAGGTGAAAAGCAGCTATGAAAAGTTTGTCACCGCTGCAAAAGAGTGTGCGCGGAGCTACATCGACTGGATGAACAAGAGCAACTTCTATTTCACCTTCGCCATGAATATCATGCCCGCAACGCTTTTGAGCGTGCTTCCCATCGGCGGGCTGCTGCTGAAAAACGGGACACTGACGCCGGAGAAATTTGTTCTCATTGTCATTCTTTCCATGGGGCTTATTACGCCCATCATTGGCTGCATGAAGTTCACTGACGATCTGGCCAAGGTCGGAACCATCATTTCTCAGGTGACGGACATTCTGACTGCTCCGGAACTGTCCCGCCCCGAAACGGACACAGAGGCACCGCAGGGTAGCACCATGGAACTGCGTGACGTTCACTTTGGCTACAACGACGCCGAGGTGCTGCACGGCATTGACCTCACTTTCCGCGAGGGAACGGTCAACGCACTTGTCGGGCCTTCCGGCAGCGGCAAATCCACCATTGCCAAGCTGATTGCATCCTTCTGGGATGTCGGCAGCGGCAGTATCACCGTGGGCGGCGTAGATATCCGCAATATTTCTGCGGAGCATTATCACAAGCTCATCGCCTATGTATCGCAGGATAATTTCCTGTTCGACGATACCGTGCGGGAGAACATCCGTATGGGTAAGCCCGACGCAAGCGATGCCGAGGTAGAACAGGCGGCACGCGACTGCGGCTGCTATGACTTCATCATGGGGCTTGAGAACGGCTTTGATACGGTTGTCGGCAGCGGCGGCGGACATCTCTCCGGCGGCGAAAAGCAGCGCATTTCCATTGCCCGCGCCATGCTGAAAAACGCACCGATCGTCATTTTAGACGAAGCGACGGCCTATACCGACCCGGAAAACGAAGCCATCATTCAAGAGAGCGTTGCGCGGCTTGTGCGGGGCAAGACGCTCATCGTCATTGCCCACCGGCTCTCCACCATCGAGGATGCCGACCAGATCGTCGTGGTGAACGACGGCCGCATTGAGGCAACAGGATCGCAGACACAGCTTCTGCAAACCTGCCCGTTGTATAAAGCCCTTTGGAACGCGCATATTGCACCCCGCGACAGTGCGGAGGGAGGTGCGGTCCGTGCTTGAGATTTTGAAAAAATTCTTCCGTTTCTGCGATGAGCGAGAGCGCAGGGAGTTCTATATCTCCATCGTCCTCGGCGTATTGGCGGCGCCGTTTTCGGCGCTGAAAATTCCGGCCATCGGCGTGATGCTGCAAGCGATTCTGACAGACGGCGTGACCGCAAAAACGATCTTGCTGTCGCTTTCTATCATGCTGATATCCGTCATCGGCTCATCAATTCTCAAATACCGCGCCACCGCATTGCAGACGGATGCCGGCTACTGTACGACCGCCAACAAGCGCGTACAAATTGCCGAACATCTGCGGTATCTGCCCATGGGCTATTTCAACGAGAACCGTCTGGGTGCCATTACATCCGTGACCACCAACACCATGGATAATCTCTCCGGCGTGTCCACCCGCGTGGTCATGCTTGTCACGGAGGGCATTTTCTCCACGGCGGTCATGACGCTGGCGGTGTGCCTGTTCGATTGGCGAGTCGGATTGTTCATTATCGCAGGTCTTGCCGTCTACTATGCCGCAAATCACGCATTGCAGGTCAAATCCGAGCAAACGACCTGCCGCAAGTTCACCGGAGACACAGCGGTAGTGGAGCGGGTGCTGGAATTCATTAAGGGAATCGCCGAAGTGAAGTCCTACTCCCTTATCGGCAAATATAACCGCAGATTGAATGCCGCCATTGAGGAGAATGTGGATGCCAACACCGACATGGAGTTGAAGCTCCTGCCGCTGATGCTGGCGCAGAATGTCATTGCCAAGCTCACCGATATGGGCGTAGTGGTGCTGTCGCTTGCGCTTTACACAAATGGCCACATGGAGCTTCTCAACTGCGCCATGCTCTGCATCTGCTCCTTCCTGCTCACCGAAGGTCTGGAACAGGCCGGTACACAATCGAGCCTGCTGCGGGTGGTGGACACCTGCGTGAATCAGGCAACCGACATTCTGAACCTGCCCGCCATGGATATTTCCGGTGCGGAGTTCAGCTCGGAGCGCCGCGATCTCCACGCAGAGAACATTCGCTTCTCCTATGGCGAAAAGCCGATCATCAATGGAATTACGCTGGATATCCCAGAGCGGACAACGACGGCCATTGTCGGGCCTTCCGGCGGCGGCAAGACCACGCTCTGTCATCTGCTCTCCCGATTCTGGGATGTAGACGCAGGAATGGTCACGCTTGGCGGGCACGATGTGCGGGAATACGACATGGACAGCCTGATGCGGAATTTCAGTTTCGTGTTTCAGAATGTTTATCTGTTCCATGATACGATTGCTAACAACATCCGCTTCGGTCAATCAGACGCACCGATGGAGAAGGTGGTGGATGCAGCGAAGAAAGCCCGCTGCCACGCCTTCATTCTAAAGCTGCCGCAGGGCTATGAGACGGTCATCGGTGAAGCGGGCGGCACACTTTCCGGCGGTGAGCGCCAGAGGCTTTCCATCGCGCGGGCCATCATGAAGGACGCACCCATCATCATTCTCGATGAGGCCACCGCCAATGTGGATCCGGAGAATGAAAAAGAACTGATGGAGGCCATCCAAGAATTGACGCAGGAGAAAACGGTCATCATGATTGCCCACCGCCTGAAGACCGTCCGGCACGCCGATCAGATCCTCGTGGTGGACAAGGGACAGATCGTCCAGCGCGGCACACACGAGGAGCTGATGGCACAGGACGGCATTTACCGCCACTTTATCAGCGGCCGTGAAAAGGCTGTTGGCTGGAAACTCTGAAAATGCGGCAAAAAACTCGTATCGATCCGCCGAATCGATACGAGTTTTTTCTACTCTTTGTCCCCTGTGATGAAATAGTCGCAATATTCCCCACCGTTTGCGATTGTCTGATCTCTGTGTAGCACGCCGTGCTGCAAGGCTATCATCACCTCGTCCAACTCGCAGAACAGCGGCATCAGCTCGGAAACACCCAGCTTTTTCGCATAGGCACAGATGGGGCAGCGAGTAATACGGTAGTAGCAGGCACCTTCATACGGCTGCCCGACGAAATCCACCTTGAAGGAGGTCGGGTATTGCTTTTCCTTTTGCGGTGTGTACCATTTGGCGTATTTGACAACACTCTTTTTGTTCTCCGCCTTGCCCTTGTCGGTATTCAAGTCGGTCTTTGTAAAATACCACTTGATATGATAAAGTGAGCGGCGCATCATTTCCTGAACCGTCTCCGGCGGGATCTTCTTGTCGCTTGCGATGTAAGGCGCAACGAAGGCAAGGGCGAACAACTCGTTGTATGCCATAGGGTTATCGTCAC
>ENA-UOOA01003527-UOOA01003527.1-human-gut-metagenome-genome-assembly--contig:-P61old-NODE-3527-length-19290-cov-74.628178_pt1 | contig 19290 bp, 20 predicted proteins | sample MGYA00242467_ERZ724014 | MGnify/ENA metagenome assembly ERZ724014 | reverse complement strand
AAAGTAGCGGGTGCTTTTCTGGTTCTCTTTTGGCACGCAAAAGAGAACTTAGCCCAGCGAAAAAGCGCTCTGCCCCGCGCACAGGCGCGCGACGCCGCTCTCCGTCACATTAGAAATGCCCCTCAAAGTCCCCTTCGATTTCATAGGGCCAGCTGAGGATGCCGCCGAGGTCGTAGATATTGGTATAGCCCAGCGCATCCAGCTTCTGGACGGCGTCAGCGCTGCGGCGGCCGGTGCGGCAGTAGACCAGCCAGGGTGCGTCCTTGTCGGGCAGCACCTCGGCAGCGCGGCTCATCACCTCACCCAGCGGCAGCAGCTTTGCGCCCGGGATATGGCCCACTGCGTATTCGTCCGGCTCCCGCACGTCCACAGCCTGTGCCTTTTTCGCGTCCAGCAGACGGATGGCGGCTGCGGGCTCGATCTTCTGTATCATAAGTGTCTCTCCTTATATCTCTTGTTGTATCATCTTATGATAACAGATATTTTTTGTTCTAGCAAGATGACTTTTCGATATTTCCGCGTCCGGAGCAAAAGGCAGGTTTTTTCACTTTCCAAAAGCGGGTAGTCGTGGTATACTGGAAGGCAAGCAAGGAGAGAACCGCTATGAAATTTTCCACCAAGAGCCGCTATGCGCTGCGGCTGATGGCCGAGCTGGCCCGCTACGCCCCGGGTTCTACCGTCTCGCTGAAGGAGATCAGCGAGCGCCAGCAGCTGAGCCTGAAATATCTGGAGCAGATCGTCACCCCGCTGGCCCGCGTGGGCCTCGTCAAGAGTGAGCGCGGCAGTCAGGGCGGCTACCGCCTGACCAAAGCCCCCGCCGACTACACCGCCGGTGAGATTCTGCGCGCCATTGAGGGCAGCGTTGCCCCCATCCCCTGCCTCGGCAGCGAGACCAACGAGTGTCCCATGTCTGACCAGTGCTTCACTCTGCCTTTCTGGGCCGGGCTGGACGATGTGATCAACCAATACATCGACAGCGTCACCCTCGAGCCGCTGGCCCAGAGCCTGCCCGCCGTCAAAGAGGGCTGCGGCTGCTGCGGCACCAAGTCCTGATTTTTCCACCTCGGGATTGACTCCGCGTCCCAAAAAAGGTATACTATCTAAGTATCACCGCCGGGGTGTTGCGCAGTTGGTAGCGCGCCTGCTTTGGGAGCAGGAGGCCGCGAGTTCGAGTCTCGCCACTCCGATAAAAGGAAAAACCGCGAAGAGCTGCAGGAACATCTGCGCTTTTTGCGGTTTTTTGTTCTGTATTTTTGCTTAAAAGCCGACTGGAATGCACATAAAAAGTGTGATATACTTATCTCACAAACTAACCAAAATCAGGAGGTATCCCGCCATGCCCAGACCCAAAGGAAGCAAGAATAAAGTCAAGACCACTAAAGTGACCGCCGACTTCGCCGCACAAATCGCAGCAAAGCAGGAAGAGAAAGCCGCCGTGGAGGCTGAGATTCTGAAAGTGGCTGCCAGCATCGAAGAGCTGAAGACCGACGTCAAGTCGCTGAACGCCGACCTGAAAGCCAAAAAGGCTTCTGTCAAGAAGCTCGACAAAGAAGTAGCCAAGCTGGAAGCCAGGCAGGCCGCTGCCGCCCAGAAAGCCGCCGAGGCATCCAAGAAGGCCGAAGCCGAGGATGTGCTGAAAAAGCTCCTCGCCAGCGGTGTGAGCGCCGACGAAATTCTTGAGAAGCTGAAATAATATGATTCGTGACATCTGCAAAGACGAGCTTTTTCTCGCCCGAAAAGCCGCGCCTGCCCTGCCGGAAGACCTGCCCATCGCGCAGGACCTGCTGGAAACGCTCATCGCCCACAAAGACGGCTGCGTCGGCATGGCAGCGAACATGATAGGCGTCGCTAAACGCATCATCGCATTCGAGAGTGAGGACGGCTATCTCGTCATGTTCAACCCGGTCATCCTCAAAAAGTCCGGGCCGTATGAGACGGAGGAGGGCTGTCTCTCCCTCACCGGCACCCGAAAGACCAAACGCTGGCAGACCATCAAGGTGCAGTGGCAGAACGAAAAGTTCCAGCCCCGCATCAAGACCTTCTCAGGCTGGACAGCAGAGATCATCCAGCACGAGCTCGACCACTGCGACGGCATCATTATCTGAGATAACAAGCGGGAATGCTGCAAAACACAGCATCCCCGCTTGTTTGATTTCCTCTAAAATATCCAAAAGTTTCACGTTTTATCTATTGATTTCCTTTTTCAGGGATGGTATCCTTATCATCAGTCATTTCGACCCGATCCTCTGAAACAGGAGTTATTCTATGAAGAAAAAATTGATTTCCCGCGTCGCTGCTGCGGTCGGAATGTGTGTTGCCGTTGCAGTCGCGATCCCTGCTGTCTCCGTACTCAATATGTTCCGCTCTGTGTCCATCGCTGCCGAGCCTTCTGACGTATCCAGTTCGTCCGAAGCCGCATCCGAGAGCGCCGACGCATGGGACCAGCTCTTGACCGACACCAGCAACAGTGAATTTGCCTCTGTCATCGAGCTCGTCGCAGAAGAAAAGGCTGCCTCGGAAGAAGCCGCTGCTTCTGAGGAGGCCGCCGAAAGCGCCCCTGCATCCAGCACTTCTGCTGACAACAACTCTTCCAGTGCAGCTTCTTCCTCCAAGGCGGCATCCGAGGCATCCTCCACCGGGCAGACTGCCGCACAGGAGCCGACTGCCTCCCATCCGGCTGCTTCCTCGTCTTCCTCTTCCGCTCCCACCCCTCAGAACGAGTGTGACGCACAGCTTGCACAGTATCTTCTTCAGATGGAAAAGCTGCAGAAAAAGTTCCAGTCGCAGCTCTATTCTGTCATCTGCGACGCCTACGATGAGTACATGGAGTACCCCGCCGAAAAGCACAGCCTCGGCCTGAAAGTCTCCATCGTTGTTTCCAAGGGCGGCAAGCTGACCTCCATGCAGAGCGCCTGCGACAAGGAATTCAATGCACTGCTGTCGGAGATGCGCACCTGCCTGCGGGAGAATGGCCGCGACCAGTCCCTCGCTGACAATGCACAAAAGGCCTACGAGAGCGCCAAGGCTTCCATGGTCAAGGAACTGAAAAACGTAGTCTACAACACTGCCGTCGGAAACGGCAGCGGTGGCTCATGGATACAGTCCCATCGCAATATGGCCTGAGTGCTCAAAGATGATACGACAAAAGCCCTGCGGCACGCCGCAGGGCTTTTCTGCTGTCTGATTTACTTAGGCTGTCGGCCGATATAGGCGAGGATGCCGCCGTCGGCGTACAAAATCTGACCGTTCACGAAGTCGGAGGCGTGGGAGGCCAGGAAGACGCAGGGGCCGACCATATCTTCCGGGTCGCCCCAGCGGCCCGCCGGGGTCTTGGCGGTGATGAACTGGTCGAAGGGGTGACGGCTGCCGTCGGGCTGGACCTCACGCAGCGGGGCGGTCTGGGCGGTGGCGATATAGCCCGGACCCATGCCGTTGCACTGGATGTTGTACTCGCCGTACTCGGAGGCGATGTTCTTGGTCAGCATCTTGAGGGCGCCCTTTGCGGCGGCGTAGGCGGAGACGGTCTCGCGGCCCAGCTCGCTCATCATGGAGCAGATGTTGATGATCTTGCCCTCGCGCTTTTCCATCATATCAGGCAGGACAGCCTTGGAGCAGTTGAACGCACCGCCCACATGGACGTCGATGACCCGCATGAAGTCGGCGTGGCTCATCTCGACCATCGGCACCCGCTTCATCAGGCCGGCATTGTTGACCAGGATGTCCACCGGGCCGACCTCGGCCTTGATTTTCGCCACCATCGCGTTGACGGCGTCCTCGTCGGAGACGTCTGCGGCATAGCCGTGAGCGTCAATGCCGGCGGCTTTATAAGCAGCCATGCCCTTCTCAAGGCTGGCCTCGGAAGAGCAGTTGAAGCAGATGGTGGCGCCGCACTTGGCCATACCCTCTGCGATGGAGAAGCCGATGCCGTGCGCACCGCCGGTGACGAGGGCGACCCTGCCCTTCAAATCGAAAGCCGATAAATCCATTGTATTCCTCCGTCAAAGTTAAATATTTAGCAAAACGCCCCGCATCGGTCTCCCGATGCGGGGCGTTGTATGGTGTACTTGTTTAGCGCAGGTCGGTGGTAGCGATGTTGTCCATGTCGTCAAACTCCATGTTCTCGCCGCCCATTGCCCAGATAAAGGTGTAATTGGAAGTGCCTACGCCGCTGTGGATGCTCCAGGAGGGGCTGATGACAGCGTCCTCGTTGTGCATCACGATGTGGCGGGTCTGCGTGGGCTCGCCGCACATGTGGAACACCACCTGCCCCTCGGGCAGTTCAAAGTAGGTGTAGATCTCCATCCGGCGCTCATGCGTGTGGCTGGGCATGGTGTTCCAGTTGGAGCCGGGCTCCAGCTCGGTCATGCCCATGCTCAGCTGGCAGGTCTTGAGCACGTCGGGGTGGATGAACTGATTGATGGTGCGCTTATTGCAGGTTTCGACGCTGCCCAGAGGACGGTGATTTGCATCAGCCATCTTGATGAGGCGGGTCTCGTAAGAGCAATGTGCCGGAGCAGAGACCATATAGAACTTTGCCGGATGCTCGGGGTCTGCGGAAGCAAAAGTAACTTCCTTGGTACCCTGGGTGATATACAGGCAGTCCTTATAGCCCAGCTCATACTTCACACCGTCGGCCACCACGATGCCCGTGGAGTCCTTGCCGATGTTGAACATACCGATCTCGCGGCGCTCGAGGAAATAGTGGGTGCCAAAGTTGGCCCAGACGTCGACGCCCTTGTCGATGGAGACCGTCTCGTGGACAGGCATACAGCCCAGCGTGACCATGCGGTCCACATGGCTGTAGACAGCCACGACTTCATCCGCCTTGTACAGGCCGGTGATGAGCATCTCGTCGCGCATCTCCTCGGTGGTGTAGCGCTTGAAGTCTTTCTGGTTGCAGGAATAACGGATATCCATAGCGGATCTCCTTTCCTGCTTAGCGCTGGATACGGCCGGAACCGTCGCCGCCAGCCAGCTTCTCGACCTCGGAGACAGTCATCATGTTGTAGTCGCCCTCGATGGTGTGCTTCAGAGCAGAAGCAGCAACAGCGAACTCAACAGCATCCTGAGTGCTCTTGCCGTTCAGCAGAGCATAGATCAGGCCGCCGCCGAAGGAGTCACCGCCGCCAACGCGGTCGATGATCTTCAGCTCGTACTTCTTGGAGAAGCAGTACTCGTTGGAAGCAACATCGTACAGCATTGCGCTCCAGCCGTTCTCGGAAGCGTTGTGGCTCTCACGCAGGGTGATAGCGACCTTCTCGAAGTGGAACTTGTCAGCCAGCTGCTTGGCAACGCTCTTGTAGCCCTCAGCGTTCAGCTTGCCGCCGTAGATGTCGGTAGCCTCAGCCTCGATGCCGAACACGTCCTTAGCGTCCTCCTCGTTGGAGATGCAGACATCAACGTACTCGCACAGCTTGGTCATAGCCTCACGAGCCTGGTCACGGGTCCACAGCTTGCCGCGGTAGTTCAGGTCGCAGCTGATCTTCACGCCGTGAGCCTTAGCAGCCTTGCAGGCCTCCAGGCAGATCTCGACGACATTTGCGCCCAGAGCCGGGGTGATGCCGGTGAAGTGGAACCAATCGACACCCTCGAAGATCTTATCCCAGTCGAAATCGGAAGGCTGAGCCAGCTGGATCGCGCTGTTGGCACGGTCGTAGATGCAGACAGAGCCGCGCTGAGAAGCGCCCTTCTCGTTGTAGTAGATGCCGACACGGTCACCGCCGCGGGTGATCATGCTGGTATCGACGCCGTAGCGGCGCAGGCTGTTGACAGCGGCCTGGCCGATAGCGTGTGCGGGCAGCTTGGTGACGAACGCTGCGTCCAGGCCGTAGTTAGCCAGAGAGACAGCGACGTTAGCCTCGCCGCCGCCGAAGGTGAACTCCAGGCTGTTGGCCTGAACGAAGCGCTCGTAGTTGAAGGGCTGCAGACGAACCATCAGCTCGCCAAAGGTAACGACTTTCATAGTGTTTCTCCTTTATGTTTGTATCATCGGATGATCCCGCCGCGGCGGGTCTTGACGGAAAATTCAGACTCAGGCCTGAACCAGGTGGAATGCGAAGCCGGCGATCTCGCCCTCCATGTAGCAGGCGACGGTCTTGCCGTTCTTGACATTCTTGCTGTCGAGGTCGAACTTCACGCCGCGCTGAGACAGGTGGTAGATAGCGCGATCGACGTTGTTGCAGCCGATGGCGATGTGGCCGTTGGTGCCGCGGCCCGGCTTCTTCATGATCTCAAACTCCTTGTTGCCCACGAAGATGCTGGAGTTGCCCGGAGTGACCTTCATGTTCAGCATGGTGGAGATGAGACCTGCGATCTTGGCAGCCTCTTCCTCGTTGCCGGTGTTGATGCCGACGTGGATGAGGTGCAGGCCCAGCATGGTGTCAACAGCTTCCTTGCTCTGAGCGGTGATCTTTGCCCAGTCGCCGGCCTTGATGACGTCGCTCTTGCACATCCAGGTGCCGCCGACAGCGAAGATCTGGTCATAGCCCAGGTAGTCGTTGACGTTTTTGGCGTTGACACCGCCGGTGCACATCCAGCGAGCGCCCTTCAGGGCAGCGCCGATGTTCTTCAGCATACCAACACCGCCGTTTGCCTCAGCGGGGAAGAACTTCAGAGCCTCGCAGCCCATGTTCATAGCCTGCTGCATCTCGCCTGCGGAAGCGGTGCCGGGCATCATGATGCCGCCCTTGTCGATAACGTGCTTGCAGACCTCGGGGTCGAAGCCGGGAGCAACGATGAAGGAAGCACCAGCTGCCATTGCACGGTCAGCCTGCTCGGTGGTCAGGACAGTGCCTGCGCCCAGCAGCATCTCGGGCATCTCCTCGTGGATCTTGCGGATGCACTCCTCAGCGCATGCGGTACGGAAGGTGACCTCAGCTGCGGGCAGACCGCCGTCAGCCAGAGCCTTGCACAGGGGCAGGGCTTCATCAACGCTGTTAAAAGCGATAACAGGGATAATGCCGATCTGATAGACCTTTTCTACGATGGGATTCATAACGCATTTCTCCTTTTTAACATTTGCATGAACTCCTGCGGCTGAGGGCCCCGATGGGCATACCTTCCCCACCGCACATTCGTATCTTTAGTATAAACGAGAGCGGGCCGTTTGGTAATGCTCAACAAGCACAATGTTTTGCATAAGAGCTTGTATACATTGCACAAAAACGCCGAAGCTGTGCTTCTCAGAGCCCCAGACGGGCAAAAATCTCGGCCACACCGTCGTGGTCGTTGTCGTTTTCGCTGACGATGTCGGCCAATTTTCGGATGTGTTCCATGCCGTTTGCCATCACGGCGGCGACGCCTGCCTTTTCCAGCATGGCACGGTCATTCTCGCTGTCACCCACAGCCAGCGTGGCCTCGCGGGGGATGCCCAGATGGTCGGCCAGCGCCAGCAGACTCTCGCCCTTGTTTACTCCGGCGGCGGTGACTTCGATGTTGTCCGGCGACCCCTGCACCACCTCGACGCCCTCGATGGCCGTAAAGCGGGGCAGATACTGCTGCGCCTCTTTCACCGAGTGGAAGAACATGCAGAACTTCTCCACCTCGTGGGCGTGGCGGCTCATCCACTCACTCTGGTCCCGCAGGATGGTGAAGCGTCCATCGTTGGGCTGGATGGCCTCTGTTCCTTTCACCGCCGCCAGACGGGCGAACCGCTCGTCAAAAAAGCGCTGCTGCACCGTGTCGCGGAGAGCGCGCCCGTCACTGAAGATGTTCAGCCCGCCGGGCAGGCCGTGGAACGCCTCGTAGACCTCCCGGGCCTTTTCCACCGGAAAGCACCGCCGGACGATGCACTCCGGCTGGCTCGTCTCATGCTCTGCGGCGTTGGCATACCGGCTGTAGACACAGCCCAGCGGGTCGCCGCCGAGATCCCAGACCGCCGCACCGTTGGAAGTGAGGGCATAATGCACCCAGGGCTGTTTCGCCACTACCGGCGGCAGGCTGGCCAGCGGGCGGCCTGTAGCCGGGATGACCACGACGCCCCGGTCAGACGCCTCGGACAGCACCTTCTGCGTGTAGGGCGAGACTTCGCCGTTGCTGTTGAGCAGGGTGCCGTCCAGATCGAGGGCCGCAAGAAGGATGGGATGAGATGAAGTAGACATGAAAGCTCCTTTGCGCTTGTAAGTACACGTTTTCTGCCCCAGCGGGACAGACTGTCTTTATTCTATAACAGCAAATGGATTTGCGCAAGTCGGCCAAGTATGGTAAAATGTATCATCGTATGATAAAAACAAGGAGCTCTCCATGAAAACTTCTCTTTTTCGCGCACGGCCCCACCTGTGGTATCAGCTGTACTGGGTGGTCTACCTCATCTGGTTCTTCTGGCTGGACCTCACCGTCACCGACCCGAACTATATCATCCACAGCCCGCTGGACGATTTCATCCCCTTCAACGAGTGGTTCATCTTTCCCTACGGCAGCTGGTTCTTCCTGCTGGCGGGCGTCACGGCACTGCTCTGGTGGTTCGACACCGCCAGCTATGATAAGCTGTGCCTCATGATGTTCTCAGGCATGACCTTCTGCCTCATCCTCTATATGGTGCTGCCCAACGGCCTCGACATCCGCCCCACGGTGGAAGAAGTGGGCCGCAGCAACATCGCCATGACTCTGATGCAGCTCATCTGGAAAGCCGACGCTTCGGTGAACGTCTGCCCCTCCATCCACTGCCAGAGCTCGGCCTGTATGGCCATCGCCTTCTCGGGCAGCACGCTGGCGAAAGACCGCCCGTGGCTCAAAGTGCTGGCCTTCGGCTGGGCGGCGCTCATCTGCGCGTCCACCGTCTTTACCAAGCAGCACTCCATCATCGACGTCTTCTGCGGGCTGGCCGTGGCATTCATCTGGGTACCGGTGCTCTATCTCCGTCCCCGGAAGCGTTGAACTTTTTGGTAAAATATACAGTTTTTTGTTGCCGCTGCTCTTGACGGCGCTGATGCCCGCGGTTACAATGGTGGTAGCTGATATATCACATTTCCGGGCATTGCCCGTTTCAGAAGGAGCGTGACTGCAATGGCATCACGAAGCGCACGGGAGGTCGCCTATGAGACCATCCGCAGCCGCATCATCACCATGGACCTCAAGCCCGGCGACGAGCTGAACGACCGGGAGCTGGCCCAGGAGCTTGGCATCAGCCGCACCCCCATGCGGGAAGCCCTCATCATGCTGAACATTGCCCACATGGTGGTCATCAAGCCCCAGAGCGGCACCCATGTGGCCCCCATCGACCTCAAGCTGATGGAGATGGAGCAGTTCGCCCGCTTCACGCTGGAAAAAGAGATTTTGAACCGCATCCGGGGCCGTCTGACTGCCGAGCAGGAAGCCGCCTACCGGCTCAACCTCGAGAGCTACCGCCAGCTGGAGCGCGACCCCGACGCCGAAAACCGGGAGACCCGGATGCTTGACCTCGACAATGCCTTCCACCGCCGGGCCTTCGAGCTCTGCGGCATGGAGGAGCACTTCGACCATATGCTCTCCACCTTCCAGCACATCGAGCGGCTGCGCAAGTTCAGCCTGCAGACCGAGGAGAACAAATCCGTCTGCGCGGCCCACACCCGCATCCTCGAAGCCGTCTTGCGCGGCTCCGAAGAAGACCTCAGCCGCGCCCTCAGCGACCACCTCAACCGCTACAAGCTCTCGGTGGAGCAGGCCCGCCAGCGCCACCCCGAGTATTTCACGGAAGGGACGGTCCGCCCGGTGGATTACCACATCTGAATCTGGCACAACACAAAAACGCCGCACAGCCAAAAGCTGCGCGGCGTTTTGTTATGCGTTATGGTTCAGAAGCTCAGACCTTCTCGATGGTGATGCTCCACTCGCTGGTCATGGCCTCATCGACGTCCAGCACCTCGTGCCTGCCCTCTTCGTTGACGCTGTTGGCCCAGCCGTTCCAGGGCTCCATGCAGACGAAGTTCTCGGCATCCTGCTGCCAGAGCACGCCCTTGTCGAAGGTCTCGTCAGCATCCACAGTGACCTTGTGGCCGTTGCCCTTGTCGGTGAAGGTCATGGGGAACTGAACACCGGTCATCAGACGGATGGTGTTGTCTACGCCCTCCTTGCGGGTGAGGGTGATCTTCTCGGGAGCGGCGGGCTGCTCACCCTTGGCGTTCTCGGAGCAGGTGGCGCACTTGATGTCGAAGTCCACGTTCTCCAGAGCGGAAGCCATGAAGTAGGGGTGGTAGCCGAAGCTGAAGGGCATCGGCTTGTCGCCCTCGTTGATGACGGTCAGGCTGATGGCGGCCTTGTTGCCCTCAAGGTTGTAGTTCACTAACAGGGTGAAGTCGAACGGGTAGAGGAACTTGGTCAGCGGGGTGGATTCCAGAGCCAGCGTCACGCCGTCGGGGCCGACGCTCTCCACGTCCCATGCGCACAGGTCCGCGAAGCCGTGGGTCTCCATGGGGTAAGCCTTGCCGTCAAAGTTGTGGACGCCGCCGTCGGGGTTGCCGCAGCTGGGGAAGAGCACCGGCACACCGAAGCGGGGGCGGTTGCACTCGGAGAAGTTGGGGCGGCGGGTCCAGATGTACTCGTCGCCGTCGAGGGTGAAGCCGGTGATCATACCGCCGCGCTCGGGGGTGATGGTCAGGCTGGTCTTTGCGGCAGGGTCGGTGATGACGTACTGCTCATAGCATGCACCGTTCTCGGTGACGTACTGGGTGGTGATCTGGTTCATAAGTAAAAGCCTCCTATTATTACCGCAGGGACGCCCCGGCGGGTCATTCCTTGTGCTCGGTCTGCTCCGGCTGCTGCTCCAACTTCTGGAAGTAGTAATCAATGCCATAGCGGATAAAATACTTGATCAGCCGCACCGCACCGTAGAGCAGCGCTGCATAGATCAGCAGAGAAAACAATACTGCGCCATTTGCACCCATCATATAAAACACTTCCTTTCCGTTTTCATGCACAAAAAGGCCGCCGTATCGCAAAAAGTGCGTACAGCAGCCTTTATTTTGGTCACAAAGATACACTCCAGACCCTTTCAAAGGCGGCTGTTTTGTGACACGCGATTCGCGGCTGTTGCCAACGTATTAAAAATACGCGAATCGCAGTTAGAGCACAACGCCGTCCTTGAAGATGGAGATCTCGCGGAAGCCGTGCTTCTCGGCCTTGGTCTGCTCACCGCTGGCAACGCGGATGACCAGATCCAGCAGGTCTTTTGCGGCCTCGTCGATGGTCTTTTCGCCGTCTGCGATGACGCCGGTGTTGAAGTCGATCCAGCCCGACTTCTTCTCTGCCAGCGGGGTGTTGGTAGAGATCTTCAGGGTGGGAGCCGGAGCGGAGAACGGCGTGCCGCGGCCAGTGGAAAAGAGGATGAGGTGTGCGCCTGCAGCGGTCATGGCAGTGGCGGACACGAGGTCATTGCCGGGGCCGTAGAGCATATTCAGGCCCTTGGTGACGACGGGGTCGCCGTAGCCGATGACGTCCATGATGGGGGCGGTGCCGCCCTTCTGGACGCAGCCGCAGCTCTTGTCTTCCAGCGTGGTGATGCCGCCCTGCTTGTTGCCCGGAGAGGGGTTGTCGTAGACGACCTCATTGTGGCTGATGAAGTACTCTTTGAAGCCGTTGATCATCTGCTCGGCCTTGACAAAGACATCGCGGTCGATGCAGCGGTCCATCAGGAAGCCCTCGGCGCCGAACATCTCCGGCACCTCGGTCAGGACGGTGGAGCCGCCCCGCTGGCCCATCATATCGGAGAAGCGGCCGATGGTGGGGTTGGCAGTGATGCCGGACAGGCCGTCAGAGCCGCCGCACTTCATGCCGACCACCAGCTCACTCACGGGGATGGGCTCACGCTTGAACTGGCCGGCGTAAGCAGCCAGCTCCTTCAGGATGTCGCGGGCGGCGGTGAACTCGTCGTCCACGTCCTGGCAGGTCAGGAACTTCACGCGGTCGTGGTCATACTCGCCCAGCTCTTCCACGAACTGGTCGTGCTGCAGGTTCTCGCAGCCCAGATGCAGCACCAGAACGGCAGCGGCATTGGGGTGGCGGACCAGAGCGGCCAGTAGCTTGCGGGTCTGCGCATGGTCATGACCGGTCTGGCTGCAGCCGAAGGGGTGGGTGAAGGTGTAGAGGCCCTCGATGGTACCGGTGACGAGGTCCTGATTGTCGGCCACCATCTTCTTGGCGATGTCGTTGACACAGCCGACGGTGGGGATGATCCAGATCTCGTTGCGGATGGCGGCGCGGCCATCCTTGCGGCGGAAGCCCATGAAGGTTTCGGGCTCCACCTTGGGCAGCGGGGCCAGATCGGGGGAGGGGTTATAGCTGTATTCCACCTCACCGGAGAGGTTGGTGTGGACATTGTGGGTGTGCATCCAGGTACCCGGCTCAGCGTCGGCGGTGGCGTGGCCGATGGGGAAGCCGTACTTGATGACGTTCTCGCCGTTCTTGATGGGCTTGACGGCCATCTTGTGGCCCTGAGGGATGTCCTCCAGCGCGGTAACGGCAAGGCCGTCCACCTCGACGAGGGTACCCTTGGCAATGGGATGCAGAGCGACAACGACGTTGTCGATGGGGCTGATATGGATCGCCTGCGGCATAGTTTTTCTCCTACTCTCTCATAAGACAAAAGGGCCGCTGCCCAAAGCAGCAGCCCTTTTGTGCAAATTTTCAGCTTACAGGCAGCTCTTGTAAGCAGCCTCGGCGCCCTCGGTGCGGATGAGCTCCAGGTCTGCCAGAACAGCGGCCTCGAGGCCCTCGATCTTGGTCAGGTCCTGATCCCACATCTGGGTGTTGGTCAGAACGGCGTTCACCAGCTGAGCAGCGGTGTCGTCCTTGTGTGCATAGTAGAAGTCCAGAGCCCATGCGTCATCCTGGATCTTGTAGGTGTTGCCTGCCGGGCGCTTGCAGATGAGGCCGTCAGCAGTGCGCTCCTGAATGTCGTTGGAGTAGAAAGCGATATAAGCAGCCAGAGACATGGTCAGGCACTTGGGCAGCTTCTTCTGCTCCTCGATATAGGTCAGGAAGGAAGGCATGTTGCGGGCCTTCCACTTGGAGGTGGAGTTCAGGGAGATGCTCATCAGCTCGTGGTTGATGAACGGGTTGTTGAAGCGGTCCTGCACAGCAGAAGCGAACTCCTCGAGGTCTTTCTTGTCCAGAGGCAGGGTGGGGATGACTTCCTCGTGCAGCATCTTGTTCATGAAGCCGCGGATGGTGTCGTTGTGCATACAGTCACGCACGATGTCGAAGCCGGCCAGATATGCGCCCAGAACGAAACCGGTGTGAGCACCGTTCAGGATGCGGACCTTGCGCTTCTTGTAGGGGGTGACATCGGGGACGACCATGACGTTGACGCCGGCCTTCTTGAACGGCAGCTTGTCCTCCAGACCATTAGGGCCTTCGATGACCCAGACGCCGAAGACCTCGCCGACATCCAGAGCCTTATCGGTGTAGCCGTTGGCCTCTTCCAGAGCAGCCATCTCCTTCGGGTCACGGATGCGGCCCGGGACGATGCGGTCCACCAGAGTGGAGCAGAAGGTGTTGGCGTTGTTCATCCAGTCGATGAAGGCAGCGTCGAGGTTCCAGTCCTTCGCATAGTTGTTGCAGCACTTCTGCAGCTCCTTGCCGTTGTTGTCGATGAGCTCGCAGGAGAGGATGATCAGACCCTTGTCAGCAGCGCCCTTGAAGGCGGTGTAGCGCTCGTAGAGCACGCGGGTCAGCTTTGCAGGGAAGCTGTTGGGAGGCACCTGGTCGAACTGGCTGTCACCCTGCGTGTAGGCGATGCCGGCCTCAGTGGTGTTGGAGACGACGATCTCCAGGTCCTCAGAGCGGGCCAGAGCCAGCACTTCGTCCCACTTGCCCTCGGAGTAGGGGCAGACGCAGTCATGCACACAGGAGATGACGCGCTTTGCATCGACCTTCTGGCCCTTCTCGCTGCCGCGCAGGTACAGGGTGTACAGACCCTCCTGCTCGTTGATCCAGTCAGCCATCTGGGGGAAGTTTGCGATGGGCTGGACGAGCTTGACCTTGCCGTTGTAGCCAGCCTTCTCGTTGGCAATATCAAAGAAGTAATCCACGAATGCGCGCAGGAAGTTGCCCTCGCCGAACTGCATCACCTTGACGGGTGCGTCCTTGAGGATATAACCGTTGTAGCCGGTGCTTTCCAGGACCTTGTAATTCAAAGTTTCCATTTGAGTGTCTCCTTTTATCAGATTGCTTTGCCTTTCACTGGGGGCAGCCTGAGCCGCGCCCTTCTCTGCCTCTATTTTATGCTGTTGTATACAAATAAGTCAAGTGCTTCTCAACAGTTTTTTGCCGGAAAAGGGGTCGTTTTTATAAAAACCAGCGAATTGTACAAGTCCGCACGAGATTTTTGGGCAGTTTTTCAGTTGTATACATCGGCGTTTTCCGGTATACTAAAAGCAGGAATGGCCTGTTTGCACGGAACAGGCCGATCCCCTACTATAAGAATGTTTCAAACTGTCATGACCATTGAAAAAAGGAGTTCTGACCATGAAAGCATTTATGGATAAGGAGTTCATGCTCCAGTCGCCCACCGCACAGCACCTGTACCACGCTTACGCTGAGGATATGCCCATCTGTGACTATCACTGCCACATTCCTCCCCGTGAGATCTACGAGAACCGCCGCTTCGACAACATCGCTCAGGTCTGGCTGGGCGGCCGCAACCCGGACGGCAGCTACTTCGGCGACCACTACAAGTGGCGCGTCATGCGCTCCAACGGCGTGCCTGAGGAGTACATCACCGGTGACAAGCCTGACCGCGAGCGCTTCCAGAAGTTCGCTGAGGCTCTGCCCATGGCCATCGGCAACCCGATGTACCACTGGACCAATCTGGAGCTGCACACCTTCTTCGGCTACGACGGCGTGCTGAACGGCGACACCGCTGAGGAAGTCTGGAACCTGTGCAACGACAAGCTCCAGCACGACCCCAAGCTGACCGTCCGCGGCCTCATCGAGCAGAGCAACGTGGCCTTCATCGGCACCACCGATGACCCCATCGACAGCCTCGAGTGGCACAAGAAGATCAAGGAAGACCCCACCATCAAGTTCACCGTGGCTCCTTCCTTCCGCCCCGACAAGGCCCTCAACATCAACAAGCCCGGCTTTGCTGAGTACATGGGCAAGCTGGCCGCTGCTGTCGGCAAGGAGAAGCTGGCCTGCATCAACTGCGTCACCAGCGCTCTGACCGACCGCATCGAGTTCTTTGCCGAGATGGGCTGCCGCGCTTCTGACCACGGTCTGGACTACATCCCCTACCGTGAGGCCACCAAGGAAGAGGTCAACGCCATCTACCAGAAGGTCATGGCCGGCGAGACCTGCACTCTGGAAGAGGCTGAGAAGTATCAGACCTACATCCTCATCCACCTGGGCAAGCAGTATCACCGCCTCGGCATCGCCATGCAGATCCACTACAACTGCCTGCGCGGCGTCAACCGCAAGATGAACACCCTGCTGGGACCCGACACCGGCTACGACATGATCAACACCGCTACCTGCGGCGGCGAGATCGCAGCTCTTCTGAGCGCCCTGAACGACACCGACGAGTGCCCCAAGACCATCATCTACAGCCTGAACCCCGGCGATGATGCTCAGATCGGCACCATCCTCGGCTGCTTCCAGAACAGCGAGGTCCCGGGCAAGATCCAGCACGGCTCCGCATGGTGGTTCAACGACCACAAGATCGGCATGGAAGAGCAGATGTCCCGTCTGGCCAGCCTCGGCCTGCTGGGCAACTTCGTCGGTATGCTGACCGACAGCCGCAGCTTCCTGAGCTACACCCGTCACGATTACTTCCGCCGCATCCTGTGCAACATCATCGGCCAGTGGGTCGAGGATGGCGAGTATCCCAACGACGAGAAGGCTCTGGAGAAGATCGTCAAGGGCATCTGCTTCGACAACGCAAAGCGCTACTTCAATCTGTAATCTCTCCTGAGTTACCCAAGACCTCCGCCGTCCACGGACTGCGGAGGTCTTTTTTTGCCTGCAAATAAAACGCCCCCGCGTCAGCCATTTCAGCCGATGCAGGGGCATTGTTATCTCTTTTGGGATTTACTTGTTATTGTCAGCGACCATCATCTTGCTGGCCTTGTAAATGTCGCCACAGCCCAGCGTGATGACCAGATCGCCTTCCCGGGCGTTCTGCTTCACCCAGTCGGCAGCAGCCTCCAGACTGTCCACCAGCACCGAGCCGGGGATCTGAGCGGCCAGCTTTGCGCTGGTGATGGTGGGGTCGTTGGGCTCACGGCTGCCCATGATGGGGGTGATGACTGCCACATCGGGGATCTTGAGCACATCCACGAAGTCGTTGAACAGCATCTTGGTGCGGCTGTATGTAAACGGCTGGTGGACGGCGATGAGGCGCTTGTAGCCCAGTTCCTTGGCGGTGTTCAGGGTCGCACGCAGCTCGGTGGGGTGATGAGCGTAGTCATCCACCACCACAGCGCCGTTGCACTCACCGTAGACCTCGAAACGGCGTCCTGCGCCCTTGAAGCTTGCGGCAGCGGCAGCGCACTGCTCCACGGTCAGGCCCGCAAAACGGCAGACCGCGCACATGGCCAGCGCATTGTAGATGTTGTGACGGCCCGGCACAGCCAGACGGATGTGGCCTGTCACCTTGCTCCACTCCTTCAAATCGAACTCGAAGAAGCCGGGCTTATACTCCTGCACATTGATGGCCTGATAATCGCCGTCGTTGTCGATGCCGAAGGTGCGCACACGGCGGTCAAGGGTGTACATGACGTCCATCGTGTTCTTGTCGTCGGCGTTGGCGAAGATCATGAACTGGGTCATCAGGGCAAAGCGCTTGAAGGCGAACTTCAGCTCACCCATGCTGCCGTAGTAGTCCAGATGGTCGTTGTCGATGTTCAGCACGACGGAGAGGTAGGGAGTCAGCTTCAGGAAGGTCTCAGAAAACTCGCAGGCTTCGATGACGATGTCATCGCCCTTGCCGGCCTTGCCGTAGCCGTGGATGAGGGGCAGCTTGCCGCCGATGACCGCAGAGGGATCGCGGCCTGCCAGCTCCAGAGCAGTGGTGATCATGGAGGTGGTCGTGGTCTTGCCATGGGTACCGGAGACGCAGATGCTCTGCTTGTACAGACGGCTCACATAGCCCAGCAGGACGCTGCGCTCCACCGTCGTGATGCCGTAGGAGGCTGCCGCATTCAGCTCCACATTGTCCTTTGCGATGGCGGCAGAGTAGACCACCAGGTCTGCACCGACGACATTATCGGCGCTGTGGCCCAGCGTGACCTTGACACCCATCTCCCGCTCGGAGCGGATGATGCTGCCGTCCAGCACATCGCTGCCCGAAATGTCGTAGCCCTTTGCGGAGAGGATCTGGATGAGAGGATACATACCGCTGCCGCCGCAGCCGATGAAGTGTATCTTCTTCACATTATCCAGCAAATGCTGGGTGTAGTCGGTGTACATGAACATAGAAAGCAACCTCCAATAATATAAACGGCCGCTGGGCAGACCGTATCCATTCTAGTGACACATAGTATTATATAATTTTTGGAGCACAAAATAAACACTTCGGAGCGAATTTTCGGAAAGAACTATAAATTGACCGGCACTTTTGTGCTTTGTGTACAGAATCCGCGGCTTTGCGAGATACTTTTTGACGCTTCATAAAAGATTTACATTTTACTCCGGATAAATAGATAACGATCTTGAGATTTTTGTGTTATAGTTATAAAGGAAATTTTGCTGCGGCAGCGCCTGCACCGACGTCGGCTGCTCCCGGCACGAAAAGAGGAGACACCTTTTGAACATCAAGATCACCGCCGACAGCACCTGTGATTTGTCCGAAGAGCTGCTGCGGCAATGGAACATTTCTCTGATGCCCATGCACATCCTGATGGGCGACGATACTTATCTGGACGGCGTCACCATTCATCCGGCTGACGTTTTTGCCCATGTGGATGCAGGCGGCCAGACCCCGAAATCCGCTGCCGCAAACCCTGTGGAGTACATCGATTTCTTCGAGCCCTTTGCCAAGGAGTACGACGCCGTCATCCACATCTCGGTCAGCGCCAAGCTTTCCTCCTGCTACCAGAACGCCTGCCTTGCCGCACAGGAATACGCCAACGTGTCAGTCATCGACAGCGAGAATATCTGCACCGGTCAGGGCTATCTTGTCCTTCGTGCCGCCAAGTGGGCCGCGGACGGCCTGACGGCCCGGAACATCTGTATGCGCCTCCAGAACCTCGCCAACCGGGTCGAGCTGAGCTTTGTGCTCAACCAGCTCAACTACATGGCCAAGAGCGGCCGCTGCTCCGGCGTGCTGGCGTTCGGCGCCAACATTCTGGGCATCAAACCCAGCCTCGCCATCATCGACGGTGAGCTGAAGGTCGTCAGGAAGTACCGCGGCAGCCTGCCCATCTGCGTGGGCAAGTACATCACCGACCTGCTGGATGGCCGGGACGACATCGACAACAGCATGGTCTTTATCTCGTCCTGCCAGCCCAAACCCGGCTGCATGGAGGCCATCAAAGCCGGTCTGCGCAAATACGGCAAGTTTGAGAACATTATTGAGACCGACATCGGCACGACCATCGGCGGCTACTCCGGCCCTGGCACCATCGGCATCGTGTTTGCGAAGAAAGTTTAATCGGCATTCAATCAAAGCGGCCCTGCCATGTGGAGAATTCCACGGCAGGGCCGCTTTTTAGTTCCGAGAACACTTTTCTGCGTCGATGGCCAGCACGAACATCAGCACATACAGCGCATCCTCCGGATCTGCAATGTCCAGCACATAAGTATCCGTCCAGCGGAGCAGCTCCTTTGAGATCGCCGCCACCTTTTCCCCATCCGGCCCGGTGATGGTGTAGTCCCATTCCGTCCAGTCGCCTTCGATGTGCCAGCCGTTGAAGTCGATATTATACCGTGGTTTGAACCAGCCCCACGGTTCTTTTTTCAGGGTGCCGATGCAGTCGCTCCCCTCGTAAAGTTCGAATTGGGGCCACCAGGAAAAAATCTGCTCCTTCACGGTACCCAGCTCATGCTCCTCGCTGGCGTCGAATATTTTCAGGCAGTGTCCCCACGAGAGCTGCCCTTTCACGACATAGACCGTATTTTCGTTTTCGTCGTAAATGTCATAGCTGTCAAACCAGGTAAATGCACGCTGTTTGAATAAAAGCTTCATGCTGTCCTCCTTGGCATTCCTGCCGCATTGCAGACACCTTTATCCTATATACGATTGAGGACGGCATTTTCATGCAGGAACTGGGAAATTTTTTCATCGGCAAGAGCTTTGGACGAAAAAAGCAAAAAGAAAACGCTCTAAGATTTCTCTTAGAGCGTTTTGATCAAGTCGGCGGCTACCTATTTTCACAAGCC
>ENA-UOOA01003524-UOOA01003524.1-human-gut-metagenome-genome-assembly--contig:-P61old-NODE-3524-length-19309-cov-10.521242_pt1 | contig 19309 bp, 14 predicted proteins | sample MGYA00242467_ERZ724014 | MGnify/ENA metagenome assembly ERZ724014 | reverse complement strand
TTCGATTTCTTACCGAGCCGGAAGAGTTTTCGGGGCGGGTATACCCCACGCAGAAAGCGATAAAAAGGCAGAGTGCGGAAGAGTTTGCGCGGCTTGTAAAAGAGTACCGCGAGCTGCAAAAGCTGCTTTTAGAGCCGAAAACGGAAGGATTCGGAGCGGCGGGAAGATTTTTTCTGCTGCTTGAAAAATTGTTGCCTCTCTTTTACTACGAAAAGAACGAGTATTCTTCGGAAAAAATCGCGCCCGCGCTGCAAAAAATCGCGCAAAACCCCGCCGCCGATCTTTCAGTGGACGAGCTTGCCGCTCTGTGCTACGTGAGCAAACCGAGATTTTTCGCGTTATTTAAAAAATTCACTGGTACTTCGCCCATGGCATACAAAAACGCGGCATGCATGGAAGCAGCCGCGAAATATTTAATCTCCTTTTCCAATCGATCGGTGGAAGAAATCGCCTATGAGTTCCGCTTTTCTTCGCCTGTGTACTTCGCAAGGCTTTTCAAAAAACACTTCGGCGTTTCGCCCTCCGCCTACCGCAAATCGGTCGAAAACGACAAACTGTGATATTTTTCTTAAAACAGCAATAGAGAGCTTCACTAAATAATTAAACTTTTAGATGATATTTTTACTATACTCAATTACAATATGGTGATTTGTATTTTTCAATAAATAAGTCATATTGACAACAGAGTTTTTGTAACACTTGCTCATTCAAATTAGTACCGATATATATATAATAATCGTATCCAAAATGTAAAAAGAAATCATTAGTCTCTAATTTTGCCCAACATTTTTCTCTTAAGCAATCCTTCATAAAAGAACTGATTTGTTGCAAATTTATCAATTGTTGATTCTTCCATTTTAGATGACCTACATACTTTTCTAATTGAATAATTTCTAGTTCGTTGATGTCGCAAATTTGCAATGTATTTTTAACAAAATCAATATAATTTTGTTCCGTTTCTTCGTATTTTTGCATTGTTAATTGTTGACCAGAATAAATTTTCCCGACATCAGCTATACTTGTCCAATCATCAATTAAATATTTCCCATCAACCCTAAACTTCGGATTGAATTTTGTTACTCTATAGCAAATCATGAACCTATTCTCCTTAAAAACATATCATAAGTCCCAGATCTAGTGGTTTTAGAGCCTAAGTTCTTAATAGATGATGCAGCTTTCCAATAACCACCATTATGACTATCTAAATCTGGTGTTATAAATCTTAATTCACGTGAAGCCTTTTTATTAGCAAAAACTGCTTGCCCATGAGATTGTTGCCCTTTGACTTTTGAATAGCCTAATTTTTTTGCTACAGCTTCAACTTCTTTACAACTATTATGCACCAAAACATTAGATTCAGAAACAAAATAAGTATGGAAATCTTCAACTTCAAAGTTATAAGTCGTTTCAGGCGATTCAAGAGTTTCAACTGCAACCGAGTTTATTATACCATAACTCCCGTCAGAAAGCAAGAGTTTATCGTCTTTCTTAAGCTCTTTCGCTTCAATCCATCTGCCGTTTTTGTCGGATTTTACTCCTTGATAGCGAACAATCTTTCTATCTTCTTCCGCATTCAATACGTAGAATGGATGTCCTCCCGTACAAACAATTTCTTCTCCGTTCACACGGATATGGTACCACTCTTTTGTTGTGTTCCGAGACAACCGCACCACCGGTTTATACGCTTTTTCACCTGTTTCTTCGTCATACCACGCGACTATCGCGTGGTTTTTCTTTATATCAAAAACTACGACTTGCATAATATGCAAGTCGTAGAAAACTTAAATTGATAATTTTATGTTTCAATAACAAGATTATCTTTAAACGGTAAAAGTAAATTTTCTATCTCATTCTTATCTTCCGTCATAACTATTCACTCTAAATAACTGAAGCACAACAAGACAAAAAATTTCATCTCAGAATTTGAATCTACTTTCATTATTCCTCTGATTCATTGAAGCAATACTCCAAATTTTCACTATAGAAAGTGAATTCAAAATTCCCTCTATTTTTTATTTGATAGTTTTTTAAGGATTCTATTACACCTTTCCACATCACCTCGCCATTTTCATAATATTCTTTTAAAACTGTAAAATAATATCCCTTGCTAAAAAATTTTTTCAAATCATTCATAGATTTATATTTAGTTATATAAAACGGCAATTTTCCCTTAACAAAGCGATACGGCTTACTTACAATAAAAACAGCATCTTCGACACAAAGATTTTTTATAACTATCTTTGCATTTTTCGCAGTTCTTTTTTCTCCATCCAAAAAAAATCCATCAGGAAAATAAATATAAAAGTTTCCTTTTTCATAAGTTAAATTTTTGATTTCACAATCGTGTAAATTAATTGTAGAATATGCATTTTCTAAAACCGTCATATTTTACCTCCTAAACATATCTGGAATTTGCCAGCCATATTTTTCCAGCCACTTTCTAGCTTGTCTGCCAACCTTAGGAATTCCACCATTTGCATCATGTATCGTTCCATCAATGTTTAGACTTGTCCCGTCTTTAAAATGAACATGGATTTTTGAATTTTTTACACTATATTGAGCTTTGTCAACACGATCAACACTTTTAGGCGCTTGACCTCTTTTTATTTGTTCATTCATTTGATTAACACTGCAATTAGCATTATGAACGCAAACAGGATTTTCGCCAACGAAATAAGTATGGAAATCTGCAACCTCAAGGTTATATGTAGCTTCAGGAATTTCAAGCTCTTCAATCTTTACCGAGATTATTATACCATATTTACCATCAGAAAGCAACACTTTATCGTCTGCTTTCAACTTGCACGCAGATACCCACTTTTCAGAAAGCGTGATATAACTTTCATGCTCTTGTTGCAAGCCGATTTCTCTGTTTTCGGTATTATTCGGCAAATAGTACTTATGCCCGGGCGTAGACACACTCGCCGCTCTTGCCGCGAAAGGGGTTAACGTTTATTCTTCGGGCGGCAAGGTTTATTCGGAAAACAACGCCGCTTTAACGGGCGAATTCGCGCGAGCCGCAATATCGAAAATTCATGCCGATTTATGTTTTTTCGGTTCACGGAATAACGTCGGACGGCGGCATTTACGATTTGTTTCAGCCCTGCAACGAAATAATAAGCACTATGATGCAAAATTCGGATAAAAAAGTTTGCCTTTGCGATAACTCAAAAACAGGCAAAGGCGGCGCGTTTAAAATTTGCAACGTTTCCGACATCGATTATATCGTTTGCGACCGCGACATAAGCGGCGCGTTTACCCACCCCGATACCCTGTCGCTTATATTTTAGCCGCTTAATTTTTCAACAAACAAACGACAATTAAATTACATATTAAAAATCCGCGAAACAGGCGATAATCGACCTATAGCGCGGCTTTTGCTATATTATTACGTTGATTATTTTACCGTTACGATATTGTTTAAAATGCTTAAATTAACCGTTTTTTGTTTAAACGGCAAAACGGCTTCGGAGTTTAATTTAATGCCGTTTTTCGCGCCGCCCTTTTCGGGATATAAAACGTCGAACCCGAAAAGCGCGTAAATGATAAAGCGCGAAACGTAAGAAGCAAAACCGTGGTCGCAACTTGCCGAAGCGGTGTTATTTTCCCATAAAGTGCCGGTTTTTTGCGTCATATCGTAAAAATAGCGCACGCATTCGTTTAAAAGTTCAACCCTTTTCTGCTCGCGCATTAAAAGTTCGAGCCGCATATACACACCGTAAATCATGTTCGACGGAGTAAGTTGTTTTTTTACCGGATTTCCGCCGCTTACCGAACTATCCGACTTGCCGTATTCGTTAAGCATTTTATCGAACAATTCTTTGTGCGTGTGCTTATCGGCGCACTTAAAGAAAAACATATAATATTGGCAGGTTTCGGTGTAGTTTTCGGTGGGAATTATATCGCCTTTTTCGTTTCGGATAAGGTTATCGACGAAAAAGCCGTCGACGTAAGCGTTTTTAAGCAGATAATCTTTAACTTTTTCGGCTTTTTCTTTTAAGCCTTTAATGCCGTAAACTTTGGCGGCGGCAAGAAGCGAAGCGTAATAACAGGCGTTCGACGGAACGTTTATGCCGTTTATGTGGTCGGAATTGTTCGCCGCGCTCCACTCTACGAAAATCCACCCTTTAAGGTCTTCGAGCACGCCGAACTCGTTTTCGAAATCGACAAAATAATTCAAAATGCCTTCGACGTTGGCGCGCGATTTTTCAACCGTTTCGTCATAGCCGTATTGCGTAAAATACTTGTAAATTTCAAGGATGTACCAAAGCGACCAGTTGGGAATAAAACCGTCTTCTTCGTAATAATCGGCGGGATAGCAACGCGGAATCATTCCCTTTGGATGCCCGCTTTTGTCGGCTAAAATATAGTTTTGCAAAAACGCGCGTTCAACTTTATTGTCGCCCGTAAAAACGCGCTCTGCCACCGACGAGAAAAAACTGTCCGAAAGCCAGCCCGCCCGCTCGCGCGAAGGGCAATCGGTTAAAAGGTCTACCGCGTTGTGCGCGAACGTATGCCGCGCCGCTTCCATAATCTGTTCGATTTTTTTGTCGTCGCACTCAAAAAGCATCTTTCCCGCTTCGGGATTTTCGTAGGCGCGCACCTTTACGTTTGCCTTTACACCCGCAGAAGTTATCACGTTTGCATATCTGAAAGCGTAAGGTTCGAAAGCCGAAAGGTTGTAAACGCCCGCCTTTTTAACCGTCCACTTAAACACGTTCGCGGTTCCGCCGCGGAAAGGCTTTATCGTTTTTAACTTTTCGTCCGATAAAATTTCGTCGAACGCAAAAAATACTTCGCCCGCGTTACCGGCTATTATTTCAACTTCGACTATGCCCGTTACGATGCGCGAAAAGTCGAGCGTTTCATAAGCGTAATCGCCCGATTTTGCGCCCGAAAGATATGTTATGCGGCTTATTTCGTCGGTAGAAAAATCCTGCCATTCGCTTCGTTTAAAGCCTTCGATAACGGTACCTATAAGCGTTTCGGTGCGATCGACGTAAACCGCGATTTCGGGCGAAGTTTTGCAATAGCCCGAATCGATAACTTTTTCTGCAAAAATTTCGCTGAGCGCGGGGTTTAACGTTTCCGACGGTAAAAGGTGCGGAAGTTCGGCCTTTTCGGTTTTAACGCGCGGAAAAGCGTTTTGCTGCTTGCAAAAATAAAGCGCGGTTCTGTCTTTTTCGTTTATATAAGTTTCGCAAAATCCGCGCTGAAACGAATAGCGGCGGACTTTCTGAACGCGATCCGAAAGCGCAAAACAATTAAAATCTTCGGCAAAATATTCTTTTCCGCTTTCGGTTTTTAAAACGCAGGCAAAAAAGGGTTCGCGTTTTACCCAGCAGAAATTAGGCACGAAATGGCTTTGCACTTCTACCGTAATATATTGCGCGTTAAACGGATAAACCGCGGCGCGCGCATAGCCGTGAGCCGTGCGGTTGGGACCGAACCCCATAAGTTTTCCGTCGGCAATTACTTTATAGCACGAAGCCGCCGACAAGCAGATTTCGCCCATTTGTTTTTTGCCAAGGTCCAAAACAAACGCAAACGCGCGATTTATCTGATTTTTTTGCCCTTCCGCCCACACGGCAGATTTAATTTTTTCGATCATAGTTTAACCTTTTAATTTTTTCGTTTAAACAAATTCGCCCCACACTATAAGTTTAAGGGCGAATTCCATTCTATCATGTTTTTTGGTTTTAGTAAAGCGTTTTCGGCCGCAAAAATCAGCCTTTAATGCCGCCGGCAACGGTGTTTTCCATAATGGTTTTTTGCATTGCCGTAAACAGCACGGCAACCGGCAGAACCGAAAGGATAATACCCGCGAACAGCGGCGACATCTGCGTGCCGTAAAGTTGTTTTTGCTGAAAGTCGTAAAGTCCGAGCGCCATCGTGGGGTATCTGTCGAGATACAAAAACGGCGTGTTATAGTTGTTCCACTGCGAAATAAAGGTGGTAATTGCAATTGCCGTTATAAACGGTTTTGCTTGCGGAAGCATTATTTTAAAGAAAACGGTGTAATGTCCCGCCCCGTCGATCATAGCCGATTCGGCATAGGTCCAGCTTACCGAGCGGAAACCCGCGTATAAAATAAGGAAGTTGAACGAGAACGAACCCGCCGACAAAATCCAGATTAAAAAGAAGTTGTCGTTAATGCCCAAGTCGTAAACGAGTTTATATTCGACGGGAAGCGAGCCTATCGTAGGCAAAACCTGTACCACAAGCGCAAGCCCGTAAAGGAATTTACAGAATTTATAAGGGTATTTGGCGATGACGTAAGCCGTCATAAGCGGAAAAATTACCGCCGCCAAAGTGTTTTCAACGGTTAAAATAAGGCTGTTGAAAAACATCCCGATAAGGTTCGTGTCGTTATAATTAATTTTTTCGAAAGCGTCGGCATAGTTTTCGAATTTTAATCTTGACGGAAACGAGTTCCAGTTTTCGAAAAATTCGCCGTTGCTTTTTAGCGAGTTCATAATCGTCCAAAAAAACGGAAGAATTACCGACAGAGCGTAAAACAGAAACAGCGCGAACATAATCCACATAAACACGCTTTCGCCCTTGCCGCGCTTTATTTTGTTTGAACGCTTTTGTTTTAATACGTTTGCGTTTTGCATTAAAAGGTATCCTCCTCGAAGAATTTTGAAGAAATCGCCTTTAATCCGAGAACGACGGGTACCACGATAACCGAAACCAGAAGCCCGATTGCCGACGGATATTTATAGTTGCCCGCTTTTGCCTGCGAATAAATAAAATAGCCGATAGTAGACGATTTATACCCGCCCGCCGTTAAAAGTTGAACGGGCGCCCACATACCGAAAGCCGCGGCGAAGTTTAAAATGAACAGCGTTGAAATTGTGGGCGCGAGAAGCGGCACCACTATAGTGAAAAATTCGCGCGCCATAGAGCAACCTTCGATTTTCGCGCTTTCGAAAATCTCGACGGGAAGCCTTGCGATAGAACCCGAAAAAAGCACTATCGAATAGCCGAAGCCCGACCATACGCAGAAAACCATAATCCATGCAAAAGCCGAACCTTCGCGCCCGAAAGGCGACGGATAATTAAGCCCGATCGAGTTAAACTCAAGGGCTATGGGACCTTTTACGTCTACTATAAAATAGAACACGAGCGCGAGCGCAACTATGCTGAGTAACGACGGAAAATAGAAAACCACGCGGAAAAACGAACTTGCCGCCACTTTTTTATATAAAACGTATGAAAAGAACACGCACAAAGGGAGCGAAATAAAATCGTAAACGCCGAACGTGATAAAGGTGTTTTTTATCGTTGACGACATTGCGTTTAACGGATCTTTCAGTTCGATAAAGAACAATCGGAAATTGATAAGCGAAAATTCTTCGCCAAACTCGGGCTGAAAAGCCGAAATCCACGATTTAACGTTTACGCCCAGATAAAAAACTATAAATTGTAAAACGGGGAAAGCGAGAAAGGTCGCCGCGAAAATAATTCCCGACCATTTAGCTTTCGACGGTTTATTTGTTTTATAAGCCATTTTTGTCCCTGATAAAATTTAAATTTGAGTTTTTGCTTGGTTAGCCGAACGGGTTTTTCTGCCCGCCCGGCGGTTACAGGCGGTTGAATGATACTAAAAAATCAGGATATGCCGGCAATAAGTTTCATCGAATTCCATTTGCTTGCAACCGAGTCGTAGTGATCGGCGCGAAGTTGTTCTGCCGTTATCGAGGAGTTTGCATAGAATTCGGAAAACGCGTTGGTATCGGAATTTATGGTGTTATACGCGCGAATGGGCGATTTGGTGATGGTAGCGTAAATAAGGCTGCAATTTTTCAAAACCTTATCCTGACTTTTCTGAAAACCGGTAAGCTCTTCGTTTTCGGGTTGAACGGTATATTCGAACGGCGAATGCGAACCGGCGTATTTACGGAAGATTTGAATACCTTCGTCGCTTGCCATAAAACGAACGAAGTTATAGCAGGCGGTTTTTGCTTTCGAATAGGTAGGAATGTAAATACGGTGCGAAGCGCCGAGCGTGTAAACTACCGAACGGGCTTCTCTTACCGCTTTAATCTGCGCGTCGGAAAGGTTTGCATAGGTCGCTTTGATTTCGGCGTCGGTTTTACCGTCGTCGATAGCGGTAACCAAAGCAACAAGCAAGTTTTCGTGTTCTTCTGCGGTAGCGGCAGAGCCGGCAAGGCGAAGTTTAACGCCGAGTTCGCTTACGATGGGAGTGGGCAGGAACTTAACGTTCTGGGTTATGCCGCTGTCAGCGGCAGACGAGCGCATTTCGGTTTCGATCCAGTCGCCGTTGGGCATAAACACAGCCGCGCCGCGCAAGAAATCTTGCTGTGCGGGGGTGTGCTGGAAGCCTTCGGAACCTTTTACGCTGTAAGACGGATCGGCTATCTGTTTAACGGTGTTATAAGCGTATAAAACAGCGTCGTCGTTTAAATATTCGTAAGTGTAGTTACCGTTTTCGCAGAAGTTAATCATCGCGTCGTATTTATCGACGCCCATATACTGCGCTTTCCAGGTTTCCATGGCATACGACATATAGCCCGCGGCGTTTGCGCCGGACCAGATTAAGGGTTTAACCGTAGAAGGAATCCCTTCGATTTTGCCGCCCGCAATATCCTGCACGAGTTTTATAAACTGTTTGGTGGTTTTGGGTTCGTTTTCTTCGGACAGATAGTTGGCGTTATACATAATGCCGCACGCGCCGTAAACCCAACTTATCGAATAATATTTATCCTTATAAGTATCGTAATACTTATAGCGCGGGTTCAACTTTTCTTCTAACGTTTTATCTTCGCCGAGCGCGGTCATGCCCATAAGATCGGTTAAATCCATAATGGGGCAAATCTTATTTTTTTCGACGAGACGAATGATATTCTGTTCGCCCGCGAACCAAATATCGCCCACGCCGTTCTTTTTGCCGAGTTCGCTCGTAAGTTTCGAATCGACGCCCGTCGACGGATAAATTTTAATTGTTACGTCGGGAAAATGAACTTGAAAGGCTTTTGCGAGTTCATCGAAAACTTCGGTGCGATAGCCCGCGTCCATAACGTACATTTCGATGTGATTGCGGTCTTCGGTCGTAGTGTTGCCGCCGTCGCCGCAAGCGGCCGCCGAAGTAGCGAGAACCGCGGCAAGCACGCCGGTTAATATTTTTTTGATTTTCATTTTATTTTTCTCCCTATTAAAGTGAAAAGATTAGCGGAAATTATTAAAATCGATTAAATCAATCGTTGTTAAGATAAGTTAAGCGAACGTTGTCTACATACAGCGTAACGGGTTTTTGCCCCTGCGTAAAAGGCGGAAGCGAGATATAAAGCCTTGTCATGTTTTTCATATAATCGTCTCGCCACTTAATGCCGTATTTCCACGCGCCGCCTATGGTGCAGGCATACATAACGTCGTGCATGGCTATTTTTAAAGTAAACCATTTGCCGCTTTTCGCCCTTACTCTGCCTTCGGTTTCGCAACGGTTGCCGTTACTCGACCAAACGCCGAGCGAAACTATTTGTTCATGCGAATCTTCGGTAACGTACATAACGTCGACCAAAATAGAATCGACGGTAGTAAAGTCGGAATATTTCGACGGAATATCGAAATAAGCGATTGACCAGCTTCCGTCCGTTCTGCCGTAAACGTCTAATTTTAAACTGCCGTTTCCGCAGGTAAGGTATTTTTTGTCGGTGTTAAGCGAAGCGCTTCCGAAAATGCAATCGAACGACATATTCATATAACACGCTTCTTTTTCTTCGAAGTCGTAGAGCATGTTGTCGTTGGTGTAAGTGAAAGTTACTTCTTCTTTAACAACTTCGTCGTAAAGCCCCACGAAATTATCGTCGGAGCCGCCGCCCGCGTTGCAACCGGCAGCCGCAAGCGCGCCGAACGAACATATTAAAGCCGTAATTAAGGCTAATAATTTTTTCATAATTCACCTCTCGCGGTCATTTTAACGTTATCTAAATAAATATCGAAGTTTTCAAGCGTGTTAAGCGGCGAAAACGCGAACGTTACGCTCTGCAGGTCGCTTAAATCGAAGTCGCCCAAATTTACGAATTGAAGCGAAATTTTGCTCCATTGCCCGGGGCGGGCAACAGCCGAAACGAGCGTTACCGCCTTGTTTTTCGATTTTAACGTTACGAAAACTTCAATCGCTTTATCCTGCGGGTTATACACTTCGAAATCGATAAACGCAAATCTTTCCGAATCCGAGATAACCCCGTTTTCGGCGGATAAGGTAACCGAGTTTTTATAAGACTTCGACGTGCCTTTAACGCATGAAATTTTAAGCGCCGAATTGTTTTTTGCAAATTCCTGCGAGAGCGAAACCGAAGTGTCCGCTATATCGTCGTATTCGCTTTCGTCGGAGCAGACGATGCCGCCTATAACGCTTTCGGATTCGAACGAGTTAACGAGAACGCTTAATCCGCCGACGAAAATCTTTTTGGTTATATTTTCGTTTCCGCATTTAAGCGAGACGTTCGCATACCCTGCGGGGAAGAACGAAGCCGTAAATAAATTGCCTTCGCCGCTTTTTGCCGCGGTAGCCGAAACGTTGTTTACTTTAACTTCGGAAACGTTGTCGCCGCCGTAAACGTTGGCGGTTATTTTGCCGTTAAGCGACGAGCGGTCGAAAGTTACCAAAACGCCCTTTTGCGCGAGCGAGATAAGTTCGGCAACAGTTTCGCGCGCTACGGCGAACGCGTCGATGTCGTTGTGAATAATGGTGCCCTGATAAATAAGGTCGTATAACTTCGACATGTTTTCGTTAAAGTCATAATCGAAAACGTCGTATTTATCGGCGAGATCTTCGCTTAAATTTTTAAGTTTGTATAAATATTCGTAATCTTCGAGCCCGTCGCGTATGGCTTCTAAACGAATAGACGCGATTGCGGTATCAAGCCCGTAGCGCGAACCCGGGTAAATGATATATCCGTCGCCGACAGCCCCCGGGAAAGCAAGCGCATCGGTCCATACGTCGCGGTAGGTATACGAACCGCCGTAAACCGACCAGATGTTAACCGCCCAATAGTGGTTGCCCTGAATACCGTAATCCATCATCATCCAGTTCAAAGCGCGCGCGCTTAAAAGGTTGTCGTCGATGTGATATGCGGGATAGGGATTTGTGGGCTGTATGCAACCATACCACCACGAACCGTCGCCCTGTTCGGTGGCTTGCTCCAAGCGATAGCGGTTGGCTTCGCTGTCATACCAGTCGTAAACGCCGCACCACGAATCGACGCCGTAATCGTCGCCGGCAACGTGGCGGTCGAGCGTTTCTTTATAGTTGGTCGTGCAGGCGTTGGGAATTTGTAAAAGAGCCGATTTTACTTTTTCTTTCGCGCCTTCGGGGAAAAGCACGGTATCGGCGGCGAGTTCTTGTTTTAAACGCAAAAACTTTTGGTGAACAAAGCGCACGTTTTCATATTTGCCCGTGTTGGGTTCGTCGAGTGCGTTGAACGAAAGTTTGAATTTTTTAACGTAGTTGTTTTCATCCGAACTTGCGCGGATAACCTCGGTCAAAAAGTATTTAAGCCCGTCGTAATCGAACGAAGTGAAGTTTTTGCCGTTTACCTGTTCGGTTATATAAACGAATGGCAAATCGATGGTGTTTACCCGTTCGTCTTTTGCAAAGTTAATGTGTTTTTCGATAAGTTCTTTGGTGTTATACTGTCCTATTCTGCCTATCGAAGTGTTTACGCGATAATCGAGCATAAAATCGATATAATTATCGATGAGTTCGTCGGTAACGTTATCGCATTGATACATAAATTGGTCATACCACAAAAAGAATGAAGTGCGCGAATGGCTTTCGGTAGGAATTGCGAAATCGTAAACCGTAACGTTAAGTTTGCAGGTTCTCGTTTGCCCGTTGAGTTTAATCGTTACGTCTGCCGAATAATTGCCTGCAGGCGTGTTTTCGGGTGCATAAACCGTGAATAAAAACGTTTGGTTCTGCCCCGCTTTAATTCTGTCTTCTTTTGCCTGCTTAACGCTATCGTAAGGAACGAGCGCGTCGGGATAATACCCCGCGCGGAACACGGTGGTTACGGTTGAAACGTTAATATATTTTTCAACGAATACCGAAACGTTCTCTTTCGAAATGGTATGCCCGTTGTCGCCCGTTAAATCGCTTATCGAAATTTCGTAATTTTTAACGTTGGTTTTGGGTGTTACGGTAAGTTGCGCGCTTTCTTTTTCGTTAGCCGCAAGCGAAACGTTCATGTTTTCGCCGTAATCTGAAACCGGCGAATCGTCGAGCATATATTTTACGGTAGAAGGCGCGCTCCATAAAGTAGCGTTCACATCGGAATTTTGCCCGCCGGCGGTTCCGCACGCGCCCGTAAAAAGCAATGCGCAAACCGATACGGCGGCTACCGTTTTCTTTGCCGATTTAAGTCGTTCCTTTAAATTTTTAAACATTTTTTAATCTCCGTTTTATAGCCCGGGCGGAATAATCCGCCCGAACCGTAAAATGTTATTTTGTTTTGTTTATTATCGGTTGTTTTTATGCCTTTATGCGACTATCGCATACATAGTGGCTACATAAAGGGTAAGCTCTTCGCTTGCTACATCGGGGAAACAGCCGTTATCGGGCAATGCAGAAATCGAGTTAACTGTAGTTGCACCGAAGTGAACTATACCGTCGGCAAGGGTTGCGCCCTGAACGTCGGCATTGTCGCCGAACGTAATGGTTACGGTGTTCCAGCCCTGTTTAAGTTCGATTACTTTTGCGAACTTGGCACCGCTGTATGCGCCGCTGCCGGCGTTTCCGCCCGTTCCGAATTCAAACGAAACAAACGCGGCGCGCGAAGCGTAAACTTCGAATTTAACGGCGTTTTCGCCTGCGGTAAGCAATATGCCTTTACCCCAACCGGAATAGCAAGCACGCATGGTTTTAAGGGGTGCTTCATCGGCAAACATTTCAAGTTTTAAACTCGGCTTGCCGTTTTTGGTATATTCTTCGTCGGTGCAACGTGTTACCATACCGAATTCACGATCGCCTAAAACAGTCTGATCTTCGGGAAGATTGATGTTCATGTAATCGATTGCGAGGTTTTCGATAACTCTTTCGGGAAGCACAGAAAAGCACACGCTGTCGATATATAAGGTTGCGGTAATATTTCCGCTCATATCGGCGCCGTTTGCGTCGCTACCCAAACGGAAGAACAATTCGGCTATACCGTCAGCGATTTTTACGCCGCTCGATGCCATATCCGAATTTATGTTTATTTCTACATAATTCCAGCCTGTTTTAAGTTTGATGGCTTTCGACGTTTTCGCACCCGAGTAGGCAGTTCCCGAACCGGTAGAAATATTTGCGTAGAGATATGCGTTTATATCCGAATGTACCCAGAAAGCGATACCGTTGGCGCCTTCGATGTCGGGCTTATATTTTGCCGACCAATCGACGAATCCTGCCTGATACGTTCCCGCAGGCGTATTGTTGATGCCGAAAACGAGTTTTGCCGATTGGCTGCCCGATTTTACATATACCGCATCGGTATTTGCGATTACGGTGCCGTAAACGCCGTTTGCTATTTCGGGAACCGAGCCGTTAACATCTTCGAACGACATGAATTCGCCCGGAACGGTTGCAAGAATCCGGAAACTAACCTCTTGCGTAGGTTTGCCCTCTTTTTCGGCTTTATAGGTCAAGGTGTAATAGCCGCCGAGAGTTAAATCGAAACTGTCGCCTGCGTTAACGATAGTCTGTTCGCCGTTAGGAGCGGTTACGGCAACGGTTAAGGTTACTCCCTCTTCTACGAGCATACGCGGAGCGGTTGCAACGGCGGTGCTGCCAATGGTTCCGGTTGCTTCGGGTTTTTTATCGAAAGTAAAGTATACTCCGTCGGGAATTTCGAATTTTCTTATCCTTACTTCGTCAACGTAAACAGAAAGATCATTGTCGTAAAGATACTCGGTATAGTTACCGCCGTTTACGCTGTCCCAATTAGTATAGGCGCCTTTTTTAACTCTGTAGAAACATAATTCGCTTATGCCGTTTTTAATATCGAGCGCGCCTAATACCGTTCCGTCGGCTGCGGTTTTTTCGCCGGCATCGTAAACCTGATAATCGAAGTTGATATTCACTTCGTTCCAACCTTTTCCAAGTTTAATTACATGCGAAATTCTTGCGCCGGAATACCCCTTGCCGGTTGCTCCGGTCGCTATTGCGGCAACAATATAAGCTTCTTTTTTGGCACAATAAATCCACATCGAAATGCCGTTGGCACCTTCTACGTTTGCATTTCTTATCTGATTATCCCAATAACAGAACCCTGCGCCGAAAGTATTGGCGTTAGGTCTTTGCGGTCCGAATATAAGTTTTGCCGAATATTTGCCCGAATGAACGTATGCGGGATCGGAATTAAGTTCTTCGTTGCCGAGTTTCATTCCAAAAGGGGGAACGTTGAAGTCGGGGTTGTCGCCATTAACTTGTTCGAACGAAACGATCTCGTCTTTGCCGATTGCAACAAAGCTTATTACGCGGGTTAAACTGAAAGATTTATCTTCGTTTTCGGCGGTATAAGTAATATCGGTAACGCCGCTTGCCGCGATTATTTTATCGCCTTGCGCAACCGCTTGTTCTTCTTGATATTGCCCCGAAATTTTTACGCTTACGGTTACGCCCGCGGTTTCGTGCGATAACGAAGCGGAAGGAATGGTGATTTCATCGCCTTCGGTCGCAGAGAAATCGGCTGCCGAAATCATAAGGTCGAGCGCGGTTATTTTAACGGTTTTTTCAATAATTTCTTTTTCTTCTTCGCCTACCGACAAAACGTATTTAAGAACTGCGTCGGAAACATTTAAGAATTTTACCTTGGCGCCCATGGCAACTTCGTTGATTTCATCGCCTTGCGCTAAGGTAACTTTTACCGCCGCGTTTTCGATTCCGTAAACTTTGGCTTCGGCAATTTCGTATTCGGCAAGTTGGAAAACTTTGGATACGAACGCTTTTTCGTTAAGATACAGACCTTTTACGGTTATCTTATACGAAGCGTTTGCAGAGTTTCCTTCTTCGTCGGTAACTTGATAACTGACGTTATATTCGCCCGCGCGTTCGAAGGTGCAAGCGTTTTCGGTCATCTCTAACGCCGTTCCGTCGAGCGTTACCGAAACTATCGATTTAACAAGATTTTCGGCTTGCGTTTTGTTATCGGCAGCAACTATTTCCGCAAGGTCGCCTGCAAAGTTATATTCGCCTTTTTCAACCGTTTTATCCGCGATTTTCGTTGTTATAACGGGGTCGGTCGCGTCTTTTGTAACGGTTAAGGTATAAGATTTTTCTTTGGTTTCGCCTTTTGCGGTTACTTTAACCTTAACGGTGTAAGTTCCTGCGGCTGCGGGCGTAAATTCGCCGCCTTCGCTTACTTCAACTTGGGTAGTGCCGAAAACGACTTCGTAAACGACTTCGTAATCGTCAGCCCCTTCGACGTTTAAAACAATGCTTACTTTTTCGTTTTCTTCGCACGCTACGGGAAGATCGGCGCCGAACGACCATTCCGTTTTGCCGCCGGTACCGCCGGTATCGGTCTGCGTGCCGCATGCAACGCCCGTAAGCGCGCATACGAGTAGGGCAAAGCATAACGCTAATGCCGCAAGTTTTGTCTTTTTCATCATTAAATCCTCCTATTGATTTTTATTTATTTGCAAAAGTTTTTGCTTTTCGGTCTGTTCGCGGTATTCTTTGGGCGAAACACCCTTATAACGCTTAAAACTTCCGCTAAAATGCGCATAATTGTTAAAACCGCAATCAATCGCGATCGTTTTGAACGACATAGAAGTATGCGTTATGCAGTTTTCTGCAACTTCAAGCCGATAAATCAATATATATTCTTGCGTAGAAACGCCGAATTCCCTTTTGAACATTCTATACAAAGTGCTTCGCTCGAAACCGAACTTCTCGCATATTTCGGTTATCGAAAGGTCGCGGTAATGGTTGCGGTGAATATATTCGACCACTTTGTTTAAGTTGTCGCTGTATTTCGCTTCGCTTTTACGCTTGAAAGTGGATATTTTCGAAGCGAAACAAGATAAAAATTCGTAAGTTTTGGCAACCGTGTATAAGTCGGGCGCGTTGGTTTCGGGGCGCGAAAGCATGTCGGCTATTATCGCGCGCAATTCGTCTACCCCCGTAAGCGGCAGAACGTAGTTGAATTCGTCGAACCCGCAGCGAAAGAAAAATTCTTCGGCAGAATTACCTTCGACGCCAAGCCAAATATACGACCATATGTTGTTTTTATCCGAATAATAATCGATAAGTTCGCCGGGGCGAATTAAAAACGCGTTGCCCGGCAAAACCTGATATTGCTTGTTTTTTACGCGCACAAACCCCTTACCTTCGAGCACTATGTGCAAAACGTAACTGTCTTTTATCGTAGGCGCGTGAGCGGTTTCTTTGCTCCACCTGTGATAGCCGTATTGCGTAAGTTTGAAGTCGTCGCGCTCGTATTTGTTGAAAAAACGATATTGAAACCTGCGTTCGTCAAAACCTTCCATTCGCGCTCCTTTTTAAGGTGCCGTCGCACTTATAGTTGTACTTATATTTATTCAGCCGAATCTATCGCTTTTTATTCCTTTTCTGCTTAGTCGGCGGCTTTTATAACGAGAGATACGCCGCTGCCCGATTTGCCTTTTTTCAGATAAATTCCGCCGCTTCGGTCACTTTCCCAATGCGGGCACAGCAAATCGCCTATCTTTATCCCCGCTTTTTCAAGCGTTTTTCCGTGCAGTTTCAACCCGCAACCTTCTATTTCGTAAAGAGTATCGGGGTTAAGCCCCTTAACGCTGACGTTTATGCTTTCTACGCGCGGCTTCGAGCAAGTCTGAATAAACGTAAGCAGCGCCGATTTTTTATCCGGCATAACGTTCAGGCATGCGTAATAATGTTCGTTGTCGGTTTCAAGTCTGTATAAATCGCCGTCGTTTATATAAGTTGCGGCCTTTTTGCGCTCGCTTAAAAGCGCGCGATATTCGCTTATTTGCTCGTCTGATAAAACGGTTAAATCGAACTCATACCCTATTCCGCCGAACCGCGAAACCAAAAACCTGAATTCCGCGTCCGAACGCTTGCCAGTATACCCTTCGTCTTTCGAGATATGATAACTCATAACCCTCATCGGATAGGCAAGGCTCGCGCCGTAATGAATGGCTGCCCTGCCGTAAGGGTCGGTGTTATCCGAAATCCATATAAGCGGCTGATAATAAAGCATTCCCAAATCGAATCTTCCGCCGCCGCCCGCGCAGCCTTCTATCCACACGTTCGGAAACTTTTTGGTTATTCTTTCAAAAACTTCGTAAAGCTTCAAAACGTATCTGTGCCACACTTCGCCTTGGTTTTTCGTGTATTTGCTGCCCGCTTCCGAGATATATCTGTTCGCGTCCCATTTTAAATAAGTTACGGGATAATGCGATAAAAAGCCTGTCACAAGGTCGGTTATATAATCGACGACCGCCGGGTTTGTAAGGTCTAAAACGTATTGATTGCGGCTTAAACTGCCTTCGTTGCCGTTGTTTAAAACCCAATCGGGATGAGTTTTATAAAGCGCGCTGTTTTCGCTTATCATTTCCGGCTCGAACCAAATCCCGAAATTAAGGTTTAATTCGTTGAGTTTTTTAACGCAGGCTTCGATGCCGCCCGCAAATTTTTCTTTGCACAAAACCCAGTCGCCAAGCCCGCTTTTGTCGTCGCTTCGAAACCAGCCGTCGTCTAAAACTACCGTGTCCGCGCCCGCAAGCGCCGCTTTTTCGGCAAATTTAACAAACTTTTCCTGCGTTATGTTAAAACCGAAACTTTCCCAGGTGTTCGCCACAATCGGCGCGGGTTTATTGAATTGCGGCGGTAAAATCCGCTCGCGTATAAGTTTGTGAAAATTGCGGGATATTCCGCCGAACCCCTGCTCGCCGAAAGTCATTACCGCCTGCGGAGTGTAAAAACTTTCGCCTTTTTCAAGCGTCCAGTTAAAGTTTTTATCGTTTATTCCGCATAAAACGCGTAAAAAGTTGCGTTCGTCGCACTCGATTACGTTTTTAAAATTTCCGCTGTATATTAAATTGAACGCGTAACATTCGCCGTAGTTTTCGGTTGCCCCGCGCGAACAAAGCGCAAAAAACGGATTCGAAGCATGCCCCGTAAGCCCCGCGCACGAACTTATTTCGTATTTGCCTTTAAAAATATTTTGCCTTTCTACGCGAAGTTCCGAACCGCAACAACCCGAATAAGTTATCGCTTCGAAATCGGGATTTTCGAAATCGAGTTGCAAACTTGCCGCTTTAACCAGCGAAATTTTGCCCTCGCCGTCGTTGTTTATGCGCGCGAATCTGCAAATAACGTCGCAATCTTCGGCTATAAAATAATAAAGGTCGGCAGAAATGCCTTTTTCTTCGTCGAAAAGGGTTATTTTTATGCCCTTTTCAAGCCCGCGTACCGCAGGCATATCATAATCCTGCGGAAGCGAATTTACAAGTTCAAATCCTTTATATTTAAGCCTGCACCCTATAAATCTGTTTTCGTCGATAACGTTAAGCGCAGGCAAGCGCCCGTCGCCCGTGTTGTCGCCCGAATATTCGTATTTTGCGCCCGCGTAAGTGTATCTTAAACCGATGTTTTTATCGTAAGAACAAAACCCGAAAATCTGGTCGTTCCTTAAATAATCCAAGTTATAATCGGGAATTTTGGCGCCGTAATATACCTGTTCCAAAAAACCGCAATATTCCCTTAATATAAGCGTGGTATTTTCGGTTTCGAGCAGAAAATGTTTGTTTTTTACCTGAATTGACATAGTTAGCCGCCTTTTCCCTTTTACGCTTTAAATTGTAACAAACCTTGCTAAGTAAGTCAATATATTCATGTTGCAAAAAGTTGCAGATTTATTGCTTTTTATATTGCAATACGTGCGTTTAAGGGTTTTTTGGCGATTTTTCTGCATTAGATTATTGACAAATTTGTGATTTTGTTTTATTTCAATAAATATAAGGAAAACTCCAAGCCGCGAACTGAACAGTAACGGTTCGAAAACGAATGGGTTAGTTTGTTCTCAAAAGGATTTTCTGATTGTCCCTAAAAAAGTGTCCATTTTGAAATGCGTACCTGAATATGATATTTTATCAGGAAATATCTGTCTTAATACATATAAAAAGACCTTGAAACCGAACAATTAAAGTTCATATTTCAAGGTCTATTCAATTTTCCGAACCCGCCGGTTTCTCTTCCCAAAAGCGGCGGCAAACCTGAAAAAAGACTTGCCATGCGGCAAGTCTTTTTTTGGTGTGTCCGCCGGGGCTCGAACCCGGACCGGGAGCGTCGGAGGGAGTT
>ENA-UOOA01003499-UOOA01003499.1-human-gut-metagenome-genome-assembly--contig:-P61old-NODE-3499-length-19455-cov-11.333763_pt1 | contig 19455 bp, 18 predicted proteins | sample MGYA00242467_ERZ724014 | MGnify/ENA metagenome assembly ERZ724014 | reverse complement strand
CCCGTGGCCATCGGCGTGAGCTGCTCGGCCGACCGCAACATCAAGGCCAAGATCACGCCCGAGGGCATCTTCCTCGAAGAGCTGGAGAAGAACCCCGCGCGCTTCCTGCCGGCCGAGGCTCCCTCGATGTCCCCGGCCGTGGACATCGACCTCGACGAGGGCATGGACAAGGTGCGTGCGATCCTCACGAAATACCCGATCAAGACGCGCCTGAATCTGCGCGGCACGCTGATCGTCGCCCGCGACATCGCCCACGCCCGCATCAAGCAGATGCTCGACGAGGGCAAGCCGATGCCCGACTATTTCAAGAAGCATCCGGTCTACTACGCCGGTCCCGCGAAGACTCCCGAGGGGATGGCTTCGGGTTCGTTCGGCCCCACGACGGCCGGCCGTATGGATCCCTACGTCGACCTGTTCCAGTCGCAGGGCGGTTCGCTGGTGATGGTGGCCAAGGGCAACCGCTCGCAGCAGGTGACCGACGCCTGCCGCAAACACGGCGGTTTCTACCTCGGTTCGATCGGCGGCCCGGCAGCGATCCTGGCGAAGAACTCCATCAAGTCGGTCGAGGTCGTGGACTTCCCCGAACTGGGCATGGAGGCCGTGCGCAAGATCTACGTCGAGAACTTCCCGGCGTTCATCATCGTCGATGACAAGGGGAACGACTTTTTCGCCGATTTCAAGCATTAAGAACGGTCGTTTATACCATGCACTGTTTCCCGCTCCCGATCGGTGTTGTCGCCGCCTGCGGTGCCGGTTACAGGTTCGACCCCACCCCAAACCCCTCCTTCAGGGAGGGGCTTGGTGGCGCAAGCGGCAAAATTGGCGTTTCGGACGGCAGGTGTAAATTAGTTGCATGAAAAAATACTAACGCGCAAAACTTTGCGTTGTAAAATTGTAAAAAAGACCGTCGTAAGGTATGAAATCCGGCAGATAATCCGGGCGAAATTCCGGTCGCGCCGCGACAAGCCCCTCCCTGTGGCCGTTTGAGAGACGGCTTTCGGAAGAGGGTGCGTGGAGCCGGGTCCGTATCCCGGCGGACCGGGCGCCGCCCCTTGGTTCCGGCTTTTGGCCGTGCGGAGCCGGATCGGCAAACGCCGGTGGCGACAGCGGCCGGCCGGTACGGGGTGCGGCGCGAATTGACAGACATATCGTTTTGTGATGAGAGACTTTGTTGCAAAAATATCCCTGACAGCACTCTTCGTGCTGGCGATCTTCTCGGCATCCGCTGCCGAGAAGGTCACTTTTGAAGCCAACTCGCCGCTGACGGTCGCCGTCGGCGAGGCGTTCCGCGTGGAATTCGCCCTGAACGCCAAACCCGACGGGGATACTTTCAAGGCGCCTTCGTTCGAGGGATTCGACGTGCTGGCGGGACCTGCCATCTCGCAGGGGTCGTCGGTTCAGATCGTCAACGGCTCGATGACCAAGAGCGTCAGCTATACCTACACTTTCGTGCTGCTGCCGCAGGCTGCGGGCAACGTGACCATCGGCGCCGCGGAGGTCAAGGTCGACGGCTCGTCCTACCGGACCCGGCCGCTGCCCATCGAGATCGTGAACGAGGGCGAAGGCTCCCGGGCGCAACAGCAGCAGGGCGGTTCGAACCGTGCGGACGATACGCAGGCCGATGCCCAGAGCCGGATCGGCAAGGACGATATTCTGCTCCGGGCCGTCGTGTCGCGCTCGTCGGTCTACAAGAACGAACCCCTGCACGTGGCTTTCAAGCTCTATACGCGGGTTCCTTATGTCAACATCGTTCCCGAGTCGGCTCCGTCGTTCAACGGTTTCTGGTCGCAGGACCTCTCCGATCCCAATTCGGCCCGCGTGGGGCGCGAGACCTATGCCGGGAAGGTGTACGAGACGCGTGTGCTGTACGACTACCTGCTCTATCCGCAGCAGGTCGGCTCGCTCACGATCGACCCCGTGGACATGACCGTCGTGGCGCAGGTCGTGGTGCAGAGCCGCCATGCCGATCCCTTCTTCGGGGGCGGCCGCGAGGTGTTCAACGTTCCGCGCAAGGTGCAGAGCCAGCGGGCCACGGTCCAAGTGAAAGCGCTTCCGGCAGGTGCTCCGGCCAGCTTCAGCGGCGCTGTGGGCAATTTCACGATGGACACCCAGTTCCCTTCGGAACGGATCGCGGCCAATTCGGGCGCGACGGTCACGGTGAAGATTTCCGGCACGGGCAACCTCACCTTCGTACAGGCCCCGAAACTGCCGCTGCCCACTTCCTTCGAGCAGTATAACGTCAAGACCACCGAGTCGATCAACACGTCGGCCTCGGGCATCTCCGGCTACCGCCAGTTCGAATATCCCTTCATCGCACGGGCCGAGGGCGCTTACGACATCGAACCCATCGAGTTCACCTACTTCGACCCCCAGCGGGTGCAGTACGTGACGCTGAAATCGAAGCCGCTGACGCTCGAAATCACGCCCGATGCCCGCGGCGGAGGCGATGCGGTGGTGATGCAGGGGCGCGGCATGTCGAAGGAGGAGGTGAAGATGCTGGGCCAGGACATCCGCTTCATCAAGCTGGGCGGGGCGCAGCTGCGCTCCGAGCGCGTGCCGTTCATCTTCAGCGCCGCCTACTGGATTCTTCTGTTAGGTGTGCTGGCGCTTTTCACGATGATCTACGTGGCGCTGCGCAAGCAGATCCGCGAATCGCAGAACGTCGCCCTCGTGCGGGGCAAGCGGGCCAACAAGGTCGCCGTGCAGCGGTTCCGCGCCGCGAAGCGGTATATGGAGGAGCAGAACCGGCATGCCTTCTACGAGGAGATGCTCCGCGCGCTGTGGGGGTACATGAGCGACAAGTTCAACATCCCGGTGGCCAACCTCACCAAGGAGAATGTCCGCGAGGAGCTGCACAAACGGGGCGTTTCGTCCGAGGACTCGCAGCGTTTCACGGACATCATCACCCGGTGCGACGAGGCGCAGTATTCGCCCGTCGAGTCGGCCCGCATGAACGACGTCTATTCCGAGGGCGTGAACCTGATCTCGCGCATCGAATCGGTGATAAAACGATAGTGTTATGAAACGATTGACCCTATTCCTGATCCTGCTGTCCGGCATGCTCTGCGCGCATGCGCAGGAGGGAGCCGACACGCTGGCGCAGCCTGCCGTGACGGCGGCTCCGGAACCCGCTGCCGAGGCGTCGCCCGAGCAGTTGTGGGACCGCGCCAACACGGCTTATATCAATGGCGACTTCCACGCCGCCGCGGAGTTCTACGAGCAGATTCTCGCCCGCGGATTGAGTTCCATGAAACTCTACTACAACCTGGCCAACGCCTATTTCAAAGAGGGGCAGTTGGGTCGGTCGATACTTTTCTACCACCGGGCTCTGCGGTTGGCTCCCGGCAACGACGACATCCGCTATAATTTGAGCGTCGCCGAGGCCCGCACGAAGGACAACATCGAGCAGATACCCGAATTTTTCTTCACCGAATGGATGCGCGGCGTGCGCCGTCTGATGAGCTGCACGGCGTGGAGCGTCTTCTCGCTCGCGGCGTTGGTCTGCGCCCTGGCGCTGTTCCTCGCCTACCTGTTGGCACAGCGTTTGCCGTTGCGCAAGGCGGGGTTCTACGGAACCCTCGTCGCTGCGGCGGTCTTCATGCTCACGAGCTGGTTCGCCATGGGCGAGCGGCGCGAGATGCTCGACGACACGCAGGCCGTCGTGATGTCGCTCTCGACGGCCGTGAAGAGTTCGCCCGACAAGTCGGCGACCGACCTCTTCGTGCTGCACGAGGGGACGCTCGTCGAGATCACCGACCGCCTCGACAACTGGTGCGAGATCACCATTGCCGACGGCAAGAAGGGGTGGCTCGAATGTAAAACCGTCGAAACGATTTAAATGTCGAAACTTTTACAGGACGTCGTCGGCGAACTTTCGAAGCTTCCGGGCGTGGGACGCCGCACGGCGTTGCGCCTGGCCATCCACATCCTGCGCATGGAGCGGGATTCGGTGGCCGAGATGACGGAGAGCATCGACCGGTTCCGCAACGAGATCCGCTACTGTTCGCAGTGCAACAACCTCTCCGACGAGGAGGTGTGTCCGATCTGCGCCGACCGGGAACGGGACCACGCGACGATCTGCGTCGTGGAGCAGGTGGCCGATGTGCTGTCGGTCGAGAACACGCGCCAGTACCGGGGGATGTACCACGTGCTGGGCGGCGTCATCTCGCCCATGCAGGGCATCTCGCCCTCGGACCTGAAGATCGACCTGCTGTGCGAACGGATCGCCCGCGGCGGGGTGAAGGAGGTGATCCTCGCCATCTCGACTTCGGTCGAAGGGGAGACGACGCTTTTCTACCTGATGAACCGCCTGCGGCAGTTCCCGGGGCTGAAAGTTACGTCGATCGCGCGCGGTATCGGTTTCGGCGACGAACTGGAGTATGTCGACGAACTGACGATCACCCACGCGCTGATGAACCGCCGGGAGATCGAGTAGCCGGCCCGCTCGGGAGGCGGGTTTTAGGGGACGAATTTGTGGTTTCAATAAAATAACAACACTATGGACTTTGTAACGAACGAGAAACTCACCATCGTGGGTGCGGCCGGCATGATCGGCTCGAACATGGCGCAGACGGCGCTGATGATGCGCCTGACGCCGAACATTTGCCTCTACGATCCGTATGAACCGGCGCTGGAGGGCGTGGCCGAGGAGCTTTATCACTGCGCCTTCGAGGGGGCGAACATCACGTGGACGACCGACATCCGCGAGGCGCTGACCGATGCGGCTTACGTCGTGTCGTCGGGCGGCGCGGCCCGCAAGGCGGGCATGACGCGCGAGGATCTGCTGAAAGGCAACGCCCAGATCGCCGAACAGTTCGGCAAGGACATCAAGTCCTATTGTCCGGACGTGAAGCACGTCGTGGTGGTCTTCAATCCGGCCGACATCACGGGACTGATCACGCTGATCTATGCGGGGCTGAAGCCTTCGCAGGTCTCGACCCTCGCGGCGCTGGACTCCACGCGCCTGCGTTCGGAACTGGCCAAATATTTCAAAATCTTGCCCGACGAAATCCGCAACTGCCGCACCTACGGCGGCCACGGCGAGCAGATGGCGGTCTTCGCCTCGACGACGCTCGTCGCCGGACGGCCCCTTTCGGAGCTGATCGGCAAAGAAATGCCCGAGGGCGACTGGGCCGATTTGCAGCAGCGGGTGATCCAGGGCGGCAAGCACATCATCGACCTGCGCGGCCGTTCGTCGTTCCAGAGTCCGGCCTATATCTCGATCTCGATGATCGCGGCGGCGATGGGCGGCAAGCCGTTCACCTATCCCGCCGGCGTATTCGTCCACAACGACGAGTTCAAGCATATCCTCATGGCGATGGAGACCGTCATCACGAAGGAGGGCGTGTCGTATAAGAACGTGCAGGGCACGGCCGGGGAGCGCCAAAAACTGACGGAGAGTTACGAACACCTCTGCAAACTGCGCGACGAGGTGATCGCGATGGGCATTCTGCCTCCCGTCGGCGAGTGGGGCCGCCTGAATCCGCACCTGAAATAGCGGGCAATGCAAAACTGAAAAGGACCGGATGCATCCGGCCCTTTTTTAATTGGACGAGCGGAAGTCCACGGGAATTGTGATTTCCACGGGGACCTTTCGTCCGTACAGCTCTCCCGGCTTCCAGTGCGGGGAGCTTTCAAGCGCCCGGACCGCTTCGGCGGATAACTTGCTGTCGGGCGATTGCAGGACACGAATGCCGGTCAGCCGCCCCGTCGTGCCGATCACGAACGAAACCACCACGCGGGGTGGAAAGGGTGGGCAGCCGATGACGATCCGGACATTCCGGACCTGTTCGTTCACCCACTCGCGGAATGTTCGGATGTCGCCTTCCCGGAACAGGGGCGGCGTGTCGCAATGTATGAGAACGAGCGAATCGCGAAATACGACGATCCGGGCCGCCGGCTGTTTTTCCGCCGGCTGTGCCGCTGCCGAATCTGCCGCCACCGGCTGCTTTGCCGCGGTAGGTTTTTGTCCGAAAGCCGCCGCCGGGGCGGTGAGCAGGACGCAGGCGCCGATCAGACCCCGGAACGTCATGGCCTGGCCTGGAACACGGCGCGCAGTTCGCCGTCGCTCAACAGCAGCAGCATCGGGCCGTCCATGTCGTAATGGGTCACCGATTCGAGCATTTTGGTGAAGGCGTCCTCCTCGTCCATGCCCGGGCAGGCCATCATCGTCGCGGCCAGAGGCCCGATCTTCAGCGTGCGTTTCCCGTCGGTCTTGTAGGCGCCCGTCAGGCGGTTGCAGGCCCCGACGCCCGTCAGGCGGTTGCCTTCGGCGAGCAGCGTGACGGTGAATTTGCCCTCCTCGGGTTTGACCGCCTTGCCGCCGAGCTGGATCAGCTGCCACTCGGTGCCCGCCAGCGGGCGGCGGGTCTTTTTCTGGTAGGAGCGGCAGTTGCAGCATCCGGCCATAAAGGCCGCAGCGACAGCGACTATCGCAATTTTCAGTAAAATCTTCATCGTTTTTCCATTTGGATCATATGGCAAATATAGGGAATTAATTATACCTTTGTACAACTTCCGGACCCGATATTTCCGCCGCAAGCGGATATAAGTCCCCGCTTCGGCGTGGATTCAAGGGAGGGTCGGGCCTGTACATGCGGCCAGAGGCTGCGAGTACGGCGGTTGGAAGCACGAAGGCTTAAATAATTTCAAGATAATTTTTTATGAAAACCATCATCGCTTCTCCCCATGCGCCCAAGGCCGTGGGTCCCTATTCGCAGGCCGTCGAGGCCGGCGGCGCGCTCTATGTTTCGGGACAGCTCCCGATCGACGCCGCGTCCGGAAAGATGGACGAAGGCATCGAGGCCCAGACGCGCCGGTCGCTCACGAATCTCGGCCATATCCTGCGCGAAGCCGGATACGATTATTCCGACGTGGTGAAAACCACGGTCCTGTTGCAGTCGATCGGCGATTTCGCCGCCATGAATGCCGTCTATGCGGAGTTCTTCACCTCGGAGATGCCGGCGCGCATGTGCTACCAAGTCGCGGCGCTGCCGATGGGCGCGCTGGTCGAAATCGACGCCGTGGCGGTGAAATAATCCCGCCTTCGGACCGAAGGCGCGCTCCGGGTATCTGGGGCGTGCCTTTTGCTCTTTGGTAGATATTTTGTGAATAAGTTTGGCTCTCCATGCTGGCTTTTTATCCGGAAAAGCCGCAATTTTGTAGAACCGGGTTTTGCCCGCCGTGACGCCTGAAATCTGAAAATATAGAAATAATAGTCTGAAAATAGTTATGTCAAAAGCCACCAAAGCCGACACGCCGCAGAAGGTCAATTACAACGATGCGGTTGCCGAGTCGAAGAAGTATTTCGACGGGGACGACCTCGCCGCCACGGTGTGGGTCAGCAAGTACGCCCTCAAGGACTCTTTCGGAAACATCTACGAGAAATCGCCGCGCGAGATGCACGAGCGCATCGCTTCCGAAATCGAACGCATCGAGCAAAAATACCCGAATCCGCTCCCGAAGGAGGAGGTTTTCGCGTTGCTCGACCATTTCCGTTACGTCATTCCGCAGGGCGGCCCGATGACCGGCATCGGCAACAATTTCCAGGTGGCGTCGCTGTCGAACTGTTTCGTCATCGGCCATAAGAACCCCGCCGACTCCTACGGCGGCATCTTCCGCATGGACGAGGAGCAGGTCCAGCTGATGAAACGCCGCGGCGGCGTGGGCCACGACCTTTCGCACATCCGCCCCACGGGTAGCCCGGTGCTCAACTCGGCACTCACGTCGACGGGCATCGTGCCCTTCATGGAGCGTTACTCGAACTCGACGCGCGAGGTGGCGCAGGACGGGCGGCGCGGCGCGCTGATGCTGTCGCTGTCGATCAAGCACCCCGACGCCGAGCGGTTCATCGACGCCAAGGTCGACACGGGCAAGGTGACGGGCGCCAACGTCTCGATCAAGATCGACGACGATTTCATGCGTGCGGCTCTCGCCGGGAAGAAATACCACCAGCAGTTCCCGATCAAGTCGGACAACCCCAAATACGAGCAGGACATCGACGCCCGGAAGCTCTGGGAGAAGATCATCCACAACGCGTGGAAGTCTGCCGAACCGGGCGTGCTGTTCTGGGATACGATCATCCGCGAAAGCATTCCCGACTGCTATGCCGACGAGGGTTTCGTGACGGTTTCGACCAACCCCTGCGGCGAGATTCCGCTCTGTCCCTACGATTCGTGCCGCCTGCTGGCGATGAACCTGCTGAGCTATGTGGACAACCCCTTCACCAAGGAGGCGAAGTTCAATTTCGACAGGTTCAAGGCGCATGTCGGCAAGGCCATGCGCATGATGGACGACATCATCGACCTCGAACTGGAGAAGATCGAGCAGATCATCGCCAAGATCGCCGCCGACCCCGAAGACGAGGAGGTCCGCCGCGTGGAGCTGGAGTTGTGGAAGAAGATCCGCACCATGGCGCAGAAGGGCCGCCGCACGGGTCTCGGCATCACGGCCGAGGGCGATATGCTCGCGGCGCTGGGGCTGCTTTACGGCTCGGACGAGGCGATCGCTTTCGCCGTCGAGGTGCAGAAGACGCTGGCCGTCGAAGCCTACCGCGCTTCGGTCCGGATGGCCGCCCAGCGCGGAGCGTTCCCGATCTACGACGCTTCGAAGGAGAAGAACAACCCGATGATCGCCCGCATCCGCGAGGCCGATCCGGAGCTGTATGCCGAAATGGAGAAGAACGGCCGCCGCAATATCGCCATGCTGACCATCGCCCCGACGGGCACCACGTCGCTCATGTCGCAGACCACGTCGGGCATCGAACCGGTGTTCCGCACGGTTTACAAGCGCCGCCGCAAGATCAACCCCTCGGACCACGACACGCATGTCGATTACGAGGACGAAACGGGCGAAAAGTTCCAGGAGTACAACGTCTACCACCACAATTTCGTGAAGTGGCTGGAGGCGAACGGATACGACACGTCGAAGCTCTCGACGATCTCCGACGCCGAGCTGGACCAGTGGGTCGCCGCGTCGCCCTACCACGGCGCCACGGCCAACGACATCGACTGGGTGGCCAAGGTGAAGATGCAGGGCGCCATCCAGAAGTGGGTCGATCACTCGATCTCGGTGACGGTGAACCTGCCGAACAACGTTTCGGAGGCGCTGGTGGCCGACGTTTACCGCACGGCGTGGGAGTGCGGCTGCAAGGGCGTCACGGTCTACCGCGACGGCTGCCGCGACGGCGTGCTGCTGGAGAAGAACTCCAAGAGCCGGAAGAAGTGCGAGGAGCATCCCGGCGAGGTGCAGAAGCGTCCCAAGTCGATTCCTGCCGACATCGTGCGGTTCAAGAACGGCACGGAGGACTGGATCGCCTTCGTGGGCTTGCAGGGCGGGCGTCCCTACGAGGTCTTCACGGGTAAGATCGAGGAGGACGCCATGTTCATTCCCCCGAAGATCAAGAAGGGCTTCATCATCAAGGTCCGCGAGGCGGACGGTACGAAACGCTATGATTTCCAGTACACCGACCGTTACGGTTATACGAACACCATCGGCGGCATTTCGCGCCTGTTCAACGAAGAGTTCTGGAACTACGCCAAGCTCATTTCGGGCGTGCTGCGTCACGGCATGCCGATCGAGAAGACCGTGTCGCTGATCGAGTCCCTGCATCTGGACAGCGAGTCGATCAACACGTGGAAGACCGGCGTGTGCCGTGCATTGAAACAGTATATCGTCGACGGCACGAAATCCAAGGGTAAATGCCCGAGCTGCGGACAGGAGAATATGGCCTATCAGAACGGCTGTCTGACCTGCATGTCGTGCGGCTATTCCAAGTGCGGCTGATGTTTGTTTCCACCTGATTTGTGTTCTAAAAAGCCCCAATGCCCAGGCATTTGGGGCTTTTTACATTTTGAAGCCCTCTTTTTTCTGTTTTTTTGACCGGATTTGAATGGTTTTTGTGAAAAAATTGTGTACTTTTACGACAAGTATGTAAGACGTATTAAAGATGAATATTATGAGAAAGATTTTCTTGACTTTTTTGCTCGTGGCTTTCGCCTCTGCCGCATTTGCCGAAGGAACGCCGAAGAAGCCGAGCGTTGCCGGATTCGTGTCGAACGGATTCTGGGATAATTGGGAGGTTTCGGCCGGTTTCGGAACCGGAACAGCTTTCTCCAACGGAGATAACTATGGTCCCCGCAGTGACCGTTTCGGTTTCGAGGGCAACCTGTCGGTGACGAAGTGGCTGCATCCGGTCTTCGGTATGCGCGCTCAATTGCAGGGCGGATGGTTCAACAATTTCGATTCCCAGATCGGCAAGATGACGTGGCCGTACATGTTCGGACACGTGGATTTCATGGTTAACGCCTCGAACTGGATCGGCGGTTACCGTGCCGACCGTGCGTGGTATGCCGTGCCGTTCGCCGGTTTCGGTTACATGGCTTCGAACTTCACGGACCGTAGCCAGCGTGAGAATGCATCCGGTTCGCGTCAGGACTTCGCCTTCACGGCGGGTCTGCTCAGCAAGTTCCGCCTGTCGCCCGCATTCGATTTCAATATCGAACTCAAGGGGCTGCTCACCAAGTCGGGCATTTGCCCTGCGGAGATGAACGGTTCTTATCTGGCCGGACTTTCCGCTACGGCTGGTATCACCTACCGCTTCAACCAGCGTGGCTGGGAGCGCGGCGTTCCGGGCTATACGGCCGACGACATCCGCGCTTTCCAGAATGCAGTGGCTGCGGGCAATTCCGCCCTCGAAGCCGCCCGGTCGGAGAATGCGGATCTGGCCAACAGACTGAAGGCTGCCGAGGCTGAGGCCGACGCCGCTAAAGCCGCTGCCGCCGCCGCTGCTGCCAAAGCCGCCGCCGAGGCCGCTGCCGCACAGAAAGTGAACACCCTCAGCCCGACTTCGATCATTTTCTACGATTACAGCATGTCGAAGCTGACGCCGAAGGAGAAGACCCGCCTCGAACTGATGGCCGACCTGATCAAGAGCGGTCCGAAAGACCGGGTCTACAAGATCGAGGGCCACGCCGACCAGCAGACGGGTACGGCGGCAGGCAACAAGCGCGTTGCCGAGAACCGCGCCAAGAGCGTTTACGACTTCCTCGTAAAATGCGGCGTGAACCCCAAACAGCTGACCTACGAAGGCAAGGGCAACGCAGCCAATGTTTACGAGAACAACCAGAAGGCCAACCGCGCCGTGATCATCAAATAAGGCCGGGCCGTATTGGGGAGGGCGAATGGAACCTTCCCGCCATAGAGAAAAAGATGCTCCATACGGGAGCATCTTTTTTCATGTATATTATATAAGGTATGCTTTTTTGCCGAACCCGGACTTACCGGATGATGACGGCGTTGACGAGCCGTACGCCCGAACGGCGGTTTATCTCCTCCTTGAGCGCCTCGCGCTGGTAGAAAAGTTCCGAGCGCAGGACGCTCGACTGTATGCGTACGTACAGGATGTGCTTTTCGAGCCGCAATTCGGTGGTGACATCCGCGGCGCGGTCGCCGACAATCTCGCGCCATGTGTCCGGCAGTTTGCCTTCGGCGACTTTCGCGGCGATGTAGGGGCGTTTGAAAAACTCCTCCAGCAGGTCGCCCATCAGCATGGTTTTGGTTCGTCTCATGGCTGTTCGTCGGTTGATTCGGGTTGTACGGATCGCTCTTTTTCCGCGCCTTTCGCGGAATCTTCCGTTGCATTTTCCGAGGCGTTCTCCGGGGTGTTTGCGGCGTTTTCAGCTGCATTCCCGGCCGGGCCTTCCGCCGGATCTTCCGCCGCGGCCCGCTCCTGCGTCACGGCGCCTTCGGCGACTGAAAAGAGCGTGTAGTCGCCGCCCGCCTTGTCGAGAATCCGTTTCAGGCGTGTCGGGTTGCAGTCGGTGATCAGGATTTGCCCGAAGGTGTCGTCCGAGACCAGCCGGATCAACTGTTCGACCCGCCCGGCGTCGAGCTTGTCGAACAGGTCGTCCAGCAGCAGGATCGGGCGTTCGCCCTTCGTCTGGGCGACGACGGCGTACTGCGCCAGTTTGAGGGCGATCAGGAAGGATTTCTGCTGTCCTTGCGACCCGTATTTGCGCAGGGGATAACCTCCGATTTTCAGCACCAGGTCGTCGCGGTGAATGCCTGCCGTCGTGAATTCGTTGACGATGTCCTTCTGCCGCGCATCGAGCAGTATCTCCTCGAACGGACGGTCGTTCAGCTCCGATTTGTAGTGCAGTTCGATCTGCTCCCGGTCGCCCGAGAGGATGCTGTAATAGGCCGCGGCCACGGGTTGCAGCCGCTCGGCGAATTCCTGCCGCCGGGCGTGGATGGCCTTGCCGTGTTCGCACAGCTGCATGTCGTAGATTTGGAGCATGGTTTCGTCGGGCCGGGTTTTCAGCAGGCGGTTGCGTTCGGCCAGCACGGCGTTGTAGCGCATCACCGAACCGAGATAGGCGCGGTCCAGCTGCGAAATGAAGGCGTTGAGATAGCGTCGGCGCTCGTCGGCGGCGTCCGAGATCAGCGCGCTGTCGGCCGGCGACACGATCACCGCGGGAATCAGTCCCACGTGGTCCGAAAGCCGTTCGTACTCCTTGCCGTTGCGCTTGAGCACCTTGCCGCCCTTGCGCGAGAAGCTGCACACGATGGTTTCCCGCTTGCCGGCATCGCTCGCATAGGTCCCTTCGACGAGGAAGAAGTCGGCGCCGTGGCGGATGCTCTGCCCGTCGGTCATCGGCAGCGACGACTTGCACATCGAGAGGTAGTAAACGGCGTCCACGACGTTGGTTTTGCCCGCGCCGTTGTCGCCCACCAGGCAGTTGATGCCGGGGCACAGCGCGAGTTCCTCCTGGGAGATGTTTTTGAAATTCAGCAGCGCTATTTTCTTCAGATGCATAGGACAAAAATACAAAAAATCCGGACACGACATTGCACATTGTGAATAGTTTTGTATCTTTGCAAACTATCGTATGAATTATAAACTAATAACACAATAAGCAATATGGCAAAGCAGAACGTCGCCGAGCAGGAAACCCTCGGCGAAGCAATGAACAAAACGGAGTTGTTTTTCGAGAGGAACGGCCGGACGATGTCCTACGTTTTCCTCGGTCTGCTCGTCCTCGCAGCCCTCGTTTTCGGCTACCGCTCGCTGATCCTCCAGCCCCGCGCCACGAAGGCCGCCGAGATGATCGCCGAGGCGCAGAACCGTTTCGAAGGCGAGAACCCCGATTTCGAGACGGCGCTGCTGGGCGACGACAACGCGGCCGGTTTCCTCGACGTGATCGAGAAGTACGGCTCGACGCCTTCGGGCAACCTCGCCAAGCATTATGCGGGCATCTGCTACCTGCGTACGGGCGATCTGGAGAACGCCGCCAAATACCTGGCGAAGTTCTCGCAGCTGAAAGGTATCCCCGGGGAGCTGATCAACGCACAGAACTACGGTTTGCAGGGCGATATCGCCGTCGAGCAGCAGGACTACGCCAGGGCGGTGAAGTTCTACGAGAAGGCCGTGAAGGCCGCCGACAACAACCTGACGGCCCCGATGTACCTGCGCAAGGCAGGTCTTGCGGAGCAGGCGCAGGGCAATGAGCAGAAAGCCGCGGCTTTCTATGAAGAGATTTTGACTTCGTATCCCGCCTCGATGGAGGCCCGCGATGCGGAAAAGCTGCTCGGCAGCATCAAATAGCGAAAAACGATGGCGACCAAGAATCACAACCTTTCCAAATTCGACTCACCCCTGCCTTCGGCCGCTGACATGCGGTTCGGTATCGTCGTGGCCGAGTGGAACCGCGAGGTCACCGAGGCCCTGTTGGAGGGAGCCGTGCGCACGCTGCGTGCCGCCGGGTGCCCCGATATGAATATTCAGGTCAAATATGTCCCGGGCACGTTCGAGCTTTCGCTCGGCGCGCAGTTCTTCGCGGAGTATACCGACGTGGACGCCGTCATCGCTCTCGGATGCGTTATCCAGGGCGACACGCGCCACTTCGATTTCATCTGTCAGGGCGTGACGCAGGGCATTACGCAGCTGCAAATCCAGTGGAACATGCCCATCGCTTTCGGCGTGCTGACGGTGGGCGACATGCAGCAGGCCCTCGACCGCTGCGGCGGCCGTCACGGCAACAAGGGCGACGAGGCTGCGGCCACGGCCATCAACATGGTGAAGTTGCAGATCGACATGGAGGCGGCTTCGCCCGACCATGAACCCGACCGGCGCAATATCAACTGATTGCCGCTTTCTGGCGGCGATCTTTCGCACATCCTTTAAACGAGGCGGATGGAATGTACTTCGGTACTGTCCATCCGCCTCGTTCTTTTGCTGTCCGGCGTTCGTTCGTCTGATCCGTTCCCGCCGCTCGCCCGGACTTGTTCAGCTGTCGCCGCTTCGGCCGGTCATTGGGCCTTTTCGAGCGTGATGCGCTCCGAATAGCGGCGTCCGAAACGGTCCGTGGCGACTACCTCGATCGTCTGTGCCGAAGCCGAAGGACGCGCTTTGAAATAGAAGTCCGAGATGCGGGGATGCTGCGATTTGGCGAGTTTCCGCCCGGCGTTTTTCAAAGAGTCGAGATGCGCCGCATAGTCGGGGTCGACGATCTGGATGCGCTGCATTGCGCCGCGGTAACGGCCGTCCTCGTACCAGACGACGGTCCAGCAGGGGTCCCAGTTCCAGATTTTGGCCACGACGCTTCCGGGAAACGCTTCCACCTGCCCGGGCTGCCATACCCGCAGTTGCCGTACGGCCGGAGACCCGAGGCTCCGGTACTCCCACGAGAACTCTCCGCCGCACTCGCGGAAGAGCTGGTAGCCTTTGGGCGTGCCGTCCTTGTTGATCGGGTCGTACCACAGATTTCCGCAGATCTGTGCCACGTTGTGCTCCACGACTCCTTCGCGGATGTCGTAGTTCGAGTTGACGTGCGTGTGTCCCGTGATGAAATGCAGTTCGTGGCCGGCAAAGGCGTCCATCAGCCTGGCGGCCGACTCCATGACCTGATTGCCTTTCCAGGCCTTCATGGCCGGGGCGTGCATGGCCACGCAGACGCGCGACCCGGCGGGCAGCCGCCGGGCGTATTCCGCGGCCCAGGCCAGTTGCAGCGAGTCGATCTGCTCGTCGTATTTCTTCGCTCCGTGGTAGACGATGTCGTCGAGGACGATGTAGTGGGTCCGTCCCATGTCGAAGGCGTAGTAGGTGGGGCCGAAATGGTTCCGGTAGTTCTCCGTGGCCTCCCGGTCGGTGTATTTGTTCCGGTCGTGGTCGTGGTTGCCGATCACGCCGTAGACCGGTATTCCGAGCGATGCGAACTGCTCGCGGACGCCGGCGAACAGCTCCGGAGAGTCCCAGACGATGTCGCCGAGCAGCAGCGCCGCCTGTGCCGTGCCCCGTTGCTTCCCGAGGGCGGTCGCGCGTTGCAGTTCGGGGATGATCTCGGTTCGGAGCCGGTCGAAATGCGCCGCGGTTTTGGGCTGCGGGTCGCCGATCGCCAGCAATTCGTAAACCTCGCCCGTGGCCGGCCACGGACGCAGCTCGAAATCGTAACGCTTCGTGGAAGCGGCGTAGGGCCGGAAGAATTGCGGGATGTCCTGCTCCATGGGGGCCAGGTAGCCGGAAGGGGTTACGATGCTGATGAACAGTGCGTCGTCGTCGGCGTCGAGGGTGAAAGTTCCGTCGGCGCCGCTTTCGGTGAAGGAGTGGCCGTCCGTGACGGTGACGCCGGAGACCGGCGTCCCGGCGCATTTGACCGTGCCCCGGATCGGGCGGGCCGTAACGGCTGCGCCGAGGCAGCAGACGAGCAGCAGGACAATGAATCGTTTCATGGTTTCGGTAGGTTTTGGGTTTCGTTCTGATCGGTGCGGGCCGCTAAAAGAGGCCCAGGTTATCCAGGAAGATCAGCAGCAGCACCGCCGGGCAGACGTAGCGCACGAGGAAGATGAACACCCCGTAGATACGGAATTTCAGCGTGCCGTTGTTGCTGATTTCGGCCTTGAGTATTTTCCGGTCGAGGCGCCAGCCGACGAAAATGCAGGTGAAAAATCCGCCGGCGGGGAGCAGGATGTTGGCCGTGAGGTAGTCGAGCGAGTCGAAAATCGTGAGTCTGAAGATGTTCCATCCCTTCAGAACGCCCAGCGACAGCGATGCCACGGCGGCCAGCGCCATGCAGGCTCCGGTCGTGGACCATGCGGCGGCCCGCCGGCTCATGTGCCACTCCTCGTGCATGTAGGCCGTGATGACTTCGTGTAAAGAGATGGTCGAGGTGAGCGCCGCAACGACCAGCAGCAGAAAGAATACCGACGACCAGACCATGCTCAGCGGCATCGAGTTGAAGATGCCCGGCAGGGTGATGAATACGAGCGACGGTCCCGACGAGGGTTCGATGCCCACGCTGAACACCGCCGGGAAGATCACCACGCCGGCCAGCACGGCTACCAGTGTGTCGAGGATCGTGACGTTGAGCGCCGTGTGGCGCAGGTTGGTATCGGGTTTGAAGTAGGAGGCGTAGGTGACCATCGTGCCGATGCCGATCGAGAGCGAGAAGAAGGCCTGCCCCAGCGCCACGAGCACCGTCGAGGGCGTCACCTTCGAGAAGTCGGGCCGGAACAGGAACCGAAGCCCTTCCTCGCCGCCGGGCATCAGCAGCGAGTGGATCGACAGTGCGATCAGGATGACGAACAGCAGGGGCATCAGCACCTTTGCCGAGCGTTCGATGCCTTTCTGCACGCCCGTCGCGATGACGAAGTGCGTGGCCAGCACGAACAGCGCGGTGTAGAGCACGGGCCGCCACGGGTTCTGGATGAAATTCTCGAAAACGCTCTTGTATTCGTCGGCGGTGGTGTACCGGGCAAGGCTTCCCGTCACGGAGTGAACCATGTATTCGGCGGTCCATCCCGACACCACGAAGTAGAAGCCCAGGATCAGGAACGCCGCCACGACGCCGTTGTAGCCCAGGAAACTCCACTTGGGGTCGAGCGCCCGGTAGGCTCCCACGGCATTGCGGTGCGAGGCGCGCCCGACCGAGAATTCGGCCACCATGATGGGCAGTCCCAGCAGCAGGACGCAGAGAATGTAAATCACCAGAAAAGCTCCGCCGCCGTTGTCTCCGGCGACATAGGGGAACCGCCAGATATTTCCCAGCCCCACGGAACTTCCGGCCGCGACGAGCACGGCGCTCAATTTGCCGCCCAGCGTTGCGCGGCCGTGTGAATGATGCATATATCGGTTCTATTTGAAAAACTGCGCGCACGCAGCTTTCTATTTCTCCAGTACGACGCTCACCTTCTCCAGTTTGCCGCCGAGCGGGGGCGCCAGTTTCGAGACGGTGCATTTTACGTGCCGAACCTGCCGGAACGAGGCGTAGACCGCCTCGATGATGTTCATCGCCACGCGCTCGATCGTGCGCTGGGTAATGCGCATCTGGAGCGAGACGACTTCGTAGACCGTGAGGTAGTTGACCGTCTGTTCGACGCTGTCCTCGGCGGCCGCGTCGCCCAGGCAGGCCGTGATCTCCAGGTCGACCGTGAAGCGGTTGCCGACCTTCCGTTCGAGTTCGTAGCAGCCGTGCAGCGCCCGGAACTCCATGCGCTGGAGAACGATCCGGTATTCCATCCTATTCGGCGATCACGAGGTAATAGTTCTTCTTGCCGCGCTGCACGAGCAGGTATTTGCCCGCGATTAGGTCCGCGTCGGTCACCGGGCGCATCGCGTCGGCCAGCTTCTCCTTGTTGAGCGACACGCCGCCGCCCTGTACCAGCTTGCGGCACTCGCCTTTCGAGGCGAAGATGTCGCTTTTCTCGGCGCAGAGGTCCACGAACGGGATGCCGGCCGCGAGTTCCGTGCGGGCCACGCGGTACTGGGGCACGCCTTCGAACACTTGCAGCAGGGTCTGCTCGTCGAGACGGTGCAGAGCCTCCGACGTGGCGCCGCCGAAGAGGATGGCCGAGGCCTCGACGGCCTTTTCGTACTCTTCGCGCGAGTGGATCATGCAGGTGATCTCCTCGGCCAGCCGTTTCTGCAATACGCGCAGGTGGGGAGCCGCGTCGTGCTCGGCGATGAGCGCGTCGATGGTCTCACGGTCGAGCAGCGTGAAGATCTTGATGTAGCGTTTGGCGTCCTCGTCGCTGACGTTGAGCCAGAACTGGTAGAACTTGTAGGGCGATGTGTAGCGCGGGTCGAGCCATACGTTGCCGCTCTCGGTCTTGCCGAATTTCGTGCCGTCGGCCTTGGTGATCAGCGGGCAGGTGATGCCGAAGGCCTCGGCCTCGGCGCCCAGCTTGCGGCGGATCAGCTCCGTGCCGGTGGTGATGTTGCCCCACTGGTCGGCGCCGCCCAGCTGCACCTTGCAGTTCATCGTCTGGTAGAGGTGCAGGAAGTCGAAGCCCTGTACCAGCTGGTAGGTGAATTCGGTGAACGACATGCCGTCGCCCTCGCCGCTGAAACGCTTCTTGACCGAGTCTTTAGCCATCATGTAGTTGACGGTGATGCACTTGCCGATGTCGCGGATGAATTCGAGGAACGAGATGTCCTTCATCCAGTCGTAGTTGTTGACCAGCACGGCGGCATTCGGCGCGTCCGACTCGAAGTCGAGCAGTTTGGCGAGCTGCCGCTTGATCGCCTCCTGATTGTGGCGGAGCGTCGGCTCGTCGAGCAGGTTGCGCTCCTGCGACTTGCCGCTGGGGTCTCCGATCATGCCCGTCGCGCCGCCTATGAGCGCCAGCGGACGGTGGCCGCACATCTGGAAATGCTTGAGGATCATCACGCCCACCAGATGTCCGATATGCAGTGAGTCGGCCGTGGGGTCGATGCCCAGATAGGCCGTCGTCATCTCTTTTTCGAGTTGTTCCTTTGCGCCGGGCATGATCGTGTGGATCATGCCGCGCCATTCGAGTTCTTCGATGAAATTCTTTGTTGCCATTATTGCGTTATTTAATTTTTATTTTGTTTTTCGGTGGAAGCGCAGTTCGGAATCTGCTTCCGCCTGACGCTCCATCGCCCGTAAATCCCGCTTTTTAAGCGGGCTATTCCACTTCCAAATCCAATGCTTTGCGGAGTTCCGCGATCAGCGGATTCTTTTCCGTCATGTATTTCACCCGGTCTTCGAGTTTGATCGGGCGTGCGGCCCGAATTTCCTCGTTGACGACCACTTCCAGTTCGATCGCTCCCGTGATGCCCGCCAGTTCGGCGATGCGCATCAGCATCCCTGTCTTGCTGCGGAGTATCTCTTCGCGCAGTTCGCTCGTCGGCACGCTCAGCGAGATCGTGTTGCCCTGCACCCTCATCAGTTCGAAGGCCGGGACGAACCGCGGACGTCGTTCCCGGATGAGGTTCAGGATCTTTTCCCGGGCGCGTTCCAGTTTCCGTTCGCACTCGGGGTCGATCGTCGCGACCTCCGGTTCGGCCGTTTCCTGCTCGGAAGGCTCCTCGTCCGGATTGCTGCCCGCCGAGGCGAGCAGTTCCGAAAGGGAGGTTCCCGAGATCAGCGGCCTCCGCACGGGCTGGGGCGCGGGTTTGGACGCTTCGGGCCGTGCGGCCGGAGCGGGAGCGGGTCCCGG
>ENA-UOOA01003496-UOOA01003496.1-human-gut-metagenome-genome-assembly--contig:-P61old-NODE-3496-length-19459-cov-11.477582_pt1 | contig 19459 bp, 16 predicted proteins | sample MGYA00242467_ERZ724014 | MGnify/ENA metagenome assembly ERZ724014 | reverse complement strand
TCTGCGGATAACGTTTGACCCCCCTCAACGGTGGACCTTAATCAGCGTTGCCCTAGGCGCAGCAGCGCGCCGAGGGCGGAGCCGGCGTGGATCGTGGCAATGCCACCCGGATGGCCCGTGCCCCACACCTTGATGAGATCCAGCGCCTCGGCGCCGCGCACCTCGCCCACGACCACGCGGTCAGGCCGCAGGCGCATGGACGAGCGCACAAGCTCGGTCATCGACACCACGCCTGCGCGGGTGCGCAGCGGAACGTGGTCGCGGGCCGCGCATTGCAGTTCCACCGTGTCTTCGAGCACCAGCACGCGGTCGCCCGTGGCGGCGATCTCGGCCAGCAGCGCATTGGCGAGCGTGGTCTTGCCGCTGCTGGTGGCGCCGGCGATCAGGACGTTCTGCCGCTCGCGCACGGCACGAACGAGAAAGCCCGCCTGCGCGCTGGTCATCATTCGGTCGATGACGTACCGCTCCAGCGGAATCACGCCGATGGCGCGCTTGCGCAGCGCGAAGGCCGGCCCCGGCGCGGCCGGTGGCAAGATGCCCTCGAAGCGTTCACCGGTTTCGGGCAGCTCGGCGGACAGCAGCGGCTGGCCGCGATGGACTTCTGCGGCAATGTGGGCGGCGACAAGGCGGATGATTCGCTCGCCGTCCGCTTCGGACAGCTCCACGCCCATCGGTGCGCGACCCGAGGAAAGCCGGTCGATCCACAAGGTGCGATCCGGGTTGAGCATGATTTCCACCACGTCCGGGTCTTCGAGCGCGGCGGCGATTAGCGGCCCCATCGCCGTGCGCAGCATCTGAATGCGGCGGTCGAGCGAGGTGGCGAAGGACGAAGGCGCGGCGCTCATGAGGCGCGCTCCTGCGCTTCGGCAACTGCCGCCGCGTCATCCATCCGCATCGGGTCGGGGTGCAGTTCCTCCACCACATCGCGCACCAGGCTGCGCCCACGCAGTAGGTGACGGCCCAACTGCTCCACGAACTGCTCGAACCGCGCCTTGCCCTGGGCGCGCGCCGCGTCTTGGTGTGCCTCGGGAACTGGCGTGCTGACCGTGAGGTAGTAGCGGATGAACAGCGCCAGCGTTTCGATGGCGATGTTCTGGTCGCGCTCCATGCGCTCGGCGTGGCGCGAAAGGCGATCCAGCCGCTTGGCGATGGCGGCCTCGCGCTGGTCTGCCGCGTCCGGCGATAGCCAGGACGCCAAGGCAGCGGCGACGATGGACGACTTGGACACGCCTTTCTTGGCGGCCAGCTCGTCCAGACGCTTGGCGTGCTCCGGCTGGATGAACAGGTTGAGGCGGTAGTGGCTCATAGCTCGATTCCGTCGTTGGGGTCGAGGGAGGCCAGCCGGGCCGTGCGCTGCATGGCAGGATCAAGCTGGCGAGGAAGGGGAAGCGGCAGGTCGTCGTCGTCATCGAGCAGCGCGAGGTCGGCTGCGGATGCCGCCCGCTCGGGGTCGTAGGCGACGGTTTCGGAGAGTTCGGGCTGACGGCGCGGGCCGCCGTCGTCGGTACTGCCCAGCTCATCAGCGGGAGCTGGAGCCGGTGCGGCGGGCATGGCGGGAATCGCCAGCCCGCTCCAGTCGTCGGGCCGCGATGGCGGCGCATCTGTGTACTGACTGCCTGCAAGCACAGGCGGCGGCAGCACGCGCTGCTTGAAATTGCTGTCTGCGTAGTAGCGCAGCTTCTTGGCCTTGATGGGCGCCACGCTGGACACCATCACCACGGCTTCGTCGGGCGGAAGCTGCATCACTTCGCCCGGCGTCAGCAGCGGGCGCGCGGTTTCCTGGCGCGACACCATCAGGTGCCCCAGCCACGGCGCGAGCCGGTGGCCCGCGTAGTTGCGCTGTGCGCGTAGCTCGGTAGCCGTGCCCAGCGTCTCGGAAATCCGTTTGGCCGTGCGTTCGTCGTTCGTCGCAAACGTCACGCGGACATGGCAGTTATCGAGGATGGAATGGTTCTGCCCATACGCCTTGTCGATCTGGTTCAGGCTTTGGGCGATGAGGAAGCTGCGGATGCCATAGCCGGCCATGAAGGCCAACGCCGTCTCGAAGAAGTCGAGGCGCCCCAGCGCCGGGAACTCGTCGAGCATCAGCAGGAGCTTGTGGCGGCGCTCGATGCCGTCGGAGCCATCGAGCGATTCCGTGAGGCGCCGCCCGATCTGGTTGAGGATCAGGCGAATGAGCGGCTTCGTCCGCGAAATGTCCGAAGGCGGCACCACGAGGTACAGCGACACCGGATGCTCGGCCGCGATCAGGTCGGCGATGCGCCAATCGCAACGCGACGTGACTTCGGCCACCGTGGGATCACGGTACAGGCCGAGGAACGACATGGCGGTGCTCAACACGCCGGAGCGTTCGTTGTCCGACTTGTTGAGCACTTCGCGCGCCGCCGAGGCCACGACCGAATGCGGGCCATCGCCGAGATGCGGCGTGGTCATCATCCGGTGCAAGGTCAGCTCGAACGGGCAAGCCGGGTCGGAGAGGAAGTTGGCGACGCCGCGCAGCGTCTTGTCTTCGCCCGCGTAGAGCACATGCAGGATGGCGCCGACCAGCAGCGCGTGCGAGGTCTTTTCCCAATGGTTGCGCCGCTCCAGCGCGCCTTCGGGATCGACCAGAATGTCCGCGATGTTCTGCACGTCGCGCACTTCATGCGCGCCGCGCCGCACCTCCAGCAGCGGGTTGTAGGCCGCCGACTTCGCATCGGTCGGGTTGAACAGCAGGCAGTGGCTGAACCGACTGCGCCAGCCTGCGGTGATCTGCCAGTTCTCGCCCTTGATGTCGTGGATGACGGCCGAGGCCGGCCAGGACAGCAGCGTCGGCACCACCAGGCCAACGCCTTTACCGCTGCGCGTGGGTGCGAAGGTCAGGACGTGTTCCGGCCCTTCATGCCGCAGGTACTGACGGTCGTGCTGGCCGAGGAACACGCCGGCCGGCTGCGTGAGTCCCGCCTTGCGAATGTCATCCGCGTTCGCCCAGCGGGCCGAGCCGTAAGTCGTGACCAGGCGCGATTGCCGCGAGCGCCAGATCGACATGCCAATCGCCACCAGCACGGCGACGAGACCACTGCCGCCCGCAATAGCGCCGCCGATGTCGAACACGCGGGGCGCGTAGGCATCGAAGAAGAACCACCACTCGAACAGTCGCCACGGGTGATAGACCGGCGTGCCTAGAAAATCGAACCACGGCGAGCCAAGGCGTAGTTGATAGCCCAGGGCCGCTGCCGTCCATTGTGTGGCGCTCCACACACCGGCGATCACGATGCCGAATACCACGGCGATCTGACCGAACAGCACGTTCGTCCCTTGCATAACCTCGCCTCCGATCACGGCACACGGAGGTGCCGCAGCACTGAGGATCAAGGCGTGCGTACAGGCCGGTCAAAGGCCGTTATGGCTGTGATTTAGGCCGAAAAAGCCAGATTTCTTGCAGGGTCGAAAGCCATAAGAACGCAGCGTGCGCGAGCACGTTGCGGCGTGACGAGGTCACGGCGAGAACTTTGTCGCTACGAAGCGACTACAACAAGGTTATTTGGATTTCTGCTCAGGTCGATCACCGAAGAAGCGGCGATTGGCGGCTTCGGCCGCACGGCGGCAAAGTTCATCGCCGACCTTCGCACGATCCTCCTTGCATTGCCGTTGAATCTCCTTGATGCGCTCGGGATGCGCCGCGAGGAAATCCACGGTTTCCGAAGGTTGAGACGAGCCACATGCGGTCAGTGCGACGGTCAGCATCAGTAGCATCACTCTGTTCATGATTCCAGTCCTTTCGTCGGATGGTTCAGGCATCGTCGGCAGCGTCGATACCGTCTGCCGAATCAATGAAGGCCACACGCTCGATGAACCGAGCCAGCATCTCGGACGGCTCCGCATCGCGGCGTAGCAGATAGGTCGTAAGCATGTATGGCTTGCCTGCCAAGCGGCGGGCCACGACACCCGGCTCGCGGCTGGAGGCGATATGCGCCTCGCCCGCTAGGCCCAAAGCCAGGCCAGCGGAAACCAGCGTCATCATCACGTCGAAGGTTGCCACGCGCTGCGCAATCAGCGGCTCCTGATCGAGCTTGCGCAGAAAACGATCGATCTGCCGCGCGTGGCCTTCGCAGACCGCCGGGTCGCCCAGTGCCAACGGATAGCGCAGCACTTCTTTCAGCGGAACCTGTTTGAAGGCGAGCACGGGATGGCGGGCTGGCACCGCTACCATCAGTTCATCTTCCCAAGCAGGTGTGACCAAGATACCATCGCCTCCATCCTCTGCCATCGAAAAACCTACGTCATACAGATCTTCATGCAAACCCTTGATCTGCAGCCCGAGCGGCACCTCAAACAGACGCATCTCAACTTCAGGGTCCTCTTCACGGCATCGCGCCAGCAAAGTTGACAATCGTGTGGGTGTTACACCATCAGACAAGGCAATGCGTAACTGGCCTAAAAATCCGTTGGTGGCCGACTTGACGCCATCACGGGCCTGATCCAATGCGGTAAAAATGCGCGGGACATGCTCCAAAAGCTGTCGCCCGGCACGGGTTAGTTGAGTGCTTCGGGTAGTACGAATGAATAAACGAGCACCAAGTTCCTCTTCTAATTCTTTGATAGTGCGTGAAAGTGGAGATTGGTCGATATGTAGTCGTTCAGCGGCGCGAGCGAAATGAAGTTCCTCCGCAACGATGAGAAAGCAGCGAAGATGTCGAAGCTCCATTGTGCTCACTCCACTTTAATTCGTCTAATTTCATTTGCGCGGCTAATTAATCAGCCTTTGCCAGAGTGCTGACAGCCAAACCCCCCCGGTCAGCAAAGTGGCTAACAGCACGGCAGCGCTTCCCATGTCCTTTGCACGCTTTGATAGCTCATGCCATTGAGGGCCAATACGATCAATCGCCGATTCCACAGCAGTATTGAGTAGCTCCACAATCATCAAAATAAGGATACTTCCTGAGAGAAGAGCGACTTCGACCCATCCCTGCCCCAACCAGAAGGCCAATGGGACCAACACAAAGGAAAATACTGACTCAAGTCTAAAGGCCGGCTCATTCCATCCAGCGCGCAATCCCTGAATTGAGTAATGGGACGCATGCCAAATTCTCAATATTCCTCGGCGAGATTTTTGTTTATTTTCGAATGCGGACATGGAATCAGCTGCGATTGTGTGTTTTTTATCTTTCATGAGAACAACTCTTATATATTCTTATCATCACAGCCAAAGAAAAAATCGAAATTCCTATCGTACTCACTTGTTTTAACCTGCATTAGCCCCAAGACAGACGAAAACAATGCGTCGTGATTCGCATAAGAGCGGGCTCGCTCACTCAAACAGCCAATATTCAGCCCTCGACTTTGAGTAAACGTTGAAGAGAACCACATAACCAAAGGAACACGAGTCTGCTCTTGTGGAGCAATCGCATAAGGCATGCCGTGCAGAAAAAGTCCCTTCTCGCCCAGGGATTCGCCGTGATCCGAGACGAATATCATAGCTGTGTCGTAGTCGGAAAGGCCCTGCAATTTTTTAATGACTTGGGTTAGGAAATGATCTGTGTAGAGAATAGCGTTGTCGTAGCTATTCACAATCTGTTCGCGGGTGCATTTCCCCATTTCCGGTGTGTCGCATGTTGGGATGAATTTTCGATACGCTGCTGGGTATCGTTGAAAGTAGCTGGGGCCATGATTTCCAAGCTGGTGCAAAAAAATCACACGATCACCGGGATTTTTGCGAGCCTGAGCTGGTAAGTCTTCAAGCAAAATCTCATCGAAACACCGACCATCAACGCATAAAGAGGAACTTTGTGCATTCCCTAGGCTTTGATATTCGAGACCATCGCACACCCCTTTGCAACCTGACTGGTTATCTCTCCATAAGGTGGTAATACCGGCGCGCTCCAGAACATGCAGTAAGGATTGGTGTGAGCGAATCTTGTCTTCATCGTAGTTTCGGCGACCAAAGGACGAGAACATGCAAGGCACAGAAACCTCGGTATTAGTTCCACAGGAGTGCATGTCGGAGAAATTGATCACACCCATCTGAGTCAATTGAGGCGTTGTTTCGCGTGCATAGCCGTTCAATCCCCAGTTTTGGGCGCGAGCCGTCTCGCCTACGACAAAGACTAATAAACGTGGCCGACTGCCTTCGGGCCTGACTGTTGCAACGGCATCAGCTCCAATGGGTATTTTTTCGGCGGACTGCGTGATAGAGGAACCTGTCAGTGCCTTCGGCAAACCCACCAGATAGTTTCCCGGTGTAATCAAGTATCGCACTTCGCGATGATTTCTCATCAGTGCGGACATGTCCTGAAATGACAGCATGACACCGCCCGAAATCATCAGTGTCGAAAACAGCATCAATCCCATACGCCACACGGTTGCTTTCAGCCAAGTACGCCCGAGCAATCGGATTCGCCAAAGAAAAATAATCGGAACTACTGCCAGTAGGCTTAGTGGAGCAATCAATGCAGGCGTCAGTAGCTCGCGACTTTCCTTGAAGTCTGTGGCTAGAACATTGCGCAACATGCTCGAATCGAGGTAGATATGAAAGCTGCGCATGTAATGTGTTGCGAGGGCAGAGGCAACAAAAAGCACCGCAAGTAAAACCTTGGCATTCCAGCGCCACACAACCAAACTCAACAGCAGACTGTGAATTCCCACCAGAAACAGCAGTACGGATGTACCCATGCGTAAGCTGGACTGGACGCCTAAGGCGCTACTCCAAAATAGACCATTGCAGGCTAGTGCAAAGAAAATACTGGTCATCAAGATCAGCCACTCGACGCTGCATTGTGGTCGCCAATGGCTTAGGTCCTTGAGGTTTGCAGTTCTGAATCGCGGCATCAGACCGAGAGCCTGTTTGAAAGTTCTCATGCTTGGAACCCCGATGAATAGACATCGCCTGAGCCATCAACAAACCAGCGTTGCCAGACCATGAAAAGACCCAAGGCAACGACCCAACAAATCAGGAGCGTCCACAAGTCATGGGAAAGGAAGTGGGCTCCGCGCACCTGCTGGGTCCATCCAAAGATGGCACCTATCATCAAACTTGCAGCCAAGGCCATCCAACGCCAGGCAGGACGAACCATCAAGGTAAAGAAATATAGGCTGACCCATGCATATCCGGCACTTGCATGCCCTGCGGGAAAGCACACACCGCGCGGCATACCGGGCGGGCGTGTTTCAAACAGGCCCACAAACACTCGCGTTCCGCCATAGCGCACCAAGTTCCAGGGGCAATCCATGTTAGTGAACGATTTCAGCGCCGAAACCGTCAGTGCCCCGATCAAGTACGCACAAAAAAGATACAGTAGCGGCCAGCGTAGGTATGCCGAGCATTTGTTGCTACGTTTTTTTCTCCAAGCCCAGATGCACGTTGCTGCAACCGCAATTGCCAGGAAGGTGGAAAGATTCTTCCCACCACGATGCAGCAGGTTGCTGGTTAGCCAGGCATCCCGCAAAGCCCATCGGCTGCCCTGCAAGCGATAGAGATGATCGGCGACCCAGAAGTCCCCACCGCCATCCATCAATAGACTGCTGATGATCAGCGCCGCACCCGCTGGTAGCGCTAAATGAGTGATTAAGAATCGAGGTGCGAATGGTGCGTTGGATAGTGGGGCGTTGCCCAGTAGTCGGGATTCATTGAGGGGCATCGGCATGTGCCCCCTTCGAATGCCACAGCGCATGCGCATCGATACGCACCAGTGCTGACGCTTGCAGCGCATCGATGCGAGCCTGTGCCTCACCGAGGCGTGTCTGGCGCAGGTTTCGCAACGTCAAGAGGTATTCGGCCAAGGGGGCCTCTCCCAGTTCCCAAGCTCGCCGCGTGCGGTTGCTGGCCGTGGTCTGCGCGGCCAGCGCCTGCGCGAATGACTGCCACTGCGTGCGCTTACTTTCAGCTGCCTGCGCGGCTACCCACGCACTTTGCTCCACCGCGCGCCGCACGCCGAGCGCCTCTGCCTCTGCGGCAGCTGCGTTGGCGCTTTCCGTGGCAGCCATTGCACTGCGATAGTCAGTGCCAAATGGCACCGTCAGGACAACGCCAATGACACGTTCCGTCCCACCGCGTTCAGACATCATCCGTACCCCGACTGTGGGGTCGGGCGTGCGGTTGGCGCGAGCTCGCTCGGCCACCTTGGCAAGGCGCGCTGCCTCTCCATCGGCAATGCCGATTTCGACGCTTTGTCGCACAATTCGCGCCAGCCACTCCTGTACCCCGCCCGGCAAAGGATCGGGATCTGGCAGCGTGGATGGCCGCGCGGGAATCTCAATGCCGGGGAACTCAATCACCAACGTCTGTCGTGCTTCCCGTTCTGCATCGCGCGCAGCGCTAACCTGGGCTGCAAGCATCGCGCGTTCGGCTTGCAGAACGTCGCTGTCCCGCTGCGCTGCATCGCCCAGGGCCACGCGGCGGGCCATTGCTTCCTGCTCACGAATAAGCAACTTTTCCTGCGCTTGCATCTCGTCAGCCACGATGAAACTGCGCAGCCATCCGGCCCAGACTTCCAACAGTCGCCTTGCCATTTGGTGCTCGGCATCTTCAAGGCGCATATCGGCCACCCTACGGGTGCGGCTGCCGATGTCCCGATCTATACGCGCCTTGTTTGGCAAGCGAACAGCACGGCTGAGCTGGATTTCCCATTCGTTGTAGCGACGCGCTTCGTTGGTCACGTTGCGACGTTGTAGGCCACTACTGAGTTCAAATTCGTGGCTACCGGCTTCAAGGGCGCTTTGCGTGGCGGCCGCCGCGTCCAAGCGAGCGGCTGCGGCATTCACGACCGGCTGGATTTTTATCGCCGTTTCGACTTGCGCCTGCGCAGGCAGCCACGAAAGATCATCGGCGCGCGCTTGCGCGGGATGAAATGTCAAAACCGCGATAGCCACCATGACGGCACCAGCCGGTAGTACCAGGCTGCATCCTTTGTTTTTACTCGTCATACCAGTCTTCCACTTGCCAACACCGACTCCACCCACCAGCGGACATCGCTAGACGCGATGCGCTGGCGCAGATGCGCCAGGACCTGTTCCAGTTGTTCGTATTCGATCAACACCCAGATGACGCGCCGATCCACACGGCCGCGAACCTTCTCGCGAATGGACGCGCGCGCGAAGTCGCCGGTATGCCCTTCGGCGTGCAACAGGGTGAACCCTGGCAGCACCGGGTCGGCCATCAGGGCATCGGTGACGGCGTCTTCGAGCGTGGGTGGAAACACCAGATTCAGGCGCACCAGTTGCGCTTCTTTCAATCCGTTCATGCGTGGACTCCTTGTTGTGAGGAGATGGCCTGGCCGAATCGCCGGTACAGCACCGGCAGCAGGACCAGGGTCAGCGCCGTGGAACTGACCAGTCCGCCAATCACCACGATGGCGAGTGGGCGCTGGATCTCAGAGCCAGGGCCACTGGCCAGCAGCAGGGGCACCAGGCCAAAGGCGGTGATGGAAGCCGTCATCAGCACGGGGCGCAGCCGTCGCAGCGAACCTTCGCGCACCACCTGTTCCATGGGCAGGCCTAGCGCGTGCAGGTGGTTGAAGTGCGTCACCAGCACCAATCCGTTGAGCACGGCGATGCCCAGCAGCGCGATGAAGCCGACCGAAGCAGGCACCGACAGGTACTGCCCCGACAGCCACAGCGCCGCCACGCCGCCGACCATGGCAAACGGCACGTTGCCGAGGATGAGCGCGGCCTGCCGCACCGAGCCGAAGGTCATGAACAGCACGAAGAAAATCAGCCCCAGGGCCACCGGCACCACCATGCCTAGGCGGGCCGCTGCACGTTGCTGGTTCTCAAACTGCCCGCCCCATTCGACGCGGTAGCCGGGCGGCAGCGGCACGTCGCGCGCCACGGCTTCGCGCGCTTCATCTACGAAGCCGACCAGATCGCGCCCGCTCACGCTGGACTGGATCAGCGCGAAGCGCGAACCGTTCTCGCGCCGCACCAGCACGGGGCCATCGGTGGTGGCGATGCGCGCCAGCGAGGCCAGGGGGATCTCGCCCTGATCGCCTCGGGCGAGCTGCAAGTCCTTGAACCGCTCGGCCGATCCGCGCAGCCGGGCATCCCCGCGCACCACGATGGGCGTGCGCCTGTCCGGCTCGATCACCAGCCCGGCCGGCACGCCTTCGAGCTGCGCGCGCAGCTCGTCCTGAACCTGCGTCACGGCCAGTCCGGCGCGCCCCGCCGCCTGCGCATCCACCTTCACCTGCAGGTATTCCACGCTGTCGCTGGCCTGGGTGAGCACGTCGCGCGCACCGGGCACTTTCTCGATGCGAGCGGCCATGCGCTGCGCCAGATCGCCCAGCGTTTGCAGATCAGGGCCGAATAGCTTGACGGCCACGTCGCCCCGGCTGCCGGTGAGCATTTCCGAGATGCGCATCTCGATGGGCTGGGTAAAGCCGAATTCCAGGCCGGGGAAGGCATCCATCACCTTGCGTATCTCGGCACTCAACGCGTCCTTGTCGGCTGCATGCCAATCCTTGCGCGGTGCGAGCTGCATGAACAGGTCGGTTTCGTTCAGGCCCATCGGGTCGAGCCCCAGCTCGTCGGAGCCCACCCGCCCGATGCTGTGCCGCACCTCGGGCACCGCCGCACCGATGGCCTTCTGCACTGCCAGGTCAATCTCCAGCGAGCGCTGCAACCCGATGGACGGCGGCTTTTGCAGTTGCAGCAGGATATCGCCCTCGTCCATCGTCGGCATGAACGCCTTGCCCGTGCCGAGGTAGGCCACCACACCCAATGCCAGGGCCGCGATGGCGACCGCCGATGCGCGTAGCGGGTGGTGAAGCGCAGCCTCCAGCAGCGGTTGGTACAGGCGCGTGGCCCAGCGCATCACCCACGGCTCGGTGTGAGCGTGTTCCTTGAGCAGCAGCGAGGCCAGCACCGGCACCAGCGTGAGCGACAGCAGCAGCGAGACGCCCAGGGCGAATACGATGGTCAGCGCCACCGGCACAAACAGTTTGCCTTCCAACCCTTGCAGAGTGAGCAGGGGCATGAAGGTCAGACAGATGATGAGGATGCCCGAGGCCACAGGCATGGCGACCTCGCGCGCCGCGGCGAATATGCGGTGCAGGCGCGGCTGGTGCGCACTGGGCGCGTGCGGGTCGAGCCGACTGACGGCGTTTTCCACCACCACTACGGCAGCGTCCACCAGCATGCCGATGGCGATCGCGAGGCCCCCCAAGCTCATCAGGTTGGCGCTCATGCCGACCAGACGCATCAGCAAGAAGGTGCCCAGTGCCGCCAAAGGCACCATCACCGCCACAACCAGCGCGGCGCGAAGCTCGCCGAGGAACAGAAGCAGCAGGATAACGACCAGTACCGTCGCTTCCAGCAAGGCGCTTTCCACCGTGCCCACGGCGCGCTCGATCAGCGTGCTGCGGTCATAGAACGGCACCACCTTGACGCCGGGCGGCAGGCTGGGAGTCACCTCGTCCAGCCGGGCTCGAATGGCTTTGACCAGCGCCGAGGCATCGGCCCCGCGCAGCGCCACCACGATGCCTTCCACCGCTTCGCCCGCGCCGTCCCGGGTGACGGCGCCATATCGCGTCACGCCTTCGATGCGCACCTGGGCCACGTCGCCCAGGCGAACTGGGGCCGTACCATTGGCCCCCGCGCGCAGGATCAGACGGGATAAATCGTCCAAAGTGTGGATCGCGCCTTCGGCGCGCACGATCAGCGTGTCTTCGCCTGCATCCAGGCGGCCCGCACCGTCATTGCGGTTGTTGCGGCCGATCGCCGTGATGACATCAGAGAAGCTGAGGCCCGCAGCGGAAAGCCGTGCGCGATCCGGCACCACAGCAAAGCTCTTGGCTTCTCCACCCAGCACGTTGACATCAGCAACACCGGGCAGCGTGCGCAGGGCCGGGCGCAGCGTCCAGTCCAGTAGGGCGCGGCGCTCGCTCAACGTGAGGCCACCGCCTTCGATGGTGAACATGAACACGTCCGACAGCGGTGTCGAAATCGGCGCCAGCCCGCCGCTGACGCCTTCGGGCAGGCTGCCCGAAACGCCGGCATAGCGTTCAGCCACCTGCTGACGCGCCCAGTAGATGTCGCTGCCTTCGGCAAAGTCCAGCGTGATGTCGGCTATGGCGTACTTGGCCGTGGAGCGCAGCATCACGCCCCGCGGCACACCGAGCAACTCCATCTCCAGCGGCGTGATCACGCGCGACTCCACCTCCTCGGGCGTCATGCCAGGGGCCTTGATAATCAGCTTGACCTGCGTGGGGGAAATATCCGGATAGGCGTCGATCGGCAATTGCAGGAAGGCCGCCAGGCCCGCACCCGCCAAAGCCAGCACGCCAAGCAGTACCAGCGCACGTTGGCGCAGGGAAAATTCAATCAGACGGGACAACATGCGTGGTCGCCCCTCATTGCAATGGAATCATGGATTTAAGCAGTGCCGTACCGCGCACGACGACCTGCATGCCTGCCGCAAGCGGCGCAGTGTCTGGCGAGACGGCACGCACGGCGCTTGACGCCTCTGATTCGTCTTGCCCCAGCAGTCGCACCGGAACAGCGCGGACGCGTAGGTCGCCGTGCTTGTCTTGCGATGACGGCTCAGCAACGTAGACCACGTGGGCGCTGCCCGCTGGCAGCAGTGCGGACGATGGCACGCTCAAGGTGCCCTGCGGTGCTGGCAGCAACAGCGCGACACTGATCTGCTGCCCGGCCGCATAGCGGTCTGCCCCTGCCTGATCTGCATCGACGCGGGCACGTACCCGCAGGCTCTGACTACTGAGGTCAGTGTCGCCACCAACAGCCGTCACGCGAGCGATCGTGCCATCGGGAAGACGCACTTCCAAGCCTGGGTGGAGATCCGAGCGCCAGCGCAGCGGAACCGCGACGCTGACATCCAGCGGGCCAGGCTGAGCCACTATGAAGGCGATGTCGAGCGGCGCGACCGCCTGCCCGAGGCTCAGGTGACGACGCATCACCCGCCCGGACAAAGGCGCCAGCAATTCATACTCGCCGGCCTGCCCGCCGCTAACGGGTCGAAGCCGTGCGAGGGCGCCATTGGCCTCTTGCAACGTACTTTGCGCAGCCGCCGCGCGCGCCTGGGTTTGCTCGTTGCGCGTGGCTGGGATGATGCCCTCGGCCAAGAGCGTGGCATCGCGCCGGGCCTGCGCCGTAGCCACCGCCGCTTCGGTGCGGGCACGCGCCAGATCAGCCTGAGACGCCAGAACGTCCTTGCTCTGGATGCGCGCCAGTGCCTGACCTTGGCGCACTGCGGCGCCTTCATCGACCAGAACGCGCGTCACCACACCGCCATATGGCGCCACGACCTGCGCGCTGGCCGAGAGTGGTGCCACCGTCTGCGCGGGTAAGCCATCCAGCGGTATCACTGCGGCATCCTTGACGAGTGCGGTTTCCACACCCTGCGCGCGAAGCTGAGCGGCGTTGAGGTGAACGCCGCCAGCGTTCGGTTGGGCGACAGCCTCGCTCGCGTCTCTATCGGCTACGGTTGTCTGCTGCGTTGTCCAAGCCCACCAGCCGTACCCTACGGCAGCCAGAACTGCCACACCGACGGCGGACAGGGCCAAGGTCTTGGTTCGGCTGGAGGTGCCCGCCGCTTTCAAGGTCGGGAAGCTCATGCTTGTGCCGCCCCAAACGACGTAGAGCAGAGTAGAGAGCACATAGCGCGGATTGAAAATCCGTCGCATATGAAGCGGTGCGCGAGGTTAATGAGGCGAAACATGCGGTCGATCTCTTGTAAAGATCAGCTCATGTTCTTCGGTGAAGCTTTGAGAAAGCTTTGGAGAAAGCTTTGGAGAAAGCGAAATTTTCTCTGTACGATCTATTCAGAAAAAAACCGCTTGTCTTGAGCCACAAGCTGCCGGTAAGTTGACTTCTCAGTCACTTGATCCGATAGCCAGGATAGCCAGCGGTTCGCTTTTTTGCCATCTCAAACATCGGGGCCATGCGCCATGGACATCAAGAATTCCGAATACCGTTTCAGTCCCTTGGTCATAGGCTTGCACTGGCTGACCGTGATTCTCATCATTGCGGTCTATGCGAGCATGGAATTGCGCGGACTGGCACCCAAGGGAGCCTTGAGAGACGCCATGAAGTCCTTGCACTACCTGCTGGGCCTCAGCGTTCTGGTGATCGTCGTGATCCGTATCGGGGTGCGCATCCAGGCGGGCGTGAAGCCCGCGATCCAACCACCCATGCCACGCTGGCAGGCCACGCTCGCCGATGGCATGCACTATGCGCTCTACAGCTTCATGCTCGCCATGCCGCTGCTCGGATGGCTCACCTTGAGTGCGGCGGGCAAGCCGATTGTTCTGTTTGGCTTGCCCGTTCCCTCTCTGATCGGCACCGACGTTGCTTTGTCGCGCCAACTCAAGGATGTCCATGAGGCGCTGGCGACATTGGGCTATGTCTTGATCGGATTGCATGCGATGGCGGCGCTGTTGCACCACTACGTCATGCGTGACAACACAGTGGTTCGCATGCTTCCCGGTCGACGCCCCTGACCTACTGGCCTCAGGCTGCTTTACATGAATTCGAATCTCCAATGACCAAATTTCACCACCGCGCCCACCCTGAAAGTCACCGCACTGAACATATCGGATGGCTGCGCGCCGCTGTTCTGGGTGCCAATGACGGCATCATTTCCACGGCCAGCCTAGTTGCAGGCGTGGCTGCTGCCCATGCAAGCCATGCCAGCATCATGACCACGGCCATCGCGGGGTTGGTAGCCGGCGCCATGTCCATGGCTGCAGGCGAGTTCGTGTCGGTCTATTCACAAGCTGATACGGAAAAGGCAGATCTGGCACGGGAACAAGATGAACTGAACCGTAGTCCGCATGCAGAGCATCGGGAACTGGCCGCCATCTACGTCCGGCGTGGCCTGGATCATCGGCTCGCGGATCAAGTCGCCACGCAGTTGATGGCACATGATGCGCTGGGCGCGCACGCGCGCGATGAACTGGGCATTTCTGAAACGCTGAGCGCTCGCCCGCTGCAAGCTGCAATGGCGTCCGCCGGGAGCTTCGCCGTGGGTGCGGCCATGCCACTGGCCGTGGTTCTGTTGGCGCCGGAGCAGAGCCTGCTCTATTGGATCGTCGCGACGGCGATTGTCTTCCTGGCCCTGCTCGGCGCTGCGGCCGCTGCCGTGGGTGGTACGCCGCTCTTCAAAAGTGCGCTGCGCGTCGCGTTCTGGGGCACATTTGCCATGGCGGTGACAGCGGGCGTGGGAGCCATGTTCGGCACTGCGGTGTAGATCTGCGTCAATCTCAGAGCAGCGGTGGCCAAGGGCCAAGCCGCGCGGACAGCCGACCGTTGTCCAGTGAGAACGCCAGCGGCAGGTCTATGGCATGCGCGAGCGCCAGGGCCAGTGCAAGTCCCAGCCCGGCGTGGTGCGCCGTGCCACCTTCGGAATCCTTGCGCCAGAAGCGAAGTCCGAATTGATCCAGATCGGATGCCTGCAAATTGGGAGCTGTGTTGACGATGGTCAACATCCAGCCGGAAGCCGCGCGCTCCAGCCTACATTGAATGTCGTCGCCTTCGGGCGCGTATTCGATGGCATTGCGCAAGAGGTTGGAGACGATGCGTTCGATCACGCCCTGATCGCTTTGCACCCATGCCGATTCAGGCAAAGTCACACGGATAGGTGACTTGGGTGCCATTTGCTGGACGTTGAATCCCGCCAGCAACTCTTGCAGCAAAGCTGTTAGATCCAGAGGATCAAGCGCAAGTGTGTGTTGGCCGGATTCAAGCCGCGCCAACAGCAGCAGAGTGTCCACACTGCGCTGCATGCGTGAACTGGCCTGGATCGTTGCATTCAGGGCGCGCTGGATTCGGGTCGGGTCGGCATCGATCAAAGCGCTTTCTGCGCTGATGCGGATTTCTGCCAAGGGCGTGCGCAACTCGTGGGCCACGTCGCGGGAGAAGCGGCGCTCGCGGGCAATGGCCGCATACAGGTGATGCAAGCCCTGATTGAAGGCTTCGGCAAACGGCCGCAGTTCGCGTGGAAAGTCCGCTCCGATCCGCGCAATCGGCCGATCCGAACGCAGGTCGGCCAGTTGCACGCCGACGCGCTCCAGCATGACCACGATGCGCCGAACCATGAGCAGCGCCAGGCCTGTGGCCAGGAGCGTCGCCAGCACGATACCGCCCAGGAGCGTGAAGTGGATGCGCCGTTCGGTTTGATCCCAATCCCGACGTTCTGTTGCCACAACCAGCAATCGAGATTCCTCACCTCTTACCGGCACGCGCGTCGCCAGCGCGCGGCCCGCGTGGCCGTCCGGGAGTATCACGTCGTAGTAGCGTGGGGTGCCTTGCTCCACCGGTCCAAGCGCCAGCTCGGCCCCAGCACTGCTGGGCGAACGCAGCAAGGTCCGGTGGGTCTGCGAATCGAAGACCGTGAAGAACTCGGTATGCCCGCCAGGCTCGTATTCCGGCATGAGGCTTTCGAGCTTTCTCGCATCCAACTCCTGCAGCACGCGCCCCACCGCCGCTGATCGTTGCATCAGGGTGGTATCCATCCGTCGGTAGATTTCGTGGTCGATCCAGTAGTCGAGGACGGGAAACAGGATGGCGAAGGTTCCTCCAATGCAGATCACCAGGCTGGCAGCCAGCCGCCGCTGCAAGGACCAGGATCTGCCTTGACTCGCATCAGAGAGGGCTTCGGAATCGGGACGTACCATCGTTCAGGGCAGTATGTAGCCGAAGCCACGTCGTGTCACGATCAGTTCATCCAGGCCGCACTGGGCGAGCTTGGTTCGCAAGGTGCTGACGATCACCTCCACCACCTTGTCCGATGCATCGCTCCGGCTGTCGTACAAATGTTCAAAAATCTGCGGGCGCGACAGCGTGGCGCCGCGCCGACGCAGCAGCAAGTCGAGCAGTCCATATTCCTTCGGCGTGAGCCCAAGATCCATGCCCTTGAACCTCGCGGTGCGCGAGCGCGGATCGACCTCCAGATCGCCGTGGCGCAGAACTGGAACGTCCCGTTGCGGCGGACGCCGCACCAGCGCCCGCAGGCGAGCCAGCAGTTCGGCCAGCTCGAAGGGTTTTGTCAGGTAGTCATCGGCACCCGCATCCAAGGCCCGCACCCGGTCGTCAAGCAGTTCGCGCGCGGAGAGCACCAATACCGGTGCAGCATGGGCCTCCCGGCTCAATGCGCGCAACACGCCAAAGCCGTCCAGCCGGGGCAGCATCAAGTCCAGAATGATGGCGTCGTACCGGTAGCTGGCAAGAAACTTCAGCGCGGACACGCCATCGGCTGCTGTATCGCAGGCATAGCCTTCCGACTGAAGGCTCTGGCTCAGGGCTTCGGCCAGCGTTTGCGAGTCTTCCACGATCAATACGCGCATATGCTTTCTTCCATTCAGCGCATCTCGAAAAGCTCTTGGTGGAAGGCTTCCGGCTCCAACCCCTGGGCCAGCAGGTCGGCGCGCAACGCGCGGCCGAAGGCCGTGGGGCCGCAGAACCAGACGCTGGCGTCTTTCCAACCGGGAACCATGGCACGCAGGCGCTCACCTGTCAGGCGACCGTCCTTCTTGTCGATGAACAGGTGTAGCGCAACGCCGGCCGCCTCGCTGTCGGCGCTCAGTTTCTCGATGGCCTGCGGATCAACGTCGCTCGTCGGATGAAACAAATCGATGGGACGTGCGTCTTGGCCCTCGTGCTGCGCCAGGAACTTCATGCGCGCGATGAACGGCGTGATGCCGATGCCAGCACCGATCCAGATCTGGCGGGCACGCCCGTCGTCGAAAGTGAAGCAGCCGTAAGGCCCCTCGACCGTCACCCGGTCGCCAACTTGCAGGCGTTCCGGCAGCCGGCGGGTGTGGTCGCCCAGCGCCTTGGTGATGAAGGTGATGCGCCGGTCTTCCGGCACCCAGGCTGAGGCCAGCGTGTAGGGATGCGGGCCTTCTTTCGGGTTGGACATGGCGAAGGCAAACTGTCCGGGCCGGTGGCCGGGCCAGGCCGGGTCCATTCGCAGGGTGGTTTCCAGCACGTTCAGCGCAGAGTAGGTCTGCAGCGATTCGATGACACCGTGCGTGGTGCGCTGCGCACCGACCCGGCCCAGCAGCACCCACACCGCCGATACCGTGCCGCTCGCCAGCAGCATAGCCAAAGCCCAGCCCACGGGCTGCGCCCAGTAGGAGAACTGAACCAGCACCAAGGTGTGGAAGGCCAGCACCAAGTAGATCGCTGCCATCCAGTGGTGCGTCTTGGCGAACAGCCGGTAGGGGAAGCGCTTGACCAAAGCCAGTACCAGTAGCACCGCGACGGCGTAGAAGGCCCATTCGCCCAAGTCCTCGGCCAGTCCGCGCCAGCCACGCAGCGCCGATTCAATGGAGCCCATTGAATCAGCCGCTGCGCGGGGCTTGCGCGCCGGGCGCGTCAGCCAGCCCCAGCCTACGGCCCACTTAGTACCCTGCGCCCACAGCCAGTGTATTGTTGCAGCGGCCAGAGCGGCGATGCCGAGCCACTTGTGCAGGCGGTACATCTTGTCCAGTCCGTTCAAGCTGGGCTCCAGCCACGCAGGGCGCGTGGCCAGCACCATCGCCACAGACATCGCGCCGATGGCCAGTACGCCGCTGTATTGAATCCATACCGTTCGCAGGGCGAAGTAGTTGGACTGTGCGGGCCAGAGCGTATCGGTAAAAAGCCATAGAGCGCTCAATGCCAGCGCAAAAAACCAGAACGTCCAAATTATTCTCTTCATCGTGGATTTGCCCCAAATTCTGCGGAAGGCGCATGCGGTGCTGGTCGGAAACCATCAATCCAGATACGCGATAGCGTGCCTTTGAATGTGGCCATGTATCCGAAATTACAGAAACTTTTAATTCTGGCATCCCAACCTTTGGTAATGCTTTGGATTGATCAACCATCAATAAATAGGATCTAATTTTTCCCACCGGCTTGTGGCATTACCTTGACTCAAGAAATGGTTGGCCCCCGATGCCGCCCAATCTCCCATGACACCGCGCCGCCGCGCACCGTCGCGGCAAGCTGCTGCCCCATTCGCTGCTCGATCACCGGTTTCCACGGCACCAGGCTGAACCCCATGCCGTCATCGAGCATCGCGTAGCGCCCGCTGGCCAGCATGACGGAGCGCCGGTAGATGCCGGCCACGCGCTGCCCATCGGCCACCCGGCGATGCTCCAGTCCGGTTTTCGCCGCAATGTCCTTCGTAGCCTGCGCCAGCTCCCGGTTGCGTAGCGTGCCCAATAGATTGCGCGCGAGGATCACGCGCTGCCCGCGCCGCTCGGCCAGCCCCTGTTCTTCGAGGAAGTCGGCGCGTTTCTGCAATGCCTCCTTGGCCTCGCCGCCAAAGCCCAGGTCGCCCAGGCCCGAACCGCCGCCGATCAACTGCTGGTCGAGCCAGGTAGCCCCGATCACGCGCGCCTGCCGCTCGATGGGCAGGTGCGATTTCAGCTCCACGGCCACGCCGCCCAGGCGCTGCGCGTCGTAGCGGCGGCCCTGTTCGGCCAGGTCGTCCGGCACCTTCCAAAATCCCTCGGCCACGCGCTCCACGATGCCGGCGCGG
>ENA-UOOA01003495-UOOA01003495.1-human-gut-metagenome-genome-assembly--contig:-P61old-NODE-3495-length-19469-cov-11.340991_pt1 | contig 19469 bp, 16 predicted proteins | sample MGYA00242467_ERZ724014 | MGnify/ENA metagenome assembly ERZ724014 | reverse complement strand
GCTACAAGAAGGACGAGCTGGGCGACCCGCTGATCAACGACCACCACGCCGTGGCGCTCGGCGCCGCCACCTACGAGGAGCTGAACGAGATGTACGCCATGACGGCCAAGATCAACGAGGTGCTGAAAGGGCTGTTCCTGAAGATGAACATCAAGTTGGTGGACTTCAAGATCGAGTTCGGCAAGACGCTCGACGGCGAAATCGTACTGGCCGACGAGGTGTCGCCCGACACCTGCCGCCTGTGGGACGCCACGACCAACGAGAAACTCGACAAAGACCGTTTCCGCCGCGATCTGGGCAAGGTCCGCGAGGCTTACGAAGAGATTCTGGCACGTCTGAAAAAAATTACCGCCTAAGATGATGGAAGTGATCCGCGACCGCGAATTGCACGAGGAGTGCGGGGTGTTCGGCATCTACGGGGTGCCGGACGCCGCGTCGCTGACTTACTACGGCCTCCACGCCCTGCAACACCGCGGGCAGGAGGGTGCCGGCATCGTTTCGGTGGATGAGAACGGCGCTTTCCGCCGCATCAAGGGCGAGGGACTGGTGACCGAGGTTTTCAACGAAGAGAAGCTGGCGACCCTGAAAGGTTCGATGGCCATCGGCCACGTGCGTTACACCACGGCCGGAGGCGGCGGCGTTGAGAACGTCCAGCCGTTCCTTTTCCGTCACAACACGGGCGATTTCGCGCTGGCGCACAACGGCAACATCGTCAATTCGGAGCTGCTGCGCCGCCACCTCGAAAACAAAGGCAGCCTGTTCCAATCGACCTCCGACAGCGAGATCCTGGCCCACCTGATCAAAAAGGAGACGCGCTACCACGACCGGCCGCGCATCTTCTCGATCATCGACGCGCTGAACATGCTCGAAGGGGCTTTCGCGTTCCTCATCATGACGGCCAACCGCATCTATGCCTGCCGCGACAAGTACGGATTGCGTCCGCTGGCGATCGGACGGCTGGGCGACGGCTGGGTGGTGTCGAGCGAGACCTGCGCCTTCGACGTGCTGGGTGCGGAGTTCGTGCGCGACGTGGAGCCGGGCGAGATCGTGACGATCGACAGGCAGGGCATCCGCAGCCGCGACTACTCGATGTACAAGCGTCATGAGATGTGTGCGATGGAGTACATCTACTTCGCCCGTCCGGACAGCGACATCGACGGCCGCAACGTCCACGCCTACCGCAAGGAGTCGGGACGCCTGCTCTACAAGGAGGCGCCCGCCGAGGCGGACATCGTGGTCGGCGTGCCCGATTCGAGCCTCAGCGCCGCGATGGGTTATGCCGAGGCGAGCGGCCTGCCCTATGAAATGGGACTTATCAAGAACAAGTATATCGGCCGCACCTTCATCCAGCCGACTCAGGAGTTGCGCGAGAAGGGTGTGCGGATGAAACTTTCGGCTGTGCGTTCGATCGTCAGGGGCAAGCGCGTGGTGCTGGTCGATGACTCGATCGTGCGCGGCACGACTTCGCGGCGCATCGTCACGATGCTCAAGGAGGCGGGAGCCACCGAGGTGCACGTGCGCATCGCCAGTCCTCCGATGATCAGCCCCTGTTTCTACGGCGTGGACACCTCGACCTATGACGAACTGATCTCGGCCCGCAAGAATCCCGAGGGCGTGTGCAGGGAGATCGGCGCCGATTCGCTGGTATTCCTCTCGCCCGCGTCGTTGCTGGAGGCCGGCGGCTGCAAGGAGCTTTGCATGGCCTGCTTCACGGGACGCTATCCCACGGCGCTGTACCAGTCGCCCGAGGAGGCCAACAAAGATGTAAAATGTTAGGGGACGCGAAGCGGTCATTGCGAGGAGGACGCAGGTCCGACGCGGCAATCTGAACCGGTGTTGTGACGTTACGGCATTTTTCCCGGATTGCCACGGCATCTGGCGATGCCTCGCAATGACGGGCCCGGAGAATGGAGATAAAAACAGGGAATTTAAATTATTTTAAACCATATATTACTATGGCTCAAAGTTATGAAAAGGCCGGCGTGAATCTCGAAGCCGGGTATGAAGTGGTGCGGCGCATCAAGAAGCACGTGGCTTCGACCTCGCGTCCGGGTGTGATGGGCAACATCGGCGCTTTCGGCGGGATGTTCGACCTCTCGGCCCTGAATGTGAAGGAGCCGGTGCTCGTAAGCGGCACCGACGGCGTGGGCACCAAGCTCAAGCTGGCCTTCGAGATGGACAAGCACGATACGATCGGCATCGACGCCGTGGCCATGTGCGTCAACGACGTGCTGGCGCAGGGCGCCGAGCCGCTGGAGTTCCTCGACTACGTGGCCGTGGGCCGCAACGAACCCCAGAAGGTCGAGGCCATCGTCGCCGGTGTCGCCGACGGCTGCCGGCAGGCCGGTTGTGCGCTGGTGGGCGGCGAGACCGCCGAGATGCCGGGCATGTACGCCGAGGGCGAGTACGACATCGCCGGATTCACGGTGGGCGTCGTGGAGAAGTCGCAGTTGATCGACGGCTCGAAGGTCAAGGCGGGCGACGTGCTCGTGGGCATCGCTTCGAGCGGCGTGCACTCCAACGGCTTCAGCCTCGTGCGCAAGATCGTCGCGGACAACTGCCTGAACCTGCGCGAATCCTATCCCGAGCTGTCGAACAAGCTGCTCGGCGAGGTGCTGCTCACGCCGACGAAAATCTACGTGAAGCAGGTGTTGGAGGTGATCCGCAACTGCGACGTGCACGGCATCAGCCACATCACGGGCGGCGGTTTCGACGAGAACATCCCCCGCATCCTGCACGAGGGGCAGGGCATCGAGATCGAGGAGGGGACGTGGGAGATTCTGCCCGTGTTCCGCTTCCTCGAAAAGTACGGCCGGGTGGCTCACCGTGAGATGTTCAACATCTTCAACATGGGTATCGGCATGGTCATCGCCCTCGACGCGGGCGAGGCGCAGAAGGCCATCGACATCCTCACGAAGCAGGGCGAGCGGGCTTCGGTCATCGGACGCGTAACCGACACCGAGGGTGTCGTCATCCGATAGCGCGATGCGGCGCCTTGCGGTTTTCGCCAGCGGCAGCGGCACCAATTTCGAAGCCATCGTCCGGGCCTGCGAGCAGGGCGTACTGGATGCCGAAGTAGTGCTGATGGTCTGCGACAAGCCCGGTGCGAAGGTGGTCGAAAGGGCCGCGGAGCACGGGGTCGAGGCATTCGTATTCGCTCCGAAGGAGTACGCTTCGAAGGCCGCATACGAACGGGAGATCGTCGCACGGCTGGATGCCACGGGTGTGGAACTGGTCTGCCTGGCGGGCTACATGCGCATCATCGGCGACGAACTGCTGGGGGCCTACGGGGGACGGATCATCAACATCCATCCGTCGCTGCTGCCGGCTTTCCGGGGGGCGCATGCCATCGAACAGGCGCTGGAATACGGCGTCAAAGTCTTCGGCGTGACGATCCACTACGTCGACGGCGAGCTCGACGGCGGGCGTATCATCGCCCAGCGGGCCTTCCCCTACGAGGGCAGCGACATCGAGGAGCTGGAACCGATGATTCACGCCGTGGAATATCCGTTATACATTGAAACTATTAAAAAACTGATCGAATAATGCGAGCATTAATAAGCGTAAGCGACAAAACCGGTGTCGTGGGGTTTGCCAAGGGGCTGCGGGCCCTGGGCTGGGAGGTGATCGCCACAGGCGGCACGATGAAACTGCTGGCCGACAGCGGCGTGGAGGTGATCAACATCAGCGACGTTACGGGATTTCCCGAGATCTGCGACGGCCGTGTGAAGACCCTGCACCCGAACGTGCACGGCGGCCTGCTGGCCCGCCGCGACGACCCGGAGCACCTGAAAGCCTTGAAAGACAATCATATCGAGTTCATCGACATGGTCTGCGTGAACCTCTATCCGTTCCGTCAGACGATCGAGAAGCCCGGCGTGAAGATGGAGGACGCCATCGAGAACATCGACATCGGCGGTCCTTCGATGCTGCGTTCGGCGGCCAAGAACTGGGCCGACGTGACGGTCGTGTGCGACCCCGCGGACTATGCGCAGATCCTCGCCGAGATCGGGGCCGGCGGCAACACCGAAAAGGCCACGCGCCTGAAACTCTCGGCGAAAGCCTACACGCACACCGCCGAATACGATGCGATGATCGCCACCTACATGCGCGCTCAGGCGGGTCTGAATGAAAAGCTGTTCCTCGAGTTCGACCTCGTGCAGTCGCTGCGCTACGGTGAGAACCCCCACCAGTCGGCCAAGTTCTACCGCGAGGAGAAGGAGGTGCCCTACTCGCTGGCATTCGCCAAACAGCTCAACGGCAAGGAGTTGTCGTACAACAATATTCAGGACGCCAATGCCGCGCTGTGCATCGTGCGCGAGTTCGACGAGCCGTTCTGCGTGGGTCTGAAACACATGAATCCCTGCGGCGCGGCTACGGGCAAGGATGTCGTGGAGGCGTGGACCAAGGCTTACGAAGCCGACAAGGTGTCGATCTTCGGCGGTATCGTGGCCACGAACCGCACGGTGACGAAGGAGGCCGCCGAGCTGATGAAGCCGATCTTCCTCGAAATCATCATGGCCCCGAAATTCGACGAAGGCGCTCTCGAAGTGCTCACGACGAAAAAGAACCTGCGTCTGCTCGAAGTCAACATGGAGAAGGGTGCCGTCGATCCCAAACAGTATGTGAGCGTCAACGGCGGTCTGCTGGTGCAGGACCTCGACGTGGCGACGAAGGCCGTGACGGCGGATATGTGCGTGACGAAGGCGAAGCCCGCCCCGGAGCAGATGGAGGACCTGAATTTCGGCTGGCACATCGTCAAACACGTGAAGTCGAACGCCATCGTGGCGGTGAAGGATGGCCGTACGCTGGGCGTCGGCGCCGGGCAGATGAACCGCATCGGCTCGGCGGAGATCGCCCTGAAACAGGCGCATGCCGCAGGCGTCACCGAGGGTCTGGTGCTGGCATCGGACGGTTTCTTCCCTTTCGACGACTGCGTGACGCTGGCCGCCGAATACGGCGTGACGGCGATCGTGCAGCCCGGCGGATCGGTCCGCGACGAGGATTCGATCCGCAAGGCCGACGAAAAAGGCATTGCGATGGTGTTCACCGGCGAGAGGCATTTTAAGCATTAGGTGAAAATTGAAAAGTGAAAAGTTTTGGGGCTTTTCGCTTTTTGCCTTTTGTTTTCCCATTTTCTATGTTTAACTTTTCACTTTTAACCTTTCAATTTTCACCGTATGAAAGTTTTGGTAATAGGTTCCGGCGGCCGCGAACACGCCATTGTCGATGCGCTGACGCGCTCGCCGCAGGTCGAAAAGATCTACTGTGCTCCCGGCAACGCGGGCATCGCCCGGCAGGCCGAGTGCGTGTCGATCCGCGAGACCGAGGTGGAGCGCCTGCGCGATTTCGCCGCGGAGCAGGGCGTCGGACTTACGGTCGTGGGACCCGAGGTGGCGTTGGCGGCGGGAGTCGTCGATTGCTTCAAGGCGGCCGGACTGCGCATCTTCGGCCCCACGAAGGCCGCGGCACGCATCGAGTCCTCGAAGGAGTTCGCCAAGGAGCTGATGGCCAAATACGGCGTTCCGACGGCGGGGTTCCGCGCGTTCACCGACTACGCCGGGGCGTTGGCCTACGTGCAGGGGCGTCCCCTGCCCGCGGTGCTGAAATACGACGGACTGGCCGCCGGCAAGGGCGTGGTGATCGCCCGGACGATGGCCGAGGCCGAAGCGGCGCTGCGGGATATGCTGCTCGACGACAAGTTCGGCGAGGGCAAGGTGGTCGTCGAGGATTACCTCGAAGGCCCCGAGTTTTCGTTCATGTGCTTCGTTTCGGGACACCAGGTGTGGCCGATGGTGCTGGCGCAGGACCACAAGCGGGCCTACGACGGCGACGAAGGTCCCAATACGGGCGGTATGGGCGCCTATTCGCCCCTGCCGTTCATCACGGCCGAGGACGAGCGGTACGCCCTGGAGCGGATCATGCAGCCCGTTGCCGACGCGATGGTCGCCGAGGGGTGTCCCTTCGAAGGGGTGCTTTACGGCGGGCTGATGAAGACTGCACGGGGCATCGAGGTCATCGAGTTCAACGCCCGTTTCGGCGATCCCGAGACCGAAGTGGTGCTGCCGCGTCTGAAGAGCGACATCGTTGACATCTTCTGCGCCGTGGCCGAGGGCCGCGACACGCAGTTGGAGTGGCACGACTTCGCGGCGCTGGGCATCGTGCTGGCCTCGAAAGGCTATCCGGGCGACTACGAAAAGGGGCACGAGATCGAGGGCCTCGACCGCGTCGGGGGGACCGTTTACCACATGGGCACCAAGGCCGACGGCGGACGGATTCTCACCAACGGGGGCCGTGTGCTGTTCGTCGTGGGCACGGGCCGCGATCTGGCCGAGGCGCGGAAGAATGCGCTGGCCGACGTAGCCCGCATCGACTGCGACAATCTGTTCCACCGCACCGACATCGGTCACTGGGCTCTCGACGATTGATGCCTCTTCCGAGCCTTGTCCGCCGCGAGTGGCACGTCGTTTATCAGTTTCCGCTGGCCGTGGGGCTGATTACCGCGTTGAATCTCGCTGTGACGGTTTGGTGGGATTGGAGCGGCGTGGAGGGAGCGTTTGCTTTCGCGCTCAATACGGCGTGGATGCTGTTGCTGACCGTCGTGACGGTCGGCGTGCTGGGGATCGTGGGGTTGCCTTTGCGGTTCGTCTACCGGTTGAATGACCGGTGGCGCCGGAGGTGGTGGCTGGCTCCCTGCGGGATTCTGGCCGGATTGGCAATGTGCGCTTCGTCGTTCCATATCGGTGCGGAGGATCTCTGCATCGAAGAGGGACCGACGCTCGCAGTTCCCAATCAAGCCTTGAGTATGGGCGGATTGTGGCTTGTCGGATTCTGCACCCTGCATTTTTATATACCTTTCGAAAAGATAATACGAGCGATATATGGCAAAAATCATTAGCGGAAAAGAACTTTCAGCGAAACTGAAACTCGAAATGGCGGACGAGGTGAAGACCTTCCCCGCGAAATACGGACGTGTGCCCCATCTGGTGGTGATCCTCGTGGGCGAGGACCCCGGCAGCGTGAGCTATGTGACGGGCAAGGCCAAGGCTTCGGCCGAGGTGGGCATCCGCAACACCACGATCCGCAAGCCGGAGTCGGTCACCGAGGCCGAATTGCTGGACATCATCGCGGCGCTGAACCTCGACGACGAGGTGGACGGCATTCTGGTCCAGCTGCCCCTGCCCAAGCACATCGACGAGGACAAGGTGATCGCCGCCATCGACAAGTCGAAGGACGTTGACGGTTTCCACCCCCTGAACGTCGCGGCGCTGTGGCAGAAACAGCCCTGCACGCTTCCCTGCACCCCGAAAGGCATCCTCAAGATGCTGCGGACCGCCGGGGTGGAGATCGCCGGCAAGCGCGCCGTGGTGATCGGCCGCAGTAATATCGTGGGGCTTCCCGTCTCGAAGCTGCTGCTCGATGCGAACGCCACGGTGACGATGGCCCACAGCCGTACGCGCGACCTGGCCGAAGTGACGCGCGGGGCGGAGATTCTGGTGGTGGCCATCGGGCGTCCGAAGTTCGTCACCGCCGACATGGTCTCCGAGGGCACCGTGGTGATCGACGTGGGTGTCAACCGCGACCCGGAGACGGGCAAGTTGTGCGGCGATGTCGATTTCGCGGCCGTCGAGCTCAAGGCTTCGGTCATCACCCCCGTTCCGGGCGGTGTCGGGCCGATGACGATCTGTTGTCTGATGGAGAACACGATCGAGTGCTTCTTAAATAAAAAGAACCGGAGTTAAGCTCCGGTTCTTTATTATTTGCGGTAGGTCGCCGTCAGTTTCCCGGGCAGCGGGGCCGACGGGTCGCGCCGCCAGACCATCGCCAGGTCGGTCGCCGTGTCGCCCGTCCCGAAGTCGAACCCGTCTGGGGTGACGAACTCCGTCGGCACGGCCCCGTCGAATCCGAAACGGCCGTAAAATCCGTGCAGCCACTCCTGGCCGGGCGTCGGGATGAGGAACGCCGCGTCGTCGCCGCGCTCCGCGACCGCCTGTATCGCTTCGCGCATCAGCTGCGACGCCAGCCCGCCGCCCCGGAATGCGGGGTCGGTCGCCACGCCGTAGATGTAGGTCGTGCGCCCCAGCTCCGTGTCGAACGGCACGAGGTGGAGCATCGCCGCCGTGCGGCCTTCGATCTCCGCCGTCAGCATCCGTTCCCGCGAATAGTAACGCATGATGAACGAGTCGGCGAACTGCTCTTCGTCGCCGAAAGATTTCATCCACAGATCTTTGCAGGCCAGCTCGTCGGGGTGCAGGCAGATCGCCGTGAACTTGTGCTGGAGGAATGCCGGGTGGTAGGAGAGTTTGGCGTGCCGCAGGCCCTCCAGTCCGAGGTCCTCCTCGCGGTTGATGAGCGTGAAACGCTCGGGGAGGTGCTGGGCGAAGAGCTTGTTGATGATCGTGAAGGCGCCGTCGAACTCCGTGTCGGCCTTTTCGACATGGGTGTCGAAGGTGTGGTCGTTGACCGCCGAGCCGTAGGTGAAGGCCGCCAGCCGGTCGCCGACGTAGATGCAGCCGCCGATCAGTCCCAGTTCCCCGAAATGCCTGAAGGCCCGCTGCATGGCCCGCTGTTCGGCGCACAGCTCCGAGGTGTGCCCCTCGTGTTCCCGCCGCCAGGCGCGTTCCAGGGCCATGCAGGCTTCGAAACGGTCGGGTGTCAGCTCTTCGTAGCGATAGTCGGGGTATTCGGCCTCGAAACGGTTGATGTGGTTGCGCTTGGGCTGGTAGCGGCGTCCGGCGAGGTTGCGCAGGTCGTCGGCGTTGTAGACGTAATCTTCCAGCGCGCGGTCCGATTCGAAGGCGAAGCGGCAGGGGTGCACCCGGGCGATCGTTTCGCGGCCCTCGTCCGTCAGTCCGATGATCCGCAGCCGCTGCCCGTGGGCGTGGGCGTCCTCGCGCAGGCTGGGGATGATGGCTCCCAGGTCGCCCGTTCCGACGGGCTGCATGTAGCCGATGCGCTCGCCGCCGTCGATCTGGAAGCGGATGACGAGGAATCCGTCGATCTCGGCCCACGCGCTGTGGAACACCTCCTGCCAGCAGTACATGTTGGCGAAGGCGAGGTCGCAGTTGCAGATGCCCGACGGCATGGTATAGCGCTCGATGACCGCCCGGTCCTCGAGGCGCACGGGTTTGAATTCAATCATTGGGGGTGTAACTCTTGCGTTCGATATGGCTGTAATATTGCTGGATCAGCGCCCGGAACGACTGCGTCAGGCTGTCGGCGGCGGGCGTCGTCGGGCACTCCTGCACCTCGGAGCCCGAATCGTCGAGCACGACGGCTCCGTCGTCCGTCAGCGCGCGGAATTTCCCGTCGTACGACACCGACCAGCGGGGCCGCTGCGGCTCGTTCAGCACGTCGCGTCCGAAGGCGAAGTAGGGTTCCGTGTTGCCCGTGAGGCCCAGCACCGTGGGCATGATGTCCAGCTGCTGCGTGACCTCCCGCACCTCGCCTTGCAGGGCGCCGTCGGGGGTGTGGATGAATCCCACGATGTGCATGTTCCCCGGGTAGGAGCGCGTTTTTTCGGCGAATTTCTCCGACGAAACATGGTCGGCGACGAATACGAAGATCGTGCGGCGGAACCACTCCTCGCCGCCGAAGCGGTGGAAGAAGCGGCGGAACGCCTGATCGTCGTAGGCCACGCCCTTGTGAATCCGGGTGTATCCGTCGGGCAGCGTGGCGGCGTACTGCTCGGGTACGACGAACGGATGGTGCGACGAGAGGGTGAACAGCGTGGCAAAGAAGGGTTCGGGCGTCGCCGCGAGCTCCTCGCCCATGAATTGCAGGAACGGTTCGTCCCAGATTCCCCAATACCCGTCGAAATCTCCCGTGCCGTGGCGGGCTTCGTAGTCTTCGCGGCTCACCAGCCGCTCGACGCCCGCCGAACGGGCATAGGCGCCGAATCCCATCGAGCCGTGTTCCGAACCGCAGAAGAAGAGCGTCGCATACCCCTTGTCCGCCAGCATGGCGGGCAGCTGGCGGCTTTCGCCCAGCGACTGGGGCATCAGCACGAAGGGCGTGCGGAACGACGGAATACTGCCCAACACCGAGGGCATGGCCTGGATCGACCGCGTGCCGTTGGCGTACATCCGTTTGAACACCAGTCCGTTCTGCATCAGCGAGTCGAGGAAGGGCGTGAATCCTTTCACCTCCCGGTCGGCGTAGACCTCCGGACAGAGGTAGGCCGAGTGTTCGGCCGACATGCTCTCCATGATGAAGACCACGACGTTGCGGCCCGCGAGGTTCACGGCCGCGCTGTCCGCAGGCTGGTGCACGGGCGTGAAGCGCCGCGCCAGCTCCTCCGGGGCGAAGTGTTTCTTGTATTTGACGCTCCCCGCGCTGCCGATGGTGCGCAGGATGCAGAACGGATTGCTCAGGATGAGGTTGGCCTTGCCGCTGTCGGCGGTGTAGAGCGTGGCATTCGACAGGGTGATCGGGCGCGTCATGCGGGTCATGCCGCCGCGCATCCCGGCGACGCTCAGCCCCGCGGCCGCCGCGAAGATCACCGTGTTGCCGATGTAATAGGCCCATCCGCGGCTGAAAATGCTCTCTTCCCGCACCCTGCGGCGGTAGCCCCACGCCAGCAGGGCGGTCAGGGCGATCCACAGAAGCACCAGATACCAGTTCTCGGCCATGAATTTCCCGACCAGCTGCAACGAGTTGTCGTTGTCGGCGAAGAAGATTTCGTCGGCTGTGAAACGCTTCTGCGTGTAGCGGAAATAGACCGTGTCGGCGAGGTTCGTCGCCACGACCAGCACGGCGTTGACCGCGACGTAGTACCAGAACAGCACGGCCCGGTACCAGCGCCGTTCGCGCAGGGGCAGGGGCAGCAGCGACAGCAGGATGAACACCCCGTCGGCGTAGACGACCGAGGCGGTGTCGAATTTCAGCGCTCCGGCCAGCAGCGGCCACGCCTCGGCCCACGTCAGGGGGCCGAGCACGGCGGCGTTGTAGAGGTAGAACGCCGTGCGGCAGAGCATCAGCACCGCGTAGAGCAGCACGATGCGCCACACGAGCAGCGCCAACGGGGTATGGAGCAGACGTTTCATCCGGAACGGGTTATTCGCAGGCTTTGAGCGACATGTCGAGCGACTTGATCTGGTGCGTCAGCGCGCCCACCGAGATGAAATCGACGCCGCACTCGGCATAGTCGCGCATCGTTTCGAGGGTGATGCCGCCGCTCGACTCGGTTTCGCAGCGTCCGGCGACCTTCTCGACCGCCTTGCGGGTCATCTCGGGGGTGAAGTTGTCGAACATGATGCGGTCGACGCCTCCTGCGGCGAACACCTCGTCGATATCTTCCAGCGAGCGGACCTCGCATTCGATCGGGAGCTTTTTGCCCTTGGCCGCAAGGTATTCGCGGACGCCCGTGATCGCCTGGCGGATGCCGCCTGCAAAGTCGATGTGGTTGTCTTTCAGCAGAATCATGTCGAAGAGGCCCATGCGGTGGTTCTCGCCGCCGCCCAGCTTCACGGCCATCTTGTCCAGCACGCGCATGCCGGGTGTGGTCTTGCGGGTGTCGAGGACCTTGGTGTGCAGTCCTTCGAGGCGTTTGACATAGACGGCGGTCTGGGTCGCCACGCCGCTCATGCGCTGCATGATGTTCAGCAGGATGCGCTCGGCCTGAAGCAGCGAGCGCAGGCGTCCCGAGACGTAAAAGGCCACGTCGCCGGGCGCGACACGGTCTCCGTCGTGCAGGATCTGTTCGAATTTCATTTCGGGATCGAGGCGTTGCAGTACGAGTTGCGCGATTTCGATCCCGGCGATCGTGCCCTCCTGCTTGCACAGCAGGCGCATGCGTCCGTGTTCGTCGGCCGGGATGCACGCCAGCGACGTGTGGTCGCCGTCGCCGATGTCCTCTTTGATGCAGAGTTCGATCAGTTCGTCTACGAAAGGTTTGTATTCGGGTTTCATGGCTTGTGGATATTTGGTTGTTATTTTTTGATGATCAGCCGGCCTTCGTATTCCATCCGGTAGGTTCCCAGTCTGGGGACGTTGCAGGTGAAGCTGACGCGGCAGTTGACGCCGTCGATCGACCCTTCGACCTCGGTGAGCGTGTAGGAGGGCAGGGGCTGGTAGCCGTTCTGACCGGGCAGGATTGCTTCGGGAACGATGCTTTCCTCGGAGAAAGCGATCGAATTGTCCATGCCGGTGTAGCGCGTGTGCGGTATTTTCATTTCGAAGGGCGGCATGCCGGCTGCGAAGCGGGTCTTGTGCATGTAGAGGGAGAAGTATTCCGAATCGCCCGAGGGACCTCCGGCGAATTCGAACAGCGCTTCGTCGTCGGTGTAGGCGTTGCCCGCGTCGTCCGTAGCGACCGCGCTGCCGTAAAAGAACATGTTGATGCCCTGGAGATGTCCGTCGATGATGCCGTCGTTGGTCGAGGCGTAGCGGATCTTGGGTGCGCCGTCGTCGTCGTTGTAGGCCGCGAAAGCCGCGGCGGCGAACAGGAGGAAGAGGAGTTTTTTCATGTGTCGGTATTGTTATATGTTTATGTTCAGGGTGATGCCGAAGGTCCGGGGGCGTCCGCGCTGGACGAACTCGTTGCCGATCGACTTGAAATAGAATACGTCGTAGCCCGTTCCTGCGAGGTTGCGGCCCCAGAAGTCGAGCGAGTAGTGTTTGTGTTCGATCCGCACCGAGGCATCCGTCAGCGCGTAGAACGGCTGCGAGAGCGTGTTCTCCTCGTTCCACCAGATGCGCCCGGCGCAGCGGACCCCGGCTTGCAGCACCAGGTCGCCGAGCCACTTCACGCCCGTCGGGAGGGTCCATGCGACCCCGGCCGAAAAGGTGTGCTGCGGAGCGTAGGGGATATGGTTGTCCTTGAAATCCCCGATGCCGTTGTCGTAACGCACGAAACGGGCGTCGGTGTATCCGTAGGCGGTGTTTATCTCCAGCGACTGCCACGGCGCGAATTGCAGGGCGGCTTCGGCCCCGACGCTGCGCGTGCGGCCCGCGTTGGTCATCATGCGCCCCGTGGCCGTCCCTGCGGGAAAGACCGTGAGCTGCTGGTCGCGGACATCGATCCAGAACACCGCGAAATCGCCCCGCACGGCGCCGTCCATGCACGAGAAATGGCCGCCCAGTTCGTAGTTCCAGCTGTATTCGGGTTCGTAGGACATCAGGTCGGGTTCGTCATAGGGGATTCCCGAGGCCATTTGCCATTTGATCTTTTCCTGGAGGATGTCCGAGAACATCTGCGTGTTGAATCCTCCGGCCTTGTAGCCCCGGGCCACGGAGACGTAGAGGTTGCGCATCTCGTCGAAGCAGTACATGACCGAGAATTTCGGGAGTATCTCGGTGTAGGAATGGGCGATTTCGTTCGTCTCGTCGATGTCGATCCGGATGGGGGCCGGCGCTCCGCCGTTGACGCTCAAGGAGCAGTCCATGCCGGCCTTGCTGTGGTAGCGCAGCCGGGTGCACTCGTAATCGGCGCGGATGCCGGCCGTGATCCGCCAATGCCCCAGCGTGAAGCGGGATTCGTGGTAGAGCGCCGCGCCGTACGAGGGCATGCGGAAATCGGAACAGAGCGGCAGTTCGTCCGCATCCATCGTGTAGTGCAGGTCCGGGGAGGTGTTGGCGTTTTCGAGGATCAGCTTCTCGATGCCCGTGCGCTTGAAATGCACCGGCGCTTCCATTGTGCCGTGGCGGTAGAACCCGAACGCCCCGAACAGCCATCCGTAGCGGCGTCCGTCGCGTGAGCGGAACACCACGTCTTCGGTGACGGTGTGTTCGCGCCGGGCCTGTTTGAGCGTGAAATAGCTCAGGGGCGTGAAATCCTGATCGAGGATCATCGCGTCGTCGGAGTATTGGTAGGAGGTGATCGACGAAACGGCGAATTTTTCGGCGTCGTAGCGCACCGTGAGTCCGTCGCTGACGGTCGTCCGGCGGTAGGAGCAGGGATCGTTGTAGCTGATCTCCCCCTTGCGGATGACGACCTGCCCGTCGTGCACGATCTCTTCGCCGACGTAGGCGTAGGGGTAGCCGCCCTGGTCCAGGACCGAGAACGAAAGGGTGTTGTCGATGCGCAGTCCTTTGCGGTTGCGCCATTGGAGCTTCCAGCGGCCCCCGCCCAGCTGCTCCCGGTCGCATTTTTCACCCGTGTACAGATTGTCGAAAAAGCCGCCCGTGCGGGTGTAGTAGCCCGTCACGGCCATCCCGAGGTCGGGCGATAGCTTGCAGTAGGACGACGCCCGGAAGCGGTAGGAATCCCCGCTGCCGTATTCGGCCGTCAGCCGCACCCCCTGATACGCCAGCGGCGAGAGTGTGTAGACGTTCACCACGCCGCCCATCGTGTTGCGGCCGTAGAGCGTCGATTGGGGACCGCGCAGCACCTCGATGCGTTCGGCGTCGGCCAGCTCCGTGTCGAAATTGTCCTTGTTGAGCACGGGTACGTTGTCGATGTTGAGGCCGATCACCGGTTGGTCGATGCGCGCCCCGAGGCCCCGCACGTAGATCGACGAGGTCATGCGCGACCCGTAGTCCGGGGCGTGGAAGTTGGGAACCGTCTGCGAGAGCTCCTTCAGCGCCCCGATGCGGCTGCGCCCGATGGCGCGGCTGCCGACGATCGACGCCGCGACGGGCTGCGACCGCAGGACGAGCCCCTGCTTGATGGCCGTCACCTGCACCTTGTCCACCACGATCACCGTATCGGCCGCCTCGTTCTCCTCCCCGCCGGCGGTGCGGCCCGCGGCCGCGGAGGCCAGCAGCAGGAGCGGTATGGCTATCAGTTTACGGTGCATGGCTGAACGGGAATTTGTCGAGAGTGCAAAGTAACGGATTTATTTCGAACGGTGCAATCCTAATTTATGAGGAGCGGCCTACATCCCGTCCGGATCGGCATAGCCTGCGGCCAGCGCGTAGACCACCAGTCCCGCCACCGAGCGGATGCCGAGTTTCTCCATGATGTTGCGGCGGTGGGAGATGACCGTCGTCAGCCCGATGCCCAGCCGGTCGGCGATCTGCTTGTTGATGAGCCCCCGGGCGACGAGCGCCAGCACCTCGGCCTCGCGGTCCGAGAGCGGCTGCCCGGTCGGCGGCGGGGCGGGCAGGGTGTGTTCCGGACGGCGGACGCTGTGCTGCATCTGCACCAGCGCGCGCACGAATTCCTCCTCGTCGGTCTGTACGTCGATGCAGTGCATTCCGGCATGGGACTGTCCGGCGGTGAGCAGGATGGTCTTGTGTTGCCGGGCGCGGAAGTAGGCGTTGTGGGCCGCGAAGGTCTGCGCTGCGACGAAGTAGTGGATGAACCGCTCCGGCTCCGCCTCGGCGAACTCCTGGAAATCGCGGAACAGCTCGATGGAGGCGTGCGGAATCACCTTTTCCAGAATGGAGCGGAGCCCCGCGCCTACGAGGATGTTGGGGGTCAGGACGGCTATGGCGGGGCGCTGCTGCATTATTCGTGGTGGTAGGGTTCGTTGTTGAGGATGGTGAAGGCGCGGTAGATCTGTTCGGCGAAGATCGCCCGCACGATCTGGTGCGAGAAGGTCATGCGCGAGAGCGACAGTTTTGCGTCGGCGCGGGCGTAGACCTCCTCCGAGAATCCGTAGGGCCCGCCGATCACCATGACGAGACGCTTCACGCCGCTGTTCAGGCGTTTCTGGACCCACAGCGCGAATTCCACCGAGCGGAACTCCGTGCCCCGTTCGTCGAGCAGCGCCACGAAATCGCCGTCGGTCAGCTGGCGCAGGATGGCTTCTCCCTCAGCCGTGCGCTGCTGTTTGACGGTCATGCTCTTGGTGTTGCGCACGTCGGGCAGGGTCGTGACCGCGAATTTGCAATAGAAATTCACGCGCCGGGCATACTGTTCCACCAGCGCGGCGACCTCCTTCGAATCGGTCTTGCCTATGACGATCAGTTCGATGTTCACGTTTTCCGGTTTTCTATTTCGTTTACGGGAACTATGCGCCAGCCGGATTCCGTATGCCGGACCTCCCAGCCGGGGAGGAGCGTGAGGGTGTAGTCCGCCCCCGTGATCCGGTTGCCTTTCGTGAGTTGCGGGGCCGCTGCGAGAAAAGCCGACCAGTCGTTCATACGGACGAGTCCCTGTTTTACCACGAGCGTACCCCATTTTCCGCGCAGGGTGACATTGCGCAAGACCACGGCCCGGTCCGCGAGCGGAATAACGCGGTCATTGGGGTTGAATGAGATGTGGATGCCGTCGTTGGGGATGCGGAGCACATTGGCGTCGGATGCAAGCCATCCGGTATAACGCGACGAGTCGCCCGCCGTTTTGCGTTCGGCTTTCAGATAGCGGGCGTAGCTGTCGCTGCGGGTAGCTTCCATCCGTTTTTTCGCGGTGGGGGAGGAGGAATCCTTGTTTGTTTTGGTTTCCGATAAGGCATCGGCCGCGGCTTCGGAAAGCCCTTCCGCTGTTGCGATGCCGCTCCGCCAGGCAGGGTTTATCCGGTCGAGCAGCAGGGCATAGGCCGGACCTGTGGCGTATGCGAACGAGTTGACATAACCTTTTTTCGCCTCATAGCGCAGTCTTCGGATCGCCATGTGCCGGATCGTCCGGTCCTTGGTATAGGCGATACGCAGTCCCGTATATTGGGCCGTTCCTTCGTGCTTTTCGAACGTGGATTCGTTGTTGTCGGGAAACATCCGGCGACGCTCTTCCCGGATTTGCAGGGCGGTTTTCAGTGCGCGGCGGGACCCGCGCAGCGCCCGTCGCAGGGCATCGAACTCCATGTGCAGCAGGGCGCGGCCCTGCGGGGTATCCAGATGCGAATTTTGCGACGTAACGGCCTCGATGCCGAGGCTGTCCTGGTAAAAATGGAACGATTCGTGAGCTGTCAGTTCCAATAGCGCTTCCGCATTACGCTTGTCGAACCAGTCGCTTACGAGTGTAACGTAACGTCGTCCCCGGTAGTTGGTGACCGAGTTGGCTATGGGAATGTCCGTCGGCAGCGCTGTCGTGTCGCATGCGGACATCGTTTCGCCGTACCGGACGATGACCATCCGCTGCGAGGCGGGACTGAGCAGGAGCAGGTCGGGTTCGAACCGGATACCCCACAAGCGTGCGGATCTGTCCGCTGTTTGTTCCGTGGCTCTCCGTATCGGGGACGACTGTCCGATTGCCGTACAGACCGGAAGGAAAAGCAGTGGAAGGAGTGAAAGCAGTTGTTTCATGCCGTACCGTTTCGTTACAGATCCGTATTCCACTCCCCGTCGGCATCGGCGTAGATCACCGGACGGGACTTTTCGACCGATTTCAGCCATTGGTAGGCTTTGTACATGTTGTATCCGTTGCCCGAGGGGCCTCCCAGCGAGTAGGCGACGATGCAGGTGAAGTTGCGCGAACGGTAATACATCGCCTTCACGCGCTCCAGATATTCGTCTGCGAACGCCGGGTCGTTCGACGGCGTGCCCCCGACCGTGCGGTCGCCGCTGCGCTCCGGGGCGTCGATGTTCGCCCGGTCGATGACGTAGAGCCCCAGCTCGTCGCACAGTTCGTAGAACCACGCCGGCTGCGGATAGTCCGGGCAAATCGTATTCTTGCCTTTGGCCTTCAGGGCTTTGAGCTCTGCGAGGGCGGTCTTGCGGTCGGCCGCGGCGTTGTAGCGGGCCTTTTCGAGTTTGAGCTCCTTGCCCAGCCGCATGATGCGTCCGTCGATGAGTTCGGTCTTGCCGAACCCGATCTTCATCGGCATGTACTCTTTGTAGACACCGTTGCGGCGCGTGAAGAGCATCACCTTGTAGAGCGGCGGCGTCTTGCTTCCGGCCTCCCACTTGTTGTCGTAGGTGTGGTAGATGAACGGCGAGAAGCGCACCGTGTCGGTCGAACGGCCCGGAATGGTGATCTCGGTCATGTTGAATTCGAGCAGCTTGCCCTGCGGCGAGTAGATGTCGTAGCCCACGGTGACGGGTTCGTCGTAGTTGAACGCGTTCTGCGCCACAATCCGCAGGTCCAGCATCCCGAAGTCGCGCCCCAGCGTGTCGGGCACCAGCCCGATCTCGAAATCGGCGATCGAACGCTTGTTCTGATAATAGAGGTAGCTGTTTTCGAATGGTTTGCGGGCGGCGGGGGCCTCGGCGTCGAGTTGCCGGGCGGGGTTGTCGCTGCGCATCAGCAGTTTGAAATCGTTGACGCCCTCGCGGATATAGGGGGTCAAGTCGAATTCCGCGGGCGTCAGCGGGTCGCTGACCTCGGCTACCTGACGGTCGTTGAGCCAGAGCGAGTAGGCCGAACCGGGGTTCTCCGCGTGCAGGTAGACCACGCCGTCGGTCCAGGCGAACGGGATTTCGATCTCCTGTCCGAGAACGGCATAAAGAGGACCTTCGGTCGTAATCGTCACCTCGGGGCTGAAGGCTTTCCAGTAGCCTCCGGCTTCGCGGTTGCGGGCCTCGGCGTCGTGGCGGGCGTCGTAGGGTACGACCTCCGTGCGGTAGATGCGGCCTCCGCGCGAGGGCATCGGAACGGGGTTCCGTTCTTCCTGGGCCTGGGCCGCCAGCGTGCAGGCTGCCAGCGCAGCCGTCAGTATCGTTCGTTTCATCGTATACGGAATATGATTCGGACAAAGATACGAATAAGCGAGGGCAATGTCAAATTTATTTGAACATTGCCGAGCGGGAGTATCTAAGGCGCAGCCAAAGTACGAATAAGCGAGAGAAAAAAGCAAGCTCGCTTGCATTTTTTCCGAGGCGGAGTATCTTCGGCGCAGTCAAAGTGCGAATAAGCGAGGGCAATGTCAATTTATTTGAGCATTGCCGGGCGGGAGTATCTTCGGCGAAGCCAAAGTGCGAATAAGCCGAGTGCAAAAGCAGGTTTACTTGTATTTTGCCGGGCGGGAGTATCCGAAGTACGAATGGACCGAATCGCGTGCGCTCCGGTAATACATTCCGACTTATGGAAGTGCCGTTACGACACCGGAGGTAATTTTTTTTGCCAAATCGCAAATAATAGCTAACTTTGTCAATTAGGAAAACGAGTGAAGAACAAACTATGAAAACGCAAAGAATCGTAGAGATTTTGAAGTCGGGCGTCGTGGACACCGACATCGTCGTCAAAGGTTGGGTGCGCACCAAGCGCGGAAACAAGAACGTGGCGTTCATCGCCCTGAACGACGGGTCGTGCGTAAATAATATACAGGTGGTGGTCGATCTGGCGAAGATCGCCGAGGAGGAGCTCAAACCCGTCACCACGGGTGCCTGCATCCGCGTCGATGGCCGTCTGGTCGCATCGCCGGGCGCGGGGCAGGGCGTCGAGGTGCAGGCCGAAAAGATCGAGATCTACGGCACGGCCGATCCCGAGAGCTATCCCCTGCAAAAGAAGGGACATTCGCTGGAGTTCCTGCGCGACATCGCCTACCTACGTCCGCGCACGAACACGTTCGGCGCGGTGCTCCGCATCCGTCACGCCATGGCCTATGCCATCCACGAGTATTTCAACAACCACGGTTTCTACTATTTCCATACTCCGATCATCACGGCTTCGGACTGCGAAGGCGCCGGGGCGATGTTCCAGGTGACGA
>ENA-UOOA01003477-UOOA01003477.1-human-gut-metagenome-genome-assembly--contig:-P61old-NODE-3477-length-19551-cov-6.331658_pt1 | contig 19551 bp, 16 predicted proteins | sample MGYA00242467_ERZ724014 | MGnify/ENA metagenome assembly ERZ724014 | reverse complement strand
AAGCGCAAGAAACAAAGGCAACCGTTCGAAAAAAATCCGCCATTCAAGATTTGATTGATACAGCACATCGTAAAGAATATAAATCGTCAGGCCGATTAAAAACACAAGCCAGCCCAAAAAACCCTTCAATTTTTTCCAAAGTTTCTTAAAAAAATTTTTCATGGACGCAACTCCCGGAAATATTCATCTCCCGAGAATATTATACGCGCCGCGCGCGATTTTGTCAAGCCTATCCGTTATATTTTCTTTGCCCGCCGCCTATAATATTTACGGGCAATCTTTTCTTCGGAGGACGAATTTATGTATAAAATTCTCTTCACCGGCGGCGGCAGCGCGGGGCATACCGTGCCGAACATAGCGATTATTTCCGATCTTTTGCGCCGGGGCGGTTTCCGGGCGGCGTATATCGGCACGAACGGCATCGAAAAACGGCTTGTTTCCGCCACAGGTACGCCCTTTTACGAAATTTCCTGCCCCAAACTCGTGCGTTCGTTCACGGCGATAAACTTAAAAATTCCGTTTGAGCTTTGTAAAGCCGTGCGCGCCGCGCGTGCAATTTTGCGCGACATCAAGCCCGACCTCGTCTTTTCGAAAGGCGGATTCGTTGCGCTGCCCGTGTGTCTCGCCGCGCACAAAGAAAAAATCCCCGTTTTAACGCACGAAAGCGACCTTTCGCCCGGACTTTCCACTCGTCTGATCGCCGGAAAATGCCGCTTCGTGCTTACTTCTTTCCCCGAAACGGCGGCTCGCTTTAAAAACGGAAAATTTACGGGCTCACCCTTGCGCGCCGAGCTTTTCGAAGCAAAACGCACCGCAAAAAAAGGCAAAAACGGCAGAAAAACGCTGCTTGCTTTCGGCGGCGGCTCGGGCGCGACGGCGATCAACCGGGCGATTTTTCAAAATCTCGACGAGCTGACGAAAGTTTTTTCTATCGTGCATATTCTCGGCGAAAAAAACGTTGCCGCCGCCCCCGCGCACGCGCATTACACGCCGCTTGCGTACGCCGAAAATATGGGCGAAGCCTACGCGAATGCGAACGTTGTGCTTGCCCGCGCGGGCAGCAACACCCTCTTCGAAATCGCCGCGCTGAAAATCCCCGCGCTGATCGTGCCGCTCGAAAAAAACAGCCGCGGCGATCAGAAAGAAAACGCCGACTATTTTTTTTCAAAAGGACTGATTTCCGTGGCATCCGAAAATACGCTTTCTCAAAACCTGTGCGCGAAATTGCAGGCGGTTCTCGCCGACGAAGCAATGAAAAGCGCGCTTGAAACCGGCCCGTTTTCGAAAAGCGGCAACGAAAAAATCATCGCCGCCGTGGAAGAAACGCTGCGGGAAAATCAAAAATGAGCGGCGCATACAAGCCGAGCTATACCTACGAAGCCACAAGTGCGCACATGCGCGATTGTTCCGGCGAGACAATGCAAAAAAGCACGACGCACGCTTACGCAATCGCCGCCGCGAAAAAAAGAAAAAAGCGCAGAATCCTGCGCCTTGTGTGTATTCTTATCGCGTTTTTTCTCGCCGCGCTTATCTATTTTCAAACGAACGTTACGCGCGTACTTATTTCCGTCAGCGAAGCCACGATGCGTTCTTCCGCCGTGGAAGCGATCAATTCGGCGGTGTATAAAACGCTCGGCAGCAACCCTTCTTACGAAGATCTCGTGAAGATCGAGCGCGACGAAAACGGCAACGTAGCCGCCCTTTCGGCAAACGCGCTGAAAATCAATAAAATCGCGCGCGACACCGCTTCGATTTCGCAGAAAATTTTGCAGGAAACGGGAGAAAACGGCGTGATGATCCCTATCGGCGCGCTCACGGGAATCGAAGCTCTCGCGGGCGCGGGAAAGCGGATCAACATCGATATTCTGCCCGTATGCTCGGTGGTATGCTCGTTCTCTTCCGCGTTTGAAAGCGTGGGCATCAACCAGACGAAACACTCGATTTATTTAAACGTGCTTGCGGATATCAGTATCGTGATGGCTTCGCGCACCGATCATTTCGCCGTGCAGACGGACGTGCTTGCGGGCGAGTGCGTGATCGTGGGCAAAATCCCCGAAATGTATTTTCAGACGGATCTTTCGGGCAGAACAAGCGGCTTGTAACGTATTATAAAAATTTGGGCTTTGAGCGGCAAGCTCAAAGCCTTAAAAGCGTCAGATTTCGCGTTTTTTAAATTTATCCACTTCTTCGTCCGTGCCGAACACGTAGTGCGAGCCGCCGAGGCAATGCATTTCGCCCACGTTGTAATCAAGACCGGAAGAATAATAATCGTACGCTTCCGCCGCGCGCTTTTTTTCCGCGATCGGGTTGGGGCAGGGAATCGCCGAAATCAGCGAACGCGTATACGGGTGCGTGGGGTTTTCGAAAATCTCTTCGGTAGTACCCGTTTCGAGAAGATGCCCAAGATGCAATACGCCGATCCGATCGGAAATGTACTTCACCATCGAAAGATCGTGCGCGATGAAAAGATACGCCGTGCCGGTTTCTTCCTGAATGTCTTTCATCAGGTTCACCACTTGCGCCTGAATGGAAACGTCCAGCGCGGAAATGCACTCGTCGGCGATAATCAGGTCGGGATTCATAATCAGCGCGCGCGCAATGCCCACTCGCTGCCTTTGTCCGCCGGAAAACTGATGCGGGTATCTGTCGAAATGCTCGGGCGCAAGCCCCACTTTCTTTAATAGAGCTTCAATTTTTTCGGTGCGTTCGGCGCGTGTTTTATACGCCTTGTGAATATCGAGTCCTTCGCCGATAATGTCGCCCACGCGCTTGCGCGGGTTTAAAGACGCCATCGGATCCTGAAAAATCATCTGCATTTTCGTGCGCAGGATCTTAGTGGTTTCCGTATCCGTTTTCCCGGAAATATCTCTTCCCTTGAAAATAATTTTGCCGCCCGTAGGCCTGTAAAGGCGGATCACGCTTCTGCCGATCGTGGATTTACCGCTGCCCGATTCACCCACCAGACCGTACGTTTCTCCGGGGTAGATTTCAAACGAAACGTTATCCACCGCGCGCACCGTATAGCTGCCGTTGATGCGGAAATACTGCTTTAAATTTTCCACACGCAAAATGGGTTCTGCGTTATAATCCTTCATATACTTCCGCCTCCTTTTTCATTCTTTCCACACGCGCTTTCAGCTCTGCCGGCATCTCGCACTTCGGCGCGCGCTCGTCTAAAAGCCACGTTGCCGCATAGTGCGTTTCGCTCAGCTTAAACATCGGCGGCTCTTTCTTTTCGTCGATCTTCAGGCGATATGCGTTGCGCGGCGCGAACGCGTCGCCGGGCACTTCGTTTGACAGATTCGGCGGCGATCCGGGAATGGTGTAAAGCCGCGCTTCCGAAGTGGTGAGATCGGGCATCGCCGATAAAAGTCCCCACGTGTACGGATGTTTCGGCTCGTAGAAAATTTCGTTCACCGTGCCTTTTTCCACAATTTTGCCCGCGTACATCACGTTTACGTAGTCCGCCACTTTCGCCACCACGCCGAGATCGTGCGTGATGTAAATCACCGAAATGCCGCGCTCTTTCTGTATGCCGCAGATGAGTTCCAGAATTTTCGCCTGAATCGTCACGTCCAGCGCGGTGGTCGGCTCGTCGCAAATCAACAGGTCGGGGTTACACGAAAGCGCGATGGCGATCACCACGCGCTGCCGCATGCCGCCGGAAAGCTGATGCGGGTACTGTTTCATACGCTTCGCCGCGTCCGTGATGCCCACTTCTTCTAAAAGCTTTTCCGCCTTTTCGTACGCTTCCTGCTTCGAAATGCCGAAGTGCCAGATCATACCTTCGGCAATCTGCCTGCCGATACGCATCGTAGGGTCGAGCGACGTCATCGGGTCTTGAAACACCATCGCGATCCGCTTGCCGTTGATGTGCTTGCGCATCCAGTTTTTATCTTTCCCGAGCAGATTCACCGTGTCGTCCGTGCCGTCCGCATGCGTATACGAAAATAAAATCTCGCCCGAATTCACGGTGGCGTTCGGCGCAAGAATCCCCATGATCGCCTTACAACTTACAGATTTTCCGCTGCCCGATTCGCCCACGATCGCCACGGTTTCGCCGCGGTATAAATCGAAATCCACGCCGCGGATGGTATGCACCGCGCCCGAATTCGTCTGAAACGTGATATCGAGATCGCGCACCGTTAAAATTCTCTTTCTTTCCGCCATGTTGCCGCCTCCTTTTTTCTTGTTTTACATATCTTTCATCTTCGGATCGAGCGCTTCGCGCAAGCCGTCGCCCACCAGATTGAACGAAAGCATTAAAAGCGCGAGAATGATAATCGGCGGCATGATCTGATACGGGTGGGTGTTAAATACCTGAAATCCGTCCGAAATCAGCGAGCCGAGCGAACACTCGGGCAGCCTTACGCCAAGCCCTACGAAAGATAAAAACGCTTCCGTGAAAATCGCCGTGGGGATCGAGAACATCACCTGCGTGATCACCGGTCCTACGATGTTCGGCAGAACGCCTTTGAAAATGATCGACATGTTGCCCGCGCCCAGCGTGCGGCTTGCCAGAATATATTCTCTGTCTTTCAGGCGCAGCATTTCCGCGCGGGAAATGCGGCTCATGCCGATCCATTCGGTGATAAGAAGCGCAACGATAATCGCGCCCAGCCCCGGTTTCATCGCCAGCGAAAGCAAAATCACCACCACAAGCCGGGGAATACCGTTAATAATTTCCACTACGCGCTGCATAATGCCGTCGGTCACGCCGCCGAAATACCCCGATACCAGCCCGTAGCTCATGCCGATGATCATATCGATCACCGTAGCCACAATCGCGATGATCAGCGAAATTCTCGCGCCGTACCAGGTGCGCGTCCAGATGTCGCGCCCGAGTTCGTCCGTACCGAACAAGAAATATTTGTCCGTCATGCCGTTTTCGATATACTTATTCACTTTCGTGCTTTCGCCGGTCACGTTGCGAATGGTTTCCCAGCCGTTGAAAATGCCGAGTTTCTCAAGAAACGGCACGCGCGGCGCCATGTTCGTGGCAAGCACGTTCACTTCGTCGTAACTGTACGAGCTGAAAAGCGGTACGAAAATCGCGAGCAGCACGATCACGCCGATACAAATCAGTCCGAACACGGAGATTTTCTTTTTGAAAAACCGCGTAAACACGCCTTTCCAGTACCCCTGCGAAGAGAAATTCGTATCCACCGCCGCTTCTTCCGTTTTCACGAACGTGAAATCGTCGGGCGCGAATACATATTCTTTTTCCGCAGATTTTTTTTCTTGCAAAACGGCGGTTTCCGGTGCTTCGCAAGCCGTTCCGCTTTCCGTTTGCAATGCGGATTTTTTTCTGAAAGGTTTCATATTCAATTCCCTCCTTTCGCCACGCGCACACGGGGATCGATCAGACCGTACAGAAGATCCACCGCAAGCATCACGAGAATATACAGCACGGAATACAAAAAGCTGATTGCCATAATAATATTATAATCGTTTGCGGATACGGCGTCTACCATCAGTTTGCCGATGCCGTCGATCGCGTAGATTTTTTCCACCACCAGCGCGCCCGTTAAAAGATCCACGATCAGCGGAGCAAGCACCGTTACGATGGGGATCAGCGCGTTTCTGAGTACATGCCGCACGATCAGCGCGTTGCCGTATAAGCCTTTCGATTCGGCAAGCAGAATATAATCGCTGTCGATCACTTCCACCATCTCGTTGCGCGTGAAGCGCGAAATCGTGGCAACGGTGAAAAGACTTAAAGAAATCGCGGGCATAATCGACGATTCAAACGCCCGTTTCGGCGTGTACAGAATGGGCAGAATCTGCGTTTTTACGCCGAGAAGATTCATCAGCATCATCATAAATACATAAGACGGCACGGAAACGCCCACAATCGAAAGCACCGTGCAGAACGTATCGAGAAATTTATCGCGATTCAGCGCGGCGGTGATGCCGATGAGAAGCCCGATCGCCGTGCCGATCAGCACGGAAAGCCCGCCGATTTTAAACGACGTGGCAATGCGCCCGTCTAAGATCGTGGAAATAGGAATATCGCTGGCAAAAGAATAGCTCGTACCGAAATCGCCTTTTAAAATATTAGAGAAATAAATAAAAAACTGGGTAAGCATAGGCTTATCCAAGCCGTATTTGGCATTCATCGCCGCCTTTTGCGCGTCCGTGAGCTTTTCGGCGTTGTTGAAGGGCGAGCCGGGCAGCGAATGCACCATGATAAATAAAAGCAAAAGTATGGCAAACAGCGTAAGCGCAGCCATTCCGAGCCTTTTTAAGATATATTTCACCATATTCGTTTCCTCCGTCTGAATTTTGCCCCTTATATTTTTGCCGTTTTAATCAACCTTTAAAGTAAACCTTCGCGGCGCGTCTTTTATCAAGGCGCGCCGCTGCTTCACGAAAAATTATATTTCCGATCGGCTCGGATTTACTCTATGCCAAGATCAACTTTCGCAGCTGCGAAATATTTAAGTGCTTTTGCGGGATCGTAAGAACATACGTCTTTGTATCTTTCCTGATTTGCCGCGTAGTCCTCGCCCTTATGCGCACCCTCGCTGCAAGTAGCAAACTGCGGCGGGCAGGCGGTGTAGGTGGGCAACGAGCCGTCCTTCAGGATTCCGTCGGCTATTGCTTTACGATCAATCGCATTGGTGATAGCAAGCCGTAAATTCTTGCTTCTCGTAGGGAAACCGTCGGGGTAAGTCGTCGTAGTTCCCTCTTTCTGTGCAAACGTAAGATACCACATATACCCCGCGCCCGTCGTTTTAAGCTCTGCGCTTCCTTTCACCTGATCCATCTGCGAGCCGGAAACGGTTACGAGATCGAGCGTGCCGCTCTGATACGCGCTGAGCGCGGCGGTGCTGTCGCCAAGCACCTGATATTTTATTCCGTCAAGTGCGATTTTGTCTTTATTCCAATATTTATCGTTCTTTTCAAGTTCGACAACAGAGCCGCCCGCGGTATACGTTTTCAATTTAAACGCGCCGTTCGCAAGCACCGTATCCGCCGTAGTAGCGTATTTTTCAGCCCCTACCTGGTTATAGAAAGCTTCGTTTACGGGGTAAAACGTAGGGAAGTACATCAGCGAAAGGAAATAAGGCACAGGCACTTCCAGCTCAACTTTCAAAGTGTCTTTATCCACAGCCGTTACGCCGAGATCCGCCACGGTATACTTCGTTCCGTCCTCTTTTTCTACGCCTTTCAGAATTTTTTCCGCGTTCTTCACCTGACCGATATCCGAGAACATATACGCGTATTCTTTCGCCGCGTCGCAGCCGTGCTGCCAGCCGAATACGAAATCCTGCGCCGTCACTTCTGCGCCGTTCGCCCACACTGCGTCACGGATTTTAAACGTATATGTTTTTCCGTCCTCGCTCGCCGTATACGATTCCGCTATCGCGTTCACCACCGCGCCTTCTGCGTTCATCTGCATCAATCCGTCGGTGTAGTCTGCAATCACCTCAAACGATTCGCCGTCGGTAGCCACCTGCGCGTCGAGCGATTTCACCGAAGTGCCGAGCATCACGTTCAGCGCGCCGCCGCCCTCTTTCTTCGCATTCTTATACACGCGGTTGAGCGCCACAGGGTGGAATTCTACGCCGGTCACGTTCGATTTGATCATGTTCGCGTTGGATTTCGTGAATAACGGCGCGATCACCGCTTCTTCCATCACGATTTTTTCCGCTTCATACAGCTTTTCCCAACGCTGTTCGTAAGTGAGCGAACCATCGCTGCATGCTTTGATCAAAGCGTCGTAATCCTTGTTGCTCCACAAACCGTAGTTGTTCGAAGTATCGGTAATCCACATACCGAAATAGGTCATCGGGTCGGCATAGTCCGGTCCCCAACGAGTGAGACTCACCTGATAGTCGCAATCGTTCTGAATCTTGTTCAGGCGGTTTTTCTTCGTGGTCTGATTGATCACCACTTCCAGCTCGGGTAAATTCGTTTCGAGTTGCGATTTGATCATCTGCGCAATTTTCGGCACTTCCGCGCCTTCATCGTTACCCACAAGAAGTTCGATGCTGATCTTCTTACTGTCCTTCTTTGCGCACGCCGCCACAGAAAAAGCGAACGAGGCCGCAAGCGCGCTTGCCGTTACTATCTTAAATACTTTCTTCATAGCCTTATTCTCCTTATTTTAAGGGTATTTAATCCGCAGCCTTCCGCTTTCCGCCCGGATTTCGCAAAGCCGCGATCGCATTTGTGCTTCGCCGATTCCCGAACGTTCCGTATCCGCTACGTATTATTTGCTCTTTTCAAAAAATCTAAAACCGTTTTTCGAAAATAAATTCGTTTAGCCGATGATCGCACCACCGAAAATATCGATTTTGCTCTTATTTTTAATCGACGTCAAGAATTATTGTTCTCTATTTTATGCCTTTTTCACACGTTTGTCAAACGTTTGCGCGGCTTTTTTTAAAAATTCTATCATACGAATATTTTATCACAACGATTTGTTTTTTCGATTATAGATAATTATTCAATCGAAGTTATTACTTCCATTATATTGCGCCCGCACCCGCGCATGTGCAAGAAAAAATAAAAAAAATCCTCACGCCGCAAAAGCGTGAGGAAGCAAAAAAAATTTATTTTCATTAAAACGCAATCGAACGCGAAGCATGGCAGGTGAAATAAATAATCTGCCGATCTTTCGAAAGCTCGCGCACGAGCCGCGCCGTTCGGGAAAAATGTTCCTCGTCGAGGTGGACGAACGGATCATCCAGCACGAGAAAGGGCATTTCACGCCCTAAAAACATCACGTCGATGAGAGCGAGCCGCAGGCACAGCGCGCACACCGAGCGCACGCCCGCGCTTAAATGCCCGTCGTTTCGCCGCGCGCCCCCGCGCGAAAACGAAAGCGAAAAATCCCGGTTCATATACGCTTCCACGCCAAGCTCGCTTTCTAAAAGTTCGGCGTATTTTAAAAATCTCTGCTGCACCGGATCGGAATATCGGCCCATCAGCAAGTCGTCCGCGCGCCGCAAAGTTTCCGCCGTTTTCAGATAGATGTTTAATCGGTAGCGCGCGTTTTCCGTCTTTTCTCTGTTCGCGTAAAGCTCGCATTGTTTTTCTTCCAGCCGTTCCGCCGCCGCTTCCGCTTCCTCGATGCGCCGCTCGATTCCCGCCAAGTCTTTACGCTTCGCGCTCAACGCTTCTTTCATCGCCGCGATCCGCGCCCGCGCGCCGTTTGCGTTTGCACCGCTCGCGCCGTATTCTGCCGCCGTTTCCGTGCCGTATTCTGCCGCCGTTTCCGCGCCGTATTCTGCCGCCGTTTCCGCGCCGTATCCCGATAAATTCGCCTCGCGCATGTACTCCGCCGCCCGCCGCGCATACTTCCCGGCCTCCTCTTCATAGCGTTTAACCGCGGAAAGATCCCCGGAAAGCCGCTCGATTTCCCGCGTGAGCGCAGCGCCGAAATCGGCAGGCGCGCGCAGCCGCCGAGCCTCGAAAATTTCCGAAATCTCGCGTTTCGCCGCCGCATACCGCGCCCGCACCTCGCCTTCGCGCCCGTCCGCCGCGCCGTTTGTTTGCTTGTTTTTTTTCGCCGCCGCGAAAAGCACGATGATCGCCGCCAATGCACACGCTAAGAACGCGGGCGCAGCCGAAGAAAGTTTTTTGCCGAAATATAAGCCGAGCGCGATCGTCCCCGTCGCCATCGCCGCAGCAAGCGCAAGTCTCGCCCCCTTGCCGCCGCTTTTTTTCTTTTCCGCGGGCGCGCAACCCATCCCCGAAAGCTCGCCGGAAAGCCGCGCGATCGCCGTCTGCCCCAGCCGCAGCCGCTCGATTTCTTTTTCGGAAACCACCCCCGCGGGGTATCGCGATTCGATTTCCGCGCGCTTGAAATCCGCTTCTTTCGCCTGACGGACGAGTTCGCCGTACCGCGCCCGTTTCTCTTCCAACGCTTCCGCGCCCGAAAACGCCGTTTCTTCCTTTTCCGCCGCCGCGATTTCCGCTTTCAGGCGAGCGCGCGCCGCATACAAACCGTCTGCCGCCTGCGCCGCGTCTTCGAGCGCCGCCGCTTCCGCATTCAGCCGCGCCCGCTCCCGATCAAGACGGTACATCTCGCTGTCCGCATTTTTTCTGTCGCCGCAGATTTCCTTGCGCCGCTTTTCCAAAATTTCGATCGCCGCGGCGGCGTTTCTGCCCGAAGTCGTGCCTTCCGCAATCGCCCCAAGCCGTTCTTTCATGCCGTCCGTCGCGGAAATTTCCGCTTCGCGCGAATCGAACGTGATCGAACGCAAAAACGCTTCCTCGTCCAGCCCGAAAATTTCTTTACCGATCTTATCGCCGTCCGCCGCGATTTCTTTGCCGTTTTCAAAGTAGCGGAAACGATCGCGCGTGGCGGATTTTTCATCGAAAAAACGCTCGATGCGGCACGTTTTTCCCGCGCGCATAAACGTTACCGAGCCGCCGAATCTGCCGCCGGAAAACGGATAGTAATGCTCGCGATCGCCGAAAGAAACGTCGTTTTCCCGCCGCGATTTCAGTCCGTAAAACATCGCGCGGATAAACGAACACAGCGTGGTTTTGCCCCGACCGTTCGGCTCGCAAAATTCCTGCAAGCCGCCGCGGAAATCCACGCGTCTCGCGCCCGTGAGATTTCTTAAATTGCCGTAATTTTCGATTTCGAGATAGAGTATTTTCATTTTTCAACGCCCGCCGTTTATGCAAGCCCGCCCCCGCAAAAATCTTTCAAAGCTCCGCCGCGCCGCGATCGAGCGCGTTTAAGCCGAGCCGGATCGCCGCGTCCTTTTCTTCCGCGCTCATGTCCTGCCGCGCAAGCGCCTGCCGCACAAACTCGCCGCGCAGCGAATTTTCTTTGGCAATCAAAGAAAAATCACACTTCGCGCGCGTTTCGTCTTTCACCGTAGCGCAAAAATATTTGCGCTCCAAAGCTTCCCGCACCGTTGTTTCAAGCGCCAGGCGATCGAAACTCACTTCGCCCGTAAGCACCGCCCGCACAAGATCGCACGAACGCGCCGAAATCGAGTTTTCCGCAATCCGCCGCGCGTCGAAATCGTCTTTCGCCGCCGATACGTCCACGCGGTACTCTTCCAGCCGCCGCAAAGAAGATACGATAAATTCCGAAGTTATTCTCCGCCGCCCCGCCGCGCTCGCGCTCGTTTCCAGAATCACAAAGCCCTTGCCGCCGCACTCGTCGAACCCCCGCCCTTCCAGGCAACCGCTGTACGCGTATACGCCGCGCTCGTCGATCGCCCCGCGCGCGTAGGTATGCAGATGCCCGAGCGCAAGATAATCGATATTTTTTCCTGCCAGCCGCCGCAAATCTATTTCGCCGCGGATATCCCCGTGCAGCGTGACGATATTCAAAGCGTTTTCGGGCAGAGAAAGCGTGGAATACAGCCGCGCCGCATTCTCGCCGCCAAGCTCCGCGCCCGTCACCGTAACGATCTCTTCCGTGCCGTTTGCGCCCCGTCCGCGCAGCGTGTACGTCGTCCAGTCGCCGCCGAACGTCTTTAAATTCGGCAGATTTTCGCCGTCGTCGCTGTTTTTAGAATCATGATTGCCGCGCAGATAAAAAAACGTAATCTGCGGATATCTCGCCGCCGCTTCGTAAAACGTGCGCTTATCGTGAAGCGACGGGCGATCGGAATCAAACGCGTCCCCCGCGATAATCACCGCGCTCACGCCATTGTCGCTCGCGAATTTCAGCATGTTTTCAAACGCCGCGCGCACCTCTTTGCGGCGGATTTCCGCCTTTTCGGGCGGCAGTTTCGCTTCTATTTTCGAGCCTAAATGCAAATCGGCGCAATGAATTATTCTCATTTCCCGATCCTCCGTTTTCAAACGTTTGTTCTATTATACACCGCAGAAAAAACTTTGTCAAGAATTCCGCCGCCGCCCGCAATTATTCGTTTTTCGAATTGATACGTTGCATTATTTCGCTGAATCATTTCAAAAAAATACCTTATTTTCACTTGACAAACAAAAGAAATCAGGGTATAATAGCAGAAAAATCAAGCGAAAAAGCCGCAAAAAACGCGGAAACATAGCAAGAAAAGGCAAGAAAATGCGCAATTACGTAAGCAAAAACGTCATTATTATGCTAGTAGAGGTCGTCATTATTAAAGGCGTACCTCGTTTTTGCCATACTTGATTTTCACACGTAAAGCGCAAACGAAATCATGTGTAGCGGCGAGGAACTTTCCTAAAGTCCCCCGCCGTTTTGTTTTATTTTAAAAGCGGAGTATAAACCGATACAAAAAAGTTAATCAGAGAAAACACACTGAGAAAACACTAAGAACAAAAACACGTTTTACAGATCGGCAAGCCTCGTTCTGGCGGGCGCGGCGGCGGCAAGCTGCTTCGCTTCCTGCTCGAAAAAAGAAAAAGCCCCGGAATTTTCCGCAGATACGATCAATATCGGCTCGAGCGGTCCGCTCACGGGCGGCGCTTCCATCTACGGCACGGCGGTGTACAACGGCGCAACGATGGCGATTCTCGAAATCAACGAAGCGGGCGGCTTAAACGGCACGAAACTTGCCTTTGAAATGTACGACGATCAGCATAAAACCGAAAACGTAGCCACCGGCTATGCGGCTATGAAAGATAAGGGCATGCAGGTATCTCTCGGCTGCGTAACTTCCGCACCCTGCCTCGAATATATCAAAAACGCCGAGAAAGACGGAATGTTTTTTCTCACCCCTTCCGCCTCGGCAGATAAGGTGACGTCCTACGAAAACGCGTTTCAGATGTGCTTTGCCGATTCCAACCAGGGCGCGGCGGCGGCGAAGTTGTATAACGCCAACGATAAAGCGGAATTCGGCGAACGCAAAATCGGCGTGCTGTATAAATCGGACGACGATTATTCCACGGGCATCTACGAAACGTTTATAAACGGCTTTTCTGCCGAAGAACAAGCCGCAATCAAAACGGCTTCGTTCACAAGCGACGACGGGGACAGCCCCGATTTCTCCGCGCATATTTCCACGCTGAAAGGCTGCGATTTCATCTTCATGCCCATCTATTATACGCCCGCTTCGCAGTTCATACAGAAAGCAAAAACCACCGAAGCTTTTTCCGATACTACAATCTATTTCGGTTGCGACGGTTTCGACGGGATTCAATCGATGAAAGGCTTCAACGTGGAAGACTACCCGCAGGAAATTTCCTACCTTTCGCATTTCAATTCCAATGCCACGGAAGGCGCGGCGGGAGAATTCGTGAAAAAGTATAAAGAAAAATACGGCGCGGAAACGCTCAATCAATTCGGCGCGTCCGCTTACGACAGCGTTTACGCTCTCTTCGACGCAATGAAAACCGCATCCGAATCCGGCAAAAAAATCGACGGCTCTACTTCGGTTTCCGATATGACCGCCGCCCTGAAAGGCGTTTTCACAAGCGCAACCTTCTCTTTCAACGGCGTAACGGGGCAGAACGTGCAATGGAACGCGGACGGCACGGTAATCAAAAACGCCATTCGCTATAAGGTGAATCACAATGGCTAAACTTTTAGAAACGCTGATCGGCGGACTCAGTCAGGGCGGCGTGTACGCCTTAATCGCGCTCGGGTACACTATGGTGTACGGCATCGCGAAAATGCTGAATTTCGCCCACGGCGACATTATCATGGTAGGCGGCTACACGATTATGGTATTCTTTTATCAGACGGGCATGCCGATCGTTGCGCTGCTCGCGGCAATCGTCGTCTGCGTAGCCGTAGGACTTCTCACCGAACGGCTCGCCTACCGCCCCTTACGCGGCGCTTCGCCCCTTGCCGTACTCATCACGGCGATCGGCGTTTCTTCTCTTTTGCAATCGCTCACGCAACTCATTTTCGGCACGGCAAGCAGCATGGTGATCGTAAACACGTTCGGCACGATTAAAATCGGCTCGCTCGTCATCGAAGTCAGCACGCTGATCACCCTGTTTTCCGCCGCGGCGGTGATGATCGCGCTCACTCTGTTCGTGAATAAAACGAAAACGGGCAAAGCGATGCTCGCCGTATCCGAAGATCAGGGCGCGGCGAAACTCATGGGCATCGGCGTAAACCGGGTGATCGCAATCACGTTTGCCGTCGGCTCGGCTCTCGCCGCGCTCGCGGGGTACTTCTCGCTTCTGAAATCGCCGTCGGTATCCATAACCATGGGGTCTCTCCCCGGCATCAAGGCGTTCACGGCGGCGGTGATCGGCGGTATCGGCTCGATTCCCGGCGCAATGCTCGGCGGAATTCTGCTCGGCGTGATCGAAACCGCCTGCAACGCCGCCGGGCTTGCCAACTGGACGCTCGCCATCGAATTTGCCGTACTGATTCTCATTCTTCTCGTGCGCCCCGCGGGTTTACTCGGCAAAAAAAGGAGGGAAAAAGTATGACGGAAACCGCTACTCAGCCCGAAAATGCAAAAAAAACAAGCTGGTTTTCGTACGTGAAAAGCTCGTTCAAGCCGAAAAACTACGTCTCTTACGCCGTTCTCGCGCTGCTCATCGCGTTTTTTCTCGTATTCGGCAAAGGCTTTAAGCAGACGAACGTTTTAATGCTCGAAAAAATTTCGTACAGCGTGATCGCCGCCCTTTCCCTTTCGCTCGTCGTCGGCTTTTTAGGCGAACTTTCGCTGGGTCAGGCGGGGTTTATGTGCCTCGGCGCATATCTCGGCGGCTATTTTCAAACGTACGTGTACGGCGCGTTTTCTCAAAGCCTGCCCCTGCTTTCTTTGCTTCTCACCATGCTCCTTAGCGGCTTCTTCGCCGCAATCGCCGGTTTGATTATCGGACTTCCCGCTCTGCGCTTAAAAGGCGATTATCTCGCCATCGTCACGCTCGCGTTCGGCGAAATCGTGAAAGTCGTTTTCCGCAATCTGAAAACGTTCGGTGCGGAAAAAGGCATGGAAACGATCCGCTATTCCCCGCCGTCGCTGTACATTATCGGCTTTTTCGCCGTCCTTTTCACGCTCGTCGTCATTCGCAATTTTATCAAAAGCAAGCACGGCAGAGCGGTAACGGCGATCCGCGACAACGAAATCGCGGCGCGCGCCATGGGCGTAAACGTCACCTATTATAAGCTTGTGGTATTCGTGCTTTCCGCGTTTTTCGCGGGCGTTGCCGGCGTACTCTTTTCCAACGCGAATTATACGATTAAAAGCATCTCGTTCGACTACAATTATTCGATCGACATTCTCGTGATGGTCGTACTCGGCGGCATGGGCAGTTTAAACGGCACTATGCTTTCCGCCGCGCTCATCACCTTTTTAAACGCGAAACTTTCCACCGTGTTAACGGGCGATCTCGCCGCGCTGCAAAAGCTCGTCTACGCGCTCGTTCTCGTTTTAATCGTCATCTACAACAACGCGCCGAAGCTGAAAACCTTCCGCGAAAAATACAATCTGCGCCGCCTGCGCGAAAAGCTTTCCGCCGCGCTGCACCGGCTGTTTTTAAAAAAGCACCCCGCCGACGATCCCGCCGCCGAAAAACCGGACGCCGCCGACTGGAGCAATATTCCCACCAAAGTGCCGATGGACGCGATTTTATCCACCGACTTCACGCCGGGCGCGGCATCCGACGAAGACAAACCCGATAAACCCGAAAGAAACGAAACGAATAAAAACGCGGAGGGAAAATCATGAACGGAGAATATATCCTCGAAACGCAGAATCTCGGCATCTCGTTCGGCGGTTTAAAGGCGGCGGAAAACGTAAATCTGCGTATAAAAAAAGGCGCGCTGTACGGGCTGATCGGGCCGAACGGCGCGGGCAAAACCACCGTTTTCAATATGCTCACGGGCGTTTATAAACCCACCGAAGGCGAATTTTACTTAGACGGCGAAAACCTTACGGGGCTTGATCAGGCGGCGATCTGCAAAAAAGGCGTGGCGCGCACCTTTCAGAATATCCGCCTTTTCAACAACATGAGCGTGATCAAAAACGTGCTGATTTCGCTCGCCAACCACCCCGAATACAAGTGCAATCTTTTCCAAAGCGTGTTTCGCACCAAACGCTTCTACGAAACGGAAAAAGCCATGCGCAACGAAGCGAAAGAAATTTTAAACGTGTTCGGTCTTTTAAACGAGCGCAATCTGCTTTCCTGCTCGCTGCCCTACGGCAAGCAGCGGAAATTAGAAATCGCCCGCGCCATCGCCACCCGCCCGAAGCTTTTGCTGCTCGACGAGCCTGCGGCGGGCATGAACCCGCAGGAAACGGAAGAGCTGATGCAAACGATCGAACTCATTCGCGAACGTTTCCGCGCCACGATTCTTTTAATCGAACACGACATGAAGCTTGTGAGCGGCATCTGCGAAGAAGTCACGGTGCTTGAATTCGGAAAAACGCTCGCACAGGGCGAAACGAAAGAAGTGCTTTCTCGCCCCGAAGTGGTGAAAGCGTACCTGGGAGAAGATTAAAATGGCATTGCTCGAAGTGGAAAATTTAGAAGTATACTACGGCTTGATCCGCGCGGTGAAAGGCGTTTCGTTTTATGCGGAACGGGGCGAAATCGTGGCGCTGATCGGCGCGAACGGCGCAGGCAAAACCACCATTCTGCACGCGATCAACGGCTTACAGCCCGCGCGCGGCGGCACGGTGAAATACGGCGGGCGCGATTTATTGAAAACGCCCGCGCATAAAATCGTGCGGCTCGGCTTAACGCAAGTGCCGGAAGGCCGGCGGGTATTTTCCGAACTGTCCGTAAAAGATAATCTTCTGCTCGGCGCGTACTCGCGTAAAGACAAAAAGGAAATCAAAGAAACGCTCGGATACGTGTTCGAATTGTTTCCGCGGCTTGCGGAACGCGTTTCGCAGGCGGCAGGCACGCTTTCGGGCGGCGAGCAGCAAATGCTTGCCGTGGGCAGAGCGTTGATGTCCAAGCCGGAAACCTTACTGTTAGACGAGCCGTCCATGGGGCTTTCGCCGCTGTACGTAAACGTGATTTTCGATACGATCAAGAAGATCAACGAGCAAGGCACAACGATCGTGCTTGTAGAGCAAAACGCGAAAAAGGCGTTATCGATCGCCGCACGGGCGTATGTGCTGGAAACGGGAAAAATCGTGCGCGAAGGCACGGGGAAAGAATTGTTAAACGATCCCGCGATCCGCGCCGCCTACTTAGGGCAAGCTTAGCCTGCACTAAGTTACGGACTGTTACGTTTGCGCTTAAAATCTGAAATCTGCCTATTCCAAAGCCTTCCCCCACGGGGGAAGGCTTTATTTTTGCCTATTTCATAGGCTTCCCCTCGGGGGGAAAGCTCTGCCACGTAGTGGCGGTGATGAGGGGCAGTTTCAATACCGATTAAACTGCTTTTTACAGAAAGCAAACTGCGCCACACCATCCATTTCGCTTCCGCTCAGCACCTTTCCCCCCCCCCAAAAAAAAAGGGAAGCCTATATTTTCGCCTTATTTCTTCCCCCTATTTCCGCAAAGTTTTTAATAATTCTTTATCTTCCGCCGAAACCCGATACGAATCCCGGCACTTCGAAATCGCCTTATTCATCGTAAACTTATTCAAGCGCGGCGCGCCCATAAGATACGCCAGCGTCTTATCCCGAAAATGCGTAAAACATTCCGCAATCAGCCACGCGTTCGCCATATTCACGTAATATTCTTGCTCGCTTTCCAGGCTGTCCGCCGCCCGCAGAATTCCGTCCGTATACCCGGGCGTCGCGCTCATTTTCAATAAAATGATCACCCCCAGCCGCCGCACGAACGTATGCGCCTTATCCTGCAAACATTCCAGGGCAAATTCAAAAAATTTCGGCTTGTTCTCTTTCGTAAGCGCAAATTTAATGCAATCCGTCGCCGCCCACGTATCCGCCCGCCGCGCATACGGCAGCGCATAGCTTTTAAATTCGTCGAAATCCTTGAATTTCCCGATCAGCTTCCCGCGGATCATCACTTCCGTGTGATTTTCCCACAATTCAAGCGACAAAAATTCCCGTACGTTTCCCTTCCGTATTTCCCGCACGATCCGATCGACTTCCGCGCTCGGTACGGCAATCGCAGGCAACGCCGTATTCACAATCCGCCGCTCCCATGCGCCCTTCTCTTCGCCTTTCGAAAGCGTAAGCAAATACCGCGAAAATTCTTCGCCGTCCGCTTTTTCCCAATGTTCTCTCGTAAGTTGCATATTCATTCCTTTTTCGTTTTGAGCTTTAAGGTTATTATACCGTACTTCCTTAAAATTGTCAAGCATGCGCGCAGACTGCCGTAAGTTTAAAATTCTTGCGTAACATTTTCGTTTTCTTGCCGCATTTTCTTGCCAATCGCCCCGAAAAACGCTATAATATAGGCATAAAACAAAAAAAGGACAACGAACATGTTTTTACAATCGCAGGATTTTTTAACCCCTTCGCCGATACGCGGCGTAAAACTTTTCGCCTATTCCCGCGAACGCTACGCAAGCGACTGGAAAAGCTACGAACACGAACACTCCTACGCCGAAATTTTCTACGTGCTTTCGGGCAAAGGCACGTTCCGCACCGCCGCGAAAGACTATCTCCTGCGGCGCGGCACAATCGTGATCAACAATCCCAACGTGATGCACTGCGAATTTTCTTCGGAAGCCGAGCCGCTCGAATACGCGGTGTTTTCCATCGAAAACGCGGCGTTCACCGCCTCGTGCGACGAAACCGAAACCCTTTCGCCGTTGCTTTCCGCCGAAGAAACGCAAGAAATCGGTGAGCAGCCGGAAAAATCGGAGTCAAACGCGCGTTTGAAAAGTTTTGTTTTTTATCGACTGCCCACCGCCGCAGCCGAAAAAGCGGTACAAACGATCGAACGGGAAATCACCGAAAAACGCCCGCTTTACGAAGCCGTATGCGCCAACGCGTTTTTCGAGTTGTTGTTATTCGTACTGCGCGAAACCCGCCTGAACGCCACCGCACGCGAATCGAACGCCGCGCCGAGCGTATCTTCGTACGCGAAAGACTATCTCGACGCGCATTTTATCGAAGAAATCACGCTTGATCGGCTCGCCGCAGCGTTTTACGTAGGAAAATACCACCTTGCGCACACGTTCAAAGCCGCGTTCGGGGTATCGCCGATGCGGTATCTCGCCACGGTGCGCTGCAATCGGGCACGAAAATTATTGTTACGCGGCTCGTATTCCATAGCGGCGGTGTCGGTATCGGTGGGGTATTCGTCGGTCTCGTACTTTTCGGCGGCTTATAAAAAAGCGTTTGGCGAAACGCCGCAGGAAACGCGCAAACGCGCCCACTCCGCCGCAAATTCCAAAGAGAAATAAAAATTTTTGCCTTATTTCAAGCCTTCCCCTTGGGGTGCGGGCATTGCCCGTTTCATAACGCACCCACAGGGTGTTTCGTAACGGACTGTTACAAACTGTTTAAAATTTTAATTACTGCCTATGATACAGGCTTCCCCTGGGGGGGGCGGGCATTGCCCGTTTCGTAACGCACCCACAGGGTGTTTCGTAACGGACTGTTACAGGGCGTTTGAAACTAAAATAACTGCCTATGATACAGGCTTCCCCCCGGGAGGCAGGCATCGCCCGTTTTATAACGGAATGTTACAGGGCGTTTGAAACTAAAATAACTGCCTTTGATATTGCCTTCCCCCCGGGGGGAAGGTGGCAAGGCATAGCCTTGACGAATGAGGGGCGCAGCCCATTTT
>ENA-UOOA01003476-UOOA01003476.1-human-gut-metagenome-genome-assembly--contig:-P61old-NODE-3476-length-19552-cov-21.828999_pt1 | contig 19552 bp, 19 predicted proteins | sample MGYA00242467_ERZ724014 | MGnify/ENA metagenome assembly ERZ724014 | reverse complement strand
AGCGACGAATTATTTTATATATCTTGCTTTTCGTCATTGCAAACTAACTTCTTATATCCAAACAATCGCTTTAACAATTCTTTTGCGCTAATGGTTAGTACTGCGATTAGTATCTATGTGCCTGGTAAAATCAATTACCTTTTCGTCAAATGTGTGTCCCAGCAGAACACAAGTGAAGCACCTTTGCTTTCTTCAATCTTTGTTGTTTTTAGTCGATCTTGAACTGCTTTTGTTGCACCAATCTCCATATGTATCACCTGCTCATACACCAAATATCAACTTGCCACCAAAACAATTAGCAAACGCACTGATGCTGTTGCATCAACTTTTAGATTTCTTCTCTTCAAGAGCAAGCTTTTTGTCATAATCTGTGGTTTCACCAATTAGCTGCTTTATGTCCATGAATTCACTTCCTTCTTTGCAAAAATTTTTCTGCGTAATATTGCATAAATAAAACATTATGCTTAGAACTTTATTCTACATAATATTTCTCTTTTCCCTTATTATATCCAGTATTTTTCCAAATCCGACATATAAATCACTATTGTCTTCACAATACCTCTGCAATCCAATTATATTCATTATTAAATAACCCAGCCTATGTAATTCAAATTCCAAACAAAGCTTATTATAAAACCCTTCTATAGTTGTATTTTCTTTAAACTCATCATTTATCCGAATATAATATTTGTCATCTCTTATAAATACATTCTTAATTTTTTCTCCATACGGATTCAATGTATCCATTTCTTCCTTTTCAATCCAAAATGAATTTTTATTATGATTACAGTCATGACATGCTAAGATTAAATTTCCCATATAACCTGCATCTTTTTTTGTAGCAAATATAGGGGCTTTTTCATATAAAAAATGATCTATTTCAAATTCAGTTTTTTTTATCAAATCAATTGAAGCTCTACAATATGCAAATTTCCCATTATATGCTTTAATAAATTCCAACTTAAATTTCTGAGAATTATCACTAATATATCTATGCATATCTTTTGCATTAGGGTGCTCTATTTCAACTAATTTTTCTAAGGTTAGTAATCGAGTTTTGCCATAAAACTTAACTCAATTATATCCGCACCTTCTCTGCAGTCCTGCATAACAATCCATTTCAATTGAGTGAAAATTGAGTTTTCTGAAACAAAACTCAATTTTCACCTTATTATTTCCATCGATATTTATTCTATGCCTATTATTTTTTTACGACATATTAATTTGCCATCAATTTTATCATTTTGATACCATAAATCTGCTTCATCATCTAAAATCAGCTGCTCTAACAACATTCACTTTGCGCTTGATTCTGCATTTTTTCATAAAATATCCTATGATTCTCTTTCCTTTAGTGTTACCAATAATCTTATAATATTTCCAGTTTGATACATTATATATTCAAGTACTTTTTTACTAGTCTTATCATGATGTTTGGCATATCCATTCATAAAGTTAGTATAAGCCTGGTGAAGTGTTTCTAAATTATTACTAATCTCTGATGGTACACCTATTTTTTTCAAATATTTGCCATACTCAGATTTAAGATTTTCAAGCGACTGAGTTTTATTGAAAAATTCCTGAAAAAATCTTTCTAACGCTTTTCTAAACTTATCAGCCACATCACTTGCACTTTCATCTGTAGCATCCGAATAAGCTCGCAATGCTTCTACCCACTCTTTTTTTGCTTGTGGATATTCATTTAACCATTCCAATGGTTGTGATACCAACGCATCATCAAGTTCCTTGGCACCCTTGGGAAACACGAAATAATTATTGTTATCTTTTAATAAGACATAGTTTAACCTGCTTTCATCAAAAGCATTATCCAATAATTCAAGAAGTTCGCTTTGTTTTATGCCTTCTTTTCTATTTGACAAGCAGTTAATGAATGCAACATAATAAGTCAAAAACTTCTTAAACGATAATTTATTTGCCTTTAACACATTATAAATTTTCGATTCCCATGTATCCAGAATATCTTCATATTCTGTACCAGTAGTTGAGCAAAACAACTTATATTCATTTTCAGACACCGCATCAAAATCCATGATAAAATTAAAATCTAGTCTTTCTTTTCGGCTTTCTGATAAATCATCAAGTTTATTTAATATAAGAGCTGTGCAAAACGCTCCCTTTTCTTCATCCTCAAAATCAATTCCTAATCTCTTTCTATAATCTAACCAGTGCATTTTATCTCTCCTAACATAAAATCACAATATGTATAGTCCATCTAAGAAAAGTTGATTAACCAATTTCCAGAAATGAAGTCCAGCACCAGTATCTTCTGTCCACAAATACTTCATATCACAACTCCTCTTCCAGTGTTATCTTATTATTATCAAACTTCATAACCTTAAAACTCTTATCTGATACATTCAATCCATCGCAATTTCGTAAGAAAAGCATATATTGATTCGATAATTCAAAATTAATAAATTTTCTAACTTCATCATTTATCAGATTATCCGCATTATCTACCACAATAAAACTATCTCTGCATTGCTTTATTGTATCCTGAAAATCATCTGACCGGTAATTAAATAATCTGATAGCCTTATATTCATCTGTAAGTCTTATATCTTCCAGCATTTCATACAGTACTGTTTTTCCAACACCACTGTCTCCACCAACAAGCGTCATTCTGTCATCGAATTTTAAGTCGTATGAAAATGGATCTGCCTTAAATATAATATTCTTATAAATCATCTGCCTCTCTCCTTTCATACTCCTTACTCCACCAGGCATTGTATCCCTTTCTACCTACTACTACATCCGAATCGTTAAATCTTATTTCTGCATCATCTGGTATGTCAAACAAGGTCGGTCTTGACATATATATCTTTATATTATCCATCGTAAAAATGATTTTAAGTACATTGGGACCACATTCCTCTACATTTACCACCTTATCAGAATGCTTAACAATATTGAGTAATGTCTTGCAGCCTGATGACAGGTTACGGATTGTGCCTATACCATATTTTGTTTCTATGTGCTTATCTGGTTTCAGTTTTGCACCATCTATCTGCCGGATTAAATCGACTTCCTTTTGAGACATTTCTTCGTTAGATGTATTTAGGTTAAAATACAAGTCATTCTGAAGTATCCAATCCTTAGAATCAATTTTTTCTGTATATATATCAATCATTCGACGTAACTCCTTTCCTATATCACTTTTCACCATTCTCTAGTTCTTTTAAGATAAGTCCAACTAAATTTTATCAACGCATCTTTATAATTACAATTATAATCTTAAAAGCAAATAATCATTTATATAGGGTATTTCGATAGCTTTTTTACTGAATTAAATAACTTGTCTTTATCTGCCACACCAGTTGTCTTTAAAATAAGCATATATACCATTGCTCTTAACAGTTCTGCATCCCAATACATTTGTCTTTCAAACTTATATTCAACATTTCCATGGTCTAACGCATTTCGACTATTTTTTATACGCTCTGGCATATTTACATAATCTTCTTCGAAATCGCATTTTATGTTTAAATCTCCATAGATTTGTACAAACTCTTGAAGTACTATATCTATACGCTTTTTTAATATTTCCTTAACGTTTTTTATACCAACAAGTATTTCATCAAAATGTATCTTTTCCGAATCAGAAAACTGTGTTTCTCTACTATCCTCTATGATTTTTATAATTTTCTTTTTTACTTTTTCTTGCTCTTTATATTTATAATTTTGTTTTACACTTATATCAAACTGTAATTCAAATGCCGCACATATGTTCATAATGTCTGCATATGTTATTTCATTCGAACTACATGGAAATAATGATCTAAAACAAATTTCATTGTTACATATCATAGTCAACAATTTTGCCAAACCACTTTCAGTATCGTCATATTTTAAGCATCTATTTGAATTAATATGTTCCACTTTATCCGGTTTTATATATAGCATAGTTGTATAATTGTTGATATCATCACCGCAGCCAATCATAACTGGATTAATTATATCTACTCTAGAATTCACTGATATAAATTTAAAAAATGTTTTTGCCATATGAATTGCATTATGTAACAATTTCTGATCTGATGTCTTTTTCACTCCAAAAACCATCACATTTCTTACATCATATGGAAATGGCTTATCACTGCCTTGAATCATTGTTTTAAATTCAATTATAATTTTTTGATTAAATGCATCTATTTCATAAGTATTCCGATTAATCCTGTCCTCATTAATTTCTTTACCATTCCAACAGTCAATAAGATTGGATATATCACTTTTGTATTTAGCATCATCTCTAAAATAGTAATCTAAACAATCTGATTTGATCCATATGTGATCAAATTCTAATGTATGTTTTTTCCCTTTTCTATGCCAGTCAATCACATAAAATTGCAAATTGCACTTATATTCATACAAATTTAAAAATTCTACATCCTCAATATATGCATATATAACATTCTCTGAAAAATCTTCCAATTTAATCCATCCGTCATTAATAATGGCTTTTATATCATTCCAGCTGGTCCATTGTCCTTCTGAATTTGAAATTATTAATTCATAATCATCAAGTCTAAACATCATCGTATTATCGCTTAACTTAATTTTACCCACAAACATATTTTTACCTTCAATATAAAATAATTGTAAATCAACCTCTTACTTGTCACTACTAATTTTATTCATTAGTCGTATATTTATTTTCTCTTTTATACCACAAGCATGTAAAATATGTAAGATTATACAATCTATCTTAGACTACTAAACATTATTGCCGCCTTAATATATCCATCAGCAATAGTCATCTTACCTACTTTCCAAAACTATATATTCAAATTTCTGAAATGATTAAAATCTATAAAATATCAACCAAATACCGTCCACCAATTAACGAAAATAGCACTTTTGATGGAAATAATCTTTCACCCATACTGGAAACCCCAGCAACAGTCATAGTCCAATCACTGTACTCATTCGGCAATCTATAACATATCGGCTTATCATTTTCAGAAATTGTTACTAATGGGGTCCTATTCTGTGAAAATCCAACTGAAAGAACATAAAACTCATTCTGTCCACTATGTAATGGCAACATAGGTTGCTTGTTAATATCCTTATAAACCTTTGCACCTCTTTGATTATAAAAATAATCTTTGCCATCTTCTACTATAGGATCAATCGGTAATTTGTTTCTCATTATTTTATAACGTTCGTTCAAGTTCTCGCAGACAAAAGCATTATAATATTCTGGTTGCATTTCTATCTTACTATTACGAATCTCATCTGCATCTGAAAAATGATTCATAAATTGAAGAAGTGCTACAAAAGCCACTAAATCATCCGAATAAATTCCAGAAAAAGATTTGTACCAATAGTCATTAATCTCACAAATTACCCGATATAATTTTTTATACAAATCAAGCTGTCTTTGATTCAATGCAAACCAGCCCGAATCTAAAAGTGTCTTCTTCATTTTCCCATCTTTATAATCTCCAGTTAACGACATCTTCAATGATTGCATCAATCGAGATATCAATCCAGCAAGCATATCAGCCATTCTGATTCCAATATAATCCTTAGAATCTTCTTCGATGACATTTTTAAGTCCTACATTCTTTGCAGAATTCAATGTATGCGATTCTTTTCCTTCTCGGTCAATCATCAACTGATATTCATTAACATTCATCTCTGTCAACAATTTCTTAAATCCATCAAAAGGTGCAAAATAGGACCAATCTAATGTTTCGGGTACCTCTGTGTCCTCAAGCAGTAAAAGTATTTCCTGAAATGCTTGATTCTCATGCTCTTTCAAAGCAGTATTCGCTTGATTTTTAATAATCCTATCTTCTAAAAAAGACCGTAGTTCTTTAACAAATATTTGTGGTTCTTTATAAATTGCTTCTATCACATTTTGTGGTCGATATACATTGATAGCCTTAATTATTGAGTATTTCATGTAATCAACATCAACAAACATAGAACTATGATAATTTACAAACAACTGGCTAATAACATACTCTATTTTGCTAAACACAGAAAAATAAATAATTATTTTCTCATCAAATAATGATACAAGGTCTTCATAAAACTCAATCGTATGATTATTAAGAGAAGCAAACCCAAGCCTAAAATCTTTTGCTTTCATGGTCTGGCTCTTTAATTCTCCGTCTTTTTTTCTATAAGCATACTTCGATTCAAAAGCAAGGTATCTGTCAGAAATACATTCATCTTCTTCTGCTTTCCACCCTACAATTCCAGTTATGAAATTATCATAGTAATTATTCGCAGTAACAGTTTCATAATTAATCTTTCTACTATGCTCTGTTTCATCATAGAAAAAAATGTACTTCATCTTCAGTGCCTCCCCTACTGATTATTTTTTGAATCACCATAATGTGCCGAATCTTCCGCCACCTTCATCACATTATACTCTGGCTCATATTGATAAATCTTTGCAGACTTAGCTGCTTCATTTCCTATATCTTCTGTTACAGAATACTCTTCAAAATTCTCCACCTGTTCCATAACTTTGTTGAATACTTCCGGACTATACTGAGGCGGATAACCATTCTTAACCAGACATATCTTTATTTCAAATTTTAAATCATTCCGAACATTCTGATTATTGAGCCAATCTGCAAATGAGGATTTTGTATCAATAATATCTTTTATCTTCTTAGCTAATGCTTTACATTTATCATTTACTACAACACCATCAACCTCTTTATCTGTTCCATATTCAAAGTTATATTGTTCTCGAAGTGAAATCAAAATATCATAGAATGCTTTTTCCTCAAATGTTAAGCCAATTTTTCGAAAACTCTCCCTATTTTCGTTCATCTGACGAAGAATAGCTAAAGCCTGTTCCGTTGCAATCTTAATGATATCCTCTGATGCCTTTTCCTGTGTCTCACCGGCTTCTTCAGCAGTAAGATGTTTACGTCTTTCATGATATTCTGCAATCGTCTTTTCCAACATTTCCTGAAATGATTTTGCAGCTAACTGATTAACTTTTCCATATTCCTTAATTTGTTTACGGAGCATTTTCACAAGAAGTTCCAATTTAGTTGCCGGCATTTTGACATCAGATAATTTTTCAAAATATTCCGGAGAAAAAATATCTTCTTCCTCTCCGCTTTCAAGAACACTTTCCACCTGATTATATTTTAATGCTTCTTCAACCATCTTTGAAACTGCACGATTCATCGTATCAGTGTCTACTTCACTTGTTCCGCTCATCTTACGAACAAAACCTGCTATAGCCATAAAGCATTGTGCAAGTGCAGATTCTTCTTCCCCAAGATAACCGGAAGGCTGACAAATATCAAAAGCTGCCCTCATTCGTTTTACTGTCTTTAAAAAGTAGGTTTTGAAAGAAACTTTCTGAACACCTTTATTTCCTTCCGACTGTAATTCTTCTGTTGATACAAATACATATTCCGCTGCTTTTGCAAGGAGTCTGTATCGTTCTATAGGATCACATTCCGGATTTAAAAATGGTGATAAATCATAACCTGTGAACATGTTTTTCAACACTTCTAGTTCTTCTCTAAACACTGATGTAGCCTGCTCGACATCATCGGATGTCGGTGCAACCGATGTATCTCCACCATATAATTTCATAGCTTCACGCATATTATCACGGATTCCAATATAATCAATCACCATACCATATTCTTTTCCCGGATACTTTCTGTTTACACGGCTTATGGTCTGTATTAACAAATGCTTTTTTAATGGTTTATCGTTGTATAAATATGTGAGACATGGGACATCGAACCCTGTAATCCACATATCTACAACAATAACTATACGGAAATTTGACTTTTCCTGCTTAAAAGCAGCATCTAACTCTTCAGAACGTTTGTCATTCTTAACGCCACCAAGATAGTTATACATATCCTGTGCATCATTTTTTCCAACACTAGATACCATTGCAATAAATGGTATCGGTTTCAATTCATTTAATTCTTCATCTGTTATATCAGTACCATCCGGCACTTTCTTTTCTTCAAACCATTCAGGATACTTATCTTTGAATTTCGACAATAAAGCATAAGCAATCTTTCTATTAGAACAAACCACCATTGCTTTCTGAATTCTATCCGGATCTGCTTCACAGGCTGAAACATAATGATTATGAATATCTGTAGCAAGACGCTCTAATCTGGAAGGTTCCCCAAGAATTATTTCCATAGAACTCATTGCTTTCTTGCTTGCTTCAACATCTTCAAAAGTAGCACCATCATCAGCACACTTTTTATAATAATTCTCAATTTCTTTTACCTTGTTTTTATCAAGTAATACTTTTGCAATACGAGGATGATATTTGATAGAAACAGTAAGTCCATCTGCAACAGCCTGATCCATCGTATATCTATCAATTTCGTCACCAAAAGTCTGATACGTTTCTGCAATAGGTGTTCCTGTAAAGCCTACAAATGTAGCCCGTGGAAATGCCTCTTTTAGCACCTTTGCGTATGGCTTTGATACCATAGCTTTCATATTCGCATCCGCATCTTTACTGAATTGAATTTTTTTAGAATGTTCAAGCTGAGTTCTATGTGCTTCATCAGAAAAACATATAATATTCTGTCTGTCATTGATAAGACCTATTTTGTCATCTTCCCTATCACAAAACTTCTGAATAGTGCATATGTAGAATCCACCACTTTGTCTTGCTCCAAGTTCCTGTCTTAGTTGTGTTCTATTCTTAACAACAGAAACCTCTCCAAGATTAAGGAATTCTGTACTCTTTGTAAAAAGCTTCGCCCCCTGTTTTTGCAATTCATCTCTATCGACAATCAATATAATCGTTGGAGAACCTATCTCTGAGATATCTGTACAGCGTAATGCCAACTGACGCGCCAAAAATGCCATCGTATAAGTCTTACCACATCCCGTAGCCCCAAAATATGTACCGCCTCTTCCACTCTTGTTAACAACAGAATCTACAATGCTTTGCTTCAGAAGCCTCGCAGCAAAAAACTGTGGATAACGGCATACAATTTCCACTTCATCACTATCATAAATACTATCCTGAAAATAAATGTAATCTCTAAAGATTTCCAAAAAACGCTCAGGAGAATAAACACCCTTAATCATAGTTTCTGTTTCAGCAAATGGAAGTGTTGATACAGCATCTCCATCATTAACACGTCTCCAGGCATAAAAATGTTCATATGGTGTGCGAACTGTTCCTAATCTGGTTTTAACTCCATCAGAAATACAAGCTAAAGGACAGTAATGTAACAAATGAGGTATATCTCTCCAATAACGGATATTAATCTGCTCCCAAGCATCATAAATAGTCGCATCTGCATCAGCAGGGTTCTTCAATTCCATAATACATAATGGCATACCATTCACAAAGAGAATTACATCCGGTCTGCGGTTCTCTTTTTGACCATTATTTGTGTATTCTACTGTAAACTGATTCACCACTCGAAAGATATTCTTAACACCATCCTTTTCAAAGTTAATCAGCGGTATCATTTTTGCAATACCATCTTTCGGAGTAAATTGGATACCATCCACCAACCAGTTGTACATCTTATGCAGTGTTGCAAAATCACTCTCTGCACCCACAAGACGAACAGTATCATAAATCTGTGTCACTTCATCTTCTGTCAAATCAGGATTTCCATCTACTATAAATTTCTTGAAATCCTCCTCTATCAACACATCTCTTTTGGTAACACGAGAAATCTTATTTCCAGAAATATATTTCCATCCCTCTTCTTCTAAAAAGCCAATGAAAGCATATTCATATTCTGATTCACAATAATGACCATTGTACTCTTTTAATCTAGCCATAGGCTTATGCCTCCTTTGCTTTTCTCGCCTCTTCTATCGAACCTTTAATAAGTATTGGACAGATGTCTTTTATCTGCGCTTTGAGTTTTTCATTCAAATTCCAACGTTCCTTATATGCTCTATATATATTTGCAATATTTTTTTGTTCCGAGTAATTAGGAATAGGAATATCTATTTCGCATAAATCGTCAAATCCGAAAACAATTGTTGAACTTCCAAAAGAATTAAATAAAACCTTTCTTGCAAAACTTTCTCTCTGCAAAAGCATATAAAGATAAAACGGATAAAGTTCATTATTCTTGATAACTCTAAATGATTCATATGCCGGACTCACAATCAAATCAGACGATTCATTTATAACAATGCTAAGCTTTTTAATTGTACTATTAATCCTAGAATTATAAACGAAATCATCTTTTGAGACTATTTTAAATGTTGAAATATCTCCCGAAAACAATCGCATAGGTTCAATAAATTGTCCTTCATTGTTAAAACCTTTAATATCTGACTTTTTAAAAACAGATTTCACATTCCTCTTTTTGTTTTTTTCAATATAATTCCCTAGTTTTCCATAATTACATCTTGATAAATTTTCAATATACGCATCACAAACAAATTTTAAATGATCTAGTCCCCGCTCATAGCTTTTCTGGTTTTCAAGCAATGCATTGTAAATTTCAATATATTTTTGCTGTACTGAAAGAGGTGGTAATTCCAATTCAATATCACAAAACACATCCCAATCAAGATTTGAACGAATGCTTCCATCACTACAAAACGCACCATATCTATCCATTTCGTTAGATAGAAATTTAATATAGAAATACAATGGATTAACAACATTCGTTGCTACCACTTCAAACATTGTATATGCTGGAGACACTAATATCGGAGCATCCCCATTATACATACTAACCCTTATACACTCATCTCTGCCTGTTTGCATGCCACTATAAACAAAACGATTCTTTCTAACTACTTTATACTTAGTTTCATCTAATCCTTCAATATTTGCGACTGTCGGCATAAACTCTTTTTTTATATTAATTCCATAAAATTCTCTTATACCAAGATTATTTCTTTCATCAACTATTTCTATCAATTCTCCAATTTTATATTTAGTCAATCCCATACCCAATCCCCCTAAATGCGTCTTCCAGCATCTGCTGGGATTTCTTTTCCTGATTCAATATATCTTTCATCTCTGATTGGATGCACGCCATTTCTTTTTCATAATCAATATCTAAATCATGGTCAATAAACTCAATATATTTACTTGGCGTAAGTGCCCAGCCTTTACTTTCTATTTCGTCAATTCCTACACTTCGATAAAGCTCCGGTATTTCATAATTTGTTCCATCAATACCTTCGGATTGCCATGTATGGTATATAGCAGCAGCTTTCTCTATCTGCTCTGTAACCAGACTAATTTTCTTTTTACTCTCACCCTTTACTTTATTTTCTGTCCATTGGCGCAAATCCATAAACAATATTTCGTGCACACGACTACGAATTTTTCTATCGTGATAGTTTCCACCTTTTTTATTCTGATTTAATATCCAAAGCGTTACGCTGATATCTGTAGTGATAAACAGTTCTCTTGGAAGAACTATAATTGCCTCCACTTTGTCATTCTGAATCAGTTTCTTACGGATTTCCAATGTATCGCTATCATTTAATGCTCCATTTGCAAGAAGAAATCCTGCTACTCCATCTGCCGGTTTTAAATGTGAAAGCATATGAAGAATCCAAGCATAATTTGCATTACTTTCTGGTGGTGTCTGATAATTATTCCAACGAGGATCATTTTTTAAATTATCATTGTACCAACCTTTAAGATTGAAAGGTGGATTTGCCATAATATAGTTAAAATACAATCCCTTGTGCAGATCATGGGTAAATGATGAATCTGCTTCATCTCCAAGATTATGGCTAATTCCACGCAATGCTAAATTCATTTTTGCAAGTCGGTATGTGGCCGGTTCTTTTTCCTGACCATATACATTTATACCATTTAAATTTCCCTGCTTTGATTTTACCAGCTCAGCACTCTGGATAAACATTCCGCCCGAACCACAGCAAGGATCATATAAAGTTCCATCGTATGGCTCAATCATTGCAGCAATAAGCTGCACTACATCATGCGGTGTATAGAATTCACCTTCCTCTTTTGTAGCATTTACCGCAAACTCTTTAAGAAAATACTCATATACACGACCTATAAGATCTTTTTCCTCGCCAAACGCTTTATGGCTAATTTTATTTACTTCATCAACAATCTTCTTTATATCATTCGCAGCCAGATTACGTGCTGTAAATGTACCTTTTACAAAGCATCCTTTTAATTGTGGATCTTCTTCCTCAAGTCTTTGTAATGCTGTATCTAATGCAACATTTAACTTAGGGGCAGGGGTATTGATAATTGTTGACCATCTGGCTTCCGGTGGTAAATTGTATGTACCATCTGCAAAAGTAGCATCATCAAAAAATGCTGCTCTTATGTTTTCATCCTCCGGGTCCAATCCCTGTTCTTTAAGCGTCTGCTTTAGTTTTTCAACACCATCCTCATACTTTTCACCAATAAATCTTAAGAATACAAGTGTAAGCATCATATCCCTCTTCTCAAAAAATGAGCCGGAGTTACGCGCTGCACGTAAATAATCTCTACAATTAAATAAAATACTATCTATGTTTAATGCCTTTTCAACCGTTTTCTTCTTCGCCATATTATTCTTCTTCCTTTTCCTCGTCTGGAACAAATTCCATAATATCCTGTATATTGCAATGCAATACATTACATATCTTTTCCAGAACCTGTGTATTTACATGCTCATTCTTTCCTAATTTAGCCAAAGCATTTGTGGTAATTCCAGCCTTTTCTCTAAGGTCTATCTTCATCATATTTTCATCTATTAATTTTTTCCATAATCTGTTGTATCTGATTGCCATTGCAAATCCCTTTCGTATCATCACAACTATTTATTACTTCTTTAGTATATCATTTAAGTTGTTTTAATCCAATCTTAAATTGATTTTTTCAATCTATAATACATCTGACCATATCCAACCTATATTTATAGAATAAGCAGAGGAATTACCTTCCTCTTCCCCTATTCCGCATTTTATCTTCCGCCTTACCTTTATCAACATCTCTGCTAGCGGCTTCATCATAAATCCTCTGAAACTCCTCATAAAGCCCATCTCCATCCAGCTTTATTCCAAGTTTTTTCATCACATCCGAGAACAACCTTATGCTGCCACTTACATCAGCAATATCGAATCCATATATATCAGCCTTAACAGAATCACTGACATTCTCATAACCACCAAACTCTGATATTCTCCTAACAATCCGTCCAACTTTGTCCACAGGTTCAGTTTCTCTAATTTCTACAAATTCACTTTTACCTGTCACATCAGTTATACTTTCGTCGATTCTTGTCACATTCACATCAGACGAATTATGAATTTCTGAAATTTCTTTGCCATCTAAATCAGTCTGTTGTTTTCTTGCACTATCAGCTTGCTCTTTCTGTCTGCCTATTTCATTCTGATTATTGTCTGGATTCACTACCTCAACATTCGTCTCCGGCACCGCATAATAAACTGTATACAAATCTCCTTTTATAATGTCATTAGCAAGCTGTATCTGCCTCTTAACATTTCTCTTCTCCTGCTTCAATTCTTCCAGTTCTTCCTGCACTTCCATATGCCATATCTGATATTCCCGGTACTGCTCTTCATTCTTTATACTGCGTTTCCGGCTAGAGCTTTCTCTGTATATCTCCTGCTGTCTGTGAAATGCAAGCATTCCAAGCCATCATTTTTCTATTCACACACAGCTTCCTTTAGTACCACAAGACAAAAAAGCAATATATGCTGCTCTTGCTTAAATTCTTTCTCATAATTCATAAAACACTGATTTTACAAGGCTTTCGGCTACTATGAAATAAAAATAAAAGAGACCGTAAGATGAGGAATACTTGGACTCATCTTATGGTCTCTGATACTTTTTATTTTATTGTTGACGATATAGTTTTTTGCCCTAAAGACGATAAACCATATTGCCCTTTAACATAGTAGAGACCTTGTTGCATTCTTATTACACCCTTATTTCTTTGCATTCACAAGACTTATTTATGTGCATTATATGAATACTATGCACACATTTGAAAAACAAAAATTCATGAACTTTCTATTATTTTCTCTCTTGCACATGCACATTTATCTACACTTACATATCTTACTACTCTTCCCCAGTAATTTCTTTAAGAAGAACATCAATTCTATGTGACGCCATATGGTCGCAAGTATTTTTTATTTCGTCACAATATTGTAAAAATTTTTCCTTATTTTCTATGTATAGTACATACATGATATTATATGCTGTATGATATTGGGTCTCAGTTACATCATCAATAGGAAAAGATTTCCTGTTATATAACTTTTCAACTTTTCCAGATAGAGCATCTTTATAATAGCTATTACTTATAAACTGTCGCAGATTATATGAATATTGATATGCTATATCACTATGAGTATTTTCTGAGAGATACTGAACATATAGATTAACCAGTTCATTCTTTATTTCCTGAATCAACTTTTTAATAGTTTTTCGGTTTGTTTCCGATTGCACATGAATATCTATACCATAGGATAAATAATCTAATTTTCCATTCACAACCTCGGCATAAATCAAGTCATGCAATTTATGTTCATATTCTTTTAAAGTTTGCTCCGTATCCACCTCCAAATGTTCACTCCATATTAAATACTCATCAGCATACTTAATTAATTTAGGTATATCATTTTCTTTACAAATATTTTCTGCCAATTTAGGTAAAAACGACTTCATTTCATCATCCGTTTTATAATAATTTGCTTTATCACCTGCATGTAAAAATATCTGATACTCTACATCAATCTCATCTGGATTTAATTCAGCTTTATTTTCATAATAACTCTGTATTATGTTTACCATATTTCCGCTAATGCGTACTCCTCTCAAATAATAATTTTTAATTCTGAACTCTAATTTATTTGTCATGGAAAATGTTGCATTTACAATAGAATCATTAGTACTTCCTTTATTTTCTTTATAATATAATCCATCCGTTGACTCAACAACAATAGCATAACACGCAAGTTTTATTTCGTTATAAAATTCATCAGAATATACATCTTTTAATTGTAATTTTACATCTTCATATAAATTCTGAGCTTTTTGAAGTGTTCTTATATTTCGAACATTATGCAGTTTTAAAAATGCATCAATAAAACCACAATCAATACGCAGTTTAGCCCAATTAATACTGTCTGTATGCTCGGTCATTTCATACATTCTATCAATTACCTTTTCACTGTATTTATCAAATGTATCTTTATTTTTAATTTCTGATGTATTTGCAATTAATATAACTTTTACATAATTGCATCTCTTAATCTCATCTATTACACCAAATATTTCCTCAACACTTATATTTTTATTCATGCGTTCAAAATCATCTATAACTATCACATGAGTTTTTTGAAATGTTTTTGTAAGCTCTAAAAACAATTCTTTTTCTTGTATTACAGACTCTATAATTGTTTTTGCAATTCCTACTTTTTTTGATAATACCGAAACAATGTCAAGTATCTTAAAAGCAATTTTTCTTATTTCTTTTTTATCCTTTAATCCAAGCTGATAGAATGTTTCATGAAAAATTTGCTGTACATCTTTTATTCCGAACACTGACAAATAGCATACATTATTATTCTCCTTTAAAGCATCTTTTACTGCATATGTTTTTCCTATTCCCCATGTACCATCTATTAATATACATTTATATGGCATCTCATCGTATTTTTTAATAATTTCTTTGATATAATCAGCTTTCATATTTTTCTACCTAGTTATCTTTATTTTCAATTATTTTTTTATATCGTTCCATATAATATTTTTTTCTTCGTTCTACAACATTTTGTAACTGTGGATTCAATAACTCTACAACATACCGAGCAATAATTTCTAGAACTATATTAACATTATTAATATGCAAATAATTTTTATCATAATCATATTGCATGTTCCTATCTCCCATATTTCCAGAAGCTCCATGAGCTGTAAAATTTCTGCCCGTTAAATATATTATTTCTCCTGGTGATTTTCTTGAAAGATAAGGACTGTTTCTCCACTCTTCTAAAATGATTTTAGCTTCATGTTTCAAAACCGTAAAATAATTACTCAACTGTTCTCTTTTTCCATATTTATTCCAGTCTATGTAATATAATGGGTTACAATTATAATTCAAAGCCAATGGCAAATAATAATTCAAAGCATCCTCTGGTGTATATGTTGCAGGCATAATTGTCGGTTTATAATGATACGATGCTGCATATTCAAATACTCTATACAAAAAGACGCAACGTGGCAATGGTTCAAATTGTTTTAATGATGCATGATATAAATCCAATATTCCTTCATGTGGTAGTTTTTCAAATGCAATCATCTTATACGCATTAATATTTTTTATTATTGGCAACTCTAAATGAAATGCCTCTTCAATATTTGATTTAAGATAATTAGGATGACGTAATCTGATACAATCCAATAAATCAAAACGATAATACAATTCATTCAATTTATTGTTTATTTCCCTGTTAGCCAAAAATTCAAAATTGGGACATCCATTTAAATATGCCATTATGTTTAACAAAGCTCTTTTATCACTCGCCTTGCTACTATCATTGCAACACAATCTAAAATGATGCATTTCATCTGATATAATATTCACCTTATCGTAAATAATTATTTCATCATCATATCTATAGCTGAACAATCCCCCAACATAGCTGCTTCTATAATTATAATAAACTGAAGGATACTTTCTAAGAATATATAATTCTTCTTCCGTTTTAAAAATAGCGTATTTAATTCTATTTTCTGCATATAAATACACGTTTTCTGAATTTGAAATATCCGGTAAATATTCCCATGATTCATTAGTATATGTTTGCATTTCCTCTCTCGTTGGTTCTGGAATTATTTTTGTTGTTCTATTTTTTACCGCATCAAATAATTCTAATAATTTTTTACGTTGTGCTAAATATACCTTTTTGTAAAGTGGGATAAACATAAGTCTACTCTGAGTATCAGAGTGCTTATCCCTTTCCATATTAATTTTTATAATTAACTGTTGGAACTCTAATGGCTCATAAAACATAAGACTTATTATCCCATGTTTCAAAAAAAGCTCTTCTATAGAAAAATTTTCTTCTATAGCCTTTAATTCGTTATTAATTCTCGTAATCATTCCACCTTTCATTCGTAATTAAGCATCTTCTATTATTTTGTCTATTTTATCTAATGTCTTTTGATTAATCATCATGCAACAGTACACCACATCTGATAAGGAGTAGTTCTGTTTTATGCTAATCATTCCTGACAATATCTCTTCTATCTGTTCTTTATACATTATACCATCTTTTTGTATGATGTCATTAAATCTTAAAATGGATTCTCTCTGAATATCTCCTACAAATGAACTCTGACATAATATCTTTACTGCAACATCTTCTGGAATAACATCTATTTGAGCTGAAACTCTGTTTTTTATGATTGTCTCATCCTGCTTATACAATTCATTAACAGAGACACTGTACAAGCTGCACATTTTCTTTAATAATGTTTTAGATATCCCTGAACCATTTTCCACTCTTGAAATAGTTCTGATTGAAATTCCTAATTGTCTGGAAACAAAAGCCTGTGTCCAGCCTTTTTTAACTCTACACTCCCACAATTGATTACCTATTGTTCTTTTCAATTTATCGTCCATAATGCATATCTCCTCCTGTAGACATTGATATAGAAATTCAAAATTATTTTGTCTATCATGTACCACTGCTTATATAATAAAATATACCGATATCTTCCTTAATTTTGTTATTCCATGTAACATTTTCAAGAAAGAATCGGCATATTTTTATTAATTTAACCTACTGATGTCCTTTAATGAGTTACGCATATTTCCCCTGGACACATATAGACAATCTCCTATGAATGCAATAACTCCAGCAATCATTGTGTACCTTTTATACATAATCTGCCTGCGGTATGTTTCTATAACTTCATCATCCTCACATTCAAATCCATATTGCTGATGCAGCCTCTGCTCATTCATTGGCTCATATCCATCAAATTCTTTTAATGGCTTCCAGACAGGCATAGTCATTCTGATGCAGTCAATTACCAATAGCTGATTGTCATTTACTTGTAGGATTCTGATAATCTTATCATCACGATACAATAATTCATTTTTTGTCATTTATCACAATCCACCAATCTGTAACGCCTCTGTGTCTCCAATAGCTTCTTGATGCTTCCAGCAACTTATAATGCATTGGCTTGATTAACCTGCTTCGATAAACACATTCCCTAACCATGATTGTTCCGTCAGTTTTCGTACAGACAAAATCCGTTGTATAATCTCCTTCTGCTAATCCTTCTAAATACACATTACATCTAAATTCTTCAACATCATCCGATTGTGACAATTCATCAGCGTATGCTTCCTGTAATGCGTCATATGTACGGCATATATCCATACACTTTGATACATAACGCTTTGTACACCTTCCTTTAAAATTTCTTTTTCGCACTTTAAGTAACCTCCTGTAAGTATTTGTGTTATGAACTATGATTTTTCCAAAAACTTCCCAAATTTCTCCCAGATTTATCCCAAAAACGATAAAATCCCCAAATTCAAATATTAAATGTTTTTGTATAATTCTAAGCAATCCCAGCATTTATGGGCTTTTCCGGCTTTTTATATTTTCCCAAAAATGAGTATTAAAAATATCACTATGTCCAAGGGCACTCCCCTTTATTCCCTCAGGGGCAAACTCTTCTATCCTCTTATAGATAAAGGTGACTGCCCTTGAACAATCAAAAGCAATATATGCTGCTCTTGCTTAAATTCTTTCTCATAATTCATAAAACATTGATTCTACAAGGCTTTCTATGAAATAAAAATAAAAGAGACCGTAAGATGAGGAAAACTTGGACTCATCTTATGGTCTCTGATACTTTTTATTTTATTGTTGACGATACAGTTTTTTACCCTAAAGGCGATAAACCATATTGCCCTTTAACAGTGGTTGTTCCGGGGCACACCCCATTATCCTCAAAGGGCAAAATCCACTATCCTCACTATCCTCACATCCCACTGCAAAACCACACTGCAAACTCCTCCGGCACTGTAGCGCAATTCCACAGCACATTCCGCAGTGGTAATCCTGACAACCCAACTTCTATCGCGTCCCATATAACAGTATCATCTTACACAGCAGCACTATCGCAATGTCACTTTCGCAGCATCATCCAAAGCATCCCTCACACCCTGCAACACCAGGAAATATCAACGTTTCGCAGTGTTACCCATGCCCTTGTAGTTTCGTAGCAAACTCACGCAGTGATGTTTCGTCTACTTCTATTATATACAGAAAACAGTAAAATTCAACGTGGATTTTTACAGCTTTTGCCGATATCACGTTGCTTATTTACGCCTCATTTTATCTGAGTCAGAATCCTGTGTGACCGGGGCAGAAATGACAAAAAAGAACAGCAACAGAGCTACGCTGCGGTATTACTCTCTGTTGCTGATAGGATAATCATTTTTGCCTTTTACAGGATAATGTGGTGTGCCCTGTGATAGTGGTGTCTATTCAAACTCAATAGTTCCCGGTGGCTTACTGGTCAAATCATAGAATACTCTATTGACTC
>ENA-UOOA01003468-UOOA01003468.1-human-gut-metagenome-genome-assembly--contig:-P61old-NODE-3468-length-19581-cov-5.500256_pt1 | contig 19581 bp, 10 predicted proteins | sample MGYA00242467_ERZ724014 | MGnify/ENA metagenome assembly ERZ724014 | reverse complement strand
CCCCGCCGCTCATGCGGCGTTCGTTCCCCGCGCGTGGAAAGGCTGCCTTGCAGCCGTGATTCGGAGTCACCGTCGGATCGGTTCCCGCCTGATCCGAAAAGCATTCATGAGGTTGAAACTATGATTAAAAAGCAGCTCGAAACGAAAAAGGACCTGAACGTCACGCAGGAGGTCCGCGGACTTGCCGCCCGCCCCGCGTCCGCCCGGCTTCTTGAGGCGGCCCGCCAGACGCCGCAAGAGGTCTTTGCAGCCTACGAAACGACGCCCCAAGGACAGCCCCGGCCCGACATCATGCGGGCGCTGTTCGGACGGAACGAGCTTGCCCGCAAAAAGGCGGACTCCATCCTGAAGCGTCTGTTCAAAGCCTTCATCAACCCGTTTACCGTCGTTCTCATTGTTCTGGCGGTCATTTCCTTCATCACCGACTACGTCATCGTCGAGCCGGAGGATCGCGATCTCACCGCCGTTCTCATCGTCGGCATCATGGTTTTCATCAGCGGCACCCTGCGGTTTGTGCAGGAAGTGCGCTCGGGCAACGCTGCGGAACGTTTGCAGGCGATGGTCAAGACCACCATTGCGGTCTTGCGTGACGGCGAGAGCCGGGAACGCCCCATTTCGGAGCTTGTTGTGGGCGACGTGATCCGGCTCGCCGCGGGCGACATGATCCCCGCCGATGTGCGCATCGTCGAAACCAAGGACCTTTTCGTCAGCCAGTCATCGCTGACCGGCGAGAGCGAACCGATGGAAAAGTGGACCGCCGCGCAGCCGCAGACGGGCGGCAATCCGCTGGAATGCAACAATCTCGCGTTCATGGGCAGTACTGTGGTCAGCGGTTCGGCTCTGGCCCTCGTGATCGCCGTGGGCAAGGATACGCTGTTCGGGGCTTTGGCCCGGCGCGTTGCGGAAACGCGCGTCCGCACGAATTTCGAGAAGGGCGTGAACGCCGTATCGTGGGTGCTCATCCGGTTCATGGTGGGCATGGTTCCGGTGGTGCTCTTCCTCAACGGCTTTACGAAAGGCGACTGGGTGCAGGCAGCGTTGTTCGCACTGTCCGTGGCCGTGGGCCTGACCCCGGAAATGCTGCCCATGATCGTGTCCGCCAACCTCGCCAAGGGCGCGGTCGCCATGTCCCGGAAAAAGGTCATCGTAAAGCATCTCAATGCGATCCAGAATCTCGGGGCCATGAACATCCTGTGCACGGACAAGACCGGGACCCTGACGCAGGATCGCATCGTGCTGGAATATCCGCTCGACGTGCACGGCAATGTGGATGAGCGTGTCCTGCGCCACGCCTTCCTGAACAGCTACCATCAGACCGGCCTGCGCAACCTGATGGACGAAGCCATCGTGGATCACGCCTACGAGACGAACATGCTCCCGCTGTGGCAGGATTACCGGAAGGAGGACGAAATCCCGTTCGATTTCACCCGGCGGCGCATGAGCGTGGTTGTGGCGGACAAGGCAGGCAAGACGCAGATCATCACCAAGGGCGCGGTGGAGGAAATGCTCTCCATTTGCAGCTACGCGGAATACAAGGGGAATGTGGAGCCGCTCACCAGCGCGTTGAGCGAGGAGATCCTCGCCACGGTGCGGCGGTACAACGAGGCCGGGCTGCGCGTCATCGCCGTGGCCCACAAGACGAATCCGATGGTCGCCGGAGCGTTTTCCGTGGCGGACGAGTCGGACATGGTGCTCATCGGGTATCTCGCCTTCCTCGATCCCCCGAAGGATTCCGCGGCGGCTGCCGTTGCCGCGCTGAAGGAGTACGGCGTCGCGGTCAAGGTGCTGACCGGGGACAACGACGCGGTGACGCGCAGCGTGTGCGGGCAGGTGGGGTTGCGGTCCCATTCCCTGCTGCTCGGTTCGGATGTGGAGGCGATGGACGACGCGGCGTTGCGCGCTGCGGCGGAGCGTACGGACATTTTCGCCAAGCTGACTCCGCAGCAGAAAGCGCGCATTGTGACGTGCCTGCGCGAGAACGGGCATACCGTGGGTTTCATGGGCGACGGCATCAACGACGCGGCGGCGATGAAGGCTTCGGACGTGGGGATTTCGGTGGATTCCGCCGTGGACATCGCCCGCGAATCCGCCGACATCATCCTGCTGGAAAAGGATTTGATGGTGCTGGAGCAGGGCGCGATCGAGGGCCGCAGGATCTACGCCAACATCATCAAGTACATCAAGATGACGGCAAGCTCCAACTTCGGCAACATGTTCTCGGTATTGGCGGCGAGCGCGTTTCTGCCGTTCCTGCCGCTGGCCCCGCTGCAGATCCTCGTGCTGAACCTCATCTACGACATTTCATGCACGGCCATGCCGTGGGACAACGTCGATGCGGATTTCCTGAAGCAGCCGAAGACATGGGACGCTTCATCGATCAGCCGGTTTATGATCTGGTTCGGGCCCGCCAGTTCGGTATTCGACATCACGACGTTCGTTCTGCTGTATACCTACATCTGCCCGCTGGTGTTCGGGGGGGCGTATGAGACGCTGGACGCGGGAATGCAGGTCGCGTTCGTGGGCCTCTTTCAGGCCGGGTGGTTCGTGGAATCGCTGTGGACGCAGACGCTGGTGCTCCATATGCTGCGTACGCCCAAGGTTCCGTTCCTGCGCAGCCGGGCCTCGTGGCAGGTGACGGGGCTGACTTCGCTCGGGATTCTGGCGGGAACGTGCATCCCGTTTACGACAGTCGGCGGGGCTCTCGACATGATGCCGCTTCCGGGCGCGTTCTTCCCGTGGCTGTTCGCCACGCTTGCGGCCTACATGCTGCTGACGACAACCCTTAAGGGCATCTTCATCAAAAAGTACGGTGAACTGCTGTAAGCAAAAACGGCTGACGGTGCGGAGGAATCCCCGCCTCAGCCGGAACGACCTCCCTCCGCGCCGCCTCCCCATCAGTCAAAAGTCTTGGGAAGGAGAGAGGAGGGGACCGGGGGAGGGGAGGACGGCCCCTTCCCCGGTATACTCATTCCCCCAGCTTTTCAGACAATAGGCGCCCCGTTTTCGAGACAGGGGCAAAGCGTGAAATGCGTGTGGAAGGTCTTCTTGATCAGCTTGTGGCTGCGCCCGATCTCTTCGATTTCGATGGGGCAGACCTCGGAAGCACGAAGGCACAGCTCCAGTTCCCCGTCCGGCGTGCGCCCGAAACGGGCCGAACGGATGATCTGGCGGTGGCTTTTGTCCATGCGCTCCGCAAGGGTCAGGAACAGGGACAGCAGGCGTACCTCTTCCCGGATGCCCTCATCAAGCTGGAGGAACAGCGGGATTTTCTTGGAGGGCCGCTTACGGTGGAAGAACGCCAGCGCCGCTATGAGCTCGATTTCGCGTTCCGTGAAACCGAGCAGTTCCGTATTGCGGATCAGATAGTGGCTGTGCGCGTTGTGGTTCGCAAAGGAAATGAAGATCCCGATGTCGTGCAGCAGGGCGGCATAGTACAGCAGCTCGCGCGATACGGGCGGGGCGTCGTGCAGCCCGATGGCCCGCGCGCTGTCGAACAGTTCAAGGGCCAGCTTCGCGATGTGCCGGGAATGTTTTTCCTCGAAGCGGCAGAACCGTGCCAGCTGGAGGACGCTTTCCTCGCGGGCGGAGAGGCGGGAACCGGCCTTCTGCGGATGCGTCCGCATGAGGTAGTCGACGAGGATGCCGTTTTGCAGGTTGCGGTTGCTGATGGTCACGCTCTCGAATCCCTGCTCCTCCATGATGGTCTGGAGGATGGCCGCGCCCGCGATGATCACGTCGGCCCGGTTGGGATTGATGCCCGGAACGGATTTACGCTCCTCAAGGGTCCGGGAACACAGTTCCTTGACCGCGCGGCGCAGGCCGTCATAGCTGAGGACATGCTTGGAAGCCGTGGAGGGTTTGCCCGTGCGCGCGGCGTCCTGCTGCTCCAGTGCGGCGGCGATTTCCGCGAGGTTCTGGGCCGTGCCTGAGCTGGCGACGGCTTCGGGGATCTCGAAACCCGCGATGCGCTGGAAGGAGTGCAGGGCCTCGTTGCGGACGTAACGTTGCAGCGCCGCGTAGGTATAGGCGGAAACCGGCCCTTTGTTGTCCTCAAAGAACAGGTTGGTCAGGCGCACGCAGCCGAGCTTGAGCGAATCGAGGTTCACGTAGGACTGGGAATCGCCCACGATGAGCTCGGTGCTGCCGCCGCCGATGTCGATGAACAGCCGAAGGCTTTTGCTGTGCTCCAGCCCGCTGGAAACCCCAAGATAGATGAGGCGCGCCTCTTCGCGGCCCGATACGACCGTGAAGTCGATCCCGGTCTTTTCCTGCACGCGGCGGATGAATTCGGGGCCGTTGACGGCGTCGCGTACGGCCGCCGTGGCGATGGCGATGATTTCCGTCGTCTCATAGACCGCGCACATTTCCGCCAGCCCGCGCAGCACCGCGATGGTACGGGCCATCGTCTCTTCCTGAAGGCGGTTGTGGGTGAATCCGCCTTCGCCGAGCCGGACCATGTGCTTGACCTGATTCAGGATCGTCGTGGATCCGTCCGCATGGACGCGGACGAGCAGCAGGCGGACCGAGTTGCTGCCGAGATCGATGATGCCGATGGCTTTTTCCGTCCGCTCTAGTTCCCCTGACATACGCATTCCAGCTCCCGTCCGAAGACGTGCATGAACAGATCGCCCTTTTTGATGACGCGTTCCATTTCCGCGGAGCAGTCTCCGGAGCACTGGACGGCGATGATGACCTTACGCTTCTTGACGGCGACGGCAAGGTTCCCGACGACGCCCGTGTGGGTGTAATCGAGCGCGTCCGCGATGCGGAGCAGGGACGCCGCCTTGCGTAGCGCCTTCCGGTCGCTTTTTTTCAGGGCGTCGAAGCGGGCGTGCCGGCGCGAGGGCCATGCCTTGCGGTGGTAGCGGGCGAGCAGGGCGACCCACGGGCGATCGTCCTCGTGGATGTTCAGGCTGAGATCTTCCTCAATGAGGCGCATGCTGATTTTATGATGCCCCTTGCGGCCTTCGGCGAACCCGATGTCGTGCAGCTGCGCCGCGAGGTGGAGCCTGTGACCCCAGACGTCGTCGAGCCCGTGGAGCGCGGCGAGATCTTGAAACAGGGTCGCCGCGATGGCGGCCACACGCTGCCCGTGCGTCAGCGAATCGGCCATAACCGGCGATTCGGGCATGACCGCCGTGGTGAGCGTCTCTTCGGCGAGTTCAGTCGTTTCGGCGGCGGGGGCGGAGCAGGTTTCCGGGCACGGTTCGGAGCAGGGGGCGGACAAAGCCGGAGCGGGGTCATAGGCTTCCGGGGCGGCGGTTACGAGTTCCGCCACGGCTGCGGGTTCCGGGGCGGATTCCTGTACCGGTTCGGGCTGGGCCCTTTGGGGCTTCTTGCGGGCGGGCCTCGGCTTGGGCTGCGATTCTCCGGCGGGGGCGGTTTTCGCCGTTCTGGCGGGGCGTTTCGCCGGGGTCGCTTGGGGTTCGGCCTGCGGTTCCTGCAACTGGTCTTCCGTATGTATGGTCATGGTTTTTCCTTTTGAGCGTTTGAGGTCAGACACACTCCCGGCTGCGGCGCATCATGATTTCCTGTGCGTTGACGGGTTCTTCTCCCTTGCCGGGCTTGATGCGGCAATAGGTGCCGTCTTCCTGAAGTCGCCACGTCTGCTGATTGTCGCGGAGGTGTGTTTCCAAAATATCGTTGCGCAGGCACGCCCGCAATCCGGGATCGAGGATAGGGACAAGCACTTCAATGCGCCGATCAAGGTTACGGGGCATGATGTCGGCGCTGCCGATATAGAGGCGGCCTTCCCCATTGGCGTTGAACCAGTAGACGCGGGTGTGCTCCAGGAAACGCCCGACGATGGACGTCACCTCGATGTTGTCGCTGATGCCCTTCACGCCGGGGCGCAGGCAGCAGATGCCGCGCACCTGAAGCCGGACGCGCACGCCCTCCATGGAAGCCCTGTACAGGGCCCGGATAACGTGTTTATCCACCAGCTGGTTGCATTTGAAAATGATTTCGCCGTTTCCATTTTGCTGGTGCAGGGCCGTTTCGCGCTGGATCATATCCAGCAGGGAGCGGCGCATGGACAGCGGGGAGACGAGCAGTTCCCTGTATTGCTCGCGGTGGGCGTATCCGGTCATGACATTGAAGAGATCGGTGACGTCCGCGCAGATGTTCGGGTTGGCGGTGATCAGCCCCATGTCGGTGTACATCTTGGCGGTGGAGGGGTTGTAGTTTCCGGTGCCGATGTGCACGTAGCGGGAAACCCCCTCCGGTTCGCGCCGGACCACGAGGCAGAGCTTGGCGTGTATCTTCATGCCGACGAGCCCGTAGACTACGTTGACGCCCGCCTTCTCCATCTCTTCGGCCCACGTGATGTTGCGTTCCTCATCGAAACGGGCTTTCAGCTCGACCACGGCGGTGACCTGCTTGCCGGAGCGCCGGGCTTCGATAAGGGCTTTCACGATGGGCGAAGCGTTGCCCACGCGGTAGAGCGTCTGTTTGATGGCGATGACGCCGGGGTCCTCGCTGGAGCGGCGGATGAAATCCAGAACCGGGGTGAAACTGTCGTAGGGATGGAAGAGGAAAACATCCCTGCTCTGGATGTGCGCGTAGATGTCGCCTTCCTGAAACACGCTCGGCGTGCGCCCGTAAAAGGGGGACTCTTTCAAGCCCGGCCTGTCCACGCCGTAAAGGGCCATGAGTTCGGAAAAGGCCAGCGGCCCCTTGACCCGGTAAATCTGGAACGGCTGCATCCCCAGCCGCTCGGTCAGGAACGCGCTGAGTTCCTTGGCCGTGCCGTGGGCTATCTCAAGGCGCACCACGTCGCCGAAGCGGCGCTGTTCCACCAGATCCTTGACGGCTTCCAGCAGATCGTCGGCTTCGTCCTCCTCGATCTCCACGTCGGTATTGCGCGTGATGCGGAACAGCCCGGCGTTGACGACAGTGTTGCCGGGGAACAGCGCGCCGAGGTATTCGGCGATCAGATCTTCCAGCAGGATGATGTCGCTGTCACGGACGTTGGCGTTGAAGCCGAGCGAGGCATAGGTTTTGGCCTCCTTGTTCCGGGGGATGAAGACGAAGCGGGAGATGTTGTTGGGGCACTTCAGGCGGGCGAACCGGGTGACGCCGTCACGGCTGCGCAGCTGGATGATGAAGTTGAGGCTGGTATTGGAAATCGTGGGGAAGGGGTGGCCCGGATCGATGGCCTGCGGGGTCAGGATGGGGTAGATTTCGTTCCTGAAGTAGCCGTCGAGGAACTTGCGCTGCTTTTCCGAGAGGTCCGCATAGCGCATCAGGCGTACGCCCTTGTCGTGCAGCTGCGGGGCCAGCCGCTTGCGCCAATGCTCCTGGGCGCGGGAAACCAGAATAAGCACCTTGCGCCGGATTTCGGCGAGCTGTTTGGCGGGCGTCATGCGGTCCGGCGACGAGGACACGGCCCCGCTGCGGTACTGGCGATAGATGTTCGCCACCCGGACCATAAAGAATTCATCGAGGTTGTTGTAGAAGATGGAGAGGAATTTAAGCTGCTCAAGGAGCGGGAGACCGGCATCCGTGGCTTCGTCGAGCACTTTCGCATCGAAGTCCAGCCAATTGATTTCCCGGTTCAGGTACAGGTTGGGGCAGGCCAGTTCACTGATTTCCTCTGTGGCGCACAGTTGCTCCGGGTACCCTTCGGAATCTTTGGAAACCACGATCGCTCCTCCTTCGCATGACGGCATGGATGCAGGTCTTGTAGCAGGCGGGCCCTGGAAGTATGTTACAGTAGTATGACGATTGTGTGAAAAAAGTCCAGAGTATAAGAAGGTTGAAAAATATCAGTCGATTCCGACACGGCTGATGGAATTTTTTCTCCACTTCGGCAAGAGGTTGCTGAAGAGAGGGGGGAAAGGGGGCCAAACGGCGGCGGGACCTCTTTCGGCAATCCGGAAGCCCTTGCCGAAAGAGGGGATTCGTGGGATGGTCAAAGAATATGTTTGTCTGCCTGAAGAACTTTTCCCCGCATGAGTGCGTTTGAGGAATGACGATGCAGCGACTGATACGGCACGGAGATCGAAGGACGTTCGACACCGGCGTCTTGCGGGAAGGCGGGAACTGCCGGAGCGTCTTGTATGCCCTCGGCGTCTTGCTGGTCTGTCTGCTGGGGAGTTATCTTTTCCTCTTCCGTCTGGAACACGTCCGTGTGCTTCAGGAACGGGAAAAAGCCCGGTACGTCGTCGACAGCTACGCCACGAAGATCCAATACGTCGTCGCCAACGCCTTTTCGAGCGCCTATCTGGTGGAAGCCCTGCTGCGGCAGGGGGAGGGCCGGATCTCGGAGTTCTACTCCTACGCCGAAGAGTTGGTGAAGATGCACCCGAGCACCATCAACATCAATCTGGCCCCCCGCGGCGTCGTTACCAAAGTATACCCGTTTGAGCGCAACAAGAAGGCCATCGGGCACGATTTGTTCGCCAACCCCGAGCGTTCCCGCGAGGCGCTGCTGGCGCGGGATTCGGGCAAGGCCACCATCGCCGGCCCGTTCGATCTGATTCAGGGCGGCTACGCGATGGCGGTCAGGCTTCCCGTGTTCATGGGCGAGCCGGAAGGGGATATCACGGCCCAGGAGAAGTTCTGGGGGCTCATCTGCGTGACCTTCGCTTTTCCGGACGTGCTGGATCCGGTGAAACTCGAATACCTCGACAAGCAGAACTACGTGTACCAGCTTTCCCGCATCCACCCCGACACGGGGGACCGGATCGTGCTGTTGCGTTCCGCCGAAACGCTGATCGAGCCCGTGGAAAGGAAGGTGCACCTGCCCAATGCGGACTGGATCCTGAGCGTGACGCCCAAGGGCGGGTGGAACTGGAGCATCCGGTACGCTTCTTTCGGCATCGCCACCTTTATCAGCATCCTGTTCTCATGCGTGGTGGGTTTGGCCGTGGATCTTGCCCATCAAAAGAAGCGGCTGGAGTTGATGTCGGAGCACGATCCCCTGACGGGGCTTCCCAACCGCCGTGTCTTGTTCCGTGAACTGGAGAAGGCGATGGAGGCGAAGCGGCCCTTTGCGCTCTGTTACATGGATCTGGACGACTTCAAGCAGGTCAACGACACGTACGGCCATGATTGCGGCGACCAGCTGCTGAACGGGTTCGCGGAACGGCTCCAGAGCGCCCTGTCGACGGCGGGCACGCTGATCCGGCTGGGCGGCGACGAGTTCATCGCTATCCTGTACGGCGTCAGCGAGCGGTGCATTGCCGGAGAGCGGTTCCGCCGTATGCTGGAAGCCATCGGAAGCGAACCCTACCATCTTGAAGGCATAGACCTGAACCCCGCCGTGAGTATGGGGCTGGCGCTGTACCCCTCCGAGGCCGATTCCTTGGAAGCGCTGATGCGGCTGGCCGATGCCGACATGTACGAACACAAGAAGCGCCGCCGTTGCCGGAACGGGACTGAAACGTCCCCTTCGGCTGATGGGGCGTCTTGTGGTGCGGGCGTGTAAGTCTACTGTACTGTAGCTGGGAAGAATAATAAGATTTCTGGTGTGCCCTTGATTTTCGGCCTAAAATGATTATTACAGAAGTAGGAAGCTATAGCTTAATCATGGTAGTATCCTACGTTCGTCAGTAGTCTTCCTTCCCAAACGGGCTCCTCCGTTTCAGGAAGGTAAGCATACTGAAAGTTGAAGCGATTGGCCGTAGAAGCACTCCGGCTGGCCAGCCCGTTCCGGGCGGCTCCTCCCGCCGCTTCAATTTCTCCCTCCGCCTGTGCCACCGTGCACAAGGCGCTTGCTTATCGTCAACCATCTCTAAAGAGACCTCGTTAACCCTGTCCGCAGGGTGCTCTTGCCTTGTCGCTTTTTACGGGTGTGTTTCCCCTTTTGCCGTGAAGGAGTGGACATGAAGTTTCGTTTCGATAAGCCCACGTGCCAGAATATCAGAAAATCCTTGAGGAAAGAATGGATCGAGACCAACGGCCTCGGTGATTACGCTTCCAGCTCGCTCATCTGCTGCAATACGCGGAAGTATCACGGCCTGCTCGTGGCCGATCTGGAAAGCCCGGCGGGGCGGCATGTATTGCTGTCGTCTCTTGAGGAATCATTGCTCGTGGGCGGGCGGGAACTGTATTTTTCCTGCCGTAAGCATCCCGGCGTCTTTTATCCGCGCGGGAATGAGCATCTTGAGGAAATGGACGCCGGAGAATGGCCTGTGTTCCGTTACCGTTTCGGAGAGGTGACGCTCACGCGGGAATTGATGCTGATTCCCGGACACCGTTTGCTGCTCGTCAGGTATGAGGTGCGCGGCACCGCTCCCGACACGCCTCCGGTGGTTTTGCGCGTGAAGCCCTTGCTCGCCTTTCGCAATGCCCATGACCTCACCCGCGCGAATCCCGCGCTGCGTCCCGAAACGCTTTCGGCCCCCTCCGGGATCTGCCTGAGGCCGTATGAGGCATTGCCGCCCCTGTTCATGCAGGTGGAGGGCGGCTTCATCTTCAACGCCGCTCCCGACTGGTGCTTCAATGTGGAGTATTTGGTGGAGCGGGAGCGCGGCTTTGCCTATCAGGAAGATCTGTTTCAGCCGGGCCAGTTCGAGATCAGGCTTGTTCCCGGCAAACCAGTGTTCCTCACCGCTTCGACGGAGGCGCTCCAGACGGAGCACGGGCACAATGTCATCGGCGAGATCTGGCGGCGGGAAGTCGAACGCCGCATGGGGTTGGCGGCCTCCTCGGAGAGTCTGGAAGGCCATCTTGCCCGGGAAGGGGAGCGCTTTCTTGTCCGGAGGCCCGATGGAGGCCTTGCCGTGACGGCGGGCTACCACTGGTTCGGATCGTGGGGGCGGGATACGCTTATCGCGCTGCCCGGCCTGACCTTCTATGCCGGAAGGCCCGAAGAGGGCACGGACGTGCTGCTCGGCCTCGGTTCCGCCGTCAGGGACGGGCTCATCCCCAACGTCTTCTCCGCCGACGGCAACCACGCCTACAACTCGGCGGACGCCTCCCTCTGGTATGTCTGGGCCGTGCAGCAGATGCTCAAGGCGCTGCCGGATCGGAAGGGTTTGGTCCGTGAACGGTGCTGGCCGGTCATCAAGAACATCATTGAACACTATGGCGGCGGCAAGGTTCCTTTTGTGGCGCCGGACGCCGAGGGGTTCCTTTCCGTAGGGAACCCCGGAACCCAGCTCACATGGATGGATGCCGTCGCCAACGGTCGCCCGGTGACCCCGCGCCACGGTCAGCCCGTGGAAATCAGCGCCTTGTGGTACAACGCGCTGGCCTTCGCGGACAGCCTCGCCAAAGCGTTCGGCGAACCGGAGTGGCGGCGGACGAAGCAGCTGGACGCCATGCGTTCCGTCTTTTTCAAGCGGTATTGGGTCACGGACGAGCGGGGCGACTACCTCGCGGACGTGTGGCGCGACGGCGGCGTGGAAACGTGCGTGCGCCCCAACCAGCTTTTCGCCCTTTCGCTTCCCTATCCGGTTCTGGACGAGGAGAGGTATGCCAGCGTGCTTTCCCGCGTGCGGCGGTGCCTGCTTACGCCGTACGGCTTGCGGACGCTGGCCCCGAGCGCGCCCGGTTATCGTCCTCTGTATGAAGGCGGCCCCGCCGAACGCGATGAGGCCTACCATCAGGGCACGGTCTGGCCGTGGCTGCTGGGGGCGTACGGGGAAGCCGTATTGCGGGCGGCATGGGACGTGCCCGGCTCGGTGCGGGAGCTGCTGCGGACCATACGGCCCTTGTTCGCCCAGCACCTCGGCGACGCGGGGATCGGGTCCGTTTCGGAAATTTTTGACGGCGATCCCCCCCATCTTCCCAACGGCTGCATCGCTCAGGCTTGGAGCGTCGCCGAATGCCTGCGTTTGCTGCACTTGCTCAAGGAGGCCGCTCCCGGCGTCTATGCCGAGTGGGAGGCCAACGCCCGGAAAGGAGGGAACTGATGCGCGTTCTGATGTTCGGCTGGGAATTTCCGCCCTACAAGAGCGGCGGCCTTGGGACGGCGTGCTACGGTATGGGCCGGGCGCTGGCGAAGAAAGGCACGGAAATCCTGTTCGTCTTGCCGCAGACCCCCTTGGACGCCCCGGTGCGGGTGGGGGAACGCCTGTCGCTGTGTTCGGCATCCGGCACGAGGGTGGAGCGTACGGCCCGGAACCTCAGGATCAATGAGGAAGTGCGGGAATTGTGGCGCGAAAAGCTGCACATCGAGCACGTGGACTCGTTGCTGCTCCCTTACGACACGCCGGAAAGCTATGACGAGCGGCGGCGTGAGCTGGAACGCCTCCAGTCGGTGAAACGGAACGCGGACGTTTTTTCTTCGACGCAGGAAACGATCCTGCGTCTGCACGGCGGCTACGGCCCGGATCTCATGAGCGAGGTCTATCGCTACGCTTGCGCGGCGGTGGCCATTGCCCGGAAGGCGCGTTTCGACGTCATCCACGTCCACGACTGGATGACCTATCCGGCGGGCATCCTTGTCCGCAAGCTGACGGGAAAGCCGCTGGTGGCGCATATCCACGCGCTGGAGCACGACCGGAGCGGCGACAATATGAACCGGGACGTGGCGGGCATCGAGCGCGCGGGTCTTGAGGCGGCGGATCGCGTGGTGGCGGTGAGCCATTACACCAAGCGTCTGGTCATGCGGCAGTACGGAATTCCGGGGGGCAAGATCGAGGTCGTGCACAACGCCGTTTCCCGCAGCGAGGCGGATCGCGTCTATGCGGTCCCGGAACGCTGCGCGCACGAGAAGCGGGTCCTGTTCATGGGGCGCGTCACGTTCCAGAAAGGGCCGGACTATTTTGTGGAGGCCGCCAAGCTGGTGCTCGACCGCATCCCGGATGTACGGTTCGTCATGGCGGGCAGCGGGGACATGCTGCCGAACATGGTCCGCCGGGTGGCGCAGCTGCGCATCGGCAGCCATTTCCATTTTACCGGCTTCCTCAAGGATGAGGAGGTGGATCATATGTACGCGGTGAGCGACCTCTACGTCATGCCGAGCGTCTCGGAACCCTTCGGCATCGCGCCCCTTGAGGCTATGGCCTATGACGTGCCGGTGCTCATTTCCCGCCAGTCCGGCGTCGCCGAAGTGGTGCGGAACGCGATCAAGGTCGATTTTTGGGACATCCGGGAAATGGCGAACAAGATCTGCGCGATCTTGTCGTACCCGTTTCTCGCCGCCGAGGAAGTCAGGAATTGCCGCGAGGAGCTCAAGGCCATCCGTTGGGAAAACGTGGCCGATCGTCTGAACGCCATTTACGCGCAACTTGTTTCCGGGGGAAAATGATATGTCGGCACTTTGTTTCTATTTTCAGGTCCACCAGCCGTACAGGCTGCGGCACTACACCTTTTTCGACATTGGCGTGGACTCCTTTTACGAGGACGAGGACGCGAACTGCGGCATCATGCTGAAGGTGGCCCGTAAATGCTACCTGCCCATGAACGCGCTTCTGCTCAAGCTGATCCGCAAATACGACGGCAGGTTCAAGGTCAGTTTCTCCATTTCCGGAACGGCGCTCGATCAGTTCGAGGCCTACGCGCCGGAAGTCATCCAGAGCTTCCGGGAACTGGTGTCCACCGGATGCGTGGAACTGCTTTCCGAGACGTACAACCATTCGCTGGCGTTTCTGTATTCCCCGGAGGAGTTCCGGGAACAGGTCGCCCTGCACGACGAGCGGATCGAAGCGCTCTTCGGCGTAACGCCCCGTGTCTTCCGCAATACGGAGCTTATCTACAACAACGATCTGGCGCGGGCCGTGGAAGCGATGGGCTACAAGGCCGTGCTTGCCGAGGGTGCGGATCACGTGCTCGGCTGGCGCAGCCCGAACTTCGTCTACCGCCCGGCGGGGTGCGATCGCCTCAAGCTTCTGCTCAAGAATTACCGCCTCTCGGACGACATCGCCTTCCGGTTCTCGAACCACCAATGGCCCGAATTTCCGCTCACGGCGGACAAGTTTTCCGAGTGGGCGCACGCCGCCAACGCCTCCGGGGATCTCATCAATCTGTTCATGGATTACGAGACGTTCGGGGAGCATCAATGGGAATCCACCGGTATTTTCGCCTTTATGGAAGCCTTGCCCGAGGTCATGCTGCGGACGCCCGGTTTCGCGTTCATCACGCCTTCGGAAGCGGCGGCCCGGTTCGAGCCGGTGGCGAGCCTCGACGTGCCGCATTTCATGTCGTGGGCGGACGCCGAGCGCGATCTCACCGCATGGCTCGGCAACGACATGCAGAACGACGCCATCGAATCCGTCTATCGCTTGGAGAAGGCGGTCAAGGCCACGGGCGATCCCGGCGTGCTCCGCACATGGCGGCGTCTGCAGACCTCCGACCATTTTTACTATATGTCCACGAAGTGGTTCTCGGACGGCGACGTGCACAGCTATTTCAACCCCTACGGCACGCCGTACGACGCCTACATCAATTATATGAATGTGCTCGCCGATTTCAGGCTTACGCTTGACGCGGCGTCCCCCCTTGACCCCGGAACGAAAAGCGCCGTCCTGGAAAGCGCCTGAGGGCGCTTGGGCTTGCCGGGGAACCCCGGAAGCCAACCTTGCCGGCGCGGGAGCAGAACCGTATGCAGTATGATATGTCCCGTACCACGCTCTTTGAAGTCAGTTGGGAAGTCTGCAACAAAGTGGGCGGCATTTACGCCGTCGTGAGCAGCAAGGCTCTGGAGGCCGCCGCTCTTTTCGGAGACAACTACTATCTGTTGGGCCCGGATCTGGGCAACAACGCGGAATTCGAGGAAACGGACGAAGCCTGCTGGCAGGAGCTGCGCGCGATCACGGCACGGCGGAATCTGGCCTGCCGCTTCGGGCGCTGGGATATTCCGGGGCGGCCCAAGGTCATTCTTGTCGGCTATCGGGATCGGTTCAATCAGGGGCAGCTTTTGTTTTCCCTGTGGAACCGTTACGGCATCGATTCCATTTCCGGCGGGTGGGATTATGTGGAGCCCGTCATGTTCAGTACCGCGTGCGGCGAGGTGATCGAGGCGGCGTGCCAGACGCTTGCCGTGCCCGCGTCCGGCCCGGTGCTTGCGCATTTCCACGAATGGATGTGCGGCGGGGGCCTCTTGTACCTGAAGGAGCGCGCGCCCAAGCTCGGCACGGTCTTTACGACGCTCGCGACCATGCTCGGCCGGTCGATGGCGGGGTCCGGGTTCGACATCTACAAGCAGATGAACCAGATCAACCCCAAAATGGAAGCCGGGGCCTACAACATCACCGCCAAATGCTCGATGGAAACGGCGTCGGCGCGGGAAGCCGATTGCTTTACCACGGTGAGCCGCATCACGGCGGACGAGGCCACGGTTTTTCTGGGGCGCTCCCCGGACGTGGTGACGCCCAACGGCCTCGACATGCGGGTCATCCCCGACTACAGCGCCGAACGGGACGTTCCGGCCGGGGCGCGGGCCAAACTCCTTGGCGCGGCGGGATGCCTCCTGCGGCGCGAGCTTGCGCCGGATACCCGGATCTTCATCATTTCCGGGCGGTATGAATACCACAACAAGGGCGTGGACGTATTCCTCGACGCGCTGGCGGGCGTGAACGAGGCGCTACGCCAGTCCCAGACCAACGTGCTCGCCTTGTGCGCCGTCATGGGCGGGCACAGCGGGGTCAATCCCGATGCCGTGGGCGGCGATCCTTCCAAAATCTCCGATCAGGGGCCGTACTGGATCAGCAGCCACCACGTATACAACCAGCCGCAGGACCCCATCCTGAACGCCTGCAAGCGGCTCGGTCTGGACAACAGGCCGGAAAACCATGTGCAGGTCATTTTTGATCCCGCTTTGCTGGACGGCAACGACGGCTTCCTGAACATGCCGTACGAGGAAGTGCTGGCGGCCTGCGATCTGGGCGTTTTCCCCTCGTGGTATGAGCCGTGGGGCTACACGCCGCAGGAAAGCGCCGCGCACGCCGTCCCCACCGTGACCACGGACCTGTCGGGCTTCGGTCTGTGGGTGCGGGACACGCAGGGGCAGGAGCAGGGCGTTACGATCCTGCACCGCCAGCAGACTTCGTATGAGGGGACTGTGGCGGCTTTGCGGGCCGTTTTGCTGGATTACGCTGCCCTGCCGTCGGCACAGCTCGACGAGCGGCGCACGGCCGTCCGCGCGTTATCCGGCGCATGTTCGTGGGATCGGTTTTTCCCCCACTATATTCAGGCGTATACGCAGGCCTTGGACAAGGCCGTGGAGCGTGGGGCGCTTCGTGACGCGCCGAGCAGCGCATCCCTGACGCGGGTGCTTGAGGCGACGATGTCCACGACGCCGACCCTGCACGCCTTTACCGCCGTCACCGCGCTGCCGGAGCCCATCGGGCGGCTGCGCGAGCTGGCCCATAACCTGTGGTGGAGCTGGCATCCCGAATGCCATCAGCTGTTTTCCGCGCTCAATCCGGCGGAGTGGGAACGCAGCGGACACAATCCCGTGGCGGTCATCGAAAAGGCGACCAAGGCCCGTTTGCTCATCGTGGCGCATGACCAGTCCTACCTGCGGCTGTATAAGTCCACAATGGAGGCCTTTGACGCCTACATGGGCGTTTCCGCAAAGGACTTCGGCGCGTTGTCGCCGGAGCGCCCGGCGGCCTATTTCTCGACGGAGTACGGCTTGAGCGAGTGCCTGCCGATCTATTCGGGCGGGCTCGGCGTCCTGTCCGGCGATCACCTGAAATCGGCAAGCGATCTGAATATCCCTCTTGTGGGCGTGGGATTGCTGTATCGGAGCGGGTATTTCCGGCAGCAGATCGACAGGGACGGGCGGCAGATCGCCCAGTACCCCGAAAACGATTTCGCCACGTTGCCGCTGGAGCTGGTCAAGGATGAGGGCGGAGCGCCGCTCGAAGTGCTGTTGCAGCTTCCGGGGCGGCGTCTCCATGCGCAGATCTGGATGGTGCGTGTGGGGCGGGTCAAGCTGTATCTGTTGGACACCGACACGCCCAGCAATACCGCCGACGATCGCAAGATCACCGCCCGGCTGTACGAGGCGGACAGGGATTGCCGCCTCCGTCAGGAAATCCTGCTCGGCATGGGCGGGGTCCAGCTCATGCGCGCCCTCGGCATCAGGCCCTCCGTGTATCATATGAACGAGGGGCATTCCGCGTTCCTCATCCTTGAGCGTATCCGCCTGCTTATGCAGGAGCGGGGGCTCTCCTTCGCCGAAGCGGGGGAACTCGTGCGCGGAAGCAGCCTGTTTACGACGCATACGCCCGTGGACGCCGGGAACGAGCGTTTCGGGCTGGAACGGATGGAGCCGTACTTCCTGCCGTATGCCCAGAGCATCGGCCTGCCGTGGCCGGAATTCGTGCGGATGGGGCGGTTTGAAGGGAGCGAGCGCAATGTTTTCGAAATGACGGTGCTGGCTTTGAATTATTCGTTCCGGGCCAACGGCGTGAGCGCCCTGCACGGATACGTTTCCCGCCATATGTGGCAGGAAGGCTGGAAGGGCGTGCCCAAGGCGGAGATCCCCATCCGGTACGTCACCAACGGCGTCCATGTGCCGTCGTATACGGGGGCGCCCATGCGGGCGCTGCTGGATAACGTGCTTGGCCCCGGCTGGCAGGAGCAGAGCCCGGATTCGTCCATCTGGAGCAAGATAGACGAAATCCCGGACGAGGGCCTCTGGGCGGTGCGGCAGCTCCAGAAGAAGCAGCTTTTGGATTATCTCCGGGCTTCGCTGCCGGAATTTTTCAAGAAGTTCGCCATTCCCTACGAAAAGCAGAAGGAAATGGCGGCCTGTCTTACGCCGTCTTCTCTGGTCATCGGTTTTGCCCGGCGGTTTGCGCCGTACAAGCGGGCGACGCTGCTCTTTGCGGATTTGGATCGTCTGGCCCGCATCGTGGGCAATGCGGAGCGCCCGGTGATCTTCGTCTTCTCCGGCAAGGCCCATCCCGCCGACACGCAGGGCATCGACATGCTGCAGGAAGTGATCCGCCACATGCTCGACCCCCGCTTCTTCGGAAAGATATTCTTCATAGAGGATTACAACCTTGCGGTGTCGCGGCTCATGGTTCAGGGCTGCGACGTGTGGCTCAACACTCCCCGCCGTCCCTACGAGGCCTGTGGGACCAGCGGCCAGAAGGTGCCCGTCAACGCGGGGGTCAACCTCAGCATCTCCGACGGCTGGTGGTGTGAAGGGTACAACGGCGAGAACGGCTGGACCATCGGGCCCGCCGTCACCCGTGAATATCTGTGCGGGGAACAGAGCGATTATGACGACGCCGGGTTCCTGTACGCCCTTCTGGAAGAAAAGATCGTGCCGCTGTATTTCGAGCGCAATTTCGAAGGGATGCCCCACGACTGGCTTCTGACGGTCAGGCAGTCCATGCAGTCCTTGATCGCGCGGTTCAGCTCCAACCGGATGGTGCGGGAGTATCTCAACGACTACTACATCCCGGCGGCGCAGCGGTATGCGGAACTGCGCGACAAGCACAACGCCCTCACCAAGCGCCTCGCCCGGTGGAAGCAGGACGTCAACGCCCGCTTCAGCTCCCTTCGGATCGAGCAGATCCGTATTGAAGGGCTTAAGGGTGAGGAACTGATGGGCACCCAGCCCATGCAGGTACAGATCGGCGTCCTGCCCGGCGGGATGAAGCCCGAGGAGCTGCTTGTGCAGCTCGTGGCCGGACCGGGCGACGGCAACGGTTTTACGGACACTCCGGACGTCGTGGATATGGCGCGCACGGAGGAGAGCACGGCGGACAGGCTCGTGTACGCCTGCGCCTACAGCCCGTCCCGGAGCGGGCCGCATGTGTACGGCGTGCGAGTGCTTCCCGTCACACCGGGGCTGGCCTCGCCGCTGGAGACGCGGCTGGTCCTGTGGGGATAAACCGGATCTCTTCGGAACGGGGCTGTGGAAGGGATACCTCGGAACTCCCCTCAGTTCCGTAGGCGCGTTGAATGCCCCGGGGGTTGTGTAAGCCACTGGGGCACGTTACAAGGAGTTGCGGCCCAGTAATTCTTCAGGGCCGCAATTCGGCGTTTCCGCCGGAAAAAAGCTTTCGGCGGTGATGTCCCGTGAAGACGGTTTTTCTGGCGCGTTTCATGCGACGAAAAAACGCGAGGGGAGAGCCTGCAACGTTTTTGGCAGTGCCGCCGATTTGGGGTTGTGCCGCATCAGGTGGAAACGATGCGTGATGCCTTCATCGCCCGGCGCGATTATATTCTGAACGATGTGTTCGGCGAGCGGCGTCCTTTCCTTGACGACAATCCGCCTATTCTGGAGAACCTGAGCAGTCTGGAAAAGCTGACCTCCCGGACCACGCGGAGGTCCCCGCACGGAACGGTTTAATTGGAGCATCTGCAAGTGGTGGAGGGTGGCCGCCAGCAGTGGCATATCCAGCGTGACGGCGAGGGCGGCTATATTTTCCAGGCCGTCTCTGGGGACCCTGCCAAGTCCCGGGCCACGGTGAACGATCTGCTCAGGGCAAGCAACCTTCCGTTCCACGCCGAGGGTGACGCCGCCACAGCCTGCCTGCATGTTCCGGCGTCGCAGGTGCGGGCTTTCGCCGCGGCGATGAGCAAGGCGAACGTCATCGCATATAAGGAAGCGCATCGGTAGAGAGTAAAACATGTTATGCGACATGGGGAGGCTGTTTCCGGGCAGCCTCCTTTTTGTATAAAAAGAAAACCTCCCGCTAGGCGGGAGGTTCCGAAAAGCTTACA
>ENA-UOOA01003467-UOOA01003467.1-human-gut-metagenome-genome-assembly--contig:-P61old-NODE-3467-length-19590-cov-8.432864_pt1 | contig 19590 bp, 15 predicted proteins | sample MGYA00242467_ERZ724014 | MGnify/ENA metagenome assembly ERZ724014 | reverse complement strand
AATTGTCCAAGGTGTTTGTTCATGTTTCTCGTTGTTTAATTTACAAGGTACACCGCCGACCGCTTGTGGCTCATTCGCTTTCGCGTTTGTGTCTCTCGCAGACAGCTCCGATATAATACCATGCATCTACCTTTTTGTCAAGCACTTTTTTCGACTAATTTCAATCTTTTTTGTGCATACAATATCTGGCGTTTTCACGCGCTCCACGGCACCATATCTTGTTTTGAGACACGCTCCTGTGCAGTTCTTCTTGCCTACACAGGAGCATGGGTTTCAATTTTCCGTCTTCCTTTCTTCCCGTTCCAGCAGGACCGTCGCCAGAAAGATCGCACGGTACTTCCCGGCAAAGAGGCCGCCCAGCACGAGCAGTCCCATGGCGGCCAGCACCGCCCCGGCCAGCAGATAGCGGTTGCCCCAGCCCGTCAGGAAGGCAGCTCCGAAATCGCCCAGCACAAAGGCCGCGATCACGACCGCCAGCGCCAGCACGAGCAGGGCCGTCGAAACGGCAGACGCCCGCTGATAGGCCCGCTGCGCCGCCGCACAGTCCTGCTCAGAATAGCTCGCCGCCTCGATCTGCTTCCACTCCTCCGGCTTCTCACGGCGAAAGTCCTCGCAAAGCTCCGAGAGCAGCCTGCGGGAGGTCTTTTCCCCCGGTGCGGCCAGCGCGGCGCGCACCGCCTGCGGATCCCACTGCATAGCCGTCACCGGTACTGGATCTTCATGCCCTTGACATGAAGCGGGTTGATCGGCACGATGACGCGGTCGCCGGGCTTGCACTCGATGCCGCGCACGTCCACGGCGATATGCAGCATGCCGATCTGGCCGACGACACGGCATTTATGCCCGTTGACCTCCACGAGCGGCAGGGCGCGGAAAAAGATCCCGCGCAGGCCGCGCAGAATGAGGCTCAGGCAGTCGCGGAAGCGTGTGATGCCGCCGTCGCAGCGCTCGCGGAAGCCGTTGTACCAGCCGATGGGGACAATGGCGACCGGCGTATCCTCGCGCGCAGTCCACATGGCGCCGTAGCCTGTCGGGTGGCCCTTCGGCAGGACGCGCAGCTCCTCCACATGCGCCTCGGCATAGCCGACGGGGCGCAGCTTTGTGTGGAAGGGCACGCGGCCGAGAATGGCCGAGCCGAGCCGCACGCCGTCGCAGTGCATCTCCGGAAAGCGCAGGAAGGCAGACGAATTGCAGCAGTGCACCGTCCCGGTCTCGAAGCCGGCCTCGCGGATGGCTGAGACCGTCTTCTGAAAGGTCTCGAATTCCTGATGCGTGAGCTTTTTGCTGCCGAAGGCGCAGTTGAAGTGCGTATAGACGCCGCTGACCGCGATATTTTTCTGTTCACGGTAGACGCCGAGGATGTGGTCCATATCCTCCGGCAGGAAGCCGTAGCGGCCCATGCCGGTGTCGATCTTCAGATGAGCCTCGACGACGTCCGCGCGTTCAGCCGCAATGGCGTTGATGGCGCAGGCCGTCTCCCACGAGCCGATGGTCAGGATGACCCGCAGGTCCATCAGGCGGTTCAGCTCCGCCGGGTCGCCGGTGGAGCGCAGCATCAGGATCGAAGCGTCCTCAAAGCCGTTTTCGCGCAGAAGCTCCGCCTCGCGCACCTCGGTCACGCAGAAATGGTCGATCCCAGCCTCCGCCAGATGGCGGGCCAGCGGCAGCGCGCCGATACCGTAGCCGTTTCCCTTGAGCACGGCCCAGATGGGAACACCGTTTGCCATTTTCTGCAGCAGTTCGATATTATGGGAGAGGGCTTCCTTCTCCACCACATAGGCCTTCATGGGCGCACCTCACTTTTTGCGATTTTTCAGCAGATAGAGCTTCGCGTTGAGATTTTTATAGAGCACACTGCCCTTTTCGGCAATGAGCCACGCCGTGCGCTTGAGCACGAGGTCGTACTCGCCGACAAATTCCGTGAAATCTCCGCCGAAGCCTTTTTTGAACTTATACAGGCCATACAGGGGGTTGTCCTCCGAGATATCGCCGGAAACGCCGCGGAAATCATAGACGCTGCAGCCGGTCTCAACGGCCCACTGGATCATGCTCCACTGCAGCAGATAATTCGGCATGAGGTTGCGGTGCTCGTTCGAGCTTGCTCCGTAGAGATACCACACCTTGTCGCCGTAATGGATGGCCAGCGTACCCGCGATGGGCTGACCCTCGTGGAAGGCCATATACAGCCGCGCGTGCTCGCCGAGGTTGTCGAGCATGTTGGCAAAATACTCCGGCGGACGGGTGACGAAGCCGTCGCGCACGCCGGTCGTGAGCATGATGCGGGCGAAATCCGGCACCATTTCCTTGCCGCAGACGCGCACCTCCACGCCCTTTTTCACGGCGAGGCGGATGTTATAGCGCCACTTCTGGTGGAACGAGGCCATGAGCTCGTCCTCTGTGCGGCCGTTGAGCCAGAGGCGGAAGACGAATTTTGGCTGGATCGCCTCGAAATTCTTGCCGCCGTGGCGCGTGCGGAAGCCGAAGTCCTCGAGCATGCGGCGGAAATCCTCGTTTTCCACGGGGACGTCCGGGTCGATCTTGATGACATAGGCCTTATATTCCTTCGCCAGCTCGCGGGCGGCGGCGACAAGCTCGCCGAACGTCTCGCGGTCGTCAAGATCGCAGACGGGGCCGCGGCAGGCGTAGAGCATCGTTTTGTGGATATAGGGCATGGTGCGGATCAGGAAGGCGATGCTGCCCCGGATCCGGCCGTCCGCGCCGCGCGAGACGATGGCGCGCCACTTCCACGCGGGCTTCTGCTTGGCCCAGAGGGAGCTCTGCGCAAAATGTCCCTTCGGGTGGCTCTGCACAAATGCCTCGTATTCCGCGAGGGTGGATTCCTGAATCAATTCGGTCATGATACATTCTCCGTTAATCCATAGATATACAGCTACAGTGTAGCACACTCCGCCCGGCAATGCAAGCAAAAAGACGATGACAAACGCAGGCCCGGCGGGGGCGCCGCCAGGCCTGCGTCTTTTTCCTTATTTCCAGGTAACGCCCTCGAGCGTGGAGGACGTGATGACCGTGCGGCCTGCCGGGAAATCGTAGAACCGCTCCGTTTCGTCGCTGCCGGGAGCAAACTGGCGGAGCGTAAACGCCGTGTCCGACTGAATGACGACGTTTCCGTTCCGATATGTGACCGTGACCTCCTGCGAACCGGCCGCCTTTATGGTCAGCGTCGTCTTGTCCTCGCAGCCGTAATCGAATAGGAGGCTGTACTCCATGTCGTCCCCGCGCAGCCTGCACGACTCCGCGTCGATCTCGAACGTCAGCTCGCCGTCCTCGGCGTAAGTCGCGTCCAGCCGGCATTCCACAGCATCGCTGTGCAGCAGGAACTCCGTGGACGCACTTTCTATGACCGGGTTATATTGCGAATGCAGCGTCAGGGACGTCGTGCGCGGGATCTCAAAGCAGTACGACAGATTGGTAGAGTACGATTCCCCGATCTCCATGGTCGTGGCGTCGTTGTCAAAGCCCAGCTCCGGGTCGCCCTGCAGACGTTCCCCCGCCGCGTTCGTCAGGCTGTCCGCCGAGTGTCCCGCAACAAAGACGATTGGGTTGAACGCCTGCTTTTCGCCGCACCCGGCCAGCAGGAGCAGCAGCGGCAGCAGGGCTGCAAATATCAGAAATTTACGGGTTTTCATGCGTATTTCTCCTTTCCGTCTGTTCCTTCCGGTTATTTGGCAATGTGCCTCTCGGTAAATCCAGAATACCACATTTTATTTTTTTGTCAATATTTTTGCAGAAAATATCCAGTAAATTTCAATAATACGCAGGAAGGTATGTAGTGATTCCGTGGCGCGAGGCAAACAGGCTTGTCATTCCGAGGAGGCCGAAGGCCGACGTGGGAATCTCGGCGAGGCACTGTCGACTCGTATAGGCTGTCGACAAAACGATATGCACCAATTGCGTCCGTAGCGGCGGTCACTGCGCAGCCGTTGGCGGCTTTGCCGCCTTACGGATGCGGCGTACCCTTTACGGGTAGTGACCGCCATAGGCAGTCGCAGGTATTGCAGTAGTAATTCGGCGGCGTAAAACAAACAGGTTTGTCATTGCGAGGAGGCGCAGCCGACGTGGCAATCTCGCAGAAACCAGTTGGACAACAGGCAGGCCTCGGCGAATTCGGAGTCTGGTGCGTGAGATTGCCACGGCCCCTTCGGGGCCTCGCAATGACAAACCTTTGGCTTTCACCATTTTAATGACAGCCTGTTCCTTGCAAAGGTACAGCGCCGGGAGCGGCATGCCGCTCCCCTACAAGGCATATACGATTGACGACAGTGCCACCGGATTTATAGCCTGCATGGCGTTCAGGGAGCGCCGCTACCCCCCATTCTTCGGCGGTTGCCGTTTTAACGGTGGCCGGTACAGGGCGTCAGTGCCTTTCCGAGATTGCACCCCAAGGGCACTTCCTCGCGCTTCGCGCTCAGGGCGCCACGGGCGCAGAGCGCCCTCGCAATGGCAAATCAGGGAGCAGCTGCCATGATAACAACAGTCTGCGCCGGGAGGGACGCATCCCTCCCGGCGCAGCTCGTTTCATTTCCTTATTTCCCTTCAGGATACAGCGTGATCTCCGCGCCGGTGCAGTCGGCCGGGACGGGGATCAGGCAGAGCATGCCGTTTCCGCGCACCTCTCCGACAGTCGGCGCGGACATCCGCAGGGTAATGTCCACCGTGCCGTCCTCCGCGCGGAGAACGACCGGGTCGAGCAGGGTGTCGCTGCCCAGACGGCAGAGGTCGATCAAAAGCAGCTTCTGCTCCGCAAAGAAGTCCGCATTGCCGAAGGCCTCCGCGGGCGCGCTGCAGGCCTCGTCCGTCAGGTGCAGCACCCCGTCCTCCGCGCGGCTGCGCAGATAGGAGCAGACCGTCTGCAGCTCCTCCTGCGACGTGACCCAGCGGCCGCCCGCAAGGAGCGCGTTTGCCTCCCATTTGACCTCGACGGCATCCGTCTTTGTCAGGTTCAGGACGGTCGACTTTGTGGCATGCGTCTGGTCCACCCACGAGTTGCTCGTCAGCTGCTCGACAGACGCATAGTACGGCACGAACACGATATCGGTCCTGTCCGTCTCCGTGTCCTCCTCCGCCGGAGTTTCGGCCCGGTGGATGGAGATAGCCTGCTTCGGCAGCATGCTGAGCGTCGAAACAAGCTCCTCGCCCTGCGTCTCGGGCGTTGTCTCCTCCGTCGGAACCGCCGCCGGTGCACAGGCCGAGAGGAGCAGCAGAAGTGCCGCAAAAATTCCGGATAATTTTCTCATAACGCGTCCTCCACGTTCCGAATGTCAGTCTCTTAAACCGTACACCGCTCCACGCGGTAGGTCTCTCCGATCGGGCTGGCGGCCAGGACATCCTCGATCGGGAACTCGATCTCCGTCGTGCCCGTGCCGGTGATGCAGAAATACTGCCGCTCCCGCGCGTGGGAGGTTGTGAGGATCTTATAGGTCATTTCCGAGCCGGACAGTTTGATATAGCCGTCGCGGAACTCAATGCGGGTAACGCCGGTACATTCCGTCACGGCATAAAATGCATCCCCGATCTCCGCACAGAAGGCACTGGGCGACGTCGTCGTCTCCATCGTAAAACTGTCACTGGCCGCAACCTCCCACACCTCCATCGGCAGGGTACCGGTACAAAAGCCATAAAGACCGGTGCTGTAAATCGCCAGATCGCCCTCCGGTCCGCTGTCATCCCCCTGACGGACAGTCTGCCCCTCCGCGTTGGTAATCGTGCAATCACAGTTCACGGAAACCTGAATCTTCACAGTATGCTCCGGACGCTCCGGTGGCTCCGTCGGGGCCTCCGTCTCCTCCGGCAAAGCCTCTGTCAGTTCCTCGGTAGGGGCCTCAGTTGGAGCCTCCGTCGGTGCTTCGGTAGGGGCCTCGGTAGGAGCATCCGTCGGCGCTTCGGTAGGGGCCTCCGTGGGCGGCTCGGTCTGAACTGCCGCCGGTGCGCAGGCCGTGAGGAGCAGTATAAGGCTCAAAAAGAGGCATAGTAATGACTTATTCATTTTCATAGGATATCACCCCAATTGCAATACTATGTTGTCCCAATATTACGAAACTTGCCGTGAAGACAAATCACGTACATCAACGATCTCCGCATGCTGATTCCCTTCGGTAATCATTAGCGGTGCAGTGCCGTCAAGGGATAGTTCAAGACTTTCCGGCTCGTTTCCATAGTAACAGATATAGTGATGGTCTTCCATGCTGGCAGTACTAGTCACACGATAATTGATATCGAAGCCCGTCACATTAATTTTATTTTTTGAAACGTCCACAGTGGAAATCCCCGTGCCCGTCACAGCATATAGCTCCTCATCGATCTCGGCATAGAAGCCGCATTCATCCGACTCTGTCTCAAAATGGAAGCTCTCACTGGCCCGTACTTTCCAAGCCATCCGTGCCGGCATACCTTCACCAAGAACGATCATCTTCGTATCTAAAATTTCCATGTCGCCGGAAGAAATACCATACTCCGACCGCAGCACTTCTCCGTCAGCATTTGTGATCGTACAATCTGCATTTGTATCGGCATAAATCCAAGTCGTACTCTCCTGCTTACTTGGACTTGCCGCGCGGCCATTATTGGCTCCGTCAATATCAAAGGAAAGCAGTCCGTAATAGGACGAATAATAATTCACATGAGATGGTCCTATTGTCCCTGTACTTGTCACAAAATAGCATGATTTATAATCGCTCTTTACGCGAAGCTTTGCCGGTGTATTGCTGTCCATCGAGTCCCAGCATTTGATTTCATAATAACCGTTATTTAGGATTGGTTTCCCATATAAGAGAACCGAATGTCCCCATGTCGAATTACTCATGGTAGATTCAATAGAATAATTGACCATTACAATGCCGCCCTTAGCCAGACTGTCTACCAATCCCTTTGCCGGTGTACCGGAAGCGTTTGGTTTATTATCGAACTCCCCGCCACAGCTGGAAAGGTTTACCTTTGACTCTATGAATTGTGATAGATGATAATAATTAATGGTATCTTCCAACTGCGTAAAACGAATCGATCCTGTCCGGTTTAAGACTGTCTTGTGATGGCTATCAGTCACATTAGAGGGCTGTGGCATGCTGTAAATTGTCTTACAGGAATTTGTATAATTCCCATTAAGATCAATCACACCGTATTTATCCAGCATCAAGGACATGCTCAGGCCGTAACAAGACCCTATCCATTCCGTGTTCCGGACAAACATGCCAATAAGCGCTTCCTCTGTTTCGGTTGCAAGCGATAATAACTTATTATAATTTGCAGTTGAAATCAGGTACTTTTGGGGTTTCACGGTTGTCACCATATCAGATGCAGTAGCAGATGCAAAGTACTGCTTCGTATTGGAAAAAGAGAAGTTGTCTATTCCAGCCCGTATACCCTCAACATTCGTCCCGAAGCGGCAAATCCATAATGCAAGTTCCTTGCGATAGACACCGGCTTTGGGATATAGGCGCTTATTAGAGGACGAATCCGGATATACGATGCCATTACTCACAGCCCAGCGGAACGGGGTAATCGCATAGTCATATATATTCGCATAGTCTCCGCACGATGTAATCGACATATCTACAATCGGCGTTACTCCACGATACTTCTGCAAGTACCGGTAGAAGAAGGTTACCGCCTGTTCTCTTGTAACTGTGCTATCCGGTTCAAACGTTGTTGTCGTTGCGCCTGTAGTAATACCATACTTTACAGCCCAGCGAACCGCATTGTAATACCATGCGGAAGTTGATACATCGGTAAAATTGACACTGGCATAGCTTGCCGGACTTCCCGCCAAGCGATGCAGAGTCGTAACGATCATCGCACGGCTAATTACCGTGTTGGGTTCAAAAGTGGTCGATGATGTGCCATTCATCAGGCCATTATCAGTCACGTAGTTGATTGCATCAAAATAACTTGGAAAAGCAGAACGAGTCACATCAGAATAGGCGGAAGCGAACGGTACTGTGATGGAGAACAGCAATGCCACAAGCAGCAGGACACTGCACACACGTGTCAATCGGCATCGTTTCATTATGATGCATCCTTTCTTTCTTATTCTAGCTCACATATTCACGGACTAACTCATCTCTCTTTCCGCGGCTCCTTTCCATTCCTCGGTAAGGCCAGCATATCATACTTTAGAAGCTCTGTCAATGTCACAGCATCACAAGTACCATTATTTTGAAAAAAGTCAAGTTTCGGTTGGTTATAAAAATCCCCCCGAAGCAGACCCGGAGCTTATCCGGAATCCACTTCAGAGGGAGCGAAATTCTATCAGGGTTCCTGCGTGGGGTCCGCCGCATCGGTCGGCTCCGTGGGTTCGGCTGGGTCGGCCGATACATCCGTCGGTGTTGACGGCTCTGCCGCGCCGTCATAGGAGTGGTCGGCATCGGCCAGCGTGCGCGCCGTGGCGGCGTTGTGGAACACGCAGTCCACGCCCGGCGAGATGGAGGCGATCGCACCGCGGCTGACGCAGACCTCGTAGCTCTTGAACACAATGGGGCAGAACGGTACGGTGTCGAGCAGGCGCGCGCAGAGGTCGGCATAGCTGCCGGAATTGCCCAGCGCCTGCGTGCAGAGGCCGGCCAGGGAAGCGTCCGCCACGGCCCCGTAGCTGAGCGCGCCGCCCGTGCGGAAGAATTCCGACAGGTCGAAATTTGCCGTCAGGCGGACCTCGCCGAGATAGGCGTCGTAATTGCCCGCCTGCAGAGCGGCCACATAGGCCTCGCGGCCCAGCGAGCGGACCTTGAGAAAGAAGCCGTTTTCCTGCATGGAGGAGGACAGATATTCCGCAGCGCGCACGCGCGCCGGGTCGTCCGAGCACACAAGCAGCACGGGACAGTCCGTCTCGGACGTCGGCACGCCGGCATTGTGGATGGCGGCCTGAAAGGCCGTGGCCGAATAGGCATACTGCGCAGCAAGCTGCGCGTCATAGAGGTCGGAGGCAGGCGAGCAGGGCAGCGTCGCCGCCTGCGCAAAGCCGTTATAGACGGCGCTCGTCATCGCCTCGCGGTCGACGCCGTAGGTGAAGGCGCGGCGCAGCGCGACATTCGTGAACCAGCCGCTGTAGAGGTTGAAGCCGACATAGTGCAGGATGGGCGTCGGCGCTTCCCACGCCTCATAATCGCAGCGGTAGCCGACGGCTGCCGGGGAATTCGGGTCGCAGTACACAAGGTCCGTGCTGCCGAATTCGAAATTGTCGCGGATGTCGTTCGGCGTTTTGGCCGCCTGCAGCTCGATGGTCTCGGCCGTCACGGCCGGGGCCTGTGTCTGCCACCAGCGGCTGCTGCGCCGGAGCACCTCGCCGTCGAGATAATACGGTCCCGTGCCGAGCGGCGTGCTGCTCTGTACCGTCGCCGCAGAGACGATGGGCACATCGAGCATCAGGGAAAAATTCTCATACGCCGTGTCGAGCGTGACCGTCAGGGAGCGGTCGTCATCCGCCGTGACGGACAGCATATGCGCCAGCCTGCCGGAATAAAGCGCGCTCTGCTGCGCCGCGCGCAGCGAGGCGGCGGCGTCCTGCGCCGTCAGGGGCGTTCCGTCGGAAAAGCTTACGCCGGAAACAAGGGTATAGCGATAGGTCTTTCCGTCCTCCGAGGCCGTGAAGCTCTCACAGAGCAGCGGCTCGGCACGGAAATGCGACGAAACGACGAACAGGCTCTCATACAGCAGCGAAAACGCCGCGCGGTTCACCGTCGCCGTGCAGGTATAGGGGTTGAAGCCGTGCTCCGGCAGGTAGGACAGGCCGAACGTCTTCGGCGCGGCCGCCGTCTCCGTCGGGGCGGCCGCAGTCTCCTCCGTCGGCTGCTGCGTGGCCTGCGTGGGCTGACCGGCCGCAGAGCAGGCGCACAGCAGCAGAGCAAGCAGCAGGCAGAGGGCAAGCAGTCGCTTCATATCAGCCCTCCTCCCGCAGCCGGATGATGGCCGCCAGCGAGCCGCGGGCATTGCCCACGCGGCGGTGCGACCAGAATCGCTGCGGCTGGCAGGCCGTGCAGTCGGCGCTGACGTCGATGCACGTCACCCCGGCGCGGCGCAGCCAAATAGCATTGAGCCGCTTCAGGTCGACATAGAATTTTGCCCCGGCGGGCCGGATGGCCTGCCCGGCCTCGCTGCCGAGGGCGGCGCGCATGGCATCCGGCACATCGGCATCCGTCTCAAAGCAACACGGGCCGATGCAAGGACCGATGGCCGCGCGGATGTTCTCCGGTCGGCAGCCGAACTCCCGCTGCATGGCCTCGACCGCGCGGGCCGCAATGCCCGCCGCCGTGCCGCGCCAGCCCGCATGGGCCGCGCCGATGGCGCGTGCTATTGGGTCAAACAGCAGCACGGGCGTGCAGTCGGCAGAGAAAATTGTCAGTGCAACGCCCGGCTCGTTCGTCACAAGGCCGTCGACGCCGTGCTCCGCCTCCCGCTGCAGGCCGCGGCCGCAGTCCGCGCGGCCGACCCGCTCGACGAGGGCGGAATGCACCTGCTTCGTGAACACGGTCTCCTCCGGCACAAAGCCAACGGCCCTGCCGAGACGGGCATAATTCTCCAGCACGTTTTCCGGCCGGTCGCCCCGGTGCGTGCCGAGGTTCAGGCTGGCGAGCGCGCCCTCGCTCACCCCGCCGAAGCGGGTGGAAAAGCAGTGGGCCGCGCCGTCCAGCACATCGCTCGTCAGGTATTCCAGCTCTCCTTCTCGATGGACGCGGAAGCTCATGACTTGGCCTCGTCCTTGTCGCGGCAGCAATACTTGTATTTCTTGCCGCTGCCGCACGGGCACGGATCGTTCGCGCCGATCTTGATCTTCTTCACGGGCTGCTGCTTGACGGTCTTATCGGCAGCGCCGCCGGTCGCCGTGATCTTTGCGACCTGCTTGCGGCGGATATCCTCCTCCGTGCGCAGGCGGAACAGATACAGGCGGCGGACGGTCTCCTCGCGGATGGCGTTGATCATGCCGTCGAACATTGCAAAGCCCTCGCGCTTATACGCCACGACTGGATCGGTCTGCCCGTAGGCGCGCAGGCGGATGCCCTGCTTCAGGTCCTCCATGGCGTCGATGTTGTCCATCCAGTATTCGTCGACGACGCGCAGCAGGATGATGCGCTCGATCTCGCGCATGCGCTCCGCGCCGAACTCCTGCTCGCGCGCGGCATAGGTCTGGCGGAAGAGCGGATAGAGCTGCTCCTTCGCCTCGTCGCGGCTCAGGCCGGGCTGCGGGGCAAATGCGCCCTTCGGATAATAGACGCCCTCGAATTTTGCGTTGATCTGCGCCAGTTTCTCCGGGTCGTCGCAGTGGTCGGCACCGGCGAAGGCATCCTCGACCTCGGTGTCGATGACATAGTGGATCATGCCCTCGATCGTCGAGGAGAGGTCCTCGCCGTCGAGCACCTTCTGGCGCTGCTCGTAGATGACCTGACGCTGGGTATTCATGACATCGTCGTATTCCAGCACGTTCTTGCGCATCTGGAAGTTGCGGCTCTCGACGTTCTTCTGCGCGTTCTCAATGGCGTTGGAGAGCATCTTGGCGTCGATGGGCGTGTCCTCGTCGATACCGAGCGAGTTCATCATATTCATGATGCGTTCGGAGCCGAACAGGCGCATGATGTCATCCTCGAGCGACAGATAGAAGCGCGTCTCGCCCGGATCGCCCTGACGGCCGGCACGGCCGCGGAGCTGATTGTCGATCCGGCGGGACTCGTGGCGCTCCGTGCCGACGATGAACAGGCCGCCGGCCTCGCGCACGCGCGCGGCCTCCTCGGCGATCTCGGCCTTGTGCTGCGCCAGCAGCTGCTTGTAGCTCTCGCGCACGGCGAGAATCTCGGGGTTCTCCGTTTCGGCATAGGAATTGGCCTCTGCCACCAGCTCGTCCGGCAGGCCCTGCTTGCGCAGGTCGGACAGCGCCATGTATTCGGCATTGCCGCCGAGCATGATATCCGTGCCGCGGCCTGCCATGTTCGTGGAGATCGTCACGGCGCCGAACTTACCGGCCTGCGCGACGATCTCAGCCTCGCGCTCGTGGTGCTTGGCATTCAGCACGGTGTGCGGCACGCCCTCGCGCTTGAGGAGCTTCGAGAGATACTCGGACTTTTCGATGGAGATGGTGCCGACCAGCACGGGCTGGCCCTTGGCGTGGCAGTCCTTGATCTGCTGGATGACGGCACGGAACTTGCCCGCCTCCGTCTTATAGACGACGTCGTTGTGATCGACGCGGATAACGGGCCTGTTCGTCGGGATCTCGACGATGTCGAGCTTGTAGATGGCGGAGAATTCCTCCTCCTCGGTCATGGCCGTGCCGGTCATGCCGGAAAGCTTGGCGTACAGGCGGAAGAAATTCTGGAACGTGATGGTCGCAAGCGTCTTGTTCTCGCTGGCAACGGACACGCCCTCCTTGGCCTCGATGGCCTGATGCAGGCCCTCGTTATAGCGGCGGCCGTACATCAGGCGGCCGGTGAATTCATCGACGATGATGACCTGGCCGTCCTTGACGACATAGTCGATATCGCGCTTCATGACGCCGCGGGCCTTCATGGCCTGGTTGATGTGGTGCACGAGCGTCGTGTTCTCCACATCGGACAGATTCTCCACGCCGAAATACTTTTCGGCCTTGGCGATGCCGCTGGCCGTGAGCGAGACGGTGCGGGACTTCTCCTCGACGTAGTAATCGCAGTCGAGGTCGTCCTGAATTTCCTTCTCGTCCGTCGTGGCAAACACCTTGCGGCGCAGGCCGGAGACGAAGAAGTCGGCCATTTCATAGAGCTTTGTCGATTCCTCGCCCTTGCCGGAGATGATAAGCGGGGTACGGGCCTCATCGATGAGGATGGAGTCGACCTCGTCGACGATGACGAAGTTATGGCCGCGCTGGACCATGTCCTTCTTATAAAGAGCCATGTTGTCGCGCAGATAGTCAAAGCCGAGCTCGTTGTTCGTGCAGTAGGTGATATCGGCAGCATAGGCGGCGCGGCGCTCGTCCGGCTTGAGATCGTGGACGATCAGGCCGACTGTGAGGCCGAGGAAGCGATAGACCTTCCCCATCCATTCCGAGTCGCGCTTGGCCAGATAGTCGTTGACCGTGACGATGTGCACGCCCTTTCCCGTCAGGGCATTGAGATAGGCAGGCAGGATGGCGACCAGCGTTTTGCCCTCGCCGGTCTTCATCTCCGCGATGCGGCCCTGATGCAGCACGATGCCGCCGATGAGCTGCACGCGGTACGGCCGCATGCCGAGCACGCGGTCCGCCGCCTCGCGGCAGACGGCAAACGCCTCGGGCAGGAGGTTGTCGAGGTCCTCGCCGCCCTGATAGCGCTTGCGGAACTCGTCCGTCTTTTCACGCAGCTGCTCATCCGTCAGCGCCTTCATCTCGTCCTCCATAGACTCGATGCGCGTGACGAGCGGCATAAGCTTCTTTACTTCACGCTCCGAGCGGGTGCCGAAGATTTTTTGAATGATTCCCATAGGATGCAAGACCTTTCCGTCGGATTTTCATCCGAAATTATATCACAATCCCCCACATAAGAAAAGTAAAATGCGGGGAAAGAAACAGAAAATTCACATTCCGGCGGCCGGTTTTACCGATTCAACCGCCGGTTTCTTGAAATATGCCGGGTTCCATGCTAAAACAGGAAGCACTGATTCAATCAGCAAGAGCGGATGGCGAGAGATTTTTTGGCAAGTCGAGGTATGGAAAACGCAGGAATACTTTGTGTATTTCAAGTTTTTCATACCGATGGATTGACGAAAAAGATCCGGCATCCGCCGCAGATGATTGATTCAGAGTTTCCGTAAAAAATCACGACCTGCACACCGGCTCGTCGAAGGTGATGACGGTATAATATTTCCGATCCTCCTGCTGCACGCGCGCGTCAATGCGGTGCTTGAGCTCTGCCTGCTTCCCGACGAGGGAATACGGGATGACAAGGTCGAAGATCAGGTTCGTGTGCTGCGCGCCGCGCACCATGCGGAAGTCGTGCAGCGTCAGCTCCGGGTCAATGGCGCGGATCGTTTCCTGCACAAAGGTGCGCATGTGGTTGAGCTCAGCGTCGTCCGTCACGATGGGATCATAGTGGATGACAAGGTGCACCCGCAGCTCCCGCAGGGCGTCGCGCTCGATATCGTCGAGGACGTCGTGGCACAGCAGCGGGTCCTCGCGGCTGTCCATCTCGGCATGCACGCTGGCGAAGCACTGGCCGGGACCGTAATCGTGCACCATGAGGTCATGGATGCCGAGGATCTTCTCATGCGACAGGATGAGCCGGGAGATGGACTGCACCAGCTCCTCGCTCGCAGGCTCGCCAAGCAGCGGGCTGATGGTATCCTTCGCCGCGGACCAGCCGGACCAGAGGATGAACAGCGCCACAAGCAGGCCGATCCAGCCGTCCACCTGCCAGTGTAGCACATGGCCGAGCACGCAGCCGATGAGCACGGCCGCCGTAGTGATCACATCATTACGGCTGTCCTGCGCCGTGGCGCGCAGGGCGGTCGAGCCGATGCGTCGGCTCAGTCCGCCGCAGAACAGCGCCATCCACAGCTTCACAAGAATGGAAGCGCCGAGGACGGCAAAGCTCAGAGCCGAAAACGCCACCGGCTCGGGATGCAGGATCTTTTCGAAGGACGAGCGCGCCAGCTCCGCGCCGACGAGCAGGATCAGCACGGAGACGAACAAGCCGGAAAGATACTCCATGCGCGCATGGCCGAACGGATGCTCCTCATCCGCAGGCCGCTCCGCCAGGCGGAAGCCCAGCAGCGTCACGAGCGAGGAAGCGGCGTCCGAGAGATTGTTCAGGCCGTCTGCCGTAATGGACACCGCGCCGGACAGCGTGCCCGCCAGCAGCTTGCCCGCCGACAGCAGCACATTGCACACGATGCCGACGATCCCGGCCAGCTTTCCGTAGCGGGTGCGCACGGCGGGATCCTCCGTGTTCCGGTAGTCCTTGACAAACAGGCGCAGCAGCAATTGCGTCAAATCCATCGCTCTCCTTTCAGGCCATGCCGTTATCTGTTTATTATACGGAACTTTGTGGAAAAAGTATATCTTTTTTTGCAGAAACCTTGCAATTCTTCGGATCTATGATACGATATGATTTTAAGGAAGAGGGAGGAGCGGAGAAATGGAGAAACAGGATGCATTCACGCAGGCGCTTCTGCGCGCCATGGACGCCGCCGAGCAGGAGGCGGGCGTCCGCCAGCCGCGGCTGCGCCGGGCCGTGGAGCAGTACGGCGGCATTTCCGCCGTGCAGGAGCTCTGCCGCCGCGGGCAGGTCTCGGACGGCTTCGACCGGCTGGCCGGGCTGGGGAAGCTCGCGCTGTCCGCCGAGGCGCTGGCCGTTTCGGCAAAATTCAACGCCTGCTTTACGGACGACGAGGTCAATCACTGCTTTGCGCAGCTCTGCGCTGCCAATTACTTTGGAAAGGCCCGCTTTTAACGACAGATCAAAAAAACCGATGGATCGGCGGAAAATACCCGGCATCCGCCGCAAGGAACTCCCTCAGGGTTTCCCAAAAACAGGGAAGCTCTGGCGGGATTATCAAGAGCGGATGGCGAGAGATTTTTCGTCGAGTCGAGGTTTGGAAAGCGCAGATGTACTTTGTGTACCTCAAGCTTTCCAGACCGATGGATCGGCGGAAAATACCCGGCATCCGCCGCAAGGAACTCCCTCAGGGTTTCCCAAAAACAGGGAAGCTCTGGCGGGATTATCAAGAGCGGATGGCGAGAGATTTTTCGTCGAGTCGAGGTTTGGAAAGCGCAGATGTACTTTGTGTACCTCAAGCTTTCCAGACCGATGGATCGGCGGAAAATACCCGGCATCCGCCGCAGAGGATCCCGTCAGAGTTTCCCAAAAAGGAAAGGAAGAATATGAAGCAGATATTACGCTATCTGAAGCCCTATCTGGGCAAGCTGCTCGCCGCAACGGTGCTTATTGCGCTGTCGACGCTGTGTGATCTGCTGCTGCCGACGTGGATGTCCGCCATTCTGAACGGCGGCATCGCTGCGCGCGATTTTCCGGCCATCGCCGTGCGCTGCCTGCAGATGCTGGCCATCGCCGCCGTCAGCCTCGCCAGCATCCTCGGCGGAACGCGGCTGTCGACCGAGGTCGTCGCCTGCTTCTGTGCCGATCTGCGCGCGGACGTGTTCCGCAAGGTCAACACGCTCTCATTTGAAGAGTTCGGCTCGCTCGGCACGGCCGCGCTCGTCACGCGCGCCACGCACGATGTCGACACCGTGTCGTGGGTCGCCTCCATGCTCTCCGGCACGGTCGCAACGATCCCGATGCTGTTCCTCGGCGGCGTGGTGCTGGCCATGCGCAAGGACGTCGTGCTCTCGCTCGTGCTGCTGGCCTTTGTCCCGCTGCTGACGCTCATCGTCGTGCTGCTGGGCAAACGCGTGCTGCCGCTGTGGGGCAAGTCCGACGACTACATCGACGTGCAGAACGCCCTGCTGCGCGAGCGCCTGCGCGGCATCCGCGTCATCCGCGCGTTCAACACGGAAAAGCGCGAGCACGGCCGCATTGCGGACGCCACGCACATCATGGCGGAGAACATCATCCGCGCCAACGTGTCCATGGGCCTGCTCACGCCGCTTGCCACGCTGTTTTTGAACATCTCCGCCCTGCTCATCATCTATCTCGGCGGCTGGCGCATGGTCCACGGCGTCAGCGGCGTGAGCGCGGGCGACATTTTCGCCATCATCCAGTATGTCACCATGGTCATGAACGGCGTTATCATGGCCTCGTTCGCCATCATCATGTATCCGCGCGCACAGGTCGCCGCCGGGCGCATCCATCAGGTGCTCGGCGCGGAGGGCATGGGCGATCCCATGGCCGGCGAAACGGCTGAGCTGCACGGCGAGATCGAGCTGCAGGATGTCAGCTTCTCCTACGGCGGCTCCGCGGACGCCATCAGCCACATTTCCCTGCACATTCTGCCGGGGCAGCGCATCTCCGTCATCGGCGGCACCGGCAGCGGCAAGAGCACGCTGATGCACCTGCTGCTCGGCTTCCGCGCGCCGACGCAGGGGCGCATCCTCTTTGACGGGCGCGATGCCGCCGGGCTCAGCAAGCACACCCTGCGCCGCGGCATCAGCAGCGTCCTGCAGGGGGCTGCCATCTACTCCGGCACCATCGGTGAGAACATCCGCATGGGCGACCCCGATGCGGATGACGCTGCCATCACGGAGGCTGCACGCATCGCTCAGCTTGCTGACTTCATCGCCTCGTGCGAGGGCGGCCTGTCCTACGAGATCCGGCAGGCGGGCAAAAACCTCTCCGGCGGCCAGAAGCAGCGCCTTGCCATCGCGCGTGCCATCATCAAGGACGCGCCCATCTATATTTTTGACGACAGCTTCTCCGCGCTGGACTTCCTGACGGAGAAAAACCTGCGCACTGCCCTGAACCGGCGCATCGCCGGGCGCACGCAGATCGTCGTGACGCAGCGCATCACCTCCGCCATGAGCGCAGACTGCATCTTCGTCATGGACGGCGGCTGCCTCGTCGACAGCGGCACGCACAACGAGCTGCTGGCGCGCTGCCGCATCTACCGCGAAATTTATGCCTCGCAGACGGGAGGTGACCTCCAGTGAAGCAGCCGAAAAAGGAACATATCATCCGCCGCCTTCTCTGGGAGGCCCGCCCGATCTGGAAGTGGCTCCTGCTCGCCGCGCTGCTGTGCATCGGCGTGATCGTCTGCGGCGTGCTCGGCCCGAAGCTGCTCGGCGGCCTCATCGACCGGCTGTATGCCTGGTGGGACGGCTCCGACCGCAGCGAACTGCTGGCCGGTCTCCTGCGCCCCATGGGCTGGCTCGCGCTGGTCTACCTTGGCTACAGCCTGTTCAGCTATGTCAAGATGCAGCTGCTCAACCGGGTCGTCAGCCGCTACTTCACCTGCGAGCTGCGCATCCGCATCTCGGATAAAATTCGCCGCCTGCCCGTGAGCTATGTGGATCAGACGCCCGTCGGCGACATTCTCTCCCGCATGATGGACGACGTGTCCACCATGGGAAACTACGTTCACCAGATCATCGACACGCTCATGACCGGCTTTTTCATGATCCTTGCCATCGCCGTCATGATGCTGCTGGAAGACTGGCGGCTGGCTGCCATCGTCCTTGTGCTCACCCCGGCCTCCATCCTGCTGTCGACGCTCCTGTCCTCCCGCAGTGAAAAGCACTTCTACAGCATGTTCACGGAGTCCGGCAACCTCAACGCCGTGACGGAGGAGGCCTTTACGAACTTTGCCACGACAAAAGCCTATAACCTCGAGGATTACACGGAGCAGCGCCACGCCGAGCTGAACGAGCGCCGACGCAAGGCCGAGACACGGGCCAATTTCACCTCGTCCATCGTCCGGCCGCTCATCGCCTTCACGAATGCGCTGGCCTACATCGCCATCTGCCTGTTCGGCGGCTGGCTCATCGTCCGCAATGAGAGCGTGTCCGTCGGCATCGTCGTGACGATCCTGCTGTATGCCAAGCAGTTCTCCGGCCCGCTGGAGCAGATCGCAGGCGGCCTCGGCGACCTGCAGCACGCCAAGGCGGCCGCCCGCCGCGTGTTCAAGCTGCTCGACCTGCCGGAGGAGCCGCAGGCGGACGGCGCGCTCCCCGCCCCCGCGAAGGGCGACGTCCGCTTTGAGCATGTCTCGTTCTCCTATGATCCGGCCGTGCCGCTCATTGAAGACCTGAACCTTGCCGTCCGCCCCGGCCAGAACGTCGCCATCGTCGGCCCGACCGGCGCAGGCAAGACGACGATCGTCAATCTGCTCATGCGCTTCTATGACCTGAATGCCGGGCACATCCTGCTCGACGGCACCGACTGCGCCTCGCTGTCGCGCGAGGAGGTCCGCAGCCAGTTCGCCATGGTGCTGCAGGACACCTGGCTGTTCCGCGGAACGATTGCGGAAAACGTCTCCTACGGCACGCCGGGGGCCACGCGCGAGCAGATCGTCGAGGCCTGCGACCGCGCGTACTGCGACCACTTCATCCGCACGCTGCCGCAGGGCTATGACACCGTTGTCGGCGACGACATGACGAACCTCTCCGGCGGTCAGAAGCAGCTGCTGACCATTGCCCGCGCCATGCTGGCAAACCGCCGCCTGCTCATTCTGGACGAGGCGACGTCCAACGTCGACACACGCACGGAAATTTTGCTGCAGAAGGCCATGGACCGCCTGATGAAGGGCCGCACCTGCTTTGTTATCGCCCATCGCCTGTCCACTATCGTCGACTCCGACCTCATTCTTGTGCTCGACCACGGCCATATCGTCGAGCAGGGCACGCACACGGAGCTGCTGGCCCGCCGCGGCTTCTATTACCAGCTCTATACGAGCCAGTATGCCATTTGAGTTCAAACGCAAAAAAGAATCCCCGAGACCGCCCGGCCTCGGGGATTTTTATGACATTAGTCCTATGGTGCCAGGCTACCAGCTTTGCCATTGCGAGGCCCCGAAGGGGCCGTGGCAATCCCAGTAGGGCCCGCAGTTCGCACAGGCTGCCGACAAAAACGTACAAACCAATTGCGTCTGTAGCGGCGCTCAGTGAGCGCCTCAGACTGTCAAAAAACCTGCCCAGCCGAAAGTTTCGGAGGGAAGGATAGTGTGAAAGGAAACCGTCAGGGTTTCCTTTCGCGTCAA
>ENA-UOOA01003465-UOOA01003465.1-human-gut-metagenome-genome-assembly--contig:-P61old-NODE-3465-length-19599-cov-11.169054_pt1 | contig 19599 bp, 16 predicted proteins | sample MGYA00242467_ERZ724014 | MGnify/ENA metagenome assembly ERZ724014 | reverse complement strand
GGGGGGGCCCCCCCGCCCTCCCCACCGGGCCCAATAGAATGCGGTTGGGCGGCTTGACCTCATGCCGCCGGGTATCCCGCGGGGCGATTCACGGCAGTCCGTAGGGGGCGGCGTCCTCGACGCCCCGTTCGATGATCGAAAATGCCAGCGTACACCGTGCGGGCCGATGTACCCCAAGGGTACTTGCTCCGCTTCGCATCCCGCTGCGGCAAAATTCTCCGCGCGGCGCTTTTCAACGGGGGCGGGATATGGTATAATGGGGCAAAACAGCGGGCGGCGGGCTTTTTTTCGCCGCCCCGGCGCAAAAGGAGGAACTCCCCATGAACATGGAACAATATCACCAGGAGCTGATGGACACGGCCAAGCGGCTTTTCGCCGTGGATTCCCCCAGCGGCTTCACCGCCGATGTGGTGACCCTGGCCAAGGAGCTGGCGGAGGCTCAGGGCTATGCCGCCCGCCGGATCAACAAGGGCAATCTGGCCATCACCGTCCCCGGACGGGATCACAGCAGGACCGTGGGCGTCTGCGCCCATATCGACACCCTGGGCCTTATGTGCCGGGCCATCACGGAGAAGGGCGAGCTGCTGTTCACCCGCATCGGCGGCCCGCTGCTGCACACCCTGGACGGCGAATACTGCCGCATCCACACCCGGGACGGCCGGGTGTACACCGGCACCATCCTGTCCCTGTCCCCCTCCGTCCATGTGTATGACGACGCGGACTCCCGGTCCCGGGACGAGCAGAACATGTACGTCCGCGTCGACGAGCCTGTCCGCAGCAGGGACGACGTGACGGCGCTGGGCATCGCGGTGGGCGACTACATCTGCATCGACACCAAGACCACCGTGACGGACAGCGGCTATCTCAAGTCCCGGTTCATCGACGACAAGGGCTCCGCCGCCTGCCTGCTGACGGCGCTGAAGATCATGCGGGACAACGGCATCGTGCCGCAGTATGACACGGAGTTCTATCTCACCGTGTATGAGGAGGTAGGCCACGGCGGCGCCGACATCCCCGCATCGCTTTCCGAGCTGCTGGCGGTGGACATGGGCTGCATCGGCGGCGACCTGACCTGCACCGAGCAGCAGGTGTCCATCTGCGTGAAGGACAGCGCCGGGCCCTATGACTACGAGATGACCTCCCGGCTGATGGGCTACGCCAAGGCCCACGGCATCGACTACGCCGCCGACGTCTATCCCCACTACGGCTCCGACGTGGGGGCGGCCTGGCGGGCCGGCGGCGGCATGAAGGCCGCGCTGATCGGCCCCGGCGTCCACGCCTCCCACGGCATGGAGCGCACCCACTGGGACGGCCTGAAGGCCACCATGGCGCTGCTGCTGTGCTATCTCACCGGGGAATAAAATGACGTAAAAGGACTGCTTTCAAGGGAAAGCAGTCCTTTTTTGCCTGCGCCGCGCATAGGCCGCGGTGGGTAAAAATTCACAATTTTTCCCCTTGTAATTTGCCGCGCCTTCGTATAGAATGGTACTGTCTTATTCCAACCGTTGGCGGGCACTCCACTTTATGCCCGGCGGCGGCAAATTAAAGGAGGAAGATCCGCTGTGGCTGGCGGTGCGGCAGTGTGGAGACCTGTCGTAAGGCGGTGCGCCGGGAGGCGGCTGCGAGACTGCTTTTTGCGGAGGCAGAGCAGTTACAGTCAAGAATGTATGGCAAAGGTCGTTTTGAAGGATCTGAAGAAGGTCTACCCCAACACCGAGAAGAATAAAAAGGCCAAGAAAGGCGAACCGGAGAAGAAAACCAATCTCCAGATCACCGACGAGGGCGTCGTGGCCGTCCAGCAGTTCAATCTGGAGATCGCCGACAAGGAGTTCATCGTGCTGGTAGGTCCCTCCGGCTGCGGCAAATCCACCACGCTGCGCATGGTGGCCGGCCTGGAGGACATCACCTCCGGCGAGCTGTGGATCGGCGACAAGCTGATGAACGATGTGGAGCCCAAGGACCGCGATATCGCCATGGTGTTCCAGAACTACGCCCTGTATCCCCACATGACCGTGTACGAGAACATGGCCTTCTCCCTGAAGCTGAAAAAGGTCCCCAAGGACGAGATCGACAAGAAGGTGCGTCAGGCGGCGGAGATCCTGGACATCACCCAGTATCTGGACCGTAAGCCCAAGGCCCTGTCCGGCGGCCAGCGCCAGCGTGTGGCCATCGGCCGCGCCATCGTCCGCGACCCCGCCGTGTTCCTGATGGACGAGCCCCTGTCCAACCTGGACGCCAAGCTCCGCAACCAGATGCGCGCCGAGATCATCAAGCTGCGCCAGCGGATCGACACCACCTTTATTTACGTCACCCATGACCAGACCGAGGCCATGACCCTGGGCGACCGGATCGTCATTATGAAGGACGGCTTCATCCAGCAGATCGGCACGCCCCAGGAGGTCTTTGACCATCCCGCCAACCTGTTCGTGGCCGGCTTCATCGGCAGCCCCCAGATGAACCTGTTCGACGCGCGGCTCATCAAGCAGAACGGCAAGTACGCCGTGACCCTGGACGGCATCACCGTGGAGCTGGCCGAGGATAAGCAGCAGCGGCTGAGCGCCAAGAACGTTCCCGAGCAGGACGTGGTGCTGGGCGTGCGGCCCGACCATATCATGCTGTGCGCCGACGGCGTCAAGGGCACCGTGGATGTCAGCGAGCTGATGGGCTCCTCCGTGCACCTGCACATCTCCAGCAACGGCCACGACGTGGTGGTCATCGTGCCCACCAACGGCAACGCCGCCCACTTCCCCATGGGCAGCGAGGTCAACATGATCTTCGGCGGCAACGTGGCCCACATCTTTAACAAGGAGACCGAGCACAACCTGGAGTGGTAAGCCGCGCAGGGATATCGAAAGAAAAAGAGGATGACCTCCCGGCGGGAGGTCATCCTTTTTGCCGCGGACGCGCCGCGTGTAAGCGCACCGGCCGCCTTGCGCCCGCAAGGAAAATATGATATGATATGATATCGGTACCAAACCAAAGACAAAGGAGAACGCCATGGACAAGAATGAAAAGACCGTGGAGACCACGGTGTTCGACTATCTGCGCTGGCGGGGGGATCTCACCTTCGCCCAGGACGCCTTCAACGAGGTGGACAACCTGATCCTGTGCATCATCGCCTATCTGAACTTCCGGCGCTTCCCGGAGCTGACGGCCCGTGAGCCGGAGAAGGCCGTCTTACTGGGGGACATCGTTCCCCGCATGACGGCGGAGGACGAGCAGCAGGGCCTCTCCCCCAACGACTACATCCCCCTGATGCGCCTGGCGGCGGAGTCGCGGCGGTTCAGCGGCGTGCGGATGCTGGGCTATGAGGCGGTGCGGGATGAGGAGAAGGAGATGCAGCTTGACGCGGTGTCCTTCCTGGTGCCCGACGGCACGCTGTTCTGCGCCTTTATGGGCACCGACCGGTCGCTGGTGGGGTGGAAGGAGAACCTGAACCTCAGCTTTATGGACGCGGTGCCCGCCCAGCTGGGGGCGGTGGCCTATGTGGAGGACATGGCGCGGCACTGCCCCGGCAGGCCGCTGCGGATCGGCGGCCACTCCAAGGGCGGCAATCTGGCGGCCTACGCCGCCATGCACATCGACCCGGAGCTGCAGCGCACCCGGCTGCTGGACGCCTATAACAACGACGGCCCCGGCTTCCGGAAGGACGTGACCGATACGGAGGAGTACCGCCGCATTGCCCAGAAGCTGCACACCTATATCCCCGCCTCCTCCATCGTGGGGGTACTGCTGGAGCACACGGAGGACTATGCCGTGGTGGCCAGCAGCAGCCGCGCCGTCATGCAGCATGAGCCCCTGACCTGGGGCGTGCAGGGGCGGCAGTTCATCCGGCGGGAGGAGCGCTCGGAGCTGGGGAAGGCATCGGACGACGTGCTGCGCCAGTGGATCGCCTCTATGACCCGCGAGGAGCGGGAGGAATTCTCGGCGGCGCTGTTCGACATGTTCACCCAGGGCGGCAAGCTGCGCTCGCTGGAGGAGGTCAAGCAGAAGGATCTCCTGCGCCGTCTGGCCGCCGACGAGAAGGAGAAGGGCATCGTGTCCGAGGTCATGCGGCGGCTGATGACCGACGTGAAGGACGAATTCCTCCGCTCGGCGGAGGAGGGCCTGAAGGGCACAGCGGAGACGCTGAAGGAGACGGCGGAGACCTTGAAGGAGACCGCCGGGAATCTCTATCAGGCGGGACAGAAGGCCCTGGAAAAGCGGAAATAAGGAGGGAGACCCCATGAAGCTCTATTTCAAGCAGCGGATGTTCTCGTGGTTTGACAGCTACGATATCTACTATATGAACGGCCCGGAGGAGACCGGCGCCGTGGCCTTCACCGTGGAGGGCAAGCTGGCCTGGGGCCACTGTCTCCACATTCTCGACCCCCAGGGCCGCCATATCGCCACCGTGCAGCAGCAGGTGTTCACCCTGCTGCCCAAATTCGACATGTATGTGGACGAGGAGTGCGTGGGCACCATCCGGAAGGAGTTCACCTTCCTGCGGCCCGCCTTCACCCTGGACTACAACGGCTGGCGGGTGGAGGGCAGCTTCATGGAGTGGGACTATACCATCGTGGACGGCGCGGGCCGCCAGGTGGCCGCCGTGTCCAAGGAGCTGTTCCACTGGACGGACACCTATGTGATCGACGTGGCGGACGACCGTGACGCTCTGTACGCCCTGATGGTGGTGCTGGCCATCGACGCGGAGAAGTGCTCCCGGAATTAAGGGCGGGCGGCATGGCGGAGCTGCACCGTGCGGCGGCTCTGAACAGCGCAAAAAGCGGACTGCGACGCAGTCCGCTTTTCTTCATGGCAGCTTCTCCACAGGAAAACAATATATTTGAGGAGGAATAGGGCGATGGCTGCGCGGGGAGAAAACCGCGCAGCCACCAAAAAGGGATTTGAGGCTAGAAAGGAAAAGTAATATGTGGAGAATTACTGTCTATAAGATACACAATGTTGCAAGATTTGTAAAGCGACATTTTTTCATGCTTCCATGAAGAAATGTCATATTTGATGGTTGCATTTGCAGCAGTCCCATGATAGAATGTATGCTACTATTTTACAAAAGAAGGAGGCGCACGCATGGACGGCAAAAAGCTGGAGGCGCTGGCCGCGGCGGTGGAGCTGGGCAGCTTCACCCGCGCGGCGGAGCAGCTGGGCTATACCCAGTCGGGCCTGACCCACATGATGAACAGCCTGGAGCGGGAGATCGGCTTTTCCGTCCTGGCGCGTGACCGCCGCGGCGTGCGGCTGACCCCGGCAGGCCAGCGGATCATGCCCATCGTGCAGCAGTGCCTGGCGGCCAACCGCGCCCTGGAGCGGGAGATCGCCATGATCAGCGCCCGCCAGGAGGAGACCATCCGGGTGGCCTCCTACGCCAGCATCGCCATGCACTGGCTGCCGGAGCTGATCGAGCAGTTCCGCCGCCAGCACAGCGGCGTCAGCGTGGATGTGCAGATGGGCTCGGTGGAGGAGGTATATCGCTGGGTGCGTGAGGGAAAGGTAGATATGGCCTTCGCCAGCCGTCAGGAAAGCAGCACCCTGGACTGGACGCCCCTGAAGCCCGACCCCCTGCTGGTGATCCTGCCCCGGGATTTCGACACCGGCGGCGGCGACAGTCTGGACGTGCGGCGGCTGGAGGGCCAGGAGTTCCTGATGCCCTCCCTGGGGTTCCACCTGGACATCATGCGGGTGCTGGAGCGCTGCGGTGTGACGCCGGTGATCCGGGACACCCAGGTCAGCGACACGGTGATCATCTCCATGGTAGAGCACGGGCTGGGGGTCAGCATCCTCAGCCGCCTGGTGCTGAAGGGCCGCTCCAGCGATGTGCTGGCCCTGCCGCTGGATCCCCCCGCCGTCCGGGAGCTGGGCGTGGCCACCCTCCCCCGAAAGGACATGCGCCCATTGGCCCGGAAGTTTTTGCAGTTCACCACCGAAATGGCGGAGAAATTGTAACTGGCACACCATACGGCGGCGGGGTGAGGTCACCCCGCCCTACGCAGCGACTACCGATAGAACTCCGTAGGGGGCGGCGTCCCCGACGCCCCGCCGGTTTACCGAAATGCCATCATAATACGGACGGGCCGTCGAGGACGCCGGCCCCTACAACCTTCTCCCCCAATACCCCCAAAAACAACAAAAAATCATACACTCAGGAGACCATCCCTATGCTGAACTTCACCGCCGTGACCGCGGACGCCATGACCGTCATGCGGCCCTATTACGAAAACTGCACCTACCGCCTGTGCGAATACAGCGCCGGCGTCAAATACATGTGGCGGGGCCACCTCCACTCGGAGTACGCCTTCACCGACGGGTGCCTGGTCATCCGCAACTGCATCGACGGCGTACCCCAGTTCGACTACCCCATCCCCGGCCCGGAGGGCGACGTGGACGCCGCCCTGGCCACCATCGAGGATCACTGCCGCCGCAAGGGCGTGCGGCCCATCTTCTCCGTGGTGCCGGAGTCCGAGGCCGGGAAGCTGGCTCTCCGCTGGCCCCGCGTCACCATCACCAACGAGCGGGCCTGGAAGGACTACCTCTACTACGCCGAGGATCTGGCCCACTTCGCCGGACGCCATTACAGCGGCCAGCGCAACCACATCAACAAGTTCAACAAGGAGCATCCCGGCGCGGAATTCATCCCCCTGACAGCGGAGAACGCCGATCTTCTGGCGGCCTTCTGGGCCGACTACGACCGGGAATTCCAGAAGCAGAGCCCGGAGGCAAAGCGTGAGCTGGCCCTGGCCCAGGATCTGTTCACCTATCTGGGCACCGGCATGTTCCGGGCGGGCGGCATCCTGTGGGAGGGCCGCCTGCTGGCCATCGCCCTGGCGGAGAAGTGCGGCGAAACCCTGGTGTGCCACATCGAAAAGGCCCTGTACTCTCACGCGGGCGTCTACCCCGCCATGGTGCAGAAATTCGCCGACTACTACGGCGGCGACTGCCGCTGGATCAACCGGGAGGACGACGGCCGCGACCGCGGCCTGCGCACCTCCAAGCTGCAGTACCTGCCCGCGGAGCTGGGCGGCAAGCTGCGGTTCGAGGTAGGGTGTGAGCTGGATGCCCTGCGGCACATCCCGGAGCTCACCACGGAGCGGCTGACCCTCTCCCCCTTCACCGACGATGACAAAGCCGCCTATAACGCCCTGTGCCTGGACGACGACCGCAACCGCTGGTGGGGCTACGACTACCGTGACGACCTGAAGGGCGAGCTGACGGAGGACTACTTCCTGGACGTGACCCGGCAGGACTTTGCAAGCCGCATCGCCATCAACTTCGCCGTCCGGCTGGAGGGCCGGTGCATCGGCGAGGTGGTGCTGTATAACGGCGACTGGCGGGGCACCATGGAGCAGGGCTGCCGCATCGCCCCGGCCTTTGCCGGACACGGCTACGGCACCGAGGCGTTCGCCGCCGTGGCGGACTGGGCGCTGTACCACCTGGGCCTGACCCGCGTGGTGGCCAAGTGCTATCAGGAGAACGCCGCGTCGGAGCGGATGCTGTCCGCCTGCATGCGCCACACCCACGACGACGAGACCTTCCGCTATTTTGAAAAGCTGGTGTAATACCTTTGTCGGCGCGAAAACAGAGACCGACGCGAAGCGCCGGTCTCTGTTTCCCACGCCTGCATTTTCGTGATTTTACAAAAAATTCACACTTGCCTATTGACAATTCTGACAAAGATGGTAGAATGTAGTCCAGCTAATATCCCATACAACTTCATACCTTATCAAGAGTGGCGGAGGGAACGGCCCAATGAAACCACGGCAACCTGTTTTTCAAGGTGCCAAATCCGACGATGAATCGAAAGATGAGGAAAGAGCAAGAAAGTTCAGCACTCTGTCGGTTCAGGCAGGGCGCTTTTTTGTTGCGCATTTCCGAGAATTGAAAGGAGATCAAAATCATGGCAAAGCATCTGTTTACTTCCGAATCCGTTACCGAGGGACATCCCGATAAGATCTGCGACCAGATCAGCGACGCCGTTCTGGACGCCATTTTCGAGCAGGATCCCAATGGCCGCGTGGCCTGCGAGACCACCGCTTCCACGGGCCTGATCCACATCATGGGCGAGATCACCACCTCCTGCTATGTGGACATCCCCAAGATCGCCCGCGAGGTGATCCGCGATATCGGCTACGACAACGCCGCCTATGGCTTCGACTGCAACACCTGCGCCGTCATCACCAACATCGACGAGCAGTCCGGCGACATCGCCCTGGGCGTGGACAAGTCGCTGGAATCCAAGGAATCCGGCCACGACGAGCTGGACAACGGCGCCGGCGATCAGGGCATGATGTTCGGCTACGCCTGCGACGAGACCCCCGAGCTGATGCCCCTGGCCATCTCCCTTGCACACAAGATGGCCAAGCGCCTGACCGACGTGCGCAAGCAGGGTCTGCTGACCTATCTGCGTCCCGACGGCAAGACCCAGGTCACCGTGGAGTATGACGAAGACGGCAAGCCCTCCCGCGTGGACACCGTGGTGGTCTCCACCCAGCACGCCGCCGAGGTCTCTCTGGAGCAGATCCGCAAGGATATCATCGAGCTGGTCATCAAGCCCACCGTTCCCGCCCAGCTGCTGGACGAGAACACCAAGTTCTATGTGAACCCCACCGGCCGCTTCGTCATCGGCGGTCCCCAGGGCGACAGCGGCCTGACCGGCCGTAAGATCATCGTGGACACCTACGGCGGCAGCGCCCCCCACGGCGGCGGCGCCTTCTCCGGCAAGGATCCCACCAAGGTGGACCGCTCCGCCGCCTACGCCGCCCGCTGGGTGGCCAAGAACGTGGTGGCCGCGGGCCTGGCCAGCAAGTGCCAGATCCAGCTGGCCTACGCCATCGGCGTGGCCCGTCCCGTCAGCGTGATGGTGGACACCTTCGGCACCGGCGTGGTGGCCGACGATGCGCTGGAGGCCGCTGTGGAGAAGGTCTTTGACCTGCGCCCCACCGCCATCATCCGCGATCTGGACCTGCGCAAGCCCATCTATCGCCAGCTGGCCGCCTACGGCCACATGGGCCGCGAGGATCTGGGCGTGGCATGGGAAAAGACCGACCGCGTCGAGGCCCTGAAGGCCGCCCTGGGCAAGTAATTGCGGGGAATTCCGGCGGTTAGCCAAAAGTAACTTGCATTTCTCCGATTCCTGTGCTATACTGGTTCCTAATAAGAACAAGGAGTGATCACATGCATTTGCAGGAATCCGGCGAGATGTATCTGGAGACCATTCTGGTCCTGACCAGTCAATCGCCCCACGTCCGCGCCATCGACGTGGGCGAGTACATGGGCTATTCCAAACCCAGCGTCAGCCGTGCCATGGGGCTGCTGAAAAACGGCGGCTACATCAAGGTGGACGAAAACGGCTTCATCACGCTGCTGGAGCCGGGCCGCGAGGTGGCCGAAATGATCTACGAGCGTCACACACTGCTGACGCAGTATCTCATCCGCCTGGGCGTATCGCCCGAGGTGGCTGCCGAGGACGCCTGCAAGCTGGAGCATGTGATCAGCGATGAATCCTTCCAGGCAATCAAGCGCCACGCCCATCTGGGCACGGTAAAATAAGCGAAAAAGAGTGACCGTCTTAAACGGTCACTCTTTTTTTGTGCCGGTCAATTCCGCCAGCAGACCCCGGCAGCCCGCCAGCACGTCCTGCCAGGCGGCCTCGAAGTCGCCGGTGTACCAGGGGTCGGCCACGCTGCCGGGATGCGCCGTGTACGCCAGCAGCAGGTGCAGCTTTCCGTCGGGATCGCCGCCGCAGATGCGCCGCATGTTCCGCAGATTGGCCTCGTCCATGCCGATGAGCAGGTCATAGGCGTCATAGTCCTGCGCCGTCAGCTGCCGCGCCGCGTGGCCGCCGCAGGGGATGCCGTGCTCCGCCAGCTTGCGCCGCGCCGGGGGATAGACCGGGTTGCCGATCTCCTCCCGGCTGGTGGCCGCCGATCCGATATGAAACTGTGACGCCAGCCCGGCCTTCTGTACCAAGTTCTTCATCACGAACTCCGCCATGGGGCTGCGGCAGATGTTGCCGTGGCAGATAAAAAGTATTTTGATCATGTCTGTGTACGCTCCCTGTCTGTTGTTTTCTTCAGTATACCAGCCGTCCGCCCATTCGTCGAGAGGGAGTTTTCTCCGCGGGGCGGACAGAACCGAAGCCGCGGGTGCTGCATAAGCATCCGCGGCCTTGGCGAAAGGAAATAAAAGAGAATGGCATAGGGATCGCCCCGCATGAGGGCGCGGGGCGGGCCGGATCAACCGGCCAGGGTGGCGGCCATGACCGCCTTGATGGTGTGCATACGGTTCTCCGCCTCGTCAAAGACGATGGACTGGGGGCTCTCAAACACCTCGTCGGTGACCTCCATGGCGTCGCGGCCGAAGGCCTCGCCCATCTCCTTGCCCACGATAGTCTTGTGGTCGTGGAAGGCGGGCAGGCAGTGCATGAACACGGCCTTGTCACCGGCCTGGGCCATGAGCTGGGCGTTCACCTGATAGGGGGCCAGATCGGCGATGCGCTCCTTCCAGACCTCCACAGGCTCACCCATAGAGACCCACACGTCGGTATAGATCACGTCGGCGTTCTGGACGGCCGCGGCGGGATCGGTGATAAAGGACAGGGTGGCGCCGGTCTCCAGGGCGATGGCCTGGCATTCGTCGATCAGCGCCTGGTCGGGGAAGTACTTCTCCGGCGCGCAGGCCACGAAGTGCATGCCCATCTTGGCACAGCCCACCATCAGGGAGTTGCCCATGTTGTACCGGGCGTCGCCCATGTACACCAGCTTCTTGCCCTTCAATCCGCCGCAGTGCTCCTGAATGGTCAGGAAGTCCGCCAGGATCTGGGTGGGATGGAATTCGTTGGTCAGGCCGTTCCATACGGGAACATCGGAATACCGGGCCAGCTCCTCCACGATGCTCTGGCCGAAGCCCCGGTACTCGATGCCGTCAAACATGCGGCTGAGGACGCGGGCAGTGTCGGCGATGCTCTCCTTCTTGCCGATCTGGGAGCCGGTGGGGTCAAGGTAGGTGACGCCCATGCCCAGGTCATGGCCCGCCACCTCGAAGGCGCAGCGGGTACGGGTGCTGGTCTTTTCAAAGATCAGGGCGATGTTCTTGCCCTGGCACAGGGCGTGGGGGATACCGGCCTTCTTCTTGGCCTTCAGGTCAGCCGCCAGCTCCAGCAGGTAGCTGATCTCCTCGGGGGTGAAGTCCAGCAGCTTCAGGAAATCCTTGTTTTTCAGACTGGTCATGGGAGTGCTCCTTCCAAATAATAAGATAGGGCGTCAATGCCGGTCGCCCTTGTGCAGCCGCTTCTCCAGCACCGCCAGCAGCCGCGTCAGCGCCACCACGATGATGAGGTACGTCAGCGCCACCACCATCAGGGGATTGAATGCGTCGAAGGTATTGTTGCGGATCAGGTTGCCCGCTCTGGTCAGATCCTGCACGGCCACATAACCGGCTACGGCGGTCTCCTTCAAAAGGGCGATCATCTCATTGCCGATGGCGGGCAGGATGTTCTTCATGGCCTGGGGCAGGATCACATGGATGGTGGTCTGGACCCGGGACATGCCCAGCGACCGGCCTGCCTCCATCTGGCCCGCATCCACCGCGCCGATGCCGCTGCGCATCAGCTCGGCCATATACGCGCCGGAGTTGATGCCGAAGGTGACAATGCCCACGGTGATACCTCCGCTGACGCCGCTGGCGGACTTCATGATGACGAAGTAGAAGATCAGCAGCAGCACCACCACGGGGATGCCCCGGATGACGGTGGTATAGATGTCGCACAGCACACACAGGGGCTTCATGGCGCGGCTTCCCTCGCCGCAGTATTTGATGATGGCTACCAGTGCGCCGATGACGATGCCGATGCACAGGGCACCCAGCGTGATGATGGCGGTGTTGCGCAGGCCGTCCACCAGCATCATATAGCGGTCGTCCTCCAGAAATGTGGAGGCCAGCTTGGCACCCCAGTTGGTAAAGAATTGGCCGATGGCGGTAAAAATATTCATAGCGGCGGCTCCTTAGAAGTATCTTATCATGCCCCGCCCGTCGGCGTGGGACAATTCGCGCAGAATTGGGGGTATTTAACAGGCAAATGAAGAGTGAAGAGAGAAAAGTGAAAAGTGAAAAGTGAAGAGTTGCGGTATGCCGCTGAAGCGGCATGATCGAAATATGTTTTGCTTCTCTCTGTGCTATCGGTGGTCCGTTCGTAGGGGCGGACGACCCTGTCCGCCCGACCGTATCACGCGGCGATTCCTTGTGCCCGCCGTACCACACGGCGGTTTCTTGCACCCTTGTGTAGGGGGCGGCGTCCTCGACGCCCCGTCGGTTCACCGGAAAATTTTACGTTCGCCGCACGGGCCGTCGGGGACGCCGGCCCCTACGACGTTCTATCGTCGGTACCTGCGTTTATCACGCGGCGGTTCTTGTGTTCGTCCGTAGGGGCCGACGACTCTGTCGGCCCTATCGAAAATCGTATCGTCATCGTGGGGGCGGACAGAGTCGTCCGCCCCTGCGAAGCTCTATGGATGCTCCGCTGACGTATCGTCAGGGTGCGATGTACGTCACGCCGTACTGCTGGAAGATCTGCTCCACGGTGCCGTCGGAGAGCAGGGCGTCCAGGGCCTCGTTGAAGGGAGCCAGCAGATCGCTGCCCTTCTGCAGGGCGAAGGCGTAGGGCTCAGAGGTCATGGCCTCGTCCAGGACGGTCAGGCCCAGCTCCGGCGCCATGGCCAGGGCCACCTCGTTGTCCACGACCCAGGCGTCCACCTTACCGGCGGTCAGAGCCGCGGCGGCGTCGTTGTTGGCGGTGAAAGCCAGCACCTCATAGCCGTTGGCCATGCAGTACTCCTCGGCGGTGGTGCCGGTCTGGACGGACACCTTCTTGCCCTCCAGGTCAGCCTTGCCGGTGATGCTGCTGCCATCGGCCACCACGATGGCCTGGGCGGCCATGAAGTACACGCTGGAGAAGTCCACGTTCTCTTTTCTCTTGTCGGTCACGGTGATGCCGGACATACCCACATCGAACTTACCGGCCTGGACACCGGGGATGACGGAGTCAAAATCCATCTGCTGGATGTCCAGCTCCATGCCCATCTTCTCGGCGATCTTGCTGAGGATATCCACCTCGATACCCACTACCTCGCCGCCCTCCAGGGACTCGAAGGGGGGGGAAGTCGGGGCTGGTGGCCACCACCAGCTTGGTCTTGGCGGCGTCGGAGGCGTCGTCACCGGCGGGGGTGCTGTTGTCGGAATTGCTGCTGCCGCAGCCGGCCAGCAGGCCCAGCGCCATCACCAGCGCCAGTGCAAAAGCGGTAAACTTTTTCATCGTTATTCTCCTTTTGTATCGTTTTTCTGTTGGGAAAGGTACGTCTTTATGGCGGTGATCTGCGCCTCCACGGAGGCGGGGCCGCCCGGCGAGGTTCGTCGTGCCACGCAGTTCTCCAGCGCGATGGCCGGGTATACGTCCTCGTCGAACACGTCGCTGTACTGCTTTAGGGTATCCAGCGGCAGGGCCTCCAGCACGGTGTCGTGATGGATGCACCAGGCCACCAGCTCTCCGGAGATCTTATAGGCGGTGCGGAAGGGCAAACCCTTCTTGGTGAGATAGTCCGCCAGATCGGTGGCGTTGATGAAGCCCTTCTGTGCCGCCTTGTACATGGTGTCGGTACAGGGCTTCATGGTGGCGATCATGGGGGTGAACACCTGCAGACACATCTTCACGGTGTCCACCGCATCGAACACGGCCTCCTTGTCCTCCTGCATGTCCTTGTTGTAGGCCAGAGGCAGACCCTTCAGCGTGGTCAGCAGGGCCATCAGGTCGCCGTACACGCGGCCGGTCTTGCCGCGGCACAGCTCCGCCATGTCCGGGTTCTTCTTCTGGGGCATGATGGACGAGCCGGTGGTGAAGCCGTCGTCCAGCTCCACGAAGTGGAACTCCCAGCTGCTCCACAGGATCAGCTCCTCGGAGAAGCGGCTCAGGTGCATCATCAGCATCGAGCAGGCCGCCAGCAGCTCCACGCAGAAGTCACGGTCGGACACGCCGTCCAGACTGTTCAGCGCGATCTGGGAGAAGCCCAGCTGCGCCGCCTCATATTCCCGGTCGATGGGGAAGGTGGTGCCCGCCAGGGCGCAGCACCCGATGGGGGACACGTCCATGCGCTTGGCGGTGTCGTCCAGGCGGCCGATATCCCGCTGGAGCATCATGGCGTAGGCCATGAGGTGGTGGCCGAAGGTGATGGGCTGGGCCCGCTGCAGATGGGTGTAGCCGGGCATGATGGCGGTCTTGTACTGCTCCGCCTTCCCGGTGACGGCCTCCAGCAGTCCCAGCACCAGGGATCGGATGGCCGCGATCTCCTGCCGCAGGTACAGCCGCAGATCCAGCGCCACCTGATCGTTTCGGGATCGGGCGGTGTGGAGCTTCTTGCCCACGTCGCCCAGCCGCTCCGTCAGCACCTGCTCCACGAACATGTGGATATCCTCGGCGCTGGGGTCGAAGGAAAGCTTCCCCTCGTCCAGGTCGGCCATGATCCCGGCCAGGCCGAAGATCAGCGTCTGGGCCTCCTCCTCGGTAAGGATGCCGCAGTGGGCCAGCATGGCGGCGTGAGCCATGGAGCCGGTGATATCCTGGCGGTACATGCGGCAGTCGAAGTGCAGGGACGAGTTGAAGTCGTCCGCGATCTGTGCCGTTTCCTTTTCGGCCCGTCCGGCCCAGAGCTTTGCCATGGTGGTTCTCCTTTCGGTGGTGTTGTGTGCGGGGGTGGGGGGGTCTTGTAATCGTGTGTAGGGGGCGGCGTCCTCGACGCCCCGTCGGATTACCGAAGGTTTCTGCGTTCATTGTGCGGGCCGTCGGGGACGCCGGCCCCTACAGAGTTCTACCGGCAGTATTTCCATTTATCGTGCGGGCGGGGCACCCCAAGGGTGCTCGTTTCGCTTCGCTCCACCGCGTTCACCCCGCCCCTACGCATCGTTTGCCCAAATCATACCGTGCGGCGGGGTGAGGGCACCCCGACCACACGAATACGCCGTTTTCTTACAGCTTGCCCTGATCCTTCAGCGCCTGCATCTTGGTGGTCAGGCCCCACAGGTTGATGAAGCCGGTGGCCTGAGACTGGTCATAGTCGCTCTCGCCGAAGGTGACCAGATTCTCGGAGTACAGGGAGCAGGGGGAGGTCATACCGGCGGGGATGATGTTGCCCTTATAGAGCTTCAGCTTCACGGTGCCGGTCACGTCCTTGTTGGCCTCGTTGGCGAAGGCGGTCAGCGCCTCCTGCAGGGGGGAGTACCACTTGCCGTTGTACAGCAGGTCTGCATAGTCCACGGACAGCTTCTGCTTGGCGTGCAGCACTTCCTTGTCCATGGTCAGCATCTCCAGCTGGGCGTGGGCGAAGTACAGGATGGTGCCGCCGGGGGTCTCATAGATACCATGATCCTTCATGCCGATGAGACGGTTCTCCACGATGTCGATGATGCCGATGCCGTTCTTGCCGCCCAACTCGTTGAGCTTCTCGATGATCTTGCTGGCCTTCATCTTCTCGCCGTCCACGGCCACAGGCGCGCCGGCCTCGAAGTCGATGGTCACATAGGTGGGCTCGTCAGGCGCCTGGAAGGGGGACACGCCCATCTCCAGGAAGCCGGGCTTATCCAGATCCGGCTCGTTGGCGGGATCCTCCAGATCCAGGCCCTCGTGGCTCAGGTGCCACAGGTTCTTATCCTTGGAGTAGTTGGTCTCGCGGGAGATCTTCAGGGGCACGTTGTGGGCCTCGGCGTAGTCGATCTCCTCCTCACGGGACTTGATGTCCCACTCACGCCACGGGGCGATGATCTTCATATCGGGGGCAAAGCGCTTGATGGCCAGCTCGAAACGCACCTGGTCGTTGCCCTTGCCGGTGGCGCCGTGGGCGATGGCGTCGGCGCCCTCGGCCTTGGCGATCTCCGCCAGCTTCTTGCCGATGACGGGACGGGCAAAGGCGGTGCCCAGCAGATAGGTCTCATACTTGGCGTCCATCTTCAGGCAGGGGATGATGACGTCGTCCACCATCTCGTCCACCAGGTCGGCCACGATCAGCTTGCTGGCGCCGGTCTTGATGGCCTTCTCCTCCAGACCCTCCAGCTCATCGGCCTGGCCCACGTTGCCGGCCACGGCGATGATCTCGGGGTTATTGTAGTTTTCCTTCAGCCAGGGGATGATGATGGAGGTATCCAGTCCGCCGGAGTAGGCCAGTACGATCTTCTTGATGTCTGTATGTTTCATGGTGAGTTCCTCCTTGAATGTTTATGTAATCTATGTGCATGATTATACATATCTACCATAAAATGTCAAGGCGTTTTCTGAAACTATCTCTATTTTTATGCAATTACACAGGACGAAAGCGGATAAATATCCGAGCATTATGCACATTGATGGGTAAATATGCATATGCAGATGTATATATGCAAAAAGGGGCCGGATGCATGGCATCCGGCCCTCTTTTCGACGAATATATCAATCCTTGGCGTGGACGTTGATGAACTCCGCACGCAGCTTGGAGTAGAGGATGGTCTGGCTGCTGTACAGTCCGCAGTAGCCGCTGAGGAGATAGCTGATGGCGCAGGCGAAGGCGAAGTACAGCACCCCGTCGGTGCCGCCGAACAGCTCCAGGCTCAGCAGTACCGAGGCGATGGGGCAGTTCACCGCGCCGCAGAACACGGCGATCAGGCCGATGGCGGCGCCGAAGCCCGCCGGCAAGCCCAGCGCCTGGGCCGCCACGCAGCCGAAGGTGGCTCCCACGAAGAAGGAGGGCACCACCTCGCCGCCCTTGAAGCCGCAGCCGATGGTGATGGCGGTGAACAGGATCTTCAGCAGCCACGCCCAGGGCGCGGCCTGTCCCTGCTCCACCGCCCGGGCGATGACGTCCATGCCCGCGCCGTTGTAGTCCCGGCCCAGCAGCAGCGTCAGGCCGATGATGGCCGCGCCGCCCGCCGCCGCCCGGAGATAGGGGTTCTTCACCAGCTTTGCCGCCATGTGCTCCACCCAGTGCATGCCCCGCACGAACAGGATGGACACCAGCGCGCAGCCGATAGCCAGCAAAATCACCAGAAACACCGTCCACACGTCCAGGGGCGGCAGCGCCACCGTGAACCGGGTGGGGGACACGCCGAAGAGGGAGGCGATGAGATACGCCACCGAGGCGGACATCAGGCAGGGGATCAGCCCCGCGTAGTAGAGGACGCCCACGCTGATGACCTCCAGGGCGAAGACGGTGGCCGTCAGCGGTGTGCCGAACAGCGCGGCGAACACGGCGCTCATGCCGCACAGCGTGGCCAGGGGCAGATCCTTCTCCCCCAGGTGCAGGGCCTTGCCGGTGCGGTAGCCGATGCCGCCGCCAATCTGCAGCGCCGCGCCCTCGCGGCCCGCCGAGCCTCCCAGCAGGTGGGTGATGCAGGTGGAGAGGAAGATGAGGGGTACCAATAATATAGGAACATCCTTGCCGAAGTGGACGGATTCGATGATGTTGTTGGTGCCGCGGCCCTCCATATGGGCCAGGCGGTACAGCCCCACGATCACCACGCCGCCCACCGGCAGCAGCCAGAGGATCCACGGGTGCATGAGCCGCAGCTCGGTGGAGCGTTCCACGCCGATGTGGAAGGCTGCGCCCACCACGCCGCCGATGAGGCCCACGCCGCCGCCGATGCACAGCCATTTGGCCAGCGCGATGATATACAGGGAGATATGTTGAAAAAAGCCTTTGACGCGTTCCATGGTGTGCTCCTTTGTGTCGGGGTAGGGGGTGTGTGCGGTGTCGGTGGTTGGTCGTAGGGGGCGGCGTCGGGGCGTTAAGAAAACATGCCGGTGGCATGTTTTTAGCCTCCGATCTCGGCGGCTATGCCGCCGCAGCATCCATCTTGTCTTTGAAGGTACCATCTTACGTCGGCGGGCGGACAGGGTCGTCCGCCCCTACGGAGTTCTATCGTTCCAAGTGCGTATACCGGTGGGCGGGGCACCCCAAGGGTGCTCGTTTCGCTTCGCTCCACCGCGTTCACCCCGCCCCTACGCCAGGGGATTTGCTGTTGACGCGGGGGTGGAGGACGTGTATAATGAAAGCAAGTACAGAGAAGGAGAGCGTGCGTATGCTGGATAAAAACGATCTGCAAATGATTCAGGAAATGATAACAACATCCGAAAACCGCATGAAGGTCATGATGGAATCCTATTTCGATCCCAAGTTCAACCTGTTGTACGAAAACCAGCAGATCATGATGGAGCAGCTCGCCCCTCGTTCCCGTGTGGATGATCTGGAGGATGAGGTCAAATTCCTTAAATCCGTTGTCCGCCAGATGGATGACGAGATCCAGAAATTGAAGAAAGCCATTTGAACCCCACGCCGCCTGTTATCGGGCGGCGTTTTTGTGTCAGCTTCCGACATTTTAACACCCTCTTCATCCCTTGTCAATCGCGCCGCGTGGGCGGTTTGTACAAGGAAAACTGACATTTTGTCAGCAAGCCATACAGATTTTGGAGATTTTTGATTTTCCCGGTTGATTCTCACGGAAATATGCCGTATACTATGGGTACGAGCAAAATTTGTAAGCCCTACTTATTGAAAAATTGAGGAGGAAAACGAAATGAAATACGGTCGTACATTCAACTTCTCCGCCGGCCCCGCCATGATGCCGGAGAGCGTGCTGGAGGAGATTCGCGACGAGATGATGAACTACCGCGGCAGCGGCATGTGCGTCATGGAAATGAGCCACCGTTCCAAGGTGTTCCAGCAGATCGCCGACGAGGCCGAGGCCGACCTGCGCAAGCTGATGAACATCCCCGATAACTACAAGGTCCTGTTCATCCAGGGCGGCGGCACGCTGCAGTTCGCCATGGTGGCCATGAACCTGATGAAGAACGGCAAGGCCTGCTATGTGGAGACCGGCGCATGGTCCAAGAAGGCCATTGCCGAGGCCAAGAAGTACGGCGAGGTCATCGTGGCCGCCTCCTCCAAGGATAAGAATTACTCCTACATCCCCGACTGCTCCAACCTGGACATCCCCGAGGACGCCGACTACGTCTACATCTGCGAGAACGAGACCATCCACGGCGTGACCTGGAACAAGCTGCCCAACACCAAGGGTCACATCCTGGTGTCCGACCAGTCCTCCATGTTCCTCAGCAAGCCCTGCAACGTCTCCGACTACGGCATGATCTACGCCGGTGTGCAGAAGAACGTGGGCCCCGCCGGCATGGTGGTGGTCATCATCCGCGAGGATCTGATCCGCGAGGACATCGACCCCAAGATGCCCATCTACATGAGCTACAAGACCCACGCCGACAACGGCTCCATGTACAACACCCCCAACTGCTGGGCCATCTACTGCTGCGGCAAGGTGTTCAAGTATCTGCTGGGCATCGGCGGCCTGGAGGAGATGCACAAGCGCAACATCGCCAAGGCAAAGGTCATCTATGACTTCCTGGACAGCTCCAAGCTGTTCAAGGGCGCCGTGGTGCCCGAGGATCGCAGCCTGATGAACATCCCCTTCGTCACCGGCGACAAGGATCTGGACGCCGCCGTGGTGGCCGCCTCCAAGGAGGCCGGTTTCGACAACCTGAAGGGCCACAAGTCCGTGGGCGGCCTGCGCGCCAGCGTGTACAAC